>Ga0209211_10000614_pt1 | contig 71981 bp, 66 predicted proteins | sample RifGroA2_FD_183992 | JGI IMG/M metagenome (GOLD analysis project Ga0209211, IMG submission 183992) | Groundwater microbial communities from Rifle, Colorado, USA - Groundwater A2 (SPAdes) (version 2) | ecosystem: Environmental > Aquatic > Deep subsurface > Groundwater | place: Rifle, Colorado... | reverse complement strand
AATCGGCTACATGAGCCCGATGCAGTTTGAGGCCAATTATCAACTAACTTGTGTATCTAAAATTCACGAAGTAGTTGTCTCAAATTAGGGGGTCAGACCAACGAGTAATTCAAAGTGATGAGTCACCTTCGACAAACAATATGCTACTATTTGGTTGAATACTTCTATCCTTGTATTCAAGTAAAGACCTCCCTAAAAATAGTTTAATCAGTTTAATTATCAATTAGAAATAAGGAAGCGACCGCTTCCTTATTTCTAATTAAATTATGCAAAAAAGGTTATTTGAGATCAGGCTCTCAGGACTTAGGGAGCTTAAAATATTTTCTTACCACCCTATCGTGCTCGATAGAGTCAGCAATAATATATAAAATTTCTTTTCCCATCATGAAGTCTGCTTTAATGAGCGCAATGAGCTCTTCGCAATTGTACGGGTACACCCACACACTGTTTTGTAATTTTAAAAACCCTATCTTTTGTAGTATCAGTCTGAATTTGTCTCGTGACGCCTTTTTTGTTTCGTGAATATCAAAGATGATAATCCTCCACTTTCCATCCCATTTTTTAGGCACAATGACTTTAAACTCATTTCTTTCAAGAATTTCGATTGCCCTCTCCCCCTCTTTCGTCAATCTCAAGAAAACACTGCTTCCATTTTTTTCCCATGCAATCAGCCCTTTGGCACATAATCTCTTTATCGCATTATTTATCCCATATTTTTGATATTTTTTCTTTTTGTCTGGATCAAGATGTTTTAACAAAGAAACCGCATTTGGCGTAAGCGCCGCCATACTCAAAACCCCTGCAATGTATAATGAATTCAGAATTACTTTTTGAATCTTTGAATTCCTTATCTTCTTTTTCAATTTTTCTTCTGCTCCGTGCATACATAAAGTTTATCATACTAATTTATAATTGCGAATAAGGAAGCGGTCGCTTCCTTATTCGCAATTTCTTAGTTTTTAATAATTTTTAATAGTTTTTAAATTAGTTTCCTAAAATAAACCTCCTCGCGGCAGAAACCGCGGGGAATCAAGTTCAAATACTTTGAATTACGAAATTCTAGTCCCCCGTCTTTGCGAGTAAATACTCCTGCGAAGCAATCCAGAGTTTATCACGTATAATCCTAGATTGCTTCGCTTTGCTCGCAAAGACGATACGAGAATACGGTAGTTTCGGAATTCAGAGTCAAATAATCCTTTTGGGGGATTCAATAGGACGGGGTACTAGTTGGTCACCTCGCTCCATGTTGTGCCTGTTATCGCACCGTCGGTGTCGAGAGTCACGGTCGCTTGGAGGATTCGTGTGCTTGCCTTCATAATACCTTTCGAAGTAACCGTTTTTGAGGTGTCGTTCCCCGTCACTTGAACTTTGGCACAATCATTCCCCGTACTACATCCACTGGTACTGAAATCAATCGTATAACAATCGGTTGTTGCGCATAAATACGTCTTGTTCCGCGCGATCTTTATGAGCGCATCACGCGCGCCCGCTTCGGCATAAAAGAGCGCCTTGGATGACTGGCTGTTCCCTTGCGAAATGAAGAGCTCCGTGAAAGAAAGCGTTGTAATCCCCACCGCAATAACGAGAGATACAATTCCAAGAAGGATGACAGTAGGGAGCGTTGCGAGACCTTTTTGGTAGAATTTGGAATTTTGAATTTGGAATTTGGAGAAAAACGAACCCAGTATCCTAAGTCCCTTCTTCCATATTCCATATTCTATATTCCATATTCTGTTCTTGACGTATCCCATATTCTATATTCTATCTAAACGTAATCGTCGTACGAAGAGTATCCGTATACCTCCAATCGGTACTCGACGAATTATATTGAAATGTCATCACCACCTGCACTGCGGTTGTGGTTGCGCCGCTGGCACCAATATTCGGATTATAATTCTCCAGCCGTGTAAAGGTCGGTGTATCGACGGAAACCAAGCTCCCTGTTGTCGTCGCGACAACACCGTTTTCAGTGCGTCGCAATGCCCCCCCCAGCATATCATACACAACAGGAACCCCCGACACCGTCAAACTAAGGGTATTTGCGGGAGTACCGAGAACGGGAGTCGAGATTGCTCCCGCATTTTTTACATCCTGCTTGATGCGCTCCGCCGCAAAACGAACCGCACTATTGACCTCGCTCCGCGCCTCTGCTTGCCCGCGTCCTTTTGCGAGCATAATAAACGCGTCTGAAATAACGACCATGAGACCGGAGAGGATAGCAATGTAGATCAAAAGCTCGAGGAGGGACATTCCTGCTTGGGCGGAACGCGGAACGCGGAACGCGGAACGACCCGTATCCTGAATTCCGTATTGATTATTCTGTGTTCTGTGTTCCATGTTCGATATTCTGCCCCCTACGGTGCCCAATTCACCACCACATCCTCCACTGTTGGCGTATATGTGCCCGCATCTGTACAATTATTTGAGCAGATACGAACCTTATAGCGAAAATATTGTTTGTTATTCCACGCTGTTTGACACGCCTCCCCTTTTAGCTCAACAGGAGTGCCAGGCGTTGTCGCATCAAACCAATCTCCCGACGAGCAGAGGTCACCACCAATATACGTCCACGGACCAGTAGACGCATCAGAGGCGGAAAACTGAAACTTTACCTTTCCCTCGTTTACACCAGGCCCGCCGAGCGTCCCCTTCCACATCACGGAATTATACCCTGCGCCATCAGCGCTTCCTGTTGAATCAAAAACCGCTGAGGTAAGATCGCCGAAAGCAGGCATACCTGCGCACGGTGGCGGCTTGTATTGGTGCGACTCGGTCATTGTTACTCCAAGGTTGTAGACCAGAATTCCAACAAGGTTAAGGTCGAGGATGTAATTATAGTTACCCGCAGACTGAGGATTGATTTTGTTGGTGGGGTCTTTATAAATCAATTCAAAAGGCGTCGGGGTGGGGCCCACACTCGGAAAATTAAATGTTTGGAGAGTTGCCGTATCACCGTTGATTTTAGCTCCAATCGTGGCGCCACCGCCAGATGTATATACGCCGGAGATGGTGAAATAAAGAGACTTTACTGGGTTCGTAATACCCGAGAGGTTGTCACCGATATAGAATGAGAAGCCTGTCGAGGTTGCGGTACTCAACGATACGTCGGAGGAACCGACAAAATGTGTGGTGGTTTTTACTTTTTCATTCGAGGGCGACCCGTCAACACACGCCGGTGGCGCATACCGGTGTGACTCGGTCATTTTAATTCCGAGACCATAGACCGTGATTCCAGAAGGAGCTACATCCAAAACATAGTTGTATGCCCCCGCAGACTGAGGATTGATTTTGTTGATGGGGTCTTTATAAATCAATTCAAAAGGCGTCGGGGTACTCCCCACATCAGGGAGAGTGAAGGACTGGAGCGTTGCCGCATCGCTATTAATCGTCGCTCCAAGGGTTCCGTTCCCCGTATACACGCCGGAGATGGTGAAATAAAGAGACTTTACCGGGTCCGTACCCGAGAGGTTGTCACCGACATAGAATGAAAAGCCCGTCGAAGTTGCGGTGATCAAAGATACGTCAGAGGAACCGACAAGGTGCTCGGTGGTTTTGATTTGATCCGCCGCAAAAGCCGAGTATGCAATGACTCCAAATCCGAGTATAAAAAATATCGCGCGTATGATTTTCATAAAACTTATCGTACACGCACCGACGACCCGCCAAACGAATGCGCGATCACGTAATCCCACGCCTTCGCATCGGTATTGTATACAAAATTGAGCCCCGTCATTGTCGCACCGATAAATTGAGGGTTTTCAGAGAGACGCCCGATCGCCCATACGGCATCACGTTCAGCAAAATTAGCTGGAACGTCAGCCCCAAAGACCTTCAGAGGGATTTCTTTTTGCGTGATAACAACATCATGTTCCACCACCACTTCATATCCTTTCTTTTTTACCTTTGACCCAAACACCACTTGCCATCCGAGAGACCTTCCATCGACCATAACAGTGCCTAATGATTTAATAAATATAAGCTTTACATCTGGTGACCAACTCTGCGCAACAGGTAAAGCAGTGAGATACGCCCCATGTGTGGTAAGCACCGCTCCGGCAACGACCACTCGTTCTTCGTTATTCCTCGGTACAAGTGGCACTCTATAAGCATCTTTGTTGGGAAACCAGCCCTCCGTGCCCGTGCGAGTTGTTTCTGTCGGTATTTTAATTGTTTCTTCAACAACACGCGCGCCACCGAGAATTGCGCGTTTAGCGTCGCCATTTCCATAGTAATAGACTATGGTACTCGCAACAACGACTACTACGGTTGCTATAATAAAAATCACGCGCTTCTTATTGTCCTTAAAAGATTCGTTCATATTATGGCGTATAAGAGTATTGTACAACAATATCTGCAGAAGTTATGTTTATTGAGGTGTTTGTTTCTGGCGTTACCGTAAGTGTATTTGTTTCAGGGTCAACGACAATCGCCTGAACGGGGTGAAGGATCTTGAAAAAACTTTTACTCGACGCAGGAACAACGTAAGTACGAGAAGGCTCGGCATTTATCTGAACAGCGATATCTTTTGACGACGCCCCTGCAGTATAGACTCCTTTTAGCTCAACAAAAATACTCTTTGTGCTTGTTGCATTTTCTGGCATCACAATTGAGAATATTTGTGAAAGTGGCAACCCATTCGTTATAGCGCTCGTCTTCCCGACTATGTGAAAACGAGTTGTCTTTGCGGGAGAGAGATTGCTTAATGTTAGAAAAGTATTTGTCCCACCAATAGATTCATTTCCCGCAGCATCTTTCGAACGTACGCGGTAAGAATAAGTCGTACCAGAGTTCAGATTTGAAAGAGAAACGCTGTGAGGGTTGACCATTGGAGAAGTATCAGTAAGAGCCGTACATTCGCTCGTCCCCGTACAATCATACCCGCCCGTAAAGGTACCCGCGGTGTCATATTCTATTCGTGTCGTTGAAATCTCGCCTAGAGTGTCCCATGTAATCGTTGCGCTGTTGCTTCCCGGCGATCCTGAAGAAACACTTGTTATGCTGGGCGCCACTGTATCAATTTTAAAATCTGTCATTCCTTCATCGACGCCATTAAACGAGACCCACGTACTGAAATAATCAGTGCCTCCCTTATTGTGTCTTACGCGCGCTTGCCAATGATATACATTATCCGCAGGTATAACAGAAATTGCACAATTGTTTATCGTATTTCCGCAATCCACCGGTCCCGGTCCAGCAACTCCTGTACCTTCTGTTGCACTCGCACACGCGCTTGTGCCAGAACAAGTAAATGGCGTTCCGATTGCCTTGTATTCAACCTGCGGATACAGTGTTCCCCCCGAAATTCCCGGAACCTCCATAATCATAGTGAGGTAAATAGGAGTTGAGCTTGCAGCTCCGCCAATCGCAAGAGATTGAGTGAGCCCACTATTCTTCCACTGAAGCAAGCTGGTTGGTGAAGCGGGTGTATTAGAAAGTACAGTGAAACTTTTTCCATTTGAAGCATAGCTGTTTGAGGTTAGAACAACATCTCCAGTCACAGCCCCCGTCGGCACCGCTGTTACCATGGCCGTTGCTGTCCAGCTGGTAAACGTCGTTGCTGATTTTGCACTGGTAAACACGACGTCATCAACCCCCGCACTAAACGCGCCGGGACAGCCCGCTCCTTGGCAAAAGTGATTACCATCTACAGTCACCGCACCACCCTCACTCGCACTTGCAGGAGTGAATCCAGTAATACGCGGCAGGACTCTGAAACCCGCGAGGGTATCAGTTTTGCTATCTGAGGTACGCGTCAAAACGACACTGCCGGTGTTGCTTGCGAGCGATGTTGGGACCCGAAGCGCAGTACAGGTGGACGTATATGCTGAACCACCGCAAAATGCCGCGACCGCGGATTGCGTTGCTGTTCCGCCAAGAATAGTTATGGAGCCCGCCGCTCCAAAATGGTCACCAGTTATAACGATAGCGCCGTCGGTCAAGGTATTTGGACAAGCAGTATCTCCTGCATCGTACTCACGTCCAAACGCTCCTACTGGAAATCCTGCTTTGTCACAATCTGTCGCAGATGTAAGTGTCGGGTATATATAAAATGTCAGTGGTGTTGCGTCAGCCTGTGCCCCCGAAGACACCTGAAGCGCACTCGCGCCACCATTAGACGCCAATGCGCCGTTAACCGTAAACGACAGCGAACGATTCGCCCAAGCATTCACATCCCCTGTTGCCACCGTTGCAGTGCCGCCGATGATAAACTGCACACACCCGGTATTCACCGCGCCAGCACAGTTTCCCCGAGAACCGATAGGAGCTACGCCAAACCCATTCCCCGTGACCGTAGCGCTATATCCACTCCGTGCGCCATCGCTGTTTACCTGATATGAGACAGCAGTTGCGTTTGGTTTTACGGTTGTCGTACCCGCAAGAGATACGGGGGCACCTGTTTTTGTGGACGCGCCACTCGTTGTCACGTCAGCACCGGAAGCAATTTGAAAATTTATTGTCTCGCCACCGATAGGATCGTTTGCTCCGTTGATGAGGTCAGACCGAACGTAGAAATAGTATGTGGTGCCCGCTACAAGCGCGAGCGATCCTGAAACAGTGGCTGTCTCCGCAGTAAACGCGGCAACGGTAGAGCCATACTGCCCCGTCACGCCGTTTGAATAATTCCCATCCGTATCATAAAAAAGTGCAAGATTTGAAAGATTATTTACTGCATTGGTCGTCCCTGTCTCGGTTATTTTAATAGAAGTAACAGTATCCGAACCGGAAGAAAGTAGGAGAGTGAACGCAGCACAATTCGCAGAACTATTGCAGGTGGTCGTGTTCATGTATTGGCTTATCGCGCCAGAATTAAGGGTGGTCACTTTTGAACCAGCAGTCACTCCTATTGTGACAGCTTGTGAAGGTGCGTTTATAGTGACCACTCCCGGAGAATAATCGCTCACTTGAGGATTCACGCCGTCGTTGGTGATGCCGTACACATAGTAATTTCCCGGTGTCATACCAGTCGTGTCCCACGAACATGTAGCCCCCGCGCCCTCAGCCGCCGTGGCGCACGCGCCAGTAATCGCTGTGCCGTTCAATCCGACTGCGTCAGTATCATAATACATAGCCGCCGTCACTACATTATCCGCATCGGCCAGATTGTAAGTAATATTGTAAAGATCGCCAACCGTTACCGTGTCCCCTATGCCGTCCGGCTGAGAAACGGTGATAGTTGGTGGATCATTTGCGGGACGAATGGCCAAGGTCACCGCTGCCCACGAATCGGAAGTTGTGGTTGTCCATCCAGTCCACGCTGCAGGGTCTTCTGCTCCAGAACCACTCCATACTTTAGACGCGACTCCAACCGTGGCGGCGTTCCCCGGATCAACGCTGATATCCGCTTGGTTACCATAACCAGTCGGTGCTGTAACGGAGGTATCGGCAGCCGCACCTGTCCCAAGACCAAGAGAAACAATGACCGACCCCGCTGTAACTGGAGTGATTGGTGGACTGTTAGGGATAGCAGAGTTGTTTGCTTGAGCAGTCGTAGAAGTAACATCAAGCGGTGTTGTTTGATCAGCATTACGCCAAACATGAACTTCACAAACGGAACCATTAGTTGTTACACCGTTTCCAAGACAGTTCACAGCTGTATCAGGTGTACCCCCCATAACTTTCCAGTTAACAGAAAAGTTAGCGTCACGAGTATCATTCTGATAAAGATCTGCTATTTCTGTGTAGCCAGCAGTACCAACACCAGGATTTAAATTGGATGTTTGTACAAAACCCGTAGCTACAATGACTAGGTCGCCCGCCAATACAGCGCCTCCACTCCCACCAGTAAGACTCGTAAGAGCTACGTTGTACGCGGCGCTGTTCCCGCTCGCTTCGGCTCCACCGACATACTGGAGCGTTGCCGCGTATGCTTCATATATTCTCGCTTTTTCAGCAAAGTGGCGATAAGAGGTAAATTTATCCACTACATTTTCATCCTGCGACAGATACCATGACTTATCCACAACATTGCGCGCAACAATATACGAATCAATCGCACCAGACAGCATATAAAAAGGAACATTAGAAAAAGATACGCTAAAAATAACTAGGAGGAGAAAACTATTGCGAAAAATTTTTATTGTCTTTTTTAACATAAATTATTCTTCATACTCTTTCACATAATTATACACCTTCTCAGAAATATCAGCCATCATTTTAGTCGCGATTTGTTCACCCTTATTCTTTGTCATAATAGTAAGGATGTACGGTCTATTTTTTTCATACACAATACCGGAATCCAGAAACACCTTTCTGTCTATATCAACACCAATCTTGTGCGCAAAGGAAACACCTTTTGGCAAACCGCTTTGGCTATAGCTACTAAACGGCGACTGTGTCAAGTACGAAAGTAGCTTTTGCGAATTTTCCTCTGTGGTATACGAAGCAGAATAAAGCGCTCGTACCATAACCGAATATTTTTTTGCGCTTAAACTACCTTCAGTTTCCAAAAATCCCACTAGCCCCATATGGTCATACACATCTTTCATTTCTTCCATCTCCAGATTTCTCACTAAAATAAAGTGCGCGGTATTGTCGGAGTCTGTAAGCGAGCGCCTCACCAGCTCTTCAATAGTAAATGTTGAATTGGATGGTTCTTTGTACAGAGTGCCAAATTTGTTGTCCTTGTCTGTGGACATAAGCACGAGCTCATTTGTCCATTTCCAATCCCCTCTTTCTACTTTTTTTGCCACTGCCATTGCCACAGGCACTTTGAGGAGCGACGCGGGGTAAAATTCTGCGTCCTTGTTTATTGCGATACTCGCGCCAGTGGGCAGGTATTCAAAATAAACAGAAACATTCGTGTCAGCCTCATATTTGTCGTTCAAATAATCGCGGAGCGGTTGAAAGTTAACTATCAAGTCTTTCTGATTAGTGAATGCGCGCGCGGGATTAAGCATTGAGAACTGCCCTGTTTTAATATTATTATTTTTGTATAGACCCAATACGTATGAGCCAAAAGCAACCGCTACAAAAAGTATGACGAGTACTGCGTAAAAAATTCGTGTGCGATTTTTATCTTGTTTGTTGATATTTTTGTTTTTCATATATCTATTGCAGTTTCAATGTCCCACCCGTTGTATCTATCGTCCCTGCGGGCGAAATGGTGTCGTAGTTTGTGTCTGGGCAAGTTTTTACTGTTGTGCCAGAACCGCCCGTTGACCACCCTGTTTGGTTGCACACTTTGTTCCGCCAACGAATAAAATAATCACTGATGGTTACAGGGCTTCCGTTTCCGCTCCAAGAAACCGTAACGGTGACTTTTTGTGTGGACGGATCAAATGCGCCCGTGCTTGTGGTGCATGTGGTTGCTGTGCCATCTGTGTCGGTAATACCCGTAACATCTCTCACGCCAACCGTTGTATCACGACATATATTTTGCACAACAACATATCGCGTAAAGCTCCCCGTATTGAGGGTGATGAGCTCGCTTCCAGTGGAAGTTGCCCATTTGTTCCCCGACTGTACAAAGTGATACTGCGAGCCCTTGGTGAGATCATAAATGTTCTGCCATTTTTCATCTGCGACGGCGCGCGTTTGCTCCAGCGCCTCGCTCGCAAGACCCATCGCGGTGTCGCTTTCTCCCGAAGTTTTTCCGCTTTGAAGACTCACGTACACCGCTTGCGAACCCACCGAGAGAATAACGGCAAGGATAGCGATAGCGATAAGAAGCTCGAGGAGGAGGGCGCCGCGTTTTGGGACGGAATATGGAACATGGAACATGGAACGCGGAATAATTTGAACGGGATGCGGAATACGGAACGCGGAACGGGGAATGATATGAGGAAGATTCATACGATAATCATTATAAAGTATCTGTCTTTTTTATAAAAGCGCTGAGAATGCGTTCAGCAGTAGACGCCTGATCATAAACACCACTAAAATCATCTTTTGTTATGTATAATATATCACGCGCAACAAGGAGCTGGCTTTGAAGTTCAGTAAGTGAACCTTTTGCGATAAAGTAAAATTGTAATTTTTCTCTTTTGCTTTTCCGTGTAAATCCTTCTGCAATATTGGAAGTTACAGAAACCGCTGCTCTGCGCATCTGTGAAGTAAGACCGAAAAGCTCTTCTTTTGGAAATGTTTTTGTAATATTATAAATGACAAGTACAAGTTTGTGCGATTCTTGCCAGACGATAAGGTCAGTGAACGCCTTGATCTTTGTCTTTGAATTATTCTGTGTTCCGTGTTCCATATTCTGTGTTCTGCCCTAGTAAATTGTCCCAATGCTCGAAACCGTAATCGTCTGTGTGCCGCCTTCGGATACGACGATCACGGTTTCCGCGGTAGTCGTACCGGAAATCTTATTAAAAATGACATCGATAGAGTTTCCTTCGGTAGGACGAGAGAATGTGATGCCATTTGAAAGCGTCGTGGTCGCGAAAACCGTTCCTGCGGCGTAATTCGTAGCGGTAGAAAAAAGTTCGTAGTAGTCACTCGTACCATTCACAAAGTGTACCCCCCACTTATACCCATCCTCCCCAATCATCGCTTTTGACCGTGTGTGTTTCATCTCTGCAATGATAGTACGCACGGTTGATTGTGATTCGACATTTTTAACATACCCACGATAAAAACCGCTTCCCATCGCCGCAAGAATCGCGATAATTGCAAGAACGATGAGGAGTTCCAAGAGAGAGAACCCGGAATACGGAATACGGAACACGGAACGATGCGTGTTCTGCGTTCCGTGTTCTGTGTTCTGTGTTCTACTTCGTGTTCTATGTTCCATGTTCTGCGTTCTGTATTTTTACGTGAAATGCCCCACAAGCTGATAAATCGGAAGGATAATAGAGAACGCGATTGAGCCAACCAAAAGACCCATAATGAGGAGGAGTGCGGGTTCGAGGGTTGCGGTCAAGTCCTTTAGTTTATTATCAACCTCTTCTTCATAAAAATCCGCGAAGGTAATGAGAATCTCGGAAAGGGTTCCCGTTCTCTCGGCAACCACCAGGAGCGAAATCAGGAGACGGGGGAACAAGTCGGGGTATTTTGCAAATGCGTCCGAGATAGACATGCCACCTTTCACATCATCGATACTGCTTTCGATTGCCCGCGCATAGGCATCGTTGCCAACCGTGCGGGCGGAAAGCTCGAGCGATTCGACAGCCGAAAGCCCGCTCGCAACGAGGTTCCCCGTAGTGCGCCCAAAACGCACCAGTGCGACCTTCTTCACCAGGTCGTGTGCGACCGGAGTATGCGAGATTATCAAAAAGAAAAACTTTTTTCCCGTGCGTGTCGTACGGAAGTAAAGAAAGAACCAGACCAACACAATGACAATCACCGCATCTAAAAGGAAACTCCACGTGAGGGCACTGGAAAGCCCCAAGAAAAATTTTGTTATCCACGGGAGCTCGACTCCGCTTGACGCAAACGCCTTGGTCAGACGCGGGAGAACAAAAATAAGCAGGAGCACTACCACGCCAGACGACGCAACAAGAAGTATGACGGGGTACATGAGTGCGGACTTTACCTTGCTCCGCAGTGCATAGTCTTTTGAAAGATACTTTGCGAGCTCCGTAAGCGTCTTGCCGAGCTGTCCCGAAGCTTCGCCAGCACGAAGCATCCCCAGAAAGATTGAGGGGAACAAATTTGCATGCGCTTCAAATCCCTTTGAAAGCGACTGGCCGTTTTTGATCATCGCCTGCGCCCCTTGGAGCACTCTTTTCATGATGTTCTTCTCTGCGTCAGCGATGAGAATATCGAGTGCCTCCACAATAGAGAGTCCCGCCTTTACCATGGTCGCAAGGTTGCGCACGAGGAACATCACATCGACCGGTCCCACCCGTTCAAAAAGCGTAAGGGAAAGCCCTTTCCCTCCTCCGCCTTGCCCTTTTAGCGCGTCGACAGAAATAGGGGTAAGGTCGCGTTTGATTAAATATGCGACAACTTCGTCGCGCGTAGCTCCCTCGTATTCCCCGTGCGTGATTGCTCCTTCGCGCGTGTATGCTTCGTAGATAAATGTGGCCATGTTGTTGGGTAGAATGTGGAATATAGAATGTAGAATATAAAATTCATTAAATTAGATATTCTACATTCTGTCTTCTGCTCCTCTATTATAAATCGTTTGTCTTGTTTATGAAAGCATTAAGGAGTCGGTGTGAAATCTCAATCTGTCTATAAACCTCCTCAAATTCTTTAGTCTGAATATACAAAATATCTCGAACCACCAAAAGCTGACTTTCTAATTCTATGAGCGACCCTCTTGCAATGGTATAAAATTGCAATTTTTCTTTTTTGCTTCTCCGCGCAAACCCTTCCGCAATATTTGAAGTTATCGAAACAGCAGATCTTCTCATTTGTGAAGTAATTCCAAAAATTTCTTCTTTAGGAAATTTTTTTGTAACTGTATAAATCATCAAAACAAGCTTGTGTGATTCCTGCCAAACATACAGGTCGGTAAAAGTATAAATCTTTGAATTATTATATTCCATGCTATCTTCCATCCTCAACATTTGATCCTTCTGTTTTTGCATTCTGTTCTATATTCCACATTCAATATTCAATATTCTATTCCGACACCACGCGTAAAATCTCTTCCACTGTTGTCACCCCCTTCTCGACTTTATCCAAACCATCTTCAAACATCGTGGTCATCCCATCCTCAATCGCTTTTTTGCGCACTTCCGAGACCGGCGCCTCACGGAGGACAAGCTCGCGCACCACATCCGTAACGCGGAAGAATTCATAAATGCCAATCTGCCCCTGAAAACCGGAGTTTCCGCACACTTTGCATCCACGACCGCGAAAGAGTATGCCCGGAATCTTCTTTGCCGTGTTCCCCGCAAGGTCTATTTGCGCTTTAATAAGGCGGATGATTTCGGGGCTTGCGGGGTATGACTCAATACACGAAGTACAAATACGGCGCACGAGACGCTGAGCAATGACCAAGTTTACCGTCGAAGAAAGGAGGAACGCCGGTGCACCCATATCGAGGAGGCGCGGCAGTGCAGACGGGGCGTCGTTGGTATGGAGGGACGACAAGACGAGGTGCCCCGTAAGCGCCGCGTGTACCGCAATCTCGACGGTTTCGTTGTCGCGAATTTCACCGATCATGATGATGTCGGGATTTTGACGAAGAAGCGCGCGGAGGCCGTTCGCAAACGTGATTCCCGCTTTTGCATTCACCTGTGTCTGATTTACGCGGGGAAACTCGTATTCGATAGGGTCTTCAATCGTCGTAATGTTTACCGACGGCGTATTCAAAATATGGAGGATCGCGTACAGGGTCGTCGTCTTGCCGTGTCCGGTCGGACCCGTAACGAGGATCATGCCGTGGGGCTTCTTGATCTCTATCTCGAGGATACCAACTCCTTCGTCTGACACGCCGAGATCCCCGAGCGTAAGGGGACGTGCCTGACTCTTGAGTAACCGCATCTCGACTTTTTCCCCATGAAAAACTGGCATAATGTTTACCCGCACATCGATATTCGAACCATCATCTCGCTCAAAACGGAAGCGTCCGTCCTGTGGGACGCGATGTTCGTCTATCTGAAGATTGCCGAGAATCTTTACCCGCGCGACAAGGATTGGCGCGATGGCTTGAGGCAAGCTTAAAATCTCTTGCATGATTCCGTCGATACGAAATCGCACCAAAAGTTCGCGTTCAAGCGGTTCAAAATGAATATCTGACGTATTGAGAGCCGTCGCATGGTCGATTATATTGTCGAGAATACTGACGATAGGCATTGCCGTCGCCGTCTTGGAAAGATCTGTCTCCGATGCTATCACCAAAGACTGCTCAATATTCTCGGAAATGATCTCACTGAACTCCATCCCAATCTTTTTCTTGTAGTGTTTGAGTCCGTAACGAAGACTCTGTGTTGTCGTGAGGCAGGCTTCGACCCACGCGCCGAGCTTTGCTCGTACGTACTCAATAGTATCGTAGTCGAACGGATCGAGCATGGCGAGTTTTGCAATACCCTTCTCCTTGTCATACGCGAAAAGTACGATGTTTTTTGATTTTGCGTATACTTCGGGAATAAGACCGAGTACCTGTGGGTCAATCGTTTCTTTTTTAAGGTTAACTATTGGTACTCGATAATATGAACTCATGAGCTCCCCGAAATAGTCCTCGGGAATTTTTTCTGTACCGATAAGGACATTTGCAATCGATTGACCGGAACGACGCGCCTCTTCTGTCGCCACAGTAAAGTCATCAGCGTTTACCAGCCCCGACTCGAGTACAATAGACTTCAATTTTTCCTCAGTGATGTGCATGATGTGAAAACAATTGACATTTAACCTTTAACAATTGACAGCAGATTTTCGCAAAGCGAAAATCTGCGAGTCACATGTCAATGGTCACACGTCACATGTTTATCCTTTTAGTATACCACGATGCAACAAAAAACTCTGTGGATATGCACCTACCATTGTTGAAGCCAGGCTTCAACAATTCAACAGAAGCATGGCTTCAACTAAACTATGGGAATTGAAGTGCGCATGAGGCCTCTTCGAAAAAGATCTGGTCTGCGCACATGCGGGCAAATTTCTTAAATTCCTTCTCATCGGCAAATTCCTCATCGAGAACATCCGAGGAGATGATCTTTCTCATGTTTGATTCATTGTAAAGATACCCCCCGAGACTCGTGTACGGATAATGAGTCGCAAATTGATATGCATCTTCAAACTCACTCACTGCTTTTTTGAGACCTCCTGGGTACAATTCAAAAACATTTTTTATATGCAGGTATACATTTAAATATTTGAGATAATTATCGGATCCAACCCTGCGTGCCTTGTATGGTCCTTGGAAAAGACGGCCTGTTTCTTTGTGCCGAGTATTAAATCGATTTGTTGTCCCAGTTCCAAATTTATGCATAAATTTTGAAACTCCGCCTTCTTTTATTTCCTGAAGTACAAGATGGTAGTGATTATCCATTAAAGTGAGAGCAATGATGCCTACAAGTTTGTTCTGCTTTGGCCAAGTACTCGGCCAAACTAATACCCCTCCACTATTGAAATCAGCCCCAAGTAAATCACTGAGAGTACGGAACGGATTCTCGGGAGAGTATTCATCATTAAAATAAAACAGTGTTTGGAGAAATCTCCATCTATCTACGTCATCGCGCACTATCTCCTGTTTCCTATTCCCACGATTAAAGACGTGAACGATATCACCGACACCAAATGATTCTTTTCTCATGACTCAATTGTACCATTGTTGAAGCCAGGCTTCAACAATCAATCTCCGTTGAATGTTGAAGCCTGGCTTCAATAATGTTTAGAGCTTGAGGAGCGGGTAGAGGTGGAGGGCGGTGAGGATGGGGATTGCAAAAATGAGTGCAAATGGTGCGGCAATGAGGAATGCGGGTGGAAGTGGAACGCGCTCGATACTATAGAAAAACCGCGCGCCAAGAGAAAAAATTACGGCGACAAAAAGTCCTATCGGCAAGAGTGTAATGACCCCCGGCCAGCCGGCAATGAGGAGAGCAAGAGCAATGATTGCAATATCCCCTTCTCGAAAATTAATCGGGCGATAACGGGCACGAACAACAAGGAAGGCGAGAAAGAGTCCGACGATAATGAAGAGTGCAATCGTGCTCAAGAAAAAGTTTTGGAAGGAATGGAACGCGAAGTATCCGTGTGCACCGTCAAATGCGGGGCGTAACCATTCGAGCATTGAAGGAAACGGCACTTCTGGAGAGAGTGCTGATGAAAGTAGTATTTTCGTGAATTCGCTTTTGCCCCAGACGACATACTGCCCCCATGTGGCGACTGCGCCATACAAAATATGGAGAAATACCGCCACGACAATAAGCCAGCGGTAAGCGATATCTTTAAGCCACGCTGATTTAAATACACGCACGAGCACGACTACAAAGAACACGAGCCATACGGCGAGGGCGATTCTATCGAGATTAGAGAAAATAAAATTAAGTATCATAAATAAAGGTTCCCCGTGGCAAGCCGACGGGGTATTGTCGGAGCTCACTTTGCTCGCACTTTCTCACCGCAAGCGGTGAGGTATTAGACCTATATTAACTCCTTGGCTCAAAAATACAAAAGATTACTTTTGTATTTTGCTCGCCCTACGTCGTTAATAAAATAGTAACAAAAAAACACCCGACCTGCTAGCAGGTCGGGTGTTTTTTTGAAAAACGTTAACTGAACTAGAATAACGCGCCAGTCAATGGTAAGAGATTTAAACTATTTCCACTCTCATATTTATCATCATTATCTCCACCATCTTTTGTCATTTTGTTATCATCAACGGTATATGCATTACTCTCAAGCACCGCGTCAATCTCAAAAACATAAGCTGGCTTACCCGCGCCAACGCTTGCCGTAGTTCCATTCTGGCATGCATAGCGATAGACAAGATCTGAAGCAGTAGCTGTTGTTGTGATTGAGTTGGTAGGGTCAACAGGAAAACTTGAGATTGGTGTTCCGCCCGTCAATGCTTTCAAATTAACAGGAATCCAGCCCGTTCCATCAACTTTTCCGGCTGTTGTACCACTAGGGGCACCGGAAGTCGACACCCATGGAGTAAACGCGGAGTCAGAACCAGCAGTTAATGTTCCACCAAGAGTAGGTGTTACATTAGCACTGTATCGAATCTTAGGAGCTGCTGCTAGAGTAGTGGCACCTGCTGGTGTTGTAGTAGTCGTACAAATTACACCAAAATTATCGAGGCTTGGGGTTGAGGATGCGGTAAGCATGATGCCGAGGGCGGTTTTGACTGACTTCAAGTCCGAGATGCGCTGTGCATCACGTGCTTTTTTGAGCGTTTCTGCCGGGTTCAACATGAACACGAGAGCGATTGACAGGATGGCGATGATTGCGATAACGATTAAAAGTTCAAGGAGGGTGAACCCGCCGCCAAGGCGGTTGTGAGCAAGCCCGTTCTCGCGTTTTTCTTTGAGGTTAGTGAGTGAAATCATGGTGATGAATTAGTTATGATGATTAGAATGTTAGAACGGTACTGATGCCCCTGTTCCAAGAATTTTCAAATTAGTGCCAACTTCATAGTAAAGATCTGCGTTTCCGCCATCAGTAGTTTTCTTATTGTCAGCTGACCCTGTTGTAGCATACGCAGCACTTTCGAGTTGGGCATCAATCTCAAAAGCAAGGGGCGTTATCGAGCAGGCATAACGATACACCAGGTCTGTACTTACCACATTTGAAGCACTTGCAATTGTATTTACGGGGTCAACAGGAAGATTAGAGATTGGGGAACCACCAATTAAGTTATCGAATGGCACCGGAATCCATCCAAGGCCATCAGTTGTAGCTGGGGTAGAAGAGATTTGCGCAGTTGGTTGACCAGATGTGACACTTCCGTCAAGAAGGAGGTCACTAAACCCAGCAACGCCAGAATAATAGATAAGGTCACCAGCAGCATACGCCCCCGTTGCAGTTAATTTACAACCAGCATTAGACGCACCACCCAAAAGTGGCGTTGTCGTGCTCGTAAGATAAATCCCGAGTGCCGTCTTCATGGTACTCAAGTCTGACATACGCTGTGAGTCGCGGGACTTGCGGAGTGCTTCTGCGGGGTCCAAAACGAGCACGAGCGCGACGGACAATATGGCGATAATGGAAACGACGATCAAGAGCTCGAGGAGGGTGAAGCCCGAAGGGGACGTGGGCTGTCGCGGACTAGACGCGGAAGAATGCGGGGAATTAAAACATTTAACAGAATCCCAAGACTTTTTTATTCGTGAAATCATATTCAAAATTATTATTTAATTGTTATGTTATTGATTATACCTTTTTGGCAAGATGGGAACAAGTAACCTGTGGATAAGTCGGGGCGGAAGGTGGAATTTGGAATGTGGAATGTGGAATGTGGAATAATGCAGGGATTCAGATACAAATGTATAGACCGAGTGCAAAGATAAATACATAAAGGTCGGGTCTTGAATTCATGGGTTTTGTATGTCTTTGCGAGCGTAGCGAAGCAATCCAGGATTCATGGTACATACTCTGGATTGCTTCGTTCCTCGCAAAGACAGGGTTCCGCGTCCCATTCCAAATTCAATATTCCAAATTCCATATTCTACCCCAAATACCCTTTCACCTTATCAATAACATCCTGAATGGAATAATCCACCTTGACCAAATATTCATTAGCACCAAGCGCAAGGGTACGATCTTGATCGCTCTTTTGGCCAAGATTCGAAAGAATTATGACGGGGATGCTTGCGAGCTCTGGTTTTTTTTTGATATCTTCAAGAACACCGAAACCGTCTTTCTTAGGGATCATAAGATCGAGCAAAATGACGTCGGGCTTTTCGGCAATAATCTTCATAACCGCCTCCTCGCCATCGCGGGCAAGGATGGTCATGATCCCCTCTTTTGCGAGCTTGATCTCATACACTTTAGAGATATGCTCGTCGTCCTCGACGATCATCACTTTTTTTTGTTTTGTATCCATTTTGTAATTATTCAATATTCTATATCATGCGTAACTCACAATCTTTTCTATTAATTTGTTCAAATCGTAATCACTTTTCACCAAATAGTCAACAGCTCCAAGCTCAAATCCAATCTTTTTTACTTCAGCTCCACCTGAAACAGAACAAATAACCACTTTCAAATCTTTGTATTCCTTGTGATTGCGAAGCTCTTGCAAGAACTCGATGCCATTCATTCCCGGAAGCAGTATATCAAGCCAAATAATATCTATGGTGGTATGTTCTGCCTTGAGCACATTGAGTGCGTCTTCGGCGCGCATTACCGATATGACATGGTGTCTATTTTGCTTGAGTTTAAGTGTGATTGCGCGGTTCAGCGCCACATCGTCTTCTACAAGAAGAATCGTCTTTAATTTTATTTTTTCTTCCATACTTTAATATATAAAGATTAAATGGCTTTCTCATATGCGGGAAAAATTGTCACTTCCTCGATAGCCATCCTGTCTTTTATTCTATCACGTATCCTGTTATAATCCAGCGCAATATCCGACGGTACATCCTCACCATTGATAGCTAATATCCTATTTATAACAAGAGCAAAATTCTCTGCATAAGATTTCATTGTAAGGTGGAATAGGTTTGCCATGCGACGCACTTCTTCGTCCGAGGATTTTATAAGTGTCGGATAGAGTTTAGTATCTTCTCTTTCTAAATGCGGAACGAGCACCTCTTGTAATTTCTGAATAAGATTCTTCCTATTTTCTAAGTTGTTCGTCGTGTCAATCGCGTCAAAAATATCCCGAATTACGTTGTGCTCTCTCTCAAGAGTTTTGATGAAGTCTGTAACCATAATGATTAAATTGTTTTTAATAATGCTTAATAACTACCCCGCGCAATCTTAGAAGGAATTATACATCCGTACATCTATTCTTGCAATAACTCAACATGTAGAAGCTATCATCTAATGAATCACCCCGCCGCAATCGGACGAGGTATCCCGGCTCCGACAACGTTAGATTATTAAAGCGGGATTGTAAAGAAGAACGTTGTTCCCTTTCCTTCAGAACTTTCAAACCATACCTTGCCGCTCCATGACTCGATCAAATCTTTCACCAAAGAAAGACCTAGACCAGAACCGTCTGGAGCCCACGAGCGTGCGTTTTCAGCTCGAAAGAATTTCGAGAAAATACGCGGACGCTGATCCTCGGGGATACCAATGCCATTGTCACGCACGAGATAGACGACTTCTTTTCCATCCTCACTCACGTTCCACTTTATTTCAATGGTATCTTTTTCCTTTGTATAGCGAATTGCGTTAGAAATAATATTCAAAACAACCTGCCGCAACGTGAGTGCATCAAGAGACACGATAACAGGACCTTGTTCTGGCGGAATCACAGTAAGTGCTAGTTTCTTTACATCAACCTGCGGCGCGAGCTCCTTCGTTATATCGGCTGTAAACACACCGAGATCTATCGGTTTCTTGTCTGTTTTAAGCTTTCCATTTTCAATACGAGAGATACCGAGCAAGAGATCTACGGTCTGATAAAGACGCTCCACACCACCATGGATCTCATTTAGAAAATCACGTTGTGAATCCGAGACATCTCCCGCATCTCCCGAAAGAAGCATTTCTGAGTACCAACGAATCGTAGTAAGCGGCGTGCGAAGCTGGTGTGAAGCAACAGAGATGAATCCGGACTTTGCCTCATCAAGCTCACGGTCTTCGGTCGCATCGCGAATAAGAATAACTGCGCCAACATCTCCCCTTTCTCCTCCACCAAGAGACGCCGCGGAAAGCACGATGGGGAGCGGCTCAGTTCGCATACTTGTGGTTAGAAATAATTCGTCTTCAAGATCGGCGACAACAGTTTTCTTGGTCAAAAACATTTCATCGGTCGGCCATGTTCCCGGAAGAAGCTCTTCTTTTCTTTTCTTCCAAAGTTTCATCATGGTACGCAAGTCTTTGCCCAAGAGATCGCCAAGAGAGGGAATCTGAAGAAGCTCCGCTGCCTTTGGATTCACGAGCATAGTGTTATAATCCCCGTCGATAATAATCAGCCCGTCGCCGATCGAGGAAATGATGGTCTGTAATCGATTTTTCTCAACCTCAAACTTTTCTTTTGTATGCCACGCATCTTCGAGAAGATTTCTCGTTGCTCTTTCCGTCTGTGCGATGAATTTCTCCTGCTTCTCGTGTTCCTCAATATCTTTTTTTAACACAATTTCCTTTTCTTCAAGTTCACGTTTTGAAGCTTGCAGGGATTCTTGGTTGCCGCGAATCGTATTAATCATTTTGTTCAACATACCTGCCAAATACCCCATTTCGTCTTTTGTATGTACCTGTGCTTGCACCTGAAGATCATCTTTCGTGACCCGTTCGAACACCGAGATAATCTCATCAATACGCGCAGTCGATCGACGGACAAACAACCAAACAATGGATATTATCATGACAAGCAAGGTAATCCCGATGATGAGAACTTTCTTCGTAAACGCAACGAGAGGAGCAAAAATTTCTTCCTTGTCTACCTCTATAATAAGCACGAGTCCTTGTTCTTTATCGCACGATGATACTCCAAATACACGGATTCCGCGATAATCATCGTATTCCCCTCTCATTTCCTTACCATTGTCCAGACACTCTTTTACGGGAAGTGTATCAATCTTTTGTTTCAATTTCAGATCTTTAACATAACGCGAAGGTGTAACCATGATACGATCTCTATTGACAGCGTACGCTTCGGTAGTTTTGTAACCCAACGATTTTCCTTGTTCGGTCTCTCCGTACCAGAAGTGCTGTTCCTTATTCAATACGTCAGAATTCAATGCGTTAGAAATTTCATTCGAGCTTAAAAAATGTACGAAAAGGACAGCGTCAAGAGGTTCGTGCTTTCCTTCTTTTCTTGGTATAAAAAACCGCACCGTTGCATGCACCATCGGTTCTGGGGTTTCGTCTTCCTCGAAAAAGATCCCTTTCATGAACACATCGCCAAAATTTGAGTCTATCGTCTTGCTAAAATAATGTACCCCGAGCTCGATCTCTTCTTTGAGCTCATCGGTCCCAATCCTTTCAGGGCGTGTCGAAGCAATGACGCGACCGCTACGATCAAGAATTTCCGTTAACATGATCGTTTGATCATAGATCATCTTATTCTCGTTTACATAGGCTGTAAACGCTTTTGCGAGTTCTGCGCGCTCCGGTGTCCCCTCCTTTGCGGTCAATATCGCTTTCACGATATTCTGGAGATTCATATCAGATGTCCAGTCAAGCGCTCGCGTCCCCGTCTTACCCCAGAAAGCATTCATCGTCTCTTTTGTCTGTTTAATGATGACGTAGAAATTATTGAGTGTTTGAGTTTTTAAAATACTTTCTGTAATCTGCACATAAAAGATTATGCCCGTCAGAAAGATAAGAAATATTAATCCCAAAAAAAGAGAAGCTTTTGTACGTAATTTCATATTGTGTCTTTTATGTGCAAGAAATTTATATTTCTGTTGATAATAAGTATAGCATGTAAAAAAATAACTTGGTATACTATATAGGGACAGTTGTTAGTCATTTAGTCTATAAGTTGTTAATGAATTCACTATAGACTACAAACTATCAACCATAGACTTGAATTCACCCCCATGAACATCCTAAACCTCCTCACCAAAGAAAAACGCGTCGCGGGTATCGAGATTAGCGACTCGGTGATTCGTATCGCCTTTTTCCGTTCGCACAAAAAAGGGCGAAGGGGAAAACAACCGACAACTAACACCGCTTTGCGGACAATTGACAAAAATACCAACACAAAGGAGGAAATCGTGCTCATCGAAGAGCCAATAGCCGCAAATATTATTGCAGATGGCGTTGTTGTTGATGTCGATCTCCTCAGTAAAACATTAAAAGAAATTCGACTGAAAGCAAAGCTTGGCACCGACTATGCTGTCGTTGCTATCCCCGATGACAATATCTACTCGCGCGTTTTCTCTTTTCCCAAGACCGTTGACGGCACACGCCTCTCCGAAGCAATGCGTCTTGCCATCGGATTCCAACTCCCTATGAAAGTCGAGGATGTATATCTCGACTGGGAACGCACCCCGGGGAATTCACCAATGAACGAGATCCTCCTCTCCACAATCCCTAAAAGTGTCGCACAAGGATACGTCGATGCCATCGAGCGCGCCGGAATCAAAATTCTCGCACTCGAGTCTCACCTCTCAAGTATCGCCCGCGCGATCAAAGCAGAACCGGAACAAACAACGCTCTTCACTAAAAAGACTCCCGACGGTGCAACTATTTTTTGTTTGAGAGACGGCGTGCTCCGTTTTTCGCGCGCGCTCCCCAGACTCTTTGTCCCCGAAGAAAAAATTTCCGCGGAGGTCGCGAACATAAAAACCGCCCTTGAGGCAGACATGAAAAAAACCGTCGAGGAAGCTTCTCTTGTCCAAGCTCGCGTTCGCGATGAGTATAGAGGGGCAACCGAGAGCACCGAGCCACCGTCAAAATGGCTCATACCGCTCGGCGCCGCGATCCGCGGAAAGATGCCCGAGGGGACAGACAATCTCATTTCTTTACTGCCCGTCGGCACCGAAGAAGCGTACGCCTACCAAAAAGCAGCAACCGTCGTCGCACTCATTCGCAACATGACAATCGGTGTATCGGTATTTTTTATGGCGGTATTTTTAGGCGCGTATTTCTTTATGTTTTCGCTCGCACAAAACGCAGAGCGGACTATCGCGACGCTCTCTGCTTCAGCTATCTCTCCAGAATTGTTGGAGAAGGAGGCGTGGATTGAACACGTGAACGAACTCACCGCGACCGGACAAGTAATCCTCGACGGAACACCGATTTGGAGTGGAGTCCTCGACGAGGTGAGCAGGCGTATTATCGACGGAATCTCCGTCTCGAGTTTTTCCGCACCGTCTATCACAGAAAAAATGTCTCTCACTGGTACCGCACGCAATCGCGAAATACTCAATCTCTTTAAAAAATCTCTTCTCGACTCCCCTCTTTTGACCGAGATTGACTTACCGATCACCAACATCGCGCAACGAGAGAGCATCCCCTTTTCGGTATCATTCCGCATCAATGACCCGAGCACAGCATACTGGAGATGATATACTAACACCATGTTCACGAACAAAAATCTTTTTATCCTCATTGGTCGCCATGTGCTTATCGCCCTCGTGGTGGTCGGCATCGCAGGGGCGGTGGTCTTCTTTTTCGCGCGTAAAATCGAGAAGATCTCGACTACCGTAGTAATCAACCGAAACCTCGCAACTTCACTTGAGAAACGCACAGGGGTCTTTACCACCCTCAAACGTGATACGGAAATTGTGGGGACAAACGACACCTTTATTGAAGGTGCTTTCCTTCCCGCAGATAATATCCTTGCATTCATCTCTACATTAGAGAGTCTCGCACTCAAAAATGGCATTACCCAAACGTTTAACTTTGACAGTCCTACTCCCGCAAACATCGACACTCCTTTGCCACTCTTGCAAATCACATACACCAACAATATTCCAAGTAATGTGTTCGCCTTTTCAAACTACCTCAAAGATTTCGAAAAACTCCCCTATTTCACTAAAATTGAAAGCTTAAACATCACCGCCCAAAGCCCTACCGGCTGGAGTAGCACATCAAATGCGTCCTTCCGTGCGATACTTTATACGAAGGCAATCCAATAAACACCATGGACATCAAAAAAAATACTTCCGTGCTTATCGAATCATTGAAAAAGATCAAGTATCAGGACTTGATCTATCCGGGAATCTTTATGTTCTTTTTTATCATCATCTTGATAATCTTTCTCTTTGCGGTGCAATTCATTTCCAAAAACATGAACAAAGTATTTTCTTCCGAGAGCGACAGTCCTGCGCAAGTGCTCAATCGAGAAGACTACGAATCAATCGCAAAAAAACTCAACATCAAAGTACTAGACACTGAAGAGCAAACGACCACCGCGTCAATAGAAACAGCTGTCGCAGTTACAACCAATTCTGAAGTAGCGGAGGTAGCGACTTCTTCTGCTTCGCAAGTATTGGACAAGCGCTCAATTACCATCGTCGTGCAAAACAGCACCGCAAAAGCGGGTGCCGCGACGATACTTGCGAAAGCACTTGAGGATGGCGGGTTCACAAAACCAAAAACGGGGAACGCGGACAAACTCTACGCGACCACAACCATCTTCATCAAAGAAAGCAGGTCAAACTACACTGCTTCTCTCCTCGAAGAAATAAAAAAGATATACCCTGCCGTCGTCGCAACCACGACGCCCGAAAGCACACCGTTTGATGCGACAATCATCATTGGCACGCGCTAAAAAAGTTGTTTTAATTTCACTATCTACCTATACAGTACGATAGTATCGTATAAGTAGATAGTATTGTACTCGTCGTCAAGCATAAAAACCCCAAGCATATATGCTCGGGGTTTTTCGCGCCCGCTACTCCATATTCAATATTCCGTTAATTTCAAAACAGATCATAATTTCTTAATTTTAAAATTAATAGCTTTCTACTAACCTTTTCCACGCAACAAAGAGGTTTTGCGTGAATGGCAAGCGGGCGATGGAAAAGACCGTTTTTGCACTAACCTATGTGGAAAAGGTTAGTAGGATTCAAACTTAATATCATCGAGATCAAGCTCGCGAGAGGTACCTTCACGACTCGTGAATATAATATTGTTGATAATGACGTTCTCCGCACCGAGATACACAAGCGGTATTGATATCTTTTGGAACTCCGTATAATTCGAAGTATTTTTCACGAAGTCGCCGAGCGTCATTTTGCCGAATTCAGTGCCATTGCTATCTTTCAAACGTACATATATTGTATCCCCGAGCGCTTGCCCCTTTGCCCAAAAGGTAAGATACCGAAATGAGTACGTATACATACCTTGCTCTTGGTGAAAATCGACACTCTCGCCAGCCGCTGTGAACGTCGTCTGGATTGTTGGCGTGCCGCCCATACCGTCTTTTTCATAAATACGCGTATCACTCCCCATCGCGGGAATTTCCCATCCGTTCACCAATTCGTCAATGAACACTTCGGGTGCGTAGGTGTCGCCCTTGCCTGATGTCGGTCGAATCATCGGCGTATTCGTAAACGTAATATTGTCGAGATAAATATCTCCCGACTTCTCACTTTGGAATACAATTTCAGACACAACTGAATGAGATGCTTTGAGTGGTAAGAAGCTTATATACATCTGCGCAAAATCCCTCGTAACATGCCCCTTCTGCAAGTACCGCGAGATATTCTGACTCCCAAGTTTTTTTCCTTGGTCGTCATACAGAGTCATCGTTATTCGTTCTCCGCCGAGACCACCGACAATATATAAATTGATACCGTCGTAATTTTTTGCATCGACGCCCGCAGCGCTTTTTAGTCGAACCTCCCCCAAAGCCGCGTCAAATGTCGCATGGATTCCGTAAGTCCCCTCGTACGAATATGAGGATTTTGTATCCACATGCGCAGACGATGTTTCGATATTCCAGTCAGCAATCAATGATTCAAGAAAAACGAAGGGTGTGGTGAGGGGATCCGGTTTTTGCACTACCGGCGCCACAGAGATAACTTGCGCGACCATGTTTTGCGCTTGCTTCTCTACTTCCACGTCATCTGTGTTTGTGGGTAATACACTGTCCGAGATAACAACAGTATTTGGAACTTCTGAAGATTTCTTCGGTGTTTCTATCGCCACTTTTACGTCTTGAGTGCTGGTGGCTTCTTGCGTAGTGGCAAGGGAAGAAGCTGTGGAATTTTCTGATAATACTTCTCCTGTATCTTTTGCCAACACCGCAGAGGCCGGTTTTACGCCATTATATATGGTTTTTACCAGAAAAAAGGCGGGAATAAACGATGTGGCAACAAGAGCCGTCAGTGCGAGTTTTTTGAACATATGTACCTTATACCATAAAGCAGGAAAAAGTCAACTACCTTTTGGGTAAATTCTCTACCGCACAAAGAGGATGTCCTTGAAGTTACTTCGCACATGCCGCACAACGACAACCATACGGCTTGATATACATATCGAAATATTCTTTGCCATAATCATACGAGAGCTCCTCCCCCGCCTCAATACGGCGAAGCGCGCGCAGAAACACTCTCCCTGCAACTATTTCCGCTTCACAATTTGGTTTGCATGAATGATTAATGTACCGCGCGATATTCGAGCGTGCACTGCCGTCGATCATGCGGAAACGGCTCGTCTCAAAAAGGTATTTGTTGGCAAGCTCGTCTACCGCATGCCCTCGCACCACCGTGCCGACGTATTCAATGACATATGAAGAACGTTTAATAGGCTCCACCGCAAAAAGCCCGAGCCCCGCACGGGATCGTTTTGTTTTCAATTTAACATTTGCAGGAATCGGTATCGGCATCAGTAGTATCGGGTGTATACTATACTATATTAGACCCGCTGTACAACAAAAAAATATTCCCCATGCCCAAAGACAAAGCCGACACATTGTTCAAAAAAATACTTTACCGAGAAATCTCCTTACTCGTTATTTTTTCCGTTACCCTGATTGCATACGAAACAAAGCTTGTCCCTGAAACATCCGAAGCAATCATTCTCTCCGGCATCGCCATCTTGGGTATCATTCCCATTCTCCTATCTGCATGGAAAAGTATTCTTCAAAAACGAATCAATGTCGACCTCCTCGCCACGATTGCCCTGGTATTCTCCCTTCTTGCAGGAGAGTGGGTGTCTGTGCTTTTCATCAACCTGATGCTTACTTTGGCGCGTGTTTTGGGAATCTTCGCAAAAAAACGTGTTCACGCATCGCTCGAAAGTCTTGCAAAAATGAAGCCCTCGCGTGCGCGAGTCATGCGCGGAAAAGATGCGGTTGAAATCCCTTTGAACGAGGTCGCCGTAGGCGACCTCGTTATCGTAAATCTGGGAGAACAAATCCCCGTCGACGGTACGGCAGTAAAAGGAAGCGCCACCGTCGATCAATCATCGCTCACCGGCGAATCCCTGCCGACCCTCAAAGAGTCCGGCGATGAAGTATTTTCCGCAACAATCATTGCCTCGGGGAATCTTGTCATTCGCGCACAAAAGATCGGCAAAGCGACAACCTTTGAACGCATGATTACGCTCGTTGAGAATTCCCGATCAATCAAGACGCGTATGGAAACAACCGCAGACAAATTCGCCAGTTGGTATATCGGTATCGTACTCGTGGCCGCACTGGCAATCTATCTTGTCACCAAGAATGAGGCAATGATCCTTGCGTTCGTCCTCGTGGTGTGTGCGGACGATATCGCCGTCGCGATACCCCTTGCCTACATCGCAAGCATGGGAGCCGCCGCGCGGCGCGGTATCATCATCAAAGGAACAAGTTTCCTCGAGAACGCCGCAAAAATAACCACGCTCATCGTCGACAAGACAGGGACACTCACGACAGGAAAGCTTTCAGTCAAACATGTTCGTTCGTGGGGCGATGTTACGGTTTCTCACGCCATCAAACTTTCGGGGCTTCTCTGTCACGGCTCGACACACCCAGTTGCGCAAGCAATCGCACGGTACGCAGCGGAAAACAACATTGCGTGTATCACTCCTGATCATTTTGAAGAAAAAGAAGGGCGCGGCCTTCGCGGTGTGACACACGACAAAGAAATCATCGTTGGACGTGCTGAATTCATGGATGAATACAACGTCGCGATCACCGACAATATTACGCTCGCTATCATCGAAGAAGAGCGCCGTGGACACAATGTTACCTTGGTCGCCTATGACAAACAGATTGTGGGACTTTTTGCACTTGCAGATACGCTTCGCCCTCATGTCGCGCAGACAATCGCCACGCTCAAAGAAAGCGGGGTTCGCGATATTGTTATGCTTACCGGCGACAACGAGGTTGTTGCACGAGGAATCGCGCGCGCGGCAGGAATCACCGACTATCAAGCAAACTTGCTTCCAGAACATAAAGTCTCAGCTCTCGAAGCGTACCTCGGGCCCGACAAGATTGTTGCGATGGTCGGAGACGGGGTCAATGATGCGGCAGTTCTCGCACGTGCCGACATAGGGATTGCAATGGGTAGCATCGGTTCGGATGCCGCAATAGAGTCAGCGGACATTGTCCTCATGAAAGACAATCTTTCCAAGCTTGTTGAGTTACGTGCTATCGCGCGACAAGTACTCTCCGTTGCGCGCGGAAATTTTGCCATTTGGGGTGTCGTAAACATTATTGGTATCTATTTGGTATTTACGGGAGTCATCAATGCTCCGCAAGCGGCGGCGTACAACTTTCTCACCGACTTTATCCCCATTATAAACTCACTTCGACTTTTTAATTCCGGACGAAAGGAGATATAATTCTCTTACCTATGAACTTTTCTTCGTACGCGAGCACAAATATTTCCGCCGTTCTCAAAAAATTTGAAGTCGACCCGAAAAGAGGGCTTCTCCATAATGAGATTGCCGAGCGCCGCAGAGTATACGGTATCAACACAATCAAAGAGAGCAGGGTCAGTCCATGGGAAATCCTGCTCCGTCAATTAAAATCGTCGTTCATCTACCTTCTCATCGGGGCGGCAGTACTCTCGTTCCTTCTTCGTGAAATGACCGAGGGGGTCATGATAGTCATTTTTCTTCTTATCAATACGTTTCTCGGATTCTATCAAGAATATCGCTCTGAACAAACCGTCGAACTTTTGAGAAAATTCATCCCTCGCCGCGTTAAAGTACGGCGCGAAGGCACACTCGCTACGATCCCCGTAGAAAACCTCGTCTTGGGAGATGTGGTAATCATTGAAGCAGGGAACGGCATCCCCGCGGATATTCGTATCATCGAGGAGTTCAACTTAACCGTAAACGAGGAGCCACTCATGGGGGAGTCGGTAGCGGTGAAAAAAGAGAGTTCTCCGCTCGCGCATGACACGGCAGAGCTTCATGAGGCGAACAATATCGGGTTTTCAGGAACGACGGTAGTCTCTGGGCGCGGCGTCGGTATCGTCTTTGCCGTCGGATCGCAGACGGTGATAGGCGATATCGCACGACTCTCCAGTGAGGGCAAGCGTGAGAGTAAATTCGAACAAGAGCTTGCGAAGTTCAGCAAATTCATCCTCTACCTCGTACTGATAACTCTTGCGTTCATCTTTGTCGCAAACATTCTCCTCAAGGGCTTCAGCACTGATATCGTTGGGCTCGCCATCTTTTCCATTGCCCTTGCCGTCAGTGTCGTACCCGAAGCACTCCCCGTGGTGATGACATTTTCCCTCTCACGCGGAGCGCGGCGTCTCGCAAAAAATCACGTCGTCGTCAAGCGTCTTTCCGCTATTGAAGACCTCGGGAGCGTGGAAATATTTTGCACTGACAAAACAGGAACACTGACAGAGAATAAACTTACAGTTTCCGAAACCTGCGGTCAGAATCGCGAAGAAATTATTTTTGCCGCAAATATGGGGGGTTCCTATCTTGCGATGCGCGACCGAAATGAACACATCGACCCGTTTGACCGTGCACTCTGGGAAGCGTTGTCTTCGACGGATCAAACTCGTATTGCCGCATATGAAAAAATCCGCGATATTCCATTCGACCCCGTCCGGCGCAAAAACAGCGCGCTCTTGTCGCACGAGGGGAAAACGATGCTCATTGTGCGCGGCGCGCCGGAGGTCCTCTTGGATGCCGTTTCCATCTCCCTTGAGGAGCGCGCGCATGTCCTTTCTTGGATGGCGGACGAGGGACGCAAGGGGCGACGAACACTCGCTGTTGCTTCAAAGAATCTTTCTTCTGTAGACTATGACGACGTCAAAGACGAAGAAGGTCTCACGTTCATCGGTTGTGTCTCATTTGTCGATCCCATCAAAGTAAGTGCGCGCAAAGCAATACAGGATGCGGTTGCGCTCAAAGTTGGCATCAAGATCATCACGGGAGACAGTCGCGAGGTTGCTGGTACGGTAGCGTACGAAGTCGGTCTCGCGAAAAACCCCGAGGAGGTCATGACCGCGCGTGAGCTCTTTGCTCTAAACGAAGACGATCGCACTGCCGCGCTCGATCGTCTGAACGTCTTTGCGCGTGTATCACCCGAAGAAAAGTACCGAATCATCGGCATGTTCCAAAAAAAATACCGAGTTGGATTCTTGGGCGAAGGCATCAATGATGCCCCCGCACTCAAGAGATCCAATGTCGCAATCGTTGTCGATGGAGCCTCCGACATTGCGCGCGAAGCCGCCGATATTGTCCTCCTTGAAAAAAGCTTGGACGTCATCATCGGTGGCATCCGCGAGGGGCGCGCTATTTTCGCCAATACCGTCAAATATCTGCGGAGTTCGCTTTCCTCCAATTTTGGAAACTTTTATGCAGTCGCGATTTCGTCGCTCTTTATCCCCTTTCTCCCGATGTTACCCCTCCAAATCCTCCTCGTGAATCTGCTCTCGGACTTCCCTGCGATTGCCATCGCTACCGATAATGTTGAGCCAAAAGAGCTTCAAAAACCCAAACAATACGACGTACGAAACATACTTATTTTTGGCACCATCTTGGGTGTAATCTCCACACTTTTTGACTTTATTACCTTTGCCTCATTCTATCAAGTAAGTGCCGAGTCGCTCCAAACACATTGGTTCATGGTGAGCATTTTAACCGAACTTGTATTCTTCTACTCTATCCGTTCGCGTAAAATCTTTTTTCGCACCGTGGCACCGTCACGCACTATTGTCTTCCTTTCCCTTCTTGCGGGCGCCCTCACCATCGCGCTTCCTTTTACCACATTCGGACATACCATGTTTAACTTCATAAGCCCTTCCGCTTCCTCACTTGGATTTGTACTTGGCCTCGTGGGCACGTATTTTATCACCACCGAAATCGCAAAACTGTTCTACTATCGCATGACCGCACCTACTACCCGAACATAACCCTCTGTGCTATATTGAGCGTATGAAGAAATTTTCCAAGAGATGGATTGTGGGGGTTTTTGTTCTTGCCGGTATAGGCGGGTTCATATATTGGTCAGGATTACAAAAAAACCCTGTTATACTGGAAAATACGATTACCGTAAAACGTGGTGATGTCCTCCAAGAAGTGAGTGTTACGGGACGCGTCAAGCCCGTGACCGCCGTGAATGTAAGTTTTGAAAAGGCAGGGCGTATCCAAGGGGTCTATAGAAAGGTCGGGGACCACGTCACCCAAGGAACACTCCTCGCGGAAGTGGAGTCTTCCTCTGCGCAAGCGGCGCTTATGGAGGAACAGGCGCGACTTGCGGAACTAAAGCGTGGCTCGCGCCCCGAAGAAATCGCCGTCAAAGAAGCCGAGCTCGCAAAATCTGTGCAAGACCTCGCAAACACGTATAACGACGTCCTCGACACCGTACAGGATGCATTTACCAAGTCTGACGAAGCGCTTCATGCAAAAACAACGGGAATATTCTCGGGATCAAAAAGTTCTTCGTATGCGCTCACCTTCTCTGTGTGCGACAGCCAACTCGCCTTAAACACAGTGACGCTTCGGGGAGACGAGGAATCTGATCTAAGCACATGGAGAACAGAGCTCTCCGGAATCCCTCTCTCTCCATCTTCCAAGGAGCTCGAGGCTCTGCTCGACAAAGTGGCTTCTCATGTAAACGGAATAAAAATATTCCTCGAAACGCTCAGTCGCGCCCTCACGTTGGATTGTACCCTCATCAATGCGGGGCTTGATACCTATCGTACCAACGTGAACACCGCGAGAACGAACACTGCGACCGCTCTTGCCTCAATCAATACGCAAAGACAATCCATCGCATCGCTCAACCTTGCCGTTCAAAAAACAAGGAACGAACTTTCTCTCTTGCGCGCGGGTACCGCGAGCGAAGTGACTGCCGCACAGGAAGCGCGTGTGCTTTCAGCGCAAGGAGAACTTCAAAAATATCGCATCTATGCACCCATCACGGGCCTCATTACCGAAGCTTCCGCAAAAACGGGGGAATCTGCCAGTGTTGCGATTCCGGTATTCAACATCATTTCAGACACATTTTTTGAAATGGAAGCAAACGTACCGGAATCCGATATTGCAAAAATAGCGATTGGCAACGAGGCAAAAATCACCCTCGATGCATACGGCTCTGACGTGGTTTTCGCGGGCAATGTTGTTACCATAGACCCCGCAGAAACAATTATAGAAAACGTGTCTACTTACAAAACAACGCTTCATTTTTTAAAGAAAGACCCCCGCATAAAATCCGGCATGACGGCAAATATTGATATTAAGGCGGCAGAGCGGAAAGATGCCTTGATTATCCCTGCGCGTGCGATCAACACAAAAGACGGAGGGAAATTCGTGTTCGTTGTCAATGCCGACGAATCAAAAACGGAAACCCCAGTTACGGTCGGACTCAAAGGTTCCGACGGAATGATCGAGATCCTCAGTGGCCTCGAAGAAGGGGCGACCATCTCTACCGCTTCCCTATAACAGACAATCAAAAACTCCTATGTCTCTCATTGAAGTAAGAAACCTCACCAAAATATACGGGGATGGCGAGGCAAAAACTCCCGTCCTCCATGACATTTCGTTCACTATTGACAAAGGGGAGTTCGTCGCGATTATGGGACCTTCCGGTTCAGGGAAATCCACGCTCCTTCACCTCCTTGGGTTCCTCGACGACTACACGACTGGTTCATATATTTTTGAGGGGCGCGAAGCAAAAAGCTACGCGGGAGACGAGGTCGCCCGTATCCGCAACAAAAAACTCGGATTCGTCTTTCAATCATTTAATCTCCTCCCCCACACGACCGTATTTGAAAACGTGAAGCTCCCCCTCCTCTACTCTGATATCCCCGAAGCAACGTGGGGCGCCCTCGCAGAAAAAGCGATCGAGGCGGTGGGGCTTTCCCACCGCCGAGATTTCGACGCCACCCAACTCTCTGGAGGAGAGAAGCAACGTGCCGCGATCGCCCGCGCACTCGTCTGTAGCCCGAGTGTCATCTTTGCCGACGAACCGACGGGAAACCTCGACTCCAAGTCAGGGGGCGCGGTGATGGACATCCTCAAAAAATTGAATGAAGTGGACGGTCACACGATTATCCTCATCACCCACGAGACCGATACGGCGCGACATGCGCGGCGTATTATTCGTATCAAGGACGGCATGATCGAGAGCGATACAGTTGTCGCAAAAGAACACCGCGCAAACGGCAACACTCTTAATAAAATAGACTGAATTCATGACTTTCAAACACAGCATCAAAACCGCGACCGAGGGACTCAAGGCAAACAAAGCACGCTCGGTCCTCACTATTTTAGGTATCGTCATTGGGGTGACGGCAATTATCCTCGTGGTATCCATGGGGCAAGGCGCACAGAACCTCATCCTCGATCAGGTTAAAGGTATGGGTACCCGCACCGTCATCGTCGGTGGCGGACGCGAACCGACGGGACCGTCGGATGCGGGACAGATTTTCAGCGATTCACTTACGAAGCGCGACCTTGATCTCCTCATGCGCCGCGAAAACACCCCCAGCGTGAAATACATCATGCCACTCGTCTTCGGCGCCTCGAGCGCCGCATACGAAAGTGATACATTCAACCTCACCATCTTTGGTGTTTCCCCTCTCATGGAAGAGATTTTTGACATGCCGGTCAAAAACGGAGTATTTTTTACCGACGAAGATGTCCGTGGACGCGCGAAGTATGTCGTGATTGGTCACAAAGTAAAAACCGAGCTCTTTGGCGCCGACGAAGCGGTCGGCAAAGTAATCAAAATGAAAGAACATAGTTTTCGTGTAATCGGTGTCCTTGCCGAGCGCGGGCAAGATTTTTTCAACTTTGACGAAGCGGCGATTATCCCCTACACTACCGCACAAGACTATGTCCTCGGCATCAAACATTTCAATCGTATCGTCACGGAAGCAAAGAGCGAAACGCTCATTAATCAAGCCGCAGAAGAAATAAAGCTCACGCTCCGCGAATCGCACGATATCACCGACTCCACAAAAGACGATTTTTTTGTTATTACGCAGGTTGATCTTGCGGGACGCCTCGGAGCAATTACTTCCGTTCTCACTATTTTTCTTGCGGCTGTCGCGGCTATATCTCTCGTGGTGGGCGGTATCGGCATCATGAACATCATGCTCGTATCGGTTACTGAACGCACCAAGGAGATTGGTTTGCGCAAGGCACTCGGCGCGACTGATCGTGATATCCTCTCGCAGTTCCTTCTCGAAGCAATCATACTCACCGGTATCGGGGGTATTGTCGGAATCATACTGGGAGCAAGTTTGTCGTTTGGTATCTCGATGCTCATCGTAAAGATTGCCGTACTCGCATGGTCATTCAGCTTTCCCTTCTCGGCGGCACTCCTCGGTCTCGGTGTTTCCGGACTCATCGGTCTCATCTTCGGCCTCTACCCCGCGCGCAAAGCGGCGCGCAAAAGCCCCATCAATGCACTGCGGTATGAATAACGCGGCAGGCACGCCGTTGAATTTTAATTAAAAACAATATAAGATGATAATTATGCAAACAATACTCGGAGTAGGAACGGTGGGGACAGAACTTGCAAAAGCACTTACAACATACACCAAGAATATACGTTTGGTTGGGAGAAATCCTAAAAAGGTAAATCAAAATGACGAGCTTTTTCAAGCAAACTTAACAAATCTTGAAGAAACTCTCCGTGCAGTTGAGGGTTCTGAGATAGTGTACTTGACGGTGGGGATACCTTACAGCACTAAGGTATGGGAAAAGGAATGGCCACTCGTTATGCAAAATGTAATAACAGCCTGCAAAAAACATAATGCAAAGTTGGTGTTTTTTGACAATGTTTACATGTATGGTAAAGTGTCTGGCTGGATGACCGAAGAGACGCCTATTAAACCATCAAGTAAGAAAGGGGAAGTAAGGGCTCGTGTGGCAGAGATGCTTTTGCAAGAAATGCGTAATGGGAAACTCAAGGCACTTATTGCGCGTTCAGCTGATTTTTATGGACCCAATACTCCGACAAGCGTTTTGTCGGTTATGGTTTTTGGAAATTTAAAAAAAAGAAAGAAGCCACAATGGATGCTGAACGATGGGGTAAAACATACTTTCACCTATGTTCCAGATGCTGTTCGCGCGATGGCGTTGCTTGGCAATACGGAAAGTGCTTACAATCAGGTTTGGCACTTACCAACAGACAAAAACGCTTTAACGGGGAAAGAAATTATAAAATTTGCAACGGAAGCTTTTGGAGTTGAATCGCATCACACTCTTTTATCTAGAGGAATGTTGCGTATGGCTGGATTCTTTGTTGAGGTAGTCAAAGAGAATATGGAGATGTTGTATCAAAACGAGGCAGATTACCTTTTCGATAGTAGTAAATTTGAAAATACTTTCAAGTTCCAAGTTACCCCATACAAAAAGGGGATTATGGAAACAGTCCGGTCGTTAAAGTAATTTAAGGCGCGATTACAAGAAAATATAATAAACAATATAAAATGATATATAGGCTGTGTTACGATAGCAAATGAGTTCGAAATGCCAAAACATTAACCTTTATTTCAAAACTATGATAATCGAAATCGCACAATTCAAACTCGTAGCAGGTGTCAGTAAATGAGAATTTCTTGATCCTTCTGTATCCTCTTTTTACCTTTCTGCACCTGCTTCATCACGTATGATAGTCCCCAGTCTCCCGCGATGCCCTCAATGTCTTTTTTCTTGATTGCTCCCCAAACGTATTCAATCGGATTAAGATTAGGGGCATATGCGGGATACCGCACCGTCTTTAGCCATGATTTTTGTTTTAAAAGATACACGGCAACCATCTTTGAACGATGAGCACCCAGCTTCTCTGCTATGGCGGACTGAGAGAGGTCTTTTTTATAGTATTCGAGTCTTTGTACCTGCGCTCTGTTAGTGTAGTAATATGTGCCGCGTGCTTCTCTGTATTTTTTTGTTTGGTAAAAGTCATGCATACATTTTAGCATGAGTGTAGCCGTGTGTTAAAGGGATAGTGGGGGGGTCAGTAGGAATTACGCAGGCCACTACACAATACATAGGCCTCGCCTATGTATTATTCCGCCACTCCCCCGCCCATGCACTCATCGCCATCGTAGAGCACGACAGATTGACCGGGTGCGACGACCACCGGCTTGGCAAACGTGAGGGAAAATCCCTTTTCGGCAATAGCGTCAATACGACATTTGTAGCGCTCGCCATGATACCGGACACATGCTGTGTATGAGGCACCGACATGAGGAGCTACTCCCCCGCAAAAATTTGCATGCGAAAATTCTACGCTCTTTCGTGCGCACGAAAGCGATTCTTTCAGCAAGCGGTGCGCCACGGTGACCGTATTACGCTCAAGATCTTTCGCTACCACATAATACGGAGCGTCATCAGTAGTCTTTTGAGTGACCGTAAATCCATGGCGTTCACCAAGTGTGTAAAAATACGCCCCGCGATGCGTGCCAATATTTTCACCTTTTTCATTCACCACGCTTCCCTCCTTCTCTTCAATAAAATGTGCGAGAAAATCTTTCACATCGAGTTGCCCCATAAAGCAAAGCCCTTGGCTGTCTTTCTTCTCCGCCGTGGGTAATCCAAATTTCTTTGCAAGCGCCCGCACCTGTGATTTTTTAAATTCGCCAACAGGAAACAGTGTTCTTGATAATTGCTCTTGCCCCAGTGTCCACAAAAAATACGACTGATCCTTGGCATCATCCACCCCTTTCAACATCCTGTATCCCTCGGCTTCCTTCCGCGTTCTTCCGCGCTCATTCCGCGTTTGTCCGCGGTCGCCTCGGGCGACCTGTGCGTAATGTCCCGTCGCCACCACATCCGCGCCCTCTTTCATTGCGCGCCGAAAGAACGCGCCGAACTTTACTTCCTTGTTGCACATGACATCCGGGTTCGGCGTACGCCCTGCTTTGTATTCACGGATCATGTAGTCGGCAACCCCTTCTTTATACTCGCGCTCAAAGTCCCACGTGAGGAGCGTGATACCGAGATGCGCCGCAACACGGAGGGCATCGCGACGCTCCTCACGCCACGTGCAATCCAAAAAGTCCGGTTGCCATACCTTCATAAAAACCCCCGTCACATCATAACCTTCCTTTTGGAGAAGCACCGCGGCGACCGAACTGTCTACCCCGCCGGACATTCCTACAAATACGCGCCTCTTGGATTTCCTTTTCATATTTCTACCCTACCCGAATACCGCCAAAATCGCAACAAGGCAACATTCTCAACTTTGCATCCCGTTCCCCGTTCCATACTCTATATTCAGAATTCAATATTCTATCTTACTTAAATACTTCGCCTTATTTCTCTTGTGCTCTTCAAAATCTTTTGCATAGTGCATCACACCATTATTGTCAGAGAGATAATAAAGGTAGGGAGAATCTTTTGGTGTAGCGGCGGCGCGGAGGGCGGCAATTCCCGGATTTCCGATAGGACCTGCGGGTAGCCCTTTATTGATATACGTATTATAACGTGAATTTATTTTGAGGTCGTCTTGTGTAAGCTCGGCGGAAGTCTTTTTGAGAAGGTATAAAAACGGGGCATCAACTTGAAGGGGCATGCCAATCTCGATTCGTTTCCAAAGAATACCCGAAATGACACCTCTGTCTTCGTCGATGAGCGCTTCTTTTTCGATAATCGACGCCATAATTACAATATCTTGAAGCGAATGCCCTGACGCACTTATCAAAGGGCGAATTGAGATTATCTTTTTCTCAAAGTTTTCCTCCATAAGCTTGATTGCATCTTGAGCAGAAGTGATTGACTTCAAAAAATACGTGTCAGGAAATAAATATCCCTCTTTCTTTTGTGCGCGGCTCAAAAATACTTTCTCATTAAATTCCTGTAAATTCTTCTTGAGAACCGCCGCGATTTCTCGATTTGAAAAACCCTCGGGAATCGTCACGCGGGTGGCGGGAATCCCCGAGATTCCCTTGACCACGCGTTCGGCGACGACACAAGTACTTACGGGCTCCCTAAATGCATAGTCTTCCGCCACAACATTGTGATCGCCATCAAGAAGGGTCACGCACGCCTCAAACGCAACACGCGAGCGAATAATGGATTCTTTCTTGAATAAAGCCGATACTTCCCCGAGCGACATGCCGCTTTTGATACTGACAACCCTTCCTACGGGAAACGTGCTGGGGGGTAAGATAGAAAGTGAGATGAACGATAAAATAAAAATGACCACCAGTACAACAACCATAAACAATTTCGCGGAGCGAGCATCCATACCGAGGAACGGCGGCGGAATACCCTTGTTGCTATAACCATTACCCGGGGCATGCCCTATATTGTTGAATGTATGTTCCATGGATATTATCAAATTGGCAGGTTGACCGGTGCTTCGCTCTTGTGTGACGGAATACGACCAAACGTTGGCGTCTGCGCAACACCGCCCGGGAAATGATAGATCGTTGCGAGCTCCTCCGATGTCAGCACGAACGGTTTTTCTGTATGGTCGCCGTAAAACCATCCGCGATGCTTGTATGCCTCAAACTGCTCACGACGCTTCTTGGTGATGCGTATTTTATTGTAGTCTTGCCATGGATAATCAAACCCAAACGTTTGATGACACACGGTGAACGAATTCAAACTTTGGGATGTGAACGCACGCAAGAGTCCGCCCAGCGCCTTGATATTGCTCGGGTCGAACTTTTCATTTTTCGCGAGATAGAGCGCACGGATACCGCAGTCGAAACCAAGCTTGCTCATACTGCGTTCGATTGCGGCGATTGTCTCCAGCTCACCCTTTGTCATCATCATCATTTTGAACACCGGCGTCCCCTCCTCGGTTTTTTCGTTGCGCTTGGTAAGTTTGTCGATGATTCCTTTTCCTTCATCTTTCCAATCCCCTTTCGTTCCATCTTTTTTTCGATACCGCTTGGTTGCGGCACGAATCATAATCTGAATCCATATCTGCTCACCTTGCCCAATCGATCCCAAGTACTCTATTACCGAGGTCAGCGGGTCTATTTTGAACTCCTCTTTTACCCCTTCTTTATCCATGCCAAAATCGACATAGGTTTTAATCGGATAGGGGTCCTCTTTGACGAGCTTGTACCCAGTACCGACCATCGACCATGAACCCTCTTTCCCGCGATAGTTCACATAGCGCGTATAGTCAGGAACTTCATAGACTTCAATATCCGGATACTGCGCATAAAGCTGTGCTTCAATAATATTTTTAAAAAATGACGACACGCGAATGAAGAATTTTATATGTCCATCGATCGAAACCATCTCCAGAGAAAAGTCTTCCCGCAGTTTTCCTTTCCAGTATCTATCGATCCATGTCGTCGTACCGCCAGTCTGATACATTGCGTTGAGAACAATCTCCATGGCAAGCGGAGTCTTATGTATTTCTTTTGGAACCTTTATTTCGAGCAAAACCCAATTGATACTCGCGCGATAACGTGCGCGCACATATTTAAGCCACACATCCCAAAACATGATGACCAGCACAATAGGTATTAGGTACGGGAATATGACAAAAAACGGCGCAAGCACTTGATTATAAAAATCTTGGAATAGAAACGTCTCTGTGACATTCATACTGATTATCATACCACAGGGGGTAGAATTTGGAATATGGAATTTTAAAATAGAAAAATACGAAGAGGGGCAGCGCATAAGCGCCGCCCCTCTTTCCCCTATTCTATATTCTATCTTCTACCCCTACGCCAACGTATACTTTCCGTCTTTTGTTTTTTTGAAATACTTCGAATCTTGGAGATTTACAAAAACAGTATTTTCTTTCACGTAGCGCTCTTTGAGTACGCGATCAATGATATCTTTCTTGGTGAGAGGTCCTTCTTTTTTGAGAATCTTCGCCACCACGTCTTTCACTACGCCTTTCTCGTATCCCCACGACGACAGCGCGTAGAGTCCGCGTCCCACGAGCACAAAGCGTTTGTCTTTGATAAGCTCATTATGGCACGTCGCGACGTGCGCTTTTTTATGAAAAACTTCCGTGATTGCTTCCGCCACTTCGGTAAAGTGCATCGGGGAGCCGTGCTTGCGGATAATCAAATACGCGTAGTCGCGCATACCGCGGGCATTCACATTGGGCGACTCTGCCGCGCCCCATTCACCGAGAGGATTCTTGGCAATCTTTTTTGAGATTGAAAGCCAGCGTTTGATAATCTCTTCGTTCTTGTATTCCTCGGAAACCTCCTTCATGTGGTTCATGAATGCCGCGATAATCTCGCCCTCGGGAATAATGTCCTCGTGAGAAAGTGTTTCGTAAAGATTTTTGAGTGCGTCGTGTACCTTCATTGAAATTTTATCATCAACGATCCAGCGATGCTTGAAATGCTCGTCTTCTTTTTCGCGCTTGAATTCGTCACCCACCACGAGAAGAAAGAAGAGGTGGTTTTGTACGCTATAGTCCTTGGAAAGATGCATGAGGAAATCCTCTTCGCAAACAATGCCGCCCATCATCCGCGCAAGCATGTTCAACTCTTTAAAAACTGCCGCTTCTTTCTTGAAGACGTCGGATTTTTTGATTGTTGTAAGCGCGAAGTTTTCAATCTGGCGCACACGCTCGCGTGTAATACCATAAATTCCTCCAATACTTTCAAGAGTCATGCGCTCGGTGTTTTCACTGAGACCATAGCGCTTTGTCATCACATCAAGAGCACGCGGTGAAAGTGGAGCGAGAAGTCTCTTTACGACCTGTTTTGGTTTAAATGTAATTGCGGACAACATAATTGTGGTCAAGAAGATTACTGATTAAATTGTTTATTAATACGTTCCTAATTTTTATCACTAATACATAGATAAGTCAAGCTTTCGGGGTGGATATCGGAAAAGGAGATTTTTCCGGATACACCGATTCCAATCAAAATCCCTGCGGCAGAGATCGCAGGGAAACGAGTTTTACCCTTCTCCTATAACGATATTTAGGAGTTTGTGCGGAACATGGATGACTTTGATGACTTCTTTTCCTTCGGTCCATTTGGCGACAATCGGTCGCGATAACGCCAATAAAAGAACCGCGTTTTCATCCAAATCTCGCGCAACTGTCATCGTATCCCTCACCTTGCCACCAACTTGAATCGCGATGATCACCTCTTTTTCGACGATTTTTTGCAGGTCAAACACTGGCCACGAAGCCCCGTGAACCGAGCTCGTATTCCCTATCTCATGCCACAACTCCTCTGTAATATGCGGCGCAAACGGCGCAAGGAGTTTGAGGAATGTTTCGTATGCTATGCGGGAAATCTGCGGCTCTTTTTCCAGTTCGTTGGCAAAAATCATGAGCTGGGAAACGGCGGTATTGAAACTCATCGCTTCGATATCGTCAGTAACTTTTTTTATCGTCTTATGGAGCTCAGTGTTTAATTTTTGGTCTTCCTGTTGCCTGTTGTCTGTTGTCTGTTGTAATTTATTTTTTAGCCGCCACACGCGTTCGAGGAAACGATACGGACCAACGATACCCTGCGTGCTCCATGCTACCGACTGCCCAAACGGTCCCATAAACATTTCGTAGAGTCGGAGCGTATCCGCGCCATATTCCGCAACGATATCATCAGGGTTTACTACGTTTCCCCAACGCTTGCTCATCTTGCGACCGTCCTCTGCCATAATAAGTCCGACATTTTGAAGACGACTAAATGGCTCCTCGTAATTTACCGCACCAATGTCATACAAAAACTTATGATAGAAGCGCGCGTAAATGAGGTGCCGTGTCGCGTGCTCCGCACCACCCACATACATATCTACCGGTGACCAATATTTTTCTTTTTCTTTATCAACGAGTGCTTCTGTGTTGTGCGGGTCAATAAATCGCAAGTAGTACCACGACGAACCTGCCCACTGAGGCATGGTGTTCGTCTCGCGCTTCCCAGCACCACCACACTTCGGACATGATACATTCACCCACTCTGCGATATCCGCAAGTGGCGACTCCCCTGTTCCTGTTGGTGCGTATGATTCTACTTCGGGCAAAACTACCGGCAAATCTTTTTCGGGAACGGGAACTACGCCACAAGTCTCACAATGAATAAGCGGGATCGGCTCGCCCCAATAGCGCTGACGCGAGAATACCCAGTCCTTCAAACGATACTTCGTAACCCAGCGACCGTTTACAAAGTCAGTTATTTTTCGTTTTGCAACTTCGTTAGAAACCCCATCGAATCTACCAGAATTAAAAAGATTACCATTTCCAATATATGCTTCACCGTCTGTGCCTCCTCCTTGCACAACTTTTACTATTGGTAGGCTAAACTTCTTCGCAAACGCAAAATCACGTTCGTCATGCGCGGGTACCGCCATCACCGCACCCGTGCCGTAGTTTCCGAGTACATAGTCCGCAACATAGAGCGGGAGCTCTTCGCCATTTGCGGGGTTCACCACACTTATTCCCTCACACTTTACACCAGTTTTTTCGCGCCCCTCTGCGGTGCGTTCAATCTCCGTGCGTATTTTTGTTTCTTCGCGATACCCTTCAACTTCACTCAAATTTGTAATTGACTCTTTCAGCTCATCAATAAGTTTATGCTCCGGCGCAAGCACGCAATATGTCGCACCAAAAAGCGTATCGGGGCGCGTAGTAAAAACCGTAGTTACTTTACCACTTCCACCTATTTTAAAATCAATCTCCGCGCCTTCGCTTCTTCCTATCCAATTTCTCTGAGACTCTTTTATTGATGTCGGCCAATCGAGCTTATCTAAATCATTAAGCATTCGGTCGGCATACTTGGTAATGCGAATCACCCACTGGCGCATCGGCTTTTTCTCCACAAGCGTGCCACATCGCTCGCACTTGCCGTCTTCCAGATCTTCGTTGGCAAGCCCAGTCTGGCAAGATGGGCACCAATTGATTGGCTCATAGCTTTCATATGCAAGTCCCTTTTCAAACATTTTCAAAAAAATCCACTGTGTCCATTTGTAAAAAGTGGGGTCGGTGGTGTTCACTTCACGTGACCAATCATAATCAAAACCAATATCTGAAAGTTGCTCTTTGTAGCGTGCAACATTTTTATCCACCGCAACACGCGGGTGTATTTTATTTTTTATTGCATACTGTTCCGCAGGTAGACCGAAGGCATCCCACCCCATCGGGTGAAGCACATTGAACCCCTGCATACGCTTCATCCGCGAATAAATATCCGTCGCAATGTATCCTTTTGGATGCCCGACGTGGAGTCCCTCGCCCGACGGATACGGGAACATATCCAAAACGTATTTTTTCGGTTTATTGGATTTGTCGCTCGCGCGATACATACCCGCCGTTTCCCATAGAGCTTGCCATTTTTTCTCTATTTGTTTATGGTCATATTTCCCATCCATTTTGTCATTGTAGCAAACCCCCAGCTTTGCTCAAAGCGGGGGGTTGTATAATTAAACCTCTATCGAAACGGTGTAGGTGTGGGTAAAAGTCCTTTTTGTAGCTCGTAACGCTCTGGATCAATAGTGCGCTCAAAACATACTTTTCCAACACCGTGCTTCCAATTTTCATCCATTACATTCTTGTATGGCAAAGCTGGCTCAGAAAAAATACCGGCACTAGCGCTAAGTGGTGATTCTCTGCCAAATGTCGCGCATAGCTGAAAAGAAAATTTTCCTGTGACAACATACTCGTATGGTGACTTATTGTCTGGGTCTACTGGCATCATAAACCCACTTATTGGATCCTCGAGATCCTTGAGTGTCATCGGAAGTTTATTCTTTGTTTGCCAATATGGAATGATTTGGTTTTGAATCATCTGTAAATGAGATACTCGCTCCGCATCAAACCTCTTTTGTTTCTGCGTGTACGGCGAACCCATTACATAAAATCCAAGACCGAAAGCAAGGACAATAACAGCAAGCGCGCTATATGTATACCGTGTGCGTACCCGCGCGCCATCATCTTCTGGCTTACGGCGAAGATCATATAAATAATAACCAGCGACAGTGCCGATTACCACAATAATTGAAAATATCTTGAGTCCAAATGCCATCGTAATCTCTTCTCCAGAGAAAAAACTATTGAGAAGGACAATGAGGTCAATGGCAACAACCAAAATTGCAATGAATAGCGTGCAGTACGTGATTGCTTTACGCGCCCACAGATTGCGCTTCTCGGGAAAAATACGTTCTTCTTTTGAAAGCGCGCGCGTAAAAAGGACACAGAGCGGAAATGCTACAAGAAGCATCGCCATCGCCAAACTCACCCCGCCCGCATAAGGGTCAGTATAGCTAAACTCCTTGGGGAATACCTGATCTATAATGCTAAAAATGAGCGTCAAAATACTTATCACGCTTATATACAAAGACACGAGAACTCCCAAATGAATGAAGAAATCTTTAGGTGTTGTTTTTAATCTTTCCATATGTACATGATACTCCCCCTCCCCAAAGAACGCAATAGAAACGAAAGCCCCGCCAAAAGCAGCGGGGTAAGGGTACAACAAGTTATGGATGAGCATTTTACTCATGGTAATATCCTCATGTTTGTCAAACAATCTGTATTAGTTCACTACACAAGAGACCGATGTCCGATAAGATAATTTAGCCCCTACACCCGAAACTCGATCACATCGCCGTCTTTGACTATATACTCCTTTCCTTCTATTCGTAACTGCCCCTTCTCCTTTGCATTTGCAAATGAACCTGCATCAAGCAAATCTTTCCAGAAAATAACTTCCGCGCGGATGAACTTGTCTTTAAAATCCGTGTGGATCGCCTGACCTGCAACCGGTGCCGTGCTCCCTTTTTTGATAGTCCATGCACGCGTTTCCACCTCCCCGGTAGTAAAATATGTTTCAAGCCCAAGCATCTCGTAGCCTTTGGTAATAAGGTCATTGATACCGTCATTCCTCGAGCCAAGCTCCGCGCGAAACATTTCTTTTTCTTCTCCTTCAAATGCCGAAAGCTCTTGTTCCACGCCTGCATCCACTACCACATAGTGCGCACCAAGTGTTTTTAGATATTCAAGGAGCGCCGTGTACCGCAGATCATTTATTTCATCCAAATTTTTCCCTCCTGCCTTTTTATTGAGCACGTATAAAATCGGCTTCATGGTAAGGAGATGCAGTGTGCGTACTAAAGGCGCTTCCTCGTCCATAAGCATCACCGTACGCGCAAGCCTCCCTTGCCCAAGTGCTTCAAAAATTTTCTGCAAAATTTCTTTTTCTTTTACTGCTTCCTTGTCGCCGCGCTTCACGTCCTTCTCAATATTAGCGAGGCGTTTCTCTACAGTCTGCTGGTCTGCAATGATAAGCTCGAGATTAATCGTCTCAATATCCGACACCGGGTCGACTTTTCCATGCACATGAATAACATTATCGTCTTCAAATATCCGCACCACTTCGGCAATCGCATCCACTTCACGAATGTGTGCGAGAAATTTATTACCCAAACCCTCGCCTTCGGATGCACCCTTTACGAGACCGGCAATGTCGACGAATTCCACCGCCGCGGGAATCGTCTTTTTTGTTTTTGAAAATGAAGCCAAGTGATAGAGGCGTGGGTCAGGCACCGCAACAACACCGACCGAAGGGTCGATGGTGCAGAAGGGATAATTTTCCGCGGGGACCGATTTCTTGGTCAAGGCGTTAAACAAGGTTGACTTGCCGACGTTCGGAAGCCCGACGATACCGATTGCGAGTGCCATAGGGGAAGTTAGTAGTTAAATAGTCAATAATAAAATAAAAATGCCTTTTGAGTTTTTGTGTTGATATTTTACTATTTCAATATTTTATTATTTATTGCTCAATATTTTCTGAAGCTCCGCTTGATGCGCGCGCATGACCTCCATCGAAGCCGCGGTTTCCGAGCGACCAGCCTTCACCTTTGCCTTGATCTCCTCGCCAATCTTTTTGAACAAGTCGGGATTCTTTTCCACGAGTCCTATAATGCGATCAATTTCCGCCTCGGGCATGCCCTTGAGCTGACGCTTTATTACCTGTTTCATTAAAAATTCTTTAATCATACGGCGAGTGTATCAAACATGACGCCAAAAATCAAATGCAGCTTTTTTTACACCAACCCGATATGAAGCTCGTAGCGGTGGCGGTAGTTTCCATTTTCGATTTTCATGAGTTCGTCATGACTTCCCTCTTCCACAATCTTCCCTTTTTCAATAACAAAGATGCGGTCTGCTTTGCGTACTGTGGAAAGACGGTGTGCGATGATGAACGTCGTGCGCCCTTTCATTAATTTTTCCAAAGCCTCCGTCACCTTGCGTTCGGTTTCGCTATCAAGCGCGCTCGTTGGTTCATCGAGAATAAGGATCTTGGGGTCACGCAAGATTGCTCGGGCGATAGAGACGCGTTGCTTCTGTCCTACCGAGAGTTTAATCCCGCGCTCACCAACAATCGTTTCGTATTTGAGCGGGAGTGCTTCAATAAACTCACGCGCATGCGCCTCTTCGGTAGCACGTGCAATATCCTCCGCGGATGCATCCGGAGAACCATAAGAAATATTTGATTTAATCGTATCATTGAAAAGCGCTACCTCCTGGGGGACCATCGCAATATTTCTGCGGAGATTTATGAGGTCGAGCTTTCGCGTATCTACACCGTCGACGAGCACACGACCCTTCGTCGGGAAATAATATCCGGAGATGAGGGAAATGGCGGTACTCTTGCCTACTCCCGACTCCCCGACAAATGCAACCACCTGCCCCGCATGAACTTTGAAATCAACCCCCGCAAGAACGTCCGGCTGGTCTTCGCCGTATGCAAAAGAAGCATTCTCAAAGACAACCTCGCCCGAAAAATGTTCGGGGGTTATTGCACCCTCGGGTACATAATTTTCTTCTTCTCCATCAAAAATCTCTTCGGCCTGCGCCGCCACCGTGATGCCGTTTTGAATCGTTTGCCAGCTATGTCCGAGTGATACAAAGGGACCAAAGAACATCAGTGCATAGCCATTGAGTGCGACAAGCTCGCCGACGGTAATCGTGCCGTTTGAAATAAATTTTACTGAAAAGATAAACACGGTAAACTGCGTTACGAGCACGATCATGCGTTGAAAGAAACTGACGTTGCTCCAGTTGCGTTCGATGTGTGCCCATAAATTATAAGTTCTTTCCCTTAATGACTTCTGTACCGCTTGACTCTCGTACTCTTCGGTAGTTGCCTGTTTCACGCTCTCGATCTGCGTTATCGCTTGCGCCACATCGTCCCAACCCTCACTCCACGACTTGTGCGCCGCCGCATCTATCGCCGCGATAGGCGCAAGGATTCTCAACAAAAGCGCAATGTACAAAAGCACCCCTACAACCAAAATGCCGGCGAGAAATGTATTGATACTTGCGGCAAGAGTAAGTCCAATGATGATACTGAGGAATTGCGGAGCTATGTTCACGACTGTACCCACAATGGCTGAAACTCGCCACCCGGTAGTACTGATTTTTTGCATTACCCCATTTATATGTACGCTTTTGTGGTACACCATGGGCGCATGAAGAAGGTGTTTAAACCCCGTCGTTTGAATACCGAGATGCACACCAATATCTACCCGCCTTCTCATGCGATCCATGACCCAATCAACATTATTTGCCACAAGCTGAACCAAGACCCACGCACCAAGCAAAACCACCCACAGAGGAAATGTGCTCGCCGTAAACGTTTCTGTTCCCTGCGAAAGATTGATGAGTGTATCAAAAAAGCGCCCCGTAACGTATGGGACGAATCCATTTGCTATCGCCGAAACCACGCCCAAAACTACTAGAACAACAAGTTCTTTCTTAAACGGCCGGACGTGGCGCCATATGGCCCGTAGGCCTTTCCTTATCTCAGGTTTTTGCTCCGTCGAGGCTTCCTCGGTGTCGTTTGTGTCGGACATATGAACCGTATTGTAGCATATGGCGGGTTAGTTTTATGAGCATCACATTCCCAGCTCTTTGAAAACAAAGCTCCACTCGTCCACTGCCTTATTAATATACCGCGAGACATCGACGGCACCACCATGTCCCGCCTTTCTCTCGACACGAAGGAGTATTGGATTGGTAGAAATATTTGTTTCTTGTAGTCGTGCCGCCATTTTGAATGCCTGCCCCGGGTGAACGCGATCGTCTTGATCCGCGGTTATAATAATTGTCGAGGGATACGGTGTGCCATCTTTCACGTTGTGATACGGACTATATGCTAAAAGATACGGGAACATATCTTCGTCCTCTGCACTGCCATAGTCAGGAATCCAGTGTCTCCCTCCGTGAAATAAATGATACCGTAGCATATCAGCAACAGGAACAGACATAACGACCGCCCTGAACAACTCCGGGCGTTGTGTCATCACAGCACCCACAAGCAATCCGCCATTACTCCCCCCGGCGATAGCGAGGCGGTTTGAGTTTGTATAGTTGTTTTCTATCAACCATTTTGCTACAGAAATAAAATCGTCAAATACGTTCTGTTTCTGTCTCTTAGTACCCGCTTTATGCCACTCCTCTCCGAATTCACCACCACCCCGAATATTGGCAATAACATACAACCCTCCCCGTTCTATAAACGGAATTATATGCTTCATGAAACTGGGGGTTTTGCTGATATTGAAACCTCCGTACCCATACATCACCGTCGGAGCATTACCATTTATCGCCAGCCCTTTTTTATAAACCAGAAACATCGGCACACGCGTACCATCTTTGGAAGTACACCAGACCTGTTCTGAAACAAAATCAGACGTATCAACGGTAATCTTTTGTTTTTCATATACAGAAACCACATCAGTATTAAAATCAATCCGAAAGACAGTATCGGGATACGCAAACGAATCAAAACTGAAAAATCCCTCTTTCCCTTCAGGCTCTGCTAATGCACGGTTCACTGTGCCAAGCGTTGGAAGCGGGATTTCTCGTGTTATCTCCCCCTCCAAAGAATATTCGCGCAACACTGAATATACGTTCTCCAAGGTAAGAACAAAAAGCTTCTCGCCGGCAAGCACGAGGTCTTCAATCGTTCGGTCTTTATCCTCGGGGATAACAACCTCCCATGCTTCCATGCCTTTTTGTATGTCAGGAATGGCAACTCTCTCGATTTTCCATTTTGGAGCTTTAAAATTACTGAGAACGTACGCAAAATCTCTATGAATGACTACTTGGAAAAAGATGTCCTCGTCTCCTTTGATATCTTTGACAATAGGGACAAAGCCAGCTTGAGGGTTTGCCAGATCAAGAAGATAAACTTCCCCGCGACGATATGCTTCGGAAGAGATAGAGACCCCTGCCTTTAGATAACGTCCGCCATGGGTTACTGATGCCCCCACATAATCTTCCTTTGCAAAAGATTCTCCAAACACAAGTTCGTCATCAGAAAAAGGCGTTCCTAGTTTATGGTAAAAGACCTTCTTGTGAAATTTTTCTTCTCCTTTGGGAGTGCCGTCTTTTCTCCGCGTATACCAAAACCCGGTATTATCAACAGCCCATGATCCAGTGGTCGGGTAGAATTCCCCGGGGATAACGTCTTGCAGTTTTTCTCCTGTCTCAACATTAATAACGTACAAGCTCGCCATATCATTTGCCGCTTCCGACAAACGATAGGTAATAAACGCTCCATCTTCGGATATCGAATACCCCGCGAGATTCACCGCGGAACCTTTTTCCTTAGAAATGATGTTCGGGTCAACTAACACTCGAGGCTCTCCAATCAGCCCTTTTTTTACATAAAGTACCCCAATGTCCTCATTGGCCTTCCTTTTAATATAAAAATAGCGCCCATTTTTAGGGATAGGGAATCCTATTGTTTCTTCGCGAAATAAATGCTCAAATTCCTTACGTAGTTTTTCTCTTCCGGGAATCTCGTCTAGGGACGACCGAGTATAATTGTTCTGTTCATCCAACCATGTCTGTACGTTAGTGCTTTCCGTGTTCTCAAGCCATCGGTATGGGTCAGCAACCTTAATACCAAAAATTTCATCGCTTACTTCTTCTTTTTTTGTTTTTGGGAAGTTCATATATATTAATTTATATACTATCATGAGCACAGCGATAAAAACATACACAAATGAAATTAAAAGGGCGCCACTCATAAATAAAAAGTGGCGCCCTCATGGCAAGGTTACTTACTCACCGCCGCAAGGAGGATCACCGGGGTCGCCAGGACAATCCGGGCAATTGGGATCAGTATATGATAGTTTCATAATGGACCTCCGCAAAAAGAACATCAACATCGTTATTTAGTCGTATGTGTCAAAAAATGTCCGAATGTATTAGAAAATAACAGTGATATGTGAAGTTGAATCCACAAAATTAGTGATTTGTTGTTAATAGTTGACAACAGGATAACTTCCTGTATTCTTATGGGTAAAGCTATTTGTTAAGAGCTAACAACATGGATATTGATAAAGTACTACAAAATTTTAAATTTTCGGATAAAGAGATTGCTGTGTACCTTGCGCTTCTTGAGCTTGAGACTGCGACAGCAACCCAAATTGCCGACCAGTCGCAAATCAACCGAAGCACGGTGTATGTTATTATTGAAGCACTTCAAAAAAGAGGCCTCATTAGCATTAACAAAGAAGAGGATAGCATCACTAAATACGTTGCCTCTCCTCCCGAACGCCTCTTGCAATTAGCTGAAGAGGAAACAAAACGATATCAAAATCTTGTAGGGCAAATACACTCTGTTCTTCCGGAACTCAAATCGCGCTATCGTGGAAACAAACCTCGTCCGAAAGTACGGCTCTATGAAGGCAAGGAGGGACTTATCAGCGCTTATGAAGATACTCTAACATCGAGCGAGTCGATACGCGCGTATGCATCGATTGAGAATATGCACAAAGCACTTCCCGGCTATTTCCCTGATTATTACAAAAGACGTGCCGACAAAGGTATTGCCATACGATCAATTCTTCCTGACACAGAGGAGGCTCGCCAAAGAACAGCTTACGACAAAGAAGAATCCCGCGAATCGGCGCTTGTGCCGGCGGGGGAATATAGTTTTTCTCCGGAAATAAACATTTACGACAATAAGATTGTTTTTATGTCTCTTGTTGAAAAATTTTCTCTTATCATCGAAAGCAAGGAGCTTGCCGATGCGTTCAAAAAAGCGTTTGAACTTTCATGGAAGGAGGCTACGCGCCTCAATAATCTTTCTAAAAAGAAAAAATGAGCACTATTACTCCCCTCACAAAAATTGATGCACTCTCGCGAAAATACCCAGGTGTTAACATGTACATCAAAGATGAGAGCGTCAACCCATATGGGACAATAAAAGATCGCCGTAACGAGACTATCGTGAAAGAAGCCCTCCGCCTCGGCGTTGACAAACTGACGCTGATTACCTCTGGTAATAACGGGTACAGTCTTTCAAAATTAATAAGCGAAACAGGAATTAAAGTTACTTGCATCGTGGGTAAAACTGTTAGTGAGGAAATATATAAGAAACTTTCTGATGTCGCATATCAAGTAATCAAAATCAATCTTCAAGACAAAATTCTTCGTCCTGAAGAGATTGTTTCATTCGCCCGCGAACGTGATGATGAAGTAATCTGGGATGTCACCAACGGATATGAAGAGTCGTATGGCAGTGTCGTCAATGAAATTCTCGCAAAATTGCCGAACGTCGACTACATTGTTGTTCCTCTTGGAAGCGGCGGAGTCTTCGTCGGCATGGCAGAACAATTATACAGGTCCAGTCACAATGCAAAAATAATTGGAATAGGCCCCAAGGCAAACTATGACAGTTTCGCCGATAAGCTCTCGACTCCGTGGTCACCTTACACAAAAGCAATAGAAGGATACGAACGGCGCGGACACACCATAATTCGCTTATCAGAATCCGAGATACGAAAAATGTACTTACACTATCGCAACATCTGCGACTGCGAGCCTTCCGCTTCCATTGTTTTCGCCGCACCGGGCTATTTCAAATTTAAAAAAGGTGATAACGTTGTCTTCGTAAATTCAGGAAATTCTGAGACAGTTAAACATTGACCTTAAAAACAAATGGGTTGAACCCTAATGTACGGCGATAGAAACAACTGCCACAAAACACACGGAAGAGTATGCGAAAATGACCCTCTCTTGGTTCGACCGATTTTTGAAAAATGGGGAGCGGCTCCCTAATACGAAGCCGCATGGGGCATAGAAAAGATGCTCTGTGGAAAGTGGGCTAGCTAATATCCCGCAAAAAGCCGCCGGCTTGAAGGTCCCAGAGTTTAGCATAGAGACTGCCGTTTTGTTTGGTCAGGTCTTCATGCGTGCCTTCTTCAAGGATCGCGCCGTCTTTGAGTACCGCAATGCGGTCCATTTTGCGAATAGTAGAAAGGCGGTGCGCGACAACAACTACGGTTTTGTCTTTCATGAGCGTATCAAGAGCGTCTTGGATAAGCGCCTCGGAATGCGAGTCCAGGCTTGACGTTGCTTCATCGAGTACGAGGATTGGCGCGTTTTTCAGGATGGCGCGCGCTATGGCAACGCGCTGACGCTCCCCTCCCGAGAGCTTGATCCCGCGTTCTCCCACGTACGTTTCGTATTGCTTGGGCAGGCTACGGATAAACTCATCGCAATGAGCGAGGCGTGCTGCCTCCATGACCTCGGCATCCGTCGCCGATGATTTGCCATAACGAATATTTTCCATAATGGTACGGTGAAAAAGGAGCGGGTCCTGTGGGACAAGGCTCACGTTGTTGCGAAGCGTTTCGAGCGTCGCATGGCGTATATCTTGCCCGTCGATCAGCACCCTGCCACTCGTCACATCATAGAATCGCAACAGAAGACGCACAAAGGTCGTTTTGCCCGCGCCCGACGGACCGACCAATGCAATCTTTTCGCCAGCCTTGATAGTGAAGTTTATGTTTTGCAGAACTTCGCGCGTTTGGTTGAACGCAAAAGTGACGTCGCGGAAGACAATTTCCCCGCTCGATACGTGAAGCGGTGCGGCCGTAGGAACGTCTTTTATTTCATAGGGAAGCTTCATAATCTCCACCATTTCTTTTGCATCCGCATATCCTTCATAAAAATCACGAATGATACGGCCAAAATCCCAAAGCCTTCTCCCGAGTCCCAAAACATACAACTGGACAAGGATGAATGTTCCCACTGTGACGAGCCCCTGCTCCCAGTAGCGAATGGTGAAATAAAAAATCGCAAACTCGATGAGAAAAATAAGTGCCGCTTGAATGGCGTCGAGTCCTTGACCTGCGAGCCAATTGCGAAGGGTGATTTTTGCCTGATCTTCCGTCACCTCTTTGAAATACTTTTTTTCTTTCGCATGCTGGCTGAAAATATCAATATTGTTCTGATTGGTGATAGAGTCCGAAAGCACCGCCGTTGTGCGTGAGTCCGCTACCACCATCTCTAAATTATATTTTAAACGCCACCGTGAGTAGAAATAGTTGACGGTCATGTACAAAACAACCCACCCGAAAATGATGAGTGCGAGTGCAGGGAAAATATAGGCGGTAATGATGACTGAGCCCACAACACGCACTATGAGTGGAATTATGTCCCATCCCATGCGGTCCGTCAGGCGTTCAAAGGCACGCGCGTATCGCCCAACACGCTGGACGAGCGCCCCCGTAAAATTGTTGGCGAAAAAGCTATATGAATGATAGAGGAGGTGGTCGTACGCTTGTTGGCGGAGGGTTGCCATCGACATTGCTTGAACGCGCGCGATCGAGTACGACCCAACACGCCAACATATCCAAGCGGCTCCATTGAGCAACAGAGCAACAAAAATAATATGAATGAGCTCTGGTGCGAGCTCGGCTTTGGCTTGAGGCAACAAAAGAGCGTCGAAGAATTTTTTGTAATAAAGAGGAACTACAATTTCAAATGCGGACGCCCCTCCGAGACCGAGCAGAACTCCAAACAACAAAAATGGGCTTTTGCTCATCCCTTGCCACATCGAAGACGCTACATCACGAATACGCACTTCCGGATACTCAATATTTGAATGTCGTGATTTCATAAGAAAAATGGGCAGTTAGCCCATGAAAAACGCGGTAGTCTCCATTATACACAAATCGAGTAAAACGTGAATCGTATCTACACGCCCTTATTCTACCCCTTTCGGCGCATGAGGGGAAAAATTTGCGCTTCACGGATGCTTTTTCCCGCAAGGAAACTGAAGAGGCGTTCAGATACACCAAAGCCGAACATCGGAGGCATGCCGTACTCCATCGCTTCCACATATTCAAAATCCGCCATTTGGGCTTCGTCGTCACCAGCGTCGCGGAGCGCTTGCTGTTTCTCAAACCGTTCTCGCTGATCGATAGGGTCATTCAGCTCATTGAATGCCTTGCCTACCTCGCTTCCCGCAAGGAGAATTTGAAATCGATCTACCGTGCGCACATCCTTCTCCGATTTCTTTGCCAATGGTTCGAGGTAAACAGGCATCCCCGTGAGGATCGCCGGACCGGCGATGGTCTTGCGAATTTTCTTCCAGAGCAAGTCGACACCGCGACCGAGATCGACATTCGGCTCGTGAGGGATCCCCTCTTTTTTAAGTATCGCAAGAAACGTATCCATGCTGACATCGCGCGGGTCAAATCCGTATTTTCCCTTCATGAGCTCGTTGAAATCGTACGTATCCCAATCTTTTGCCAAGTCGACATCAAAATCATTGATCTTGAATTGCAAAGTCCTGAATGTTTTCTCTGCGACCGTGCGATAGAGTTCTATAAGCATCGGGACTCCCTTGCGTGCGTCTTGATATGCTTCATAAAATTCAAACGACGTGTAATCATTTGCATGCTCATACGACATACCTTCGTTACGGAAAATTCTCCCAATTTCAAACGTCTTGGGGATGCCTCCTGCCATAAGTTTCTTTTGCCACAGTTCCCCCACCGAAATACGGAGATACACATCCACGTCAAGCGTATTGTGGTGCGTGATAAAAGGCCGCGCCTCGGCACCGCCAGTCAATGTTTCCAAAATAGGTGTCTCGACTTCGATAAAATCCCTCTCCAGCATAAACGTACGAATCGTGTTCCAAAAGATGGATCGCTTCTTCACGAGCTCCGCGACCTCGGGGTTAAGCAATATGTCGAGGTAACGCTTGCGATAGCGTTCGTCTTCGTCTTTGAGTCCGAACCATAGGTCGGGAACAGGGGTGATACTCTTGGCGAGCATGCGCCACGAAATCCCGAGGAGCGAGTTGATGCTACGCTTGGTGGTAAACGCCGTGCCGGTTATTTCGACAAAATCACTCGTATCCACCACCTCCATGAAGAGCGCAAAGCTTTTCTCGTCCATGTCGTCTTTCTTGAGCAAGACCTGAACGCGTGCAGTGCCATCATGTAAATCCAAAAAAACGAGACCGCCTTGATCTCGCAGAGACATAATCCTTCCTGCGAGCGTTATCGTCTCGCCCGCAGATACCAGCGCATCGAATGATGCGAGAAACTTTGCGTTTTCGTGCGTGCGAAAAGACTCTGCGGGGTATGGATCCACCCCCTCCTCCCGCATGCGGGAGATTTTCTTTAATCGCTCGGATTGTATTTGGTCTAATGCGGACATGGTGTTTATATATTAAAACTATACCATAGTTTTATGACGGTTCCAAAAAACACCGAGCACCATACTTAGGACTCATGCGCTAATAACTTGACCATTTTCATCTCATATTTGCGCGAATCGCATTTGAAAAATTCTTAAACATATCCCGATATGCTTCAGTATTTTTCAAATGCGATTCGCACAAATCTGAGCGAAACTGTATCAAGTTATTAACGTATGAGCCCTTAAAATACAAAATATCGGCGTTTATTACATTATCATTTCTACCTACATCTATTATACGCTATAGCGTATAATAGATGTAGGTACGGATTAACAAAATTTCGGGAATATTGTGTGGGTTACCTACGTCCTCGCGTACATCTCGCGGATACGGGACATGATGGTGTGGGTGGCGGATTTCAATTCTTCGTGAGTGGGCACCACGCGGTCGACGTCCGTACCAAAAAGTTCTTCTCGTGTAATGGGTTTCCCGTACGAAATCGTAATGGAATGTTTGCGTGCAATAAAATCGCGTGCCCCCATGAGATAGTGTCCATGAATCGCCGTAGGGATTACCGGTACGCCCGTACGCCAGAGGAGATACGCGACACCGGGCTTGCCTTCGCCGATGTCGCCATTTTCGGTCTTTTTCCCTTCAGGGAAAATACACACGCTTCTCCCTTGCTCCAAGATACTCAAGTGATACTTGAGGGTAACCTCGTAGTTGCCGGTACCGACGCTGATAGGATACGCCCCCCACATTTTGAAGAACGCCGCGCTATAAAAAATCCTCCCCAAGCCGAATTTTTCCGCTCGCGGATAAAAAGACCGCTCGCGCGCAAGATAAAACATCGGCATCAAGGGTGAAAAAGGGTTAAGTGTCGCGGGGACAAGAATCGGGTCGAGCTCGCTCGAATGGTTCACGGCAAAGATCGCCCCGCGCTTGTGCCCGCGAATGTGTTCCTTGCCAAGAATCTTGATCCGCGCGAACAGACGAAAACTGATCCATGTGAACGGATACACAAATGTCTGCAAGACTGTCGGAGTCCATGAAAATGGGTTCATATAAATATCGTCTCGCGCATCATCAACTCTTCAATGCTTACAATATAGCACTGTTACGGGTATTTTAAAACATGTTGTATAATAAGTTGCGACATATGAAAATTCAGCCTCTTAAACAGCGAGATGCGAGCGCGTGCGGACCGACGTGTATTGAAATGACCGCTCGGTATTTTGATGCACCGCTCAGTGTCAAAAAAATTTCGGATGTGACAAATTATAAAAAGAGAGGTGGGCTTTTTAATGCTCAATTAGTTCGCGCGCTTGAAAAACTTACGTTTAATGTAGAAGCGGGGTATGATAATACGTGGGGAAAACTACGGAGTGCGAACACAAAAGACCGCGTCATCATTGTGTCATGGATGCTCAAAGGATACATCGGCCACTTCAGTGTGGTGGACAAAGTGACAAAAAACCATGTTTATCTTGCGGAACCAACCGAGGGGGTAATCATAAAGATGCAAAAATTGGTATTTCTTCGATTATGGTTTGATTTTGACCCACACTGGTACCCAAAGAAAAACACGGACATCAAGCTTCGCTTTATGGCAGTGGTGTCGAAACCCTAATTCTCTTTTCCCTATACCCCCTCATCGCGGAGTTCGGCGACGAGCTTTTCCGCTTTGCGCGAAAGTTTCGCGGGGATTTTTACGATTACGGTGATGAACAAATCTCCGCGGTGCTTCTCGTCAATGGGTACGCCCTTGCCCTTTACCCGAAGAACCTCTCCCGATGAAACGCCGCGCGGAATCTTGACCGAGATTTTCCCATCGAGTGTTTCTATTCCGTACTCCCCGCCGAGGAGCGCATCTGAAAGTTTCACCTGCAGATTCATGGTGAGGTTCTGCCCTTCGCGGCGAAAAACTTTGTGCGGCGTCACCCGAATCTTCACATACAAATCTCCCGATGTGCCGTTTTGAACCGCCTCGCCCGCACCCGTCAAGCGCACCATCTCGCCGTGCTCGATGCCTGCGGGGATACGGATCGTAACATCCCCCGCGCGGCGGACAACGCCATGCCCCTTGCACGTCTCGCACCGTTCCTCGGGGATCTTACCCGCACCTGCACATACGGAACATTCGCGCGCTTGCGTGAATGTACCGAACATTGACTGTCTCGTTTCGCTTACTTGTCCTTGCCCTTTGCAGGTAGTACAGGTCTTGAGAGACGTCCCCGGCTTTGCACCACTGCCGTGGCATGTGGCACATGGAGAAGCCTTGGTGAGCAACACGGTACGCTCCACGCCAAACACCGCCTGTTCGAAGGCAAGCTCCATGTCTACCGAGATATCCCGACCACGGCGCACCTCGGCTCTTCGCCGTCCCCCACCAAAGAGGTCGCCAAAGATGTCGTTCAAGTCAATATCGCCAAAACCTTGCGCATTGAAGCCTCCGAAACCGGAAGTGTCGAAACCTTGACCGGAAAAATCAGATCCGCCACGGTCGTATGCAGAGCGTTTCTTTTCATCAGACAACACTTGGTACGCTTCGCTCACTTCTTTGAACTTCGCTTCATCGCCGCCCTTGTCGGGGTGGTATTTGTGCGCAAGCTTACGAAACGCTTTCTTGATCTCGTCTTGAGAAGCGGTCTTTTCGATACCGAGTGTTTTGTAGTAGTCTTTCATAGATGGAATATGAGTGGGACGAAATATGGAATATCGAATATGGAATTTTGAATAGATCCCCTTATAGTCCTAAGCTCGCCAAAGACAAGCTTGAGACTATAAAAATTATTTATGATTCCACGTTCTCTATTCTACTTCGTGTCTTCAATTTCCACGATTTTATGCCAATGATGAGGAGGGAGACAATAACAAAGAGCGGAGGGAGAAAAACGGTGGCAAGCATTTCGTCGGAGATAAGTCCCGCAAGACCAAAGCCACCTTCTGTTGGCGTGTTGTTGTAGGTATAGAGAAGAACGCTAAGTATAAGAGGAAAGGAGATGCTGGCGAATTTTGCCCATGCGAGAAAAGTTTCGCGGCGGACGAAGAAGAGAGCGGAGGTGATAAGAAGGAGGGGGAGAAACGACCAGAGAAGTGCCAAAAGGATACCCTCGCCAAAAAATTCATTACACCATACCCTATTATTCCCGCCCTCCCCCCAATGTCCATAGTAATTATAAAAATTATAAGAAGTATAATAAGTTGATTCACAAATACCAAATTTGACTGGCTCAAAAAAAACATAGCCACCACCAAGCGCAAGAAGAGAGGCAACTAAAATTACCGAAATTATTTTTTTATGATTCATATCTTTATTCTACCACCTTCTCCCTAATTTGCTCAATAATACCTATCAAATCCCCCGCCTCTTCTTTGGAAAGAATATTTTTCTTCTCATATTTATTGATGAGTTTAATGACATTCTTAAATACTCCCTTGGTTTTCTGTTTTTCTTTGCGATCGTTTTCGTGTTCTTTGGCAAGTTCTTTTTCAAGCTTTTCGAGTTTCTTAAAGAGCTGCTTTTCTTTCTTGTCCGGGAGATTGAGTGTCTTTACCAACCCTTTCAAGATGCCGACAAGATTTTCGCCAGTGAGACCGCCGGGAGTAATCTCCGCGTCTATGGTTCCATTGCCGTCAATGTCTACTTTGAGTACGGGCGCGACATTCCCTCCCGCCTCTATGGTTGCGATGGTGCTTGCCGTAACGGGAATATCTTCGTAGATAGTCATGCTTGTTGTGGTGCCACCGGTAATTTCTTCAATATCGAGGGTGAATGTGCCGAGGTCTTTTCCCGTGAGTTGTATGGTGGTGATTTGCTCTCCGCTTGCTCCCGCATATTGCCCCTCACCGATTTGCCAATAGTAGGTGTTGGGGATTCGCTCTTCGGCATAATCAAGGTCGGATGAAGGGTCGGGGTTTGTGATGGGACCGGTGTGACGACCGAGAGAGTCATAGAGGTGAAGTGCGACGGGAGAGTGTACGCCGATGCGGAGGCGTTTGTCTGCATCAGATTGAGGTGGTTTGGTGTTCGTGATGTACAAGGGAAGGGTGCTCGTGGCTTCATTTTTTATGAGTGTGGTGAGGAGAGTTTGAATAGGGGTGATTTCAAGGATGTTTTTGTGGTCGCGGTTGACATTAAATTGACCGAGCTTGTTATGCTGAAAAATATCCACATAATACCTCTCCACTCCCAACGCCTCTGCCGAGGGGTACACCACGGTGCTATCGCCCTCGGAAGTAACGAGCGGTTGCGGGTCTATCACATCAATCCTAGGGCACCCGGAAAAGTATGGGCTGCAAACTTTCTTTTTCGTTGATTTATACTCAACGCCACGAGGCGCATCAAGTCCCAATCCGACAATCTCAATCACCTCAATTCCAGACGGTGGCATCCAAGTATCTTGTGTGGCATGACGCGTTTCAGCATTCGCGAGAAAATTTTCTTTGAGGACATTCGGCTCATTGACCGCACTCGCCTGTGGCTCCATGCGGGCTCCGTTCTCTCCTCGCAAAAATTTTCGCAATGTATCATAATCAGAGATTGAGTTACCGTAGACGTTACGGAAACCTTGAGTTACTGAAGTTGTCGTGCTAAATTCCACAAACGGACCACGAAGACGGTTAAAGTATTCACGAGAAGGAAGCAGTGTGTACGCGCTCTTCATGTTTTCGGCGAGCTCGCGAGTCACTTCTTTGCTCGGAAAACTCAAAAAGAATGGCCCAGCACCATGAAGCATCTCAAAAACTGCTTTCGGTGTCCCGAGCTCTGGTACGGCGACCAGAATAATACGATCAATAAGATTCTCCTGTCCACGACTTTTCAAATCCTCAACAAGTTCTTTTGCCACCAATCCGCCATTTGAGTGAGCGATGAGTGTTACTTTGCCTGTGGGAGAGGTGCTCGCAAGATCAACTATTCGTGTCGCGATGTCATATGATCCAGATTCAAGACGAATACTTCGAGTGACGACGTCTTTCTGATCGTCGCGCCAGTCGTAGGGAAGCGTTTCAAAATGTTTAATAGTGCCTTTTATGACAAGTCCTTCCATAAAACCGAGAAAGCCCTTGTAGATATTTACGCCAAACGCCTCATCAATTACATCCCTGGTGTATGTATCGGGGTGTACACTCTCTCCTGTTGTTGGGGAAAGGTAAAGTTTCCGCACATCATCGTTTCTGTTCGGCTCCCAAAGTTTGTTCTCGCAATTTAAAAATAGGCAGCCTGGGTCTTTCTGATACAACCGGCTCGCTTCAAGCCCTGGCAGAAATAAAACGTTTGAATAACAGTTTTGTGTGCAAGAGTTTGATGAATTCTTCCACCCATCCTGCGTTACCCACGGCAAATCGTCTTGCCCGCCCGTAAAAACATACGGCGCGTCGCAAAAACCGTCAGCATTTACATCGCTACATCCCTCTTCTGGAGTATCGAAGTCGCTCCAGTAGTTACCACCTTCCGGAAGCGGAGATGAAAAAATTTGCGCAGGACCATAGTTTATGACTTGTGTCGGATTTCCAATAAAATTATTGTGAGATGCTTGATTTCCACTTGATGGAGGGAAAATCATGAGTCCGTCCTCACTGCTATCCCGTATGGTATTCTCGCGCAATACATTGTTGTATGAATCAAAGAAAAGAACACCTTGGTAAGTATCTGAAACATCATTAGACACGAAGCTGTTATCGTTGGAGTCAAATAAAAGAATACCTTGATGCCTTCCCGACACGCTTGCGCGGGCGTTTAACGAGACGGTGTTATCTTGAAAAATATTTTTATAAGAATCGAAGAGCACAAATCCTTGGTGACGCCTTGCTGAAGGAACGAGGAGGGACACCGTATTTCCTATTATGGTATTGGTGCTTGAATTGAAAAAAACCATCCCTTGATTATCAAGGTTTACAAAATCGTTATTTTCAATACGATTACCGTTTGAGTTATTCAGGTTCACTCCGTAGGAGAAGTTTTCGATGTGCATGTTTTTGACGATGACACCTGATTTGCTATTGAGGTACACGCCCGAACCGGTATGTGAGCCAGAAAGAGTGAAGTTGTTTCCATCCAAAACGATATTATCAGAATCAATCTCAATGGTTTCCAAAACATTTTGTGTTAGGGTGCATGTTTTTGCAGTGTTGTTCCAATTTCCGACAGAGGAGCAGTCCCCGCCAGTCGCATCGTCGCGAATAAACTTGGTACTTTTTCGCGGTTGGATAAAAATGATATGTGGAGCGGTGATGTCTTGCGTGTATGAATAACCACCGTTTTCATCGGTGGTAAATTGGGTTAAGTTGTGGTAACTGTCTTCGTATTTGTAATAGGTTGTTTGAGGAGAAAAACCGCTTATCGTTACCGTGGTTGAAGTCGCAGGAGGGAGACTTGCGTAAATCGCCATAGTCACGATTTCCGAGACTGATTCCAACCGTGCGCGAATAGACTCGGAACTATCAAGCGTGATGTTAAAGTAATCACTGTTCTCTATTTCAAAATGAGTGCCTTCGCCTTCAATATGCCCGAAAATTTGAGGGTTCGAAGGCATATAAGAAATTCCCTGAGCAGAAGCAGTGGCAAAAAGACCGCTCACCACAAAGATAGCAGTAACAATTGCGCACACAAAAACAAGTATCTTGTAATAGTCTTTTGCCATAGGGGCAACATATGACAATTAACATTTGACATCTGACTGGATACGCCATACATCAAAATTCTTGTCAGTTGTCAGTTGTTCTTTGTTTTGTCCCCATCTCCCTCCTTATACTCCGCATCACGAACCGGCCCCTGATCATCCGCTCCGCCTTCTTTTTTGTCCTGTGTTTGAGCCGCTTCGGCATTCTTTGCCATAATATCGCCAATCTTTTGAAGTTCGGTCGAGAGTTCGTCAGTCGCCTTTTTAAGTGCGTCGGTATCCTTGCCGCCGCTTGCCGTTTTTGCGAGTGCAATCTTCCCCTCAATTCCCGTCTTCACTTCCGCAGGCACTTTGTCGCCATTGTCGCGAAGCGCCTTCTCGGCAGTATACACAAGCTGTTCGAGCAGATTCTTTGCCTCGGCGAGATCACGTTTCTTTGCATCTTCGGTGGCATTCAGCTCCGCTTCTTTCTGCATGCGAGCAATGTCGTCTTTTGAAAGTCCCGAGCTTGCTTCGATACGAATCGACTGCTCTTTGCCCGTTGTTTTTTCTTTTGCCTTTACCTGCAAGATACCGTTCGCGTCAACATCAAACGTAACCTCGACTTGCGGGGTACCGCGTGCGCCCGGCGGAATACCGTCGAGAACAAACCGCCCGAGAGATTTGTTGTCTGGTGCCATAGGACGTTCGCCCTGCACGACATGAATCTCGACCGAAGTCTGATTGTCTGCCGCGGTAGAAAATATTTGCGAACGTGATGCAGGAATGGTTGTGTTCTTCTCAATGAGTTTTGTCGCCACATTGCCAAATGTTTCAATACCCAAAGAGAGCGGAATAACATCAAGCAAGAGAACGTCTTTCACATCGCCCTGCAATATCCCCGCTTGAATCGCGGCGCCGATGGCAACCACTTCGTCCGGATTGATAGAGCGGTTTGGTTCTTTGCCAAAAAGTTCTTTGACCGCATTCACGATTGCCGGCATGCGCGTTTGTCCTCCCACCATAATGATTTCATTGATATCGGTGATTTTGAATGGTGATGCGGCGAGTGCGCGCTTAGTGATTTCGATTGATTTGTCGATGTATTCACGCGCGAGATCTTCGAGTTTCGGGCGTGAGAGTTTGAGCAAGAGATGTCGCGGACCTGATGCGTCTGACGTAATGAAGGGAATGTTGATTTCTGCTTCTGGTGTTGTGGAGAGCTCGTGCTTTGCTTTTTCCGCCGCCTCTTTGAGTCGCTGGAGTGCAAGCACGTCCTTTGAAACATCGATGCCGGATTCTTTCTTGAACTCGTCGGCAATATAGCGGATGATTTTCTGATCGATGTCTTCACCGCCCATGTGCACGTCGCCATCGGTCGACTTCACCTCGATGACGTCGTCACCCACTTCGAGTACCGACACATCAAAGGTACCGCCGCCAAAGTCGTACACGACGATCTTCTCATCTTTCTTTTTGTTGAAACCATACGCAAGTGCCGCCGCGGTTGGCTCGTTGATGATACGCTTTACGTCAAATCCTGCAATCTGCCCCGCGTCTTTGGTTGCTTTGCGTTGAGAATCATTAAAATACGCAGGCACGGTAATCACCGCTTCGGTGATTTTCTCCCCGAGCTTCGCTTCCGCGTCCTGCTTGAGCTTCTGGAGCACCATCGCCGAGATCTCCTCGGGGCGATAAGACCGCTCCCCCATTTTGACCATCACGCCGCCATCGGAAGACTTCTCGATGGCAAAAGGCGCGTTCTTTTTATCACGCTGAACACCCTCGTCTTCAAACGTGTGGCCGATCAAACGTTTAATACCGAACAACGTGTTTTGCGGATTGGTAACCGCTTGGCGTTTTGCGAGAAGCCCCGCCAACCGTTCGCCACTTTTGGAAACCGCGATGATGGATGGCGTAGTGCGCACTCCTTCGATGTTTTCAACAATGCGCGGCTCACCCCCCTCAATAATCGCCATCGCGGAATTTGTCGTACCAAGATCAATACCTAAAATTTTTGCCATAGTTTTGATAGTTAATAATTAAATAATAAATAGTTAATAATTGAATAATTAAGTGAACACTTTATTGTTTTGCTATTTCAATATTTTTATATTAATTATTCCCCGTTGTACCCAAACGATTTCACTTTTGCCGGACGGATAACTTTGCTGTGCAAACGATACCCTTTTTGGATGACTTCGGAAACCGTATCCGCCTTATTTCCATCATTCGTCTCTACGGTTTCCATCGCAATGTGAAGTCGTGGATCCAGCCTTTCCCCAACCGCACCTATCTCGGAAAGCCCGCGCGCTTCGAGAACCGAGAACAGCTGTGCATAGATGTATTCAACCCCTTTCCTCCAATTTTCGTCCACCTTCCCCCATGCTTCTTTGTTGCCAAACGCCATCGTGAAGCTATCGAGAACTGGAAGGACATCTTCGACGAGACCTTCGGATGCGAATTTCACTAATTCGCCGCGACGGATGTCTTCTTCTTTGCGTGCATTTGCAAAGTCGGCGCGCATGCGTTGCCATCCATCAAGATATTCTTTCTTCTCCGCCTCGCAAGCCCGAAGTTTTTCGTGGAGCTTCTTCTGTACAGCGGCCGCATTCACATTTTCATCCTCATTTTCAAATTGCACGTCATCACTATACATATCTCCTTCTTTGGTGTCAAGGTTTTGGGTGTCACCGAGTGAGCGATCCTCTTCTTTTACCCCCTTTTCTTCATATTCCTGTTCTTTTTTCATGTCCTTGTATTTTTATCTTATCACGGCTAACAAAAAAGGAGAAACTGTCTTGACGACAATCCCCCTCTTTCTTTCATTAGAAAATTTGTTGCAAACGATAAATATTATCGCTTAGACCATTGAGGGGCTTTGCGGGCTTTCTTCAGACCAAATTTTCGGCGCTCTTTCATGCGAGGATCGCGTTTCAAGAAGCCGAGTTTCTTTAGGCGAGTTCTTGTCTCCTCGTCATACTTCACGAGAGAGCGAGCGAGCGCATGGCGTACCGCTTCTGCTTGCGAGTGAATTCCTCCGCCGCGCACCAACACCGTCACGGTAAATTTTGTAGCAACTTTTGATTTCGCAATTGCGTCCTTCACAATACTCTGAAGCTCTACGGTTGGGAAATACACCTCGAGTGTTTTGCCATTGATCGTAATTCCGTCCTTTGAAGACTCGGTAACACGCACGCGCGCAGTCGATGTCTTGCGACGACCAACCGTCTCAATGTATTTACCCGAAATCGCCTTGGCGACGGCGGGTTTACCCGAAATCGCCTTGGCGACGGGTTTACCCGCAGTTACCTTCTTGCTCGCGATTGTCTTGATGGTGGCAGGAATAGCAGTAACGCGTGTCGATACTTTTGGAGTTGGTTTTGCCTTTACGACTTCTTCTGTTTTTTTTATTGTTGTAACGGTCATATTAATCAGTGATCACGAGACGCTTCATGCGCTCTTTATGTAAACGATTGCGCGGAATCATGCGCCCGACGGTGCGCATGAACATTTCGCCATATCCTCTCTTCTCGATTGTTTGCGCAAGCGTGCGCTCCTTGAGCCCGCCCGGATAACCCGAGAAAAGCTTTACGTGCACCTCTTTGAGCTTATTCGGAGTAAGGGCAATCTTTGAGGCATTCTCAATAATAACCTGCACATCAGCAACAACATGCTTTTGAAATGCCGGGGATGTCTTGCCCATGAGCACGCTCGCCGCTTCCGTGGCGACACGTCCCAAGGACTTTCCTTTTGCGTCAATTTTATGTGGTGTAATAGGCATGGTAGTTTGATTGATTTTCTAGACAAATTCAATAATTGCCATTTTGCTCGCGTCCCCCAAGCGGCGCGGAAGCTTCAAGATGCGCGTGTAACCCCCCGGTCGCTCGGTGTATCGTGGTGCAATCTCACCAATAATTTTCTGGGCACCCGCCTCCCCACTCATCCCCCCCAAACGCGAGATTATCAAGCGGCGCGACGCGAGGTCACCCTTGCGTCCCTTGGTAATAAGGCCTTCGATAAACGAGCGGAGCTCCTTTGCGCGTGCCTCGGTCGTCTTGACATGCTCGTGGTCGATGAGTGCGAGCGCAAGCGAGCGCAAGAGTGCCTCGCGTCCCGCGTGATCTCGTCCAAATTTCCTGATTGCCTTGTGATGTTTCATATGAGTAGTAAATAGTCAGTGACAAATAACTAGCTCTTGAGGGTGATGTTATAAGAGCCAAGCACGCGTTTGATCTCGTTAATACCCTTGTCGCCGAGACCATCAATCTCAAGGAGGTCTTCTTCTGTCTTGCGTGCGAGACCTCCCACCGTACGAATGTTCGCGCTGGAGAGTGCGTTTGCGGTGCGCGTGGAAAGATCGAGGTTCTCAATGCGCGTCTTCAAAAATTCGTTGTCCGTGGCGTCTTTCTTCTGAGGTTTCTCCTCGGTAGCGACATCCTGTTCAGTTTTGGTTTCTGTTTGTTCAACAAAACCAATGACCGCCTTGAGCTGATTAATCATGATCTCAATCGAAGACTCGAGCGCGCGGCGTGGTGTAATCGTGCCATCGGTCTCGATGGTAATCTTCAACAGATTGTAATCTGTACGGTCGCCGACGCGCATATTGTCTACCTCATAATTCACGCGGCGAATCGGGGTGAAAATCGCATCTACGGCAATAGTGCCAATGTCCACCTTTTCCTTTTGGTGAACTTCTTTTGAAATATACCCAAAACCTTTTGCCACGGTGATTTCCATCGAGAGCGCGCTCGTCTTGTCGGTCAGCGTTGCAAGGTGAAGCTCGGGATTGAGTACCTCTACCTGTCCGCTTGTCGTTATGTCACCGGCGGTAACTTCCTTTATTCCTTTCACCGAGAGTGTCACTACCTGTGGCTCCATTGTTAAAAGCTTGAACCGTACTTTCTTCAAATTGAGGAGGATCGTGATAACGTCTTCTTTGACGCCGTCGAGGGTTGCAAATTCATGCGAGACGCCGTCGATCTTTACGGTCGTAACCGCCGCGCCCAAAAGAGATGACAAAATAATACGGCGCAAAGAATTGCCAAGTGTGTGCCCGTATCCCGGATAAAGACCGTCTATTTCGTAAGTACCTTTAAAATCGTCCTCGGAGAGAACTTTTGGCTTTGATGGCAATGTTATGTTGTAATCGAGCATAGTGATGTAAATTAGACGAGGAAACTATACCTTATATTCTTAATAAATGCAAACGATCCCTTGTTCCTAGCGACTATATAACTGGGTACAATATAATCGCGTCGTTCGTTCGAAATTTTAAAATTTAAGTTCATATTCTTCAATTTTAAATTCCTCTCTCACTAGCGACTATAGAACTCCACAACAGAGGTAAGGTTAAACGTATGCTCCCCCTGTGCCGGTTTCGGCTTTCCCTGAAACACCACTGAACCTTTGCTTGCGTCAAGCTTGAGCCATGTCGGCACCGTGGTGATCGTTTTCAATTTCTCTCCCAACCCCTCAAAAAGTTTCGAGGTCTTGCTCCCCTCGCGGATTGCAAGCACGTCCCCGACTTTGAGCCGACGTGACGGGATATCCGTGCGGCGGCCGTTCACGGTGATATGTCCGTGCGTCACTATCTGGCGCGCAAGCGAGCGCGAGTGTGTAATGCCCGAGCGAAAAACTGCATTGTCAAGACGCGATTCAAGCGATTCAAACAAATACTCGGCAGGGTTAATTCCTGATTTCCCTGACGCTTCTTTAACATAATTCCCAAATTGCTTCTCGCTCACGCGGTACGTATTGCGCACTTTTTGTTTCTCACGCATCTGAGTACCATACTCCGTGACCGAAGATCGGTGCTTCCGCTCAGAGAGAAGCTTGCCCGGCGGATACGGCTTGCGCTCCATGGCGCACTTCGGCGTAAAGCACCGCTCCCCTTTGAGGAAGAGCTTCTCTCCGACACGACGACATTTTTTACATTTCTGATTGATCATATATCACGCAAATACTAACAACTAAATAATTAAATTCGGCGTGGCTTTGGCGGCTTTGGTCCGTTGTGCGGGACTGGTGTTACGTCGCGAATAGCCGTAATATCAATTCCTTTCGAATTAAATCCGCGAATAGAGCTTTCACGGCCGGATCCGACTCCTCTCACCACTACGTCCACCTCTTTGATGCCGACCATCGCGGCCTTTTCGCCGAGGAGCTCCCCCACTTTTGCGGCGGCAAATGGCGTCCCTTTCTTTGCACCCTTAAAGCCGAGCGCCCCGCTCGATGACCACGCAAGTGCATTACCCTTTTTGTCTGAAAGAAGCACCTTTGTGTTGTTGTATGTCGCTTGTACAAAAAGCGTGCCAGCAACATGCTTCTTCTTTCCGGTACGGGAAAGCGCGCGGGATACCAATCCCTGATCAACAGTCTGTCCTTCCTTTTTAATAATCCGTTTCTTTCCCATGGTGTTAGTTTTGTAAGTTTTATAAGTTACGCTTCGCTTAAGTTCAATAAGTCACCCCCTTCTTAAACTTATTCAACTTATTAATCTTGCTTATTTCTTGTCTGCCGTACGACGACCGCTTCCCATGGTCTTGCGCACGTTACCACGCACAGTACGAGAGTTCGTTTTGGTGCGCTGTCCGCGGACCGGAAGTTTTTTTGCATGGCGCGTTCCGCGATATGACTTGATTTCTTTCAAACGCTTAATGTTCATCGAAACTTCGCGCTTCAAATCTCCTTCGAGGGTAAATTGCTCCATTGCCCTGCGAATCTTTGACTCTTCGTCTGGGGTGAGATCTTTGGCGCGCTTGCTATGGAGAACTCCTACTTCGTCAAGAACTTTTTTTGCGCGAACACGACCCACGCCGTACACCGCAGTCAAGCTAATTTCCAATCTTTTTTCGTCGGGAATGGTAACTCCTAAAATACGCATAAATAATGAATGATTTTTTTCTAATACCTGCTTAGCCTTGACGTTGTTTGTGACGAGGATTTGCACAGACAACACGCACGCGGTCACCCCTCCTGACCGTCTTGCATTTCACGCAAATTTTCTTTACTGATGCTCGTACTTTCATATATTCATAACAAAAAACAATCTGTATGCCGTTATTTCCTACAAAAAAGCATACAGACTTACCCACAAAAAACGATTGCCCCATTCTACTTTATTTTTAAATTAAATGCAAGTGGCACATGGAGATTCTCCCAAAAACACTCCCCAAACCTAATTCTCGGCGATGTTAGCTTCTTTTTACAATGCGGCCCTTCCCTCCGTACGGGTCGATTTTAACGAGTACCTTGTCTCCCACAAGAACCTTGATGCGATGAAGGCGCATTTTCCCCGCCAAGTAGCTTATGAGGATTTTCCCATCCGGAAACTCCACACGAAACATCGCGCTCGGAAGCGCTTCAATAACTTCCCCTTGCACCAACTCTTCTTTTTCAGTTTCTACCATTGTGAATTTTTATCATACCAAATAGTGTGACGAGCGTCAATGCTTGCTGGGGCGGATTCAAATTGCTAATGCAAGTTTTTTGTTAGTAATTAATTCGTAGAACTTCTCTGATGGTGTGTAGAATTCAAGAGTTTTTCGCGGTCGTTCATTCAATCTACGCTCCGCTTCTTTGATTGCAGTAAGGGGGACGAGTGAAAAATCGGTACCCTTCGGAAAATACTGCCGTATCAGACCATTGGTGTTCTCGTTTGTCCCTTGTTGCCACGGAGAGTACGGATCTGCAAAGTATACTTGGATACCCGTCGATTTTGTAAAGAGTTTGTGTGCGGACATCTCTGTGCCCCGGTCATAGGTGAGACTCTTCTTGAGTTTCTTTGGAATACGCGTGAATGCTTTTTCAAATGCTTCTTTTACGCTTAATGCATCCTTCTTTTCAAGGGGGACAAGGAGCGTGAGACGAGTTGTTCTTTCCACAAGCGTTCCCATGGCGCTCTGGTGCCCCTCACTTTTAATCCCCTGCCCATTCCACGTTTGCTAACTATTCATGCTCACTCCTAATCATCCCTCTGAGCGTCCGGAGTTCAGTCAAAGCATCCGCTCCCTGCTCTTTATTCGGCGGATTGCCGTGCCATTTATAATCGCGCTCAAACATCTCGACACCCTTACCGGGAATCGTGTGTGCAAGGATGATGGATGGTTTTTCAAAAATCGCTTTCGCTTCATTCACGGCGCCGACAATCGATTCCATATTGTGCCCATCGACTTCGAGCACATGCCAATTGAACGCCTCGAACTTATCGCGGAGCGGCTCAAGAGGCATGATGTTCTCTGTAAATCCATCGATCTGAATATTGTTGCGATCTACGATAGCAATCAAATTGCGGAGCTTTTCTCTGCCCGCAAGCATCATCGCTTCCCATACTTGCCCCTCGTTCAATTCCCCATCACCGAGAAAGCAGTAAATATACCGGTCGGACGAAATCCCGTGATCGAGACGATCCGCAAGTGCCATACCGACCGCCTGCGAAAGCCCTTGCCCGAGCGGGCCAGAGCTCGTTTCAAGCATCGGCAAATACTCGCGGTGCGGATGCCCCTGAAGTCGTGTGCCGAATTTGCGCAGGGTTTTTAATTCGGAAACGGGGAAATATCCCGCATGCGCCATGGTCGCATAGAGCACGGGGCAAATGTGGCCGTTGGAAAGCACGAGGCGATCGCGATCTTCCCATGAGGGGTCGCCCGGATTGTGGCGGAGAATATGAAAATAGAATGCGGTGAAAACGTCCGCCATGCCGAGTGGTCCCGCAGTGTGCCCACTCTTTGCCTCGACCAAACTTTCGATGATCGACATACGAATATCGTTCGCCTTCTCTTCGAGGAATTTTATTTTATCGTCAGTGAGGTGGGTCATGTGGATGCAGGTGTTAGGTGTTAGTTAGTAGGTGTTAGGGGAAGGCATTTCCTAAAACCTAAAACCTCTCACCTACCAACTGTTCCTATTGTACCAAATTTTTCATATCGTCGATAGCGAGAGCGACGTCGTCACTCTCCAAAATCGCCGAACCCGACACGAGCCGCGTTGCGCCGGCGTCTACCAGCGCATGCGCAGTTTCAAAATTAACCGCGCCATCAACACTAATCGGCAGATTGGGAAGCAGTGCGCGTAGTGCGCGAATGTGCTCGAGCACGCGTTCATCAAACGCCTCGCCTTGAAAACCGATGCGCGCGATTCCCATACACTGCACGAAATCGATATGGTCGAGGTATGGTTCAATAGCAGAAAGTGGTGTCGTCGTGTTGAGCGCAAGCCCAAGCTCTATCAACCCTTGCGGAACTGCATCGCGAATTTTTTCAAAGTCCCTCATACCCTCCACATGCACGATGATTCGGCGCGCGCCCGCGCGAATCCACTGCAAGATAGCCTCCTCGGGGCGTCCGACCATGAGGTCGACTTCAAACTCGAGCGTTTCCCACACGGGCATCCCCTCTTCTTCGCTAATGATGCGCGCAAAATGCGGATCACCCGGGAAATATGGCCAGGTGCGCGCAGGGACGAAATGTCCATCCATGATGTCGAGCTGGATCATTGGTACCACACCCGCAAAAAGCGTGGCTTTTTCCACAAGGTCATCATAACTTTTCGGCATTATTGCGGGAATGATTTCAATCATAGAAATTGCTTCACAAACATTTAACAACTGACATGTAACAATCAAAATCCCTGCGGCAGAGACCGCAGGGTATGACCCGGGCCCATGACGCATTTCATTAGTGGTAGTCTACCACAATGTAGGAGGCGGTGCATCGTG
>Ga0209211_10000613_pt1 | contig 72223 bp, 64 predicted proteins | sample RifGroA2_FD_183992 | JGI IMG/M metagenome (GOLD analysis project Ga0209211, IMG submission 183992) | Groundwater microbial communities from Rifle, Colorado, USA - Groundwater A2 (SPAdes) (version 2) | ecosystem: Environmental > Aquatic > Deep subsurface > Groundwater | place: Rifle, Colorado... | reverse complement strand
TCACAGAAAAAGGAAGATAAGTCTCAAAATGTAATGGAAAAATTTAGTAAAAATTCCAGCGGTCAAAATTCAAGCGGCAAAGAAGATGCTGGCCGCAACGATCCCTGCCCGTGCGGGTCGGGGAAGAAATATAAGAAATGTCACGGTAAGTGACATTTCGTAATCCTGAGCGAAGTCGAAGGATAAACATTGCCATGGCAGAAATGTTTGAGTGATATAAAATAGAGCGCAGTCCCGCCGAATCCGCCAGGTGGCGGAGAAGGAGGACGGAAGCGGGAAGAAATATAAGAAATGCTGTGCCCGTCCGTAGCTCGAAGAGCGAAGGAGGGTCATGGAAAATAATATGAGCAATAAAGACCTGCTCCAAAGAGTAAAAGAACTGAAATTGCCGATAGGTAGGTATGCTTTATTTGGCAGCGCACCGCTTGGGATCCGAGGACTAAAAAATTGTCACGACATAGATATTATTGTGACGGAAGATTTGTGGAATGAATACAAAAAAAGGGACTGGGAGATAAAAATGATGCCTCAGGGAAGTCAGTATTTGTGGAATGATGAAATTGAACTCTGGAAGGATTGGAAACATGGTCAGTGGAATATCAGACAGTTAATCGGAGAAGCAGAAATAATTGATGAACTTCCATTTGTGAAATTGGAAAGAGTTCTTGAATGGAAGAGACAGAATGGCAGAGAGAAAGATTTGGAAGATGTTGAAACCGTAGAAAGATTTCTGCGGAATTAAAATAAGTCCAAAAAATGTCATGGGAATTAGGAATATGGAAAAAGAACCAAAAATAGAAAAATTAAACATACTGAACAATATAAAGATTTCTGACTATCAAAAGTTAGAAAATGGTACTGCGGAATGGGCAGAGGCCCAAGAGATTCCAAGTATATTATGGGATAAAGTTAAACAGCAAAATCCCGAACTAACTATCAAAGAATTGCTTGAAAATATTAGAGGCGAGCTATTTAGTATATATGGAAAGAAACAGGACAAAGCAAAATCTTTTGCAGATTCTAGATTTACTTCTCTGCCGGAGATGATAAATAGAGGGATGACATCATGCGGAGCAATGGTAAATATTTTCGGCAATGTTTTAAGAAAACTTGGCATTCCAACAAAATTTATCCATGGTAAACTTGAGCATCAAAAAGAAGTGGGTGATAGACATTCGTGGTTAGAAATCTATAATCCGATAAGCGGGACGTGGATTGAGGTTGATCCAACAAGAGATAATTTTGAAATGTTGCCAGAAACATTGAGGCTCAAGGTTTATCATAATTGGCAAGAATTGAAAGAAGATTTTGATAAAGGGGAATATTAATTTCTATGGACGCAGAAATAGAATTAAAAAGTGTCATAGGGCGTAAAAAATGTTAAAATAATATCAATGTCTATAAAAATAATAAAAAATCCTATAAGCAAATCTGAACTGGCCGATATAGCCAAAGAAGGATTTGGCGATTTTGTGAAGGCGGCGGTGGATATCGAACAAGAAATTATGGCTGTCGGAGGAGAGCTTCATGCGGATGAGGAGGTTTTGCTGACTGAAAATGAAGGATCAAAAAGAGAAAGCGTTTGGGGTATTAATATTTATCCTAAAAAATCGGAAGGAGAACGGATTGAATTTGACTCTATGATAAATTTAAAACCGCTTTTTGGTAATCGTTCCCGTGGCGTTGAGGATGAAATAACAAGAACAAAAATACAAAAAATAGTTGAAAAATTAGTAATATGATTTTCAAACATAAAGAATTAGCCGCTGGGCGATGGTACAAACTTTCTTTGGCCGAACAATTGGGGAATATCGGAAGCGAAGTTTCTAGGACGGCCAATTGGCAAAACAAAGACAAAAAACTTTTTTGGGGCGCGGCCGAAAGAGCGCTTGAGCTTTTTGATTTAACGCTGGAAGATTCTCGCTGGAAGGGTCGCCGCTTTGAAATTGCCAGGGCCAGAGAAGTATTTTGTGACGCGCTTTATGGAGGGGAAATGTATAAAGGCTCTTTGCAAAATCTTATCGGTTATTTTGATCAATTTGCTTTGGCGGCAATGAACAAGGTGTAAAAATTTTCACGATAAACAAAAAAAACCGCTGGGCGAACCATGCGGCTGATTTTTTATTCAACAGGGATGACAGGCATTGAATCGGGGTCGTCGCTTGAAACTCCCTTACTGTTTACGGCTCTTCCGTGAGGAATGCCATAAGGCAATCAGGGCACCGCTTCAAAGACTCGTTGATGAGTTTTTGTGAAAATATAATGCGCCTTCTTAAATCCGCCATGACCATGATTATCTCCTGGAGTTGGAAGACAGATAAATTTCTGGCCAATCCTGAGCTCGCCGAAAGTTAATGCCTCAAAATATTCAGCCGGCATCTTCATCCATTTTGTTTTTAGACCGAAACTGGATTTGCGCATCATGTCTTACGCCACAGCTTTCTGAACTGAATTTCTTTAACTCGTCTTTCAGCCCATTCCAAATCCCTTGTGCCAGGATAATCCAAGGGCCCAACTCCAATGCCCAGTATTCTGCAAAGTGTTGGTAAATCAGCGACGGTAAATTCTGACAAGGGCAAACTTTCTAGCTCTTCGCGTAATCTCGCGATTCTGTTAAGAAGCGTTTCGCGAGTTTTTGTTCCAGCGGGATCAATGCTTCTCTGGCTAGGACACACGGTCTCCTCCTTTTGAATATTTTAATGTTCTGATTTAAAACTATTCGTTTTTTGGCAGTTTGTCAATGAAAAGTTTGTGTGAAATAATAGATATTATGGAAGATGATATCAAAAAAACTAAATCTGCCGGTGGGGTAGTAATAAATCATGATAGAAAAATTTTGGTGGTGAATCAAAATGGTAATTCCTGGTCCTTGCCAAAAGGCCGCATTGAAGATGGGGAAGATGAAGTCGCGGCCGCCAAAAGAGAAATTTATGAAGAATCGGGAATAGGGCGGTTAAAATTTATCAGAAAATTAGGGGATTATGAAAGATATAGAATTGGCAAAGGCGGCGTGGGGGAAAATAAGACGGAATTAAAAAATATAACATTTTTTCTTTTTGAAACGGACGAAAAATTGCTTCAGCCACGCGACCATTCAATTTCACAAGCCAAATGGGCGCCAAAAGAAGATGTGCCAAATCTGCTGACGCATCCCAAAGATAGAGATTTTTTTATGGAGCTTATTCGCAAAAGGAAAATTTTAACATAACGCAAAGAAGGCAATTCTTTTCGTGCTTGCGCGCCGTTTTTCTTGATGTATAATTTAGACATAGAAGCTCTCGCGCCTTGAATCTATTGATTACGCATGATGTTTGGCGCGGGATCAATTAATAAGTAAAAGGATAAAGTAAATATATGAAAAAACTCATTTATTTGTTCGTTCTGGTTGTTTTATTGGGCGCCTTTTTAACGGCTGGTTTGGCGCAAGCCTTAGAAAGAAAAGATACGGGCCCGACAAAAAACAACTCTGTTTTAAAAGTAAAATCTACGCCATCTCTTTCGGTAACTCCCAAAGATCAAGGATCGCAAAATAAAATGAATGTGGCGCCAAAAAAAATGGATGCGATTAGACTGCATTTTAACAATATGGTCAGAAAAATTCAGGCGGCTATAAATCGTGAAAGTAAATTGGCGGATAGAATAGAATTGCGATTAAATAAACTTGAAGCGGCGGGCAAGGACATTTCCGCCCTAAGGGTGAAATTGGCGGACGCTAGGATGACTATCAAAGATGCTCAAAAATATTTAGACGACGCCAAGGCTCAAATGGAAAATGTTTTGAAATCAGAAAATATCAAGCAAGCCTTTCAAAGCGTGAAAGCTCTCATTAAGAACGCTGTAGATAAAGTAAAATTGGCGCATCAGAAATTAGTTGACATTATCAATTCTATAAAAGGTATGAGCCCTGCGGATTGCAAAGCAGTTTCGGATTGTGGCAAACCATTAGTTTGTAAAGATGGAAAAGAATATCCGGCCTGGGCTTGTAATGACGGGAAGTGCGATCAAATAAAGTATTTTAGAGATCCGTGCTCTCCTTTGCCCTCGGTTTCTGCCGCGGCATCCAATCAGCAGTAAATTTTAACAAAACAATGCCAATTAGTTTAAATGTTAAATAAATTACAATAGTAAATATGGAACCAGAAGTTTTCGGCGATTTAAATTCAAGTAAAAATTTAAACGGTAAAAAGATGATATGGATTTATGCGGTTGTGTTTGTGATTGTTGCCATCATTGTTTTTGTTGTTTATGAAATTTTGAAAACTAAGCCGGTTAGCGAGTCCATAGATTCGAGTGTCAGCAGTTTAGAAAGCCAAGGCTCGTCTGATGTCATTTCAGACATAGAAAAAGATTTAGACGCTACGGATTTAAACAGTTTAGACAGTGAACTGCAAGACATAGATAGCAGTTTGCAGTAGAAAAATAAGCCGCTCCGCTATTTTGCCCTGAGGACAAAATAGCGGAGCGGCTTTATTATTTGGTCAAAGCTCCGAGCAGGCTTTCTCCGGACATTTCTTTTGGTTTGGGAATATTTAAAATCTCAAGTACCGTTGGAGCCACATCGAAAAGTCCGCCCAAAGGATTAACAAAAGCAAGATCGGACAATTTTTTATAAGAAGTGGCTTTTTGATATTTTTTATCTATCAAAATAAAAGGCACAGGATTGGTGGAATGTTCGGTGTCGGGCGTTTTTTGGTCAGGCCCCAACAACTCCTCAATGTTTCCGTGATCGGCGGTAATAATGAACGTGAAATTATTTTTAATCGCAACTTCGTAAATCTTATTAATAGCATCATCAATATATTCCACAGCTTTTATCGCGGCCGATAAATTTCCTGTGTGCGATACCATATCAGCATTGGCAAAATTAGCAACGATAAAATTAAACTTTTCACCCTCGATTGCTTTAATAATCTCTTTAGTAATCTCTTCAGCGGACATTTTCGGTATATCCGCGTATTCATTTTTGGTTGGTTTTGAGGGTATGATCAAATCGCTTTCCAATTTGAAGGGATTGAGGCGCATGGCGTTAAAAAACATTTTCACATGCGCCGTCTTTTCCGTCTCGGCAATGTGCAAATGCTTGACATTATTATCATCCAAAACTTGCGCCAAAGGATTTAAAATTATTTCCCGAGAAAAAATAACAGGAGCTTTCTGGTCATCTAAATACTTGGCCATTGTCGCGACAAAAACATTTTTTGGCATCAAAGAAATATCAAATTTATTGAAATTATTATTTACAAAAGATGTGATCAGTTGAATCATCCTTTCTGGACGATAATTAATGAACAAAACAGCATCATTATCTTTAATGCGCCCTTCTTTTTGCTGATCTTCAATTATTGTGGGGGGAATTAAATTATCCGAGACATTCTCTTCTTTATATTTTAAAAATGCTTCTTCTGGCGAATTAAATATTTTTCCTTGTCCCAACACCATAGCGTCCCAAGTATTTTTAGTTCTGTCCCAATGTTGGGCGCGATCCATAGCGGTAAATCTGCCAAAAATGGTCGCAATTTTTCCACAATCATATTTTTTGAAAGCTGCCTTTAGTTTTTTATATGTTTCCAGTGCCGGTGTGTGCGTGTCCTCGCCATCAGTAATCATATGTATATATAATCTGCTTATTTTTTGCTGTTTGGCAAATTTAATCAGAGCGATCGCGTGTTCGTCATAAGCGTGCAATCCTCCAGGACTGATTAATCCCACTATGTGCAAAGAAGAATTATTTTTTTTGACGTGATCAGCGGCTTTCAAAAGAGTGCTGTTTTTAAAAAATGATCCATCTTCAATAGATCCGGTTATTTGTGTAATGCTTTGTGGACATACTCGTCCGGCGCCTGTGGCAAAATGGCCTACTTCGGAATTTCCATTTTCTCCGAAGGGCATTCCAACCGCGGGGCCAGCGGCCATTAAAGCGGCAGAGGGATAATTTTGCACCAAAAAATCAAATGTTGGAGTTTTGGCCAAAGATATGGCGTTGCCCCTACTCGGTTCGGCGATGCCGAATCCGTCCAAAATTAAGAGTAATGTTTTTGCGTTATTTTTCATTTATTTTATTTTTTTTAGTGATATAATTAGTATAATACAATTAAACTAGAATTTAGAAAATAGAAAACAGAAAGTAGCAAGTAGAAGCCAAAAATTAACCTTTAATTAATTCTATTTTCTATTTACTACTTTCTACTTTCCTTTCAATAAATATGGCAAAAATAGCAATCAATGGGTTTGGCAGGATAGGCCGAAATTTTTTAAGGCAGATTTTAAATTATCCCGAAATTGAAGTGGTGGTGATAAATGACTTGGGAAGCATGGAAAATTTGGCGTATTTATTTAAATACGATTCTGTTTATGGGAGATATCACAAAGAAACAAAACTCAAGGGAGAAGGCACCAGCAAGTGTTGCCTGGCAGTAGGAGAAAAAGAGATTTTATTTTTACAGGAAAAAGACCCCGCTAAATTGCCCTGGAAAGAATTGGGGGTTGATGTCGTGATTGAATCCACTGGATTTTTTACATCTTTTGAAAAATCAAAAGTGCATTTAGACGCAGGCGCAAAAAGAGTGATTCTTACAGCTCCGGCAAAAGATGACGATGGGGATCTAGGAAAAACAGTCTTGGCGGGCATTAATGAAGGGGCGTTAGGGTCTTGCATGATTTCATCTACTGGTTCTTGCACGACAAATGGCGTAAGCCCCGTGATGTCTATCTTGTCAGAAAATCCAGGAATTAAAAAAGCTATTTTAAATACCGTGCATGCTTATACTGCCACTCAAAGAGTAGTGGATGGACTGGGAGAAAAAAAGGATATGCGTTCAGGACGAGCGGCGGCGATAAATATCATTCCGGGGTCTACGGGCGCGGCTATATCCACAGTGCGCGTGTTGCCCGAGCTTGAGGGCAAATTTGACGGCATAGCTTTGCGCGTGCCCGTACCCACTGGATCTATTGCGGACATAACTTTTGTGTCGGCCAAACCGATCAGCGTTGAAGAAATAAATAAAATTTTGACCGATGCCTCAAAAAGCGAAAAGTGGCAGGGAATAATGGGCGTTACCAATGAACCGCTCGTTTCGTCTGATGTTATTGGCGAGACATTGCCGGCGTTGGTTGACCTTTCTTGCACAAGGGTCGTGGATGGCGATTTGGTGAAGGTGATGGTTTGGTATGACAATGAGGCGGGATATATTACGGCGTTGGTAAGACAGGTATTGGCTGTGGCGAAGTTCATATAAGAATCTAACAATTTTCAATGAATTAATTTTCAAACTTTTTAATTAATTGAAAATTGTATAATTGGAAATTGTTTAGAAATTATAAATTGGAAATTAGAAATTTTAATTATGTTATATTTAGGCGCCGACCATCGCGGGTACAATTTAAAAGAGATTATAAAAAATTGGCTTAAGAGCCAGGATATTGATTTTGAAGATTTTGGCGCGGATAAAATAATACCCGACGACGACCATTCAGATTATGCGAAATTGGTGGCAGGGGCAGTGGCAAAAAATCCTAAAGAAGACAAGGGTGTTTTGATTTGCGGCTCCGGCGTGGGAGTGTGCATAGCGGCCAATAAATTTAAGGGTATTCGCTGTGGACAGGTTTTTTCCAAGGAAATGGCGCGAGTCGCTAAAGCTGATGATGACATCAATGTTTTGGCGCTGGCCTCGAATTTTACTAAAGAAGAGGACGCGGTGGAGATTGTGGATACTTGGCTCAAAACTAATTTTAAAAATGAAGAACGACATGTTCGCCGATTAAATAAGATAAGCGATATAGAAAAAGAGCTATAAATATGGAAATAATTCCTGCGATTATAGCTAAGGATTTGGAAGATTTAAAAAATAAAGTTGATCTGGTAAAAAATCATACCGATTGGGTGCAGTTGGATATAATGGATGGAAAATTTGTTGAAAATAAAACTTGGAATGACCCGGAAAAATTAAAAAGCATTGATTTTTGCGCATTAAAATACGAAGTTCATTTAATGACCGAGGAGCCCAGGGAGGATGTAGAGAAGTGGTTAAAATCAGGCGTTTCAAGAATTTTAGTTCACACAGAATCTCAAGCCGACTTTAAAGAATTGGCCAAGATAGTTCACGCAAAAAATAAACAATTTGGTTTAGTTTTAAATCCAGACACGCCTCTTTCGGTGCTGGAAAATTTTAAAGATGCGTTAGACGTGGTACAATTAATGAGTGTTTATCCGGGAAAGTACGGAGCGGAGTTTGTGTCGGCGGTACTGGAAAAAGGCAGGGAATTTAAAAAATTATATCCGCAAATTCCACTTTCAATTGACGGCGGAGTAAATGAAAAAACTTTACCTGAAATTACAAAAGCTGGCTTTGACAGGGCGGCGATCGGCTCGGCGATTTTTGAATCAAAAGACCCCGTTGTTTCGTTGGAAAAATTAAATCATTGGAAATTGTTTGATTCGCCAGCTGGCGAATTGAGAATTAAAAATTGAAAATTTTTTGAATCATGCATCTCACAGACGATCGAATAAAATTTTTAGAGGAAAAAGCCAATAAGATTCGCCAAGATATTATTGAAATGTTGGTGGAAGCAAAGTCAGGCCATTCTGCCGGTCCTTTAGGGATGGCTGATATTTTTACTGCTTTTTATTTTCACATTTTAAATCACGATCCGAAAAATCCCAGTTGGGAAGAAAGAGATCGTCTGGTTCTTTCCAATGGCCACATCTGTCCAGCGCTTTACTCTGCGATGGCAGAGGCCGGATATTTTTCGGTAGAAGAATTAAAAACTTTACGTAAATACGGCTCGCGCCTGCAAGGCCACCCACATCGTACAAAGCTTCCGGGACTTGAGACGAGTTCTGGGCCTTTGGGTGAAGGGCTGTCGCAAGCGTGCGGTATGTCTTATGCCGCTCATATGGACGGCAAAAAGTGGAGAACATATTGTTTAATGAGCGATGGAGAGCAGGATGAAGGACAAACATGGGAAGCGGTTCTTTTTGCCGGTAAAAATAAATTGCACAATCTTACCGCTGTAATGGATAGAAACAATATTCAAATTGATGGATTTACCGAAGACATAATGCCGTTGGAGCCACTACGCGCTAAATATGAAAGTTTTGGCTGGCATGTAATAGATGTAGATGGGCACAATTTTGAAGAATTTATTGACGCGGCAAATCAAGCCAAGGCTATTTTTGAAAAACCTACTTTAATTATCGCGCATACCATTCCGGGCAAAGGAGTAGACTTTATGGAGTTTAAATACGAGTGGCATGGCAAATCACCCAGGCCGGAAGAAGCAAAAGTGGCTCTTGACGAGCTACGTACGCTAGGCGGAAAAATAAGAAGCGAGCACCAATAAACCCCCACACCTAATTGGCGCAAAATTTTGCGAAATCGTAAATTAGATTAAATTAACTACTATTAAAAATAATTAATATTTTAAACAATTATAAACTAAATTTTAAAAAGCTTCGCACGCCAATTAGGTGTGGGGGTAAAATAAAAAATATGACAGGAAATAAAATCATAAACGGCATCATCGGAGTAATTATCGCGGTGGTTTTGTCGCTACTTTTGACTTTGGGAATTAAGGTTTTTTACCCAGAACCGGAATATCCACGAACAGAACCATTTGCAAAAGAAGCCCCCTATCTTAATGTCACCTGCCAGGGTAGTGATAAAGAGTGCATAGCGGAGCAGAAGAAAGTCGAAGAGGGGCGTCAGGCATATTATAAAGAGCAGCAAAAAGTTCAAGATGAATTTGAAAAAACCCGCAAAGCGTATGAGCACGATCTTTTTATTATTGCCAATATCTTAGGAATAATATTTTTCTTGGCTGGCATGGGACTTTTATCGATTTATGAAAAAATAGGCCTTAATGTTGTAGCGGGGGTTTTAGCTTCGGGCGGTTTCGGAATTTTTTACGGGTATATAAGAGGGTGGCAGGGCGCGGACGATATTCTAAAATTTATCGTGGGAATTGTGGTTGCTATTATGGTGGTGGCCTCAGCTGTTGTGATAAATAATTTAGTGAGAAAACATAACGTGAAATAAGGAGCTAGTATCTAGCGAATAGTATCTATCAATTTTATACGCTAGATTCTAGATACTATTTAAAATATGGTAAATCCCAACGCAAAATTGTCTGAAAAAATTTTGGACTTTAAAAATATAGAACAAAAACCCACGCGCGATGGTTATGGAAGCGGTGTAGTTTTGCTTGGCAAAGAAGACGAAAGAGTGATGGTTGTTTGCGGCGACTTAACTGATTCAACTCGCTCCAATCTTTTTAAAGAAGAATTTCCGGAAAGGTTTGTTGAGGCGGGTATAGCCGAACAACATATGGCATCTTTTGCTTCAGGACTTGCGGCGGCGGGAAAAATACCATTTATAGCATCTTACGCGATGTTTAATGGGGGAAGAAATTGGGAGCAGATAAGAACGACTATCGCTTATAACGAGGCGAATGTAAAAATTTGCGGGGCTCATACGGGCGTATCTGTGGGACCAGATGGCGCCACGCATCAGGCGACAGAAGACATGGCGATAATGCGCGTGATTCCCAATATGACCGTTTTAACGCCGTGTGATTCAGTTGAGGCCGAAAAAGCGACCTACGCGGCGGGAAAAATGCAGGGGCCCGCCTATTTGAGATTTGCTCGAGAAAAAACGTCTGTTTTTACGACTCCAGAAACTCCTTTTCAAATTGGCAAGGCAGAAGTTTTTTGGGATTGCGAGAGCGATCCGGATGTCGCGATAATCGGTTGCGGACCTGTTTTGCACAATGCGATACTTGCGGCAGGAGATTTAGAAAAAGAAGGAATAAAAGTCAGAGTGATAAATAACCATACAATTAAGCCGATGGACATAGAAACTATCATCAAGGCCGCTCGTGATGGCGGCGCTATTGTGACAGTGGAAGAGCATCAAATGGCCGGAGGAATGGGTTCGGCAGTGGCGGAAATACTGGCGCAAAATTTTCCCGTGCCGATTGAATTTGTGGGTGTGAAAGATAGATTTGGCGAATCGGGCGAGCCCAACGAACTTATTGAAATTTTTGGGATGGGCGTTTCTCATATTAAAGATGCGGTGAAGAGGGCGATTAAGCGCAAGAATCTATTATGATACATAAAGCACAACAAAAAAACTTTCCTTACGAGGAAAGTTTTTGCGCTTAACAAGATTATGTGCTGGTGATGCGCTAAAGTTGCCCTTTGAAAAATTATGGGGCAGGATTGATAGTCTGGCATGGCGTCAGACATGATGATGTTCACTGGCTCGAAGATGCCGTCCACTCCCGCTTTCGTGTGGTGCGTGCCCGCAAGTAGTATTGGATGCTTGGACGCTTTAGTCTCTTGGTTATTTTTTCCCCGCACAACGTGCGGGGTATTCTTTTTGTCTGATGACAAAAATGATATAATAATCATGTACTATATAAAAAAGTTTTGAGATTTGAGATTTAACTTTTGAGATTTTTATGTTCGACATTATATCCATAGGCACGGCTACGCGCGATATGTTTTGTATCGGTACACCTTTTGTTGAGGTAGAGAGTGAAAAATTTAAGACGCTTAAAGGCCTCTGCTTGTCTTATGGTTCTAAAGTAGAATTGCCCAATGTTTTATTTACCACAGGAGGCGCGGGCACAAATGCCGCAGTGGCCTTTGCGCGAGCTGGATTTAAGACGGCCTGTTTGAGCCGCATAGGAAGCGATCCGGGAGGAAACGCAATACTGGATGAATTAGAAAAAGAAGGCGTTGATAGCAAATATTTTCAAATAGACAAAGAAAAATTTACTGCTTATTCTATAATATTTTTAACTTCGGAGGGCGAAAGAACAATTTTAAGCTATAAGGGCGCGGGAGAACATCTTTCAGAAAAAGAAATTCCTTGGGAAGAAATTAAAAAAACAAACTGGTTTTATTTGGATTCTTTGGGAGGAAACAAAGAGCTCCTGAGACAACTTCTGGAATTTGCGAAAGTTCATAACATAAAAATTGCTTCCAATCCCGGAGCCAGAGAGCTTAAAATTCTGAAAGAAAATAAAGATTGGCTAAAAAATTATGATATTTTTACCCTGAATCAGGAAGAAGCGTCTGATTTAACCAGGATAAATTATAAGAATGAAAAAGAAATTTTTGACGAATTGGACCGGCTTGTCGGGGGTGTCGTGGTTATGACGAAAGGTCCACGGGGAGCGGTTGTGTCCGATGGAAAAAACAGATTTAGCGTGGGAATATTTAAAGAAAAAAAATTAATTGATCGGACCGGAGCGGGGGACGCTTTTGCCTCTGCTTTTGTGTCCGGATTTATAAAAACAGATGGTATTGAGCAGTCAATAAAATGGGGTTCGGCCAATAGCACTTCTGTTGTTGAGCATATTGGGGCCAAAGAGGGGATTTTGAAAGAAAAAGACTACCAAGATGAAAGGTGGCAGAATTTAGAAATCGTCAGAGCCTAACATGAAATTTATGGGGATCTTTTCTAAGTAAAATCAAGTTGGTATAATAAGAGTGTGGTGATTAATAAATTAAAAATTTAACCCATGTACACCAAAGAAGAAGCGATCAAAAAAATATCAAGAATTTTGCGTGTCAAAGAAGACGTTTTGTCAGACATTGAAAAGACGATGGTCGGCCTAACAGGCAAAACAAGCGTGATGGAGAAAATCGCGCAAGAAAATGACGCGGAAATTCAGCGCGCCTTAAATCATATCGGAGTGCGCGATCACAACGCGCGTGACTTTTTCAATGCTTTAGTAGCGTATTTAAAGCAGAGCGACTGGAAACTTTTTAAATTCTTGCACGAACCATTGGGTAGTACGTCGGAAAGTTTGCGCACATTGGTGAATGTTGCCAAAGAGTTGGCCAACCCCAAATCGCTTTTTGTTTTAAAAATGGAAAAAGCGTATGAAATAGTCAAAAAAAATCCTCCACCCAATATGATCTCGGGCCTTGGCTACGGCTCGGTAGATGAGCTTTTGGAGCATGAAGATCTGGTGGAAATTTTTTGCGCGATGCGTTTTATAGAGACCAACCAATGGATGCATGAAAATTTTGAAAAAGCGTATGCCAATTTAACTAAAGATGATTTTGAAGAAAGAGACGTGAAAATCATTGTTTTGAGAGAAAAATGGATGACACTGGCAGAAAAATTTTTAAAGAAAAAATATCACAATGTAAGCCATCTGAAAGAATTGGGTATTATTTTCATAATACCAATTCAAATAGATACGCCGGGCGAAACGCTGCGCCTTTTTGGGCTGGTCTTGCACTATCTTCACGAGGTTCAGTTTTATTCAAATCTTGTTAAAAAATATTCAACTTTACCAGATTTTTTAAATAAATTAAAATCGCTTTTGCGCGGGGATGTGGATGCTATTTTAGGGAAGTTTGAAGACGGTAAAATTATTTTACCTATTGTTCAAAGGTATTTGGCCAAAGATGATCCAAACGACATTCATCTGGTCACACCGCACGTAAATTCTGAAACTTTGCATTGGGACAAGGCCGAGAATGACATTGCTCGGCTTAGTGAGCGTTTTGAGTCTTTAGACTTGGGAATGTGGAAAAACTTGGGCTGGGTGGGCGATTATTTTAAATTGGATCATAACCACGAAGAAGAGCTCTTGAGCTTCGATTTAATCGATACGGTGATGTATGTGGTAAAAGCTAAAGAGATGATTAAATATCTATATCATCACCAAGAGTCCTTGTGGAATAAGATTTTTGAGGAATATTTAGGCAAAGAAAAATTGGAAGAATTGATTGTAGAAAATTTTGACAAAGGATATATTAAAATCTCAAATCTCAAATCTAAAATCTAAAATCCTCACAAAATTATATTTTTATGTTGCCAAGAGAGTTGCTACAAAAAGCCAAAGAAGGCCATTGGGCGGTTGGGCATTTCAACGCTTCGGATGCCAATCAGCTAAAAGCGATTGTGGCGGCGGCGCAAAATGCTCGCGCGCCTATTTTTATTGGCGCGTCAGAAGGCGAGAGAAATTTTTTTGGATTGAAACAACTGGTGGCTTTGGCGAAAATTTATCGTGAAGAAACCCAACTCCCTATATTTTTAAATGCCGATCATACAAAAAGCTATGAAGAGTGCGTAAGAGCAATAGATGTTGGATTTGATATGATACATTTTGACGGAAGCGCGTTGTCTTTTGAAGAAAATGTTGCCATTACAAAAAAAGTCGTCAATTACGCTAAAGAAAAAAATCCGGATATTTCCGTTGAGGGAGAACTCGGATATCTTAGGGGAAAATCGGAGATGCAGGAATATGTTGAAATTAAAAAGGAAGATTTTACAAGATCAGAAGATGCTGAGAAATTTACGCGCGAAACGGGCACAGATAGATTGGCCATAGTTTTTGGAAATTTCCACGGCATCGCTTCTCAACAAGAAGAACGTTTAGATTTTGAAGTATTGAAAGAAATTTCTCAAGCGGTGCCGGAAGTTTTTTTAGTTTTGCACGGAGGGTCGGGCATTAAGGATGAAGAAGTGAAAGAAGCCATTAAAAACGGAATTGTTAAGGTTCATTTTAATACCGAACTTCGAGTGGCGTATATAAACGGAATCAAAAGAGCGTTTTCAGAAAACGCAAAAGAAACAACTCCCTACAAAATTTTTCCCGCCGGAATGGAAGCGATGCAAAAAGTGGTGGAAGAAAAAATTAAAATTTTTGGAAGTCTGTTCGGTTAAATAATTTTATTTATCCAAATTTATCGCAAAATGACATCCGGAAGAGCTAAAAGATTGTGGCATTGACAGTATTTTGTATAATTCTGACTCAAACAATAATCTTTTAACTATACTAAAAATCGGCAAAATTGCCGATTTTTAGTATAAGAATTATTTATGACTCATTTTATTTTGGAGCCGTGCCACTTTTTTCCCCAGGCCCCGTGCTAATACAACGATTTATCGGCACTAAATCCATATCATTAATTTTACCATCACCGTTCACATCCGCTCTGAGTGATATTTTTGGGGCGAATTCTGCTATTGAGGCGTTTGTAAATTTTTGAACCTCACCAATAGAAACCGATCCGTCATCGTTTAGGTCGGCTTTTTTACACGAGGAATCACTCATAGGAATTGACCCGAGAAGGCATTTTTGAGCTATATCAACATCGGAAATCTTAAGATATGAATTAATAGCTTGTTGTAATTGACCTATGGTTATTGTGCCCGCAAGAAAATTTTTAATCGCGTCCTGAATATCTGGACGGTTTGGTTGGGTCAGCATTGAAAGGGCCAAATTTACAACTTTCTGAACTTCGCCGACAGACACGGACCCGTTTTCATCAAAGTCCACCACCTTAAATGCAAGACTATTGGGTAGCTCTCGGCCAAGAAAAGCATCTGCGGCATTTTCTATCATTAAAGTAGGCGTTTGAGGTCCTGAGACAAGTCCGTCGCCATTAAGATCTAATCTTCCCGCGCTTGTCGCCCACGCAAAAGAGCTGGTCCATATCACAAAATCCCTATCAAGTTGATTGATCTTGCCATTTTCATTTACATCTGCTCTAGACAGGCACAACGCGCTGGCACCACTTTTTGATAGCTCTGTTGATGTTTTATATTTATTGTAAAACCAAACTCCTCCACCAATTAGCAACAAAACTAATAAAACGGATATTATTTTTACATTTTTATTTATCATACTTTTATTATAATTTGATTATCATTATAACGAATTTCGACCTTTGCCCACTATCATTATATAATATATGGTAATATATATAGCAAGAAGATCCTTTCTGTAATATAACACACAATGGAGATATAGAAAAACATACAGAAACTAAAGGATAGATTTTTTAATCATTATTTTTTTATCAATTTCTAAATTTATAGATAGTGGATTTAAAATATTAGATTATAACTTTTAAAAAATATGCCTAAAATTTTTATAACAAGAAAAATTCCCGAAAGCGGTATAGATTTATTGAGAAAAGAAGGATTTGATGTTGAGGTGAGCGATTTTGATGGAATTTTATCGCGTGAAAAATTATTAGAAAAGGTGAAGGGAGCGGACGCGATTCTCTCTCTTTTAACGGATAAGATAGACGGCGAGATCATGGATGTCTCCGGAGCTCAATTAAAAATAATAGCCAATTATGCCGTTGGGTACGATAATTTAAATTTAGAGGATGCCAAAAAAAGAAACATCATACTTACCAACACCCCAGAAGTTTTATCAGAAACTGTCGCGGAGCACACATTCGCCCTTATGTTGGCTATTGCCCATAGAATTGTTGAGGCGGATAAATTTTTTCGCGATGGCAAATATGTGGGTTGGGCGCCACTTTTACTTTTAGGGCAGGACGTTGCCCACAAAATGCTTGGCGTGGTGGGCCTGGGGAGAATAGGCTCTTTGGTCGCCAAACACGCGCATAAAGGGTTTGAAATGAAAGTCTTGTATTATGATATAAAAAGAAACGAAAACTTTGAAAAAGAATTCAACGCGGAATTCCGCGCCAATGTGGAAGATGTTTTAAAAGAGGCAGATTTTATAAGTTTACACGTACCGCTTTTGCCCTCAACTAAACATTTGATAAATGAAGAGCGATTAAAATTAATGAAAAAATCTGCTTATTTGATAAACGCCTCTCGTGGTCCGGTGGTTGACGAGAATGCTTTGGTCGCGGCCTTGAAAGAAGGATGGATCAGGGGCGCCGCTTTGGATGTTTATGAAAACGAACCAAAGTCTGCTTCGGGCCTGACGGACTTGCCAAATGTAATTTTGACTCCTCATATCGCTTCAGCAACGGAAGGGACCCGCTCCCAGATGTCCATTTTAGCGGCTAAAAACATTATTGCTGTTTTGAAAGGGGAGGAACCGTTAACGCCGATTAAATAGAAGAAAGTAGAAAGTAGTAAATAGAAGTTTAGAAATTATTTTTATTAAATTATATTTTATTTTCAATAACTCAAATTTTGAGAGCTCCCGTTTGACTTTTACGATAAAAGAGTTAGTATTAACCCTGCCTATCGGCAGGCGAATTTATTAAGTTTCATTCAAGCAAGCTTTTACATAATGAATTCTATTTTCTATTTACTAATTACTAATTTCTAAAATTATGTCTCAAACAATAGAATTAAAAGGCCAAAAAAGAGAATTAAAAACTCAAACAAATGATTCTTTGCGCAAAAAGGGCTTAGCCCCCGCGATTTTGTACGGAGCGGGAATCGCCTCTTTGTCGATTACTTTGAACGTTAAAGAGTTTGAGAAAGTTTTTAAAGAGGCTGGAACAAATTCGCTGGTTAATTTAATGTTGGATGATGACGCGCAACATCCTGTTTTGATTCATGAAGTTTTTCGTCATCCAGTGACGGAGAGTATTCAGCACGCCGATCTTTATCAGGTAAATCTTAAGGAAACGGTGACTACGAGCGTTCCATTGGCTTTTATAGGAGAATCTTTTGCGGTAAAAGACTTGAGTGGTGTTTTGGTGAAAAACATTCACGAAATTGAGATTGAGGCCTTGCCGACTGACCTGCCGCACCAGTTGGAAGTTGATTTGTCCAAACTTAAAACTTTCCAGGATAGAATTTTGGTTTCGGATATTTTGGTGTCCTCGGGCGTGAAAGTTTTGACTTCAGGAGATGAAATAGTCGCCTTGGCTTCGGAACCAATGAGCCAAGAAGAAATTGAAGCGATGGAAAAACCCGCGGAAGAGGCATTGGGTGAAATTAAGACAGAGAAAGAGGTTAAGAAGGCTGAGGAAGAATCGAAAAAGTCGCAGGAGGCCGAAATCGAGAAATAGTCTCGAGAGATGACCTCAAACCATCTCACGGAATTGCCTATGATTTTTGATATTATAATAAATATAAAAAAAACAATCATGCCTAAAAAAATGTTGGCGTGGTTGTTTTTATTTGTCCTGATTTTTATTTTTGGCGTTACGAATAAAATGACGGCCCAAACAGATGAGGAATCGAAAGCCGCCTTGCGCCAACAACTGGCACAACTTGAAAATCAGATCAATGACTATTCTGGTCAAATCACGAAGCTTCAAGGCAGTGAAAATTCTCTGAATAATACGATAAAGATTTTAAATGATCAGATTAAAAGAGGCCAACTGGAAATACAACGAATTAATTTGCTCCTGAAATCTTTAAGCAGCGATATTATAAGCCATGAAAATAAAATAGATGATCTTTCCCAGAAACTTACTTCGCAGGAAAAATTAATGGCGCAAAATTTAAGATTGATAAATAACACAGATGGGCAGAGCTTGGTGGTGGTTTTGTTTGCCAACCCTAAACTCTCCACGTTTTTTGACGAGATGAATTCTGTGCAAAAAATTCAAAAAAACGCCCAAGATTTGCTGACGCGATACAAAGATCTCAAAAATACATTATCTGACGAAAAAGACGCCCTAGAAGAGCAAAAAATTGAACAGGCTCAGCTTCTCACCACTCAACAGCTACAAAAAAATATTTTACAAGATCAACAGGCAGAGCAAAAAAAGATTTTAGCGGACACCAAAGGAAAAGAATCCAACTACCAAAAAATGTTGAGCGAGGCAAAGAAAAATGCCGCCTCCATACGCAGTCAACTTTATAAATTGGAGGGCGCGGGTCCGATTACCTTTGAAGATGCTGTGCGCTATGCCACTCAAGCTGGTAAGGGTACTGGCGTTAGGCCAGCTTTAATTTTGGGAATTATTACAGAAGAAAGCAATTTAGGAAAAAATGTTGGAAAAGGAAATTGGTTGGTTGATTTAGCCCATGCCAGATGCGCCAAACAGCGCGAGGCGTTTGTGCAAATTACCGGTGAGCTGGGGATAAATCCAGACACTCAACCAGTATCTAAAAAACAGTGGTATGGATATTGCGGGGGAGCGATGGGGCCGGCTCAATTTATGCCCACCACATGGATGCTTTATAAAGATAGCATCGCGCGAATAACAGGGCACAATCCGCCCTCGCCCTGGAATCCGCAAGATGCTTTTACGGCGGCCGCCTTGCTTTTGAAAGATAACGGAGCGGCCAAAGGCACATATAACGCTGAATGGACGGCGGCATTGAAATATTTAGCGGGATCCAATTGGAATAAATCGGCCTATAGGTTTTATGGAGATACGGTAATGACTTTTGCTAAAAAATATCAGAGTCAGATTGATATATTGAATAGTTAATTTCCTTTATTAAACGCTTTTTATCTCTCAGACGCTTGCTCAGATAATTTAAGATTCGTTTTCGCTTTGCTTCAAAACTCACCCGCCCCTTTGGTATTATACCAAAGAGGCGGGTTCAAACAGCTTGAATCAATCCGCCCAGGGCGGACCGCTCAAACTCATCTTTAAATTATATCTTCGCTGCGCAAATGTTCGATAAAAAACCGTTTTTAACTTGAGCCAAAAAACTAAAACACCAGTGATTAGCTGGTGTAATTTTATGATATTTTTTAGAAAAAAAACTCGTCAGAAGTCGAGGACATGACGGGAAACAATTATGAAATTAAACAGGAAGCTAAGTATGCCCACCCCAACACAAGGGCAGCTGCAGCTGAACCAACAAAAAATCCTCTGGCGCATGGTATCTTAAAAGGGCTGTTTTCTGGGAGAGCGCTTCTTTTGAAAATCAAATGAAAAACTGAAGGAACAATAAGCCAGCTTCCGACAAAAGCGCCTATTGCTACTGCCAGTGCGCACTGCATACTCATATTCTAATCCTCCTTTTTAAAGAGCTTTTTCCTAATAAGTCCACCACGGACCTACTTGGCTAGAACTATACTCTTTTATTACAATTTGTCAATAGCAACACTTGATAAATTATCCGATGAGTATTATAATTGAATTACGGCCTAAACGCTTATTAAGGGCCTTTTGTTTATGATTATAGGCCACAGCAAGCAAAAAACATATTTTCTTAACGTTCTTAAAAATAACAATTTAAGCCAAGGATACATTTTTATAGGCCAAGATCATTTAGGGAAATTTTCTTTGGCGAAAAAATTGGCCTACAATATTTTATTTTTAGATAATCAAAAAGATTTTTTGAATTTAGAAAATAAGCTGTCGTTTGCAGAATTAAAAAAAATGGATTTGTGTTCTGACTACGCGGAACTTACTGGCGAGGAAGAGATTAAAATAAGCGATATTCGTGATATAAAAAATAAAGTTTTGTGTACGTCTTTTGGCGCGAGCAAGGTTTTTATTATTAAAAAAATTGAAAGAATAAACGTTGAAGCCGGAAACGCCCTGCTGAAAATCTTAGAAGAGCCGCAAGGCGATACACATTTTATTTTCACCTCCGCCTGTCCGGGTAGTATTATGCCGACCATTTTTTCTCGTCTGATTTCTGTGTATTTTAATCCGCTGAAAAAAGAAGAAATAAAAAAACATCTTTTGAGTATCACACAAAATGAAGCGCGCGCGGACACTTTAGCAAGGCTTAGCGGAGGGCAGATAGGGGTGGCTCTAAATTTTTTAAAAGATCCCAAAGACTTGGAAAATTTTGAATCAAACGTTGAAAAGCTCAAAACCTACTTAAAAAATCCGTTCTGGAAAAGAATTGTTGACACGAGTCAAGACAACAAAATGGCGCAAGGGATGATTTTGGATTGGATGAGATTTTTGGAATATATTCTGCGGAGTCGATTTTTGTCGCAAGACATTCTTGTTTCCGCGTCTGATTATTGGAAAAATTTGGACATAAACAAATTAAAAAATACGCTCGAAAAAATTCATAATATCTGGAATTTATTTTCTCAAACCAATGCCAACAAAAAGATATTGTTTGAAGAATTAGTTTTAAATTTACCTCCACACCTTCCAGATAATTCTGCGGGTGTGTTGCGGGGATGATCCAGTAAAGTTCCTCATTCTTTGCCGCCAAAGTTAAAGCTACGCGGTGAAGGTGTGGGGGTTTATAATCTATGAGACAATTATTGGTTTTTCTTATATTTTTTTTCCTAATTATCGCGTTAGCTCTTGTTGCTTTGGCGGTTGTCTTTCCCAGTTTCTTATCTGGTCTGGGGTCTTTGGGTGGAGCTAAAGGTCTGACGGTTTCTTTTGATGGCGGAAATAATTGGCAGGGCAGAAACGCTATTTTAAACAGCAAAACAACGCTTTCGCGCTATAAGATTTATGATCTATTTTTTGATAATCAAAATTCAGACACAATATACGCCTTAACGGATGACGGTATTTATAAAAGCACCAATCAGGCAGAACTGTGGTTTAGGATAGGCGAAAAGGACATTCCGAGCTCGGCAAAAATCGATAGCTTGATCTTTGACCAGTCAAATTCGCAAAGAATATTTGTCTCTATTTTTAATAAAAATTCTGGCCAACTTTTAAAATCTGAAGATGGAGGAGGTTCGTTTGAAGTATTATACACATCGCCCACTGCCGGAGTTCGTATAAATTCCATAGTCTTGAATAATTTATACGGACAAATTTTACTGGGCACAAGCAACGGAGGAATTTTGGAAAGCAGAGATAATGGAAAAAGCTGGAGCGTTTTAAGATGGATGGAGGGTTCGGTCGCCAAGATACTTTTGAGAAGTCCCAATGACAGTCAATATCTTGTTTTAAATGGCAATACCAAATTGTGGCGGATGGATATTGACGGGCAAAATTTTAAGGAAATCCAGCTTTTTTCTCTAAAGCCTTCTCAATTGAACAACATTTTTCAATCGCGACAAATCTACGGGGTCTGGTTTGATGAGGACACCAACTCAATAATTTGGGCGGGCACCTCCGTGGGTCTTTTGCGATCCGTGGATAGTGGATCAAGATGGAATGTTGTGCAAACTTTGGTGCCGGAGAAAAATTCACGCATCTATGCCTTTGCCCAAGATTTTTCAAACCCTCAAATCATTTATGTGGGAATGAATAATAAAATATACAAATCGCAAGACGCAGGTACGCATTGGAGCGTATTGAATTTTCCCGCCAAAAGCGCCATGGGGGCGATAAAGATTTATCCAAGAAAATCATCAATTATTTTTGTGACGGGAGGAAACTAAATAAAATTAAAAGTTAAAAATGAAAAATTTGAATTTTAAACTTTTCACTTTAAATTTTTAAATGGAAATATGTCCGAAGAATTATTAAAAAATTTAAAAACAGAATTGGACAAGGTGATTAATTTTGTAAAAAATGAGTTTAACGCGTTGCGCGCCAATCGTGCCACTCCGGCCTTGGTGGAGGATATTAGCGTTGAACAATATGGACAAATTCAGCCGTTAAAATATGTGGCTACTATAAGCGTGGTTTTACCCAATATTATTTTAATAAAACCGTGGGATAAGCAGGCGATTGAAGCGATAACAAAAGCCATTTCACATTCCGCATTATCTTTGGCTCCGATTGTGGAAAAAGACTCTGTTCGATTGATTTTGCCCACCTTGACTCAAGAAAGGAAAGATCAGTTGATAAAAATGCTTCACAAAAAAGAGGAAGATGGAAGGATTGCTGTCAGATTGCATAGAGATGAAGCGTGGAAAAATATTCAAAAAATGGAAAAAGACAAAAATATAAACGAAGACGAAAAATTTAGATTAAAAGATCGTATCCAAAAGTTAGTCGACGAGGCAAATGGTTCGTTGGAAAATTTATTAAAACAAAAGGAAAAAGAAATTGAAGAATCCTAACTACATTTTATGATTTTTGCGACCTTAATTTTTATTTTAATGCTGGCCGTTTTGATTCTGGGACATGAAACTGGACATTTTTTGGCGGCTAAAAAAATGGGAGTGAGAGTAGATGAATTTGGCATCGGCTTCCCCCCGCGACTTTTTAGTTTTAAGAAAAAAGAGACGACTTACTCAATAAATTTATTGCCGTTGGGAGGATTTGTAAAACTGCTGGGTGAAGATGGCCAGGAAAAACAGGGTCCAAACAGTTTCGCTTCAAAAAAAATATATCAGCGCGCCATAATTTTGGTGGCGGGGGTTTTAATGAATTTAGTTTTGGCGTGGTTTTTTATATCTGCCAATTTAATAATCGGCGTTCCGCAGAGCGTGAATTCTGGCGAAGGGAACGCGCCGGTACAGGTGATAGAAACTGTAAAAAATAGTCCGGCGGAAAAAATTGGCATAGAGCCCGGCGATAAAATTTTATCGGCATCTTTTGATGATCAAAAAATTAAAATAAGCGATCCCGAAGACCTTACCAATTTTGTTTTGCAGCACAAAGGACAGCTGATATTTTTAGAAATTCAGAAAGGCAATTTGACAATAAACACAGAAGTTCAATTACCGGAAAATTCGATCACGGGGAGTGGAATTTTAGGAGTTAGTTTGGCAAAGGTAGAATTGCACAGATACCCTTGGTATGTGGCTTTGTGGAAGGGTTTGGTAATAACCGCGCAAAGCGTCGCATTTTTTGCGTGGGAGATTTTAAAAATTATTTATAGCGCACTTACCGGGCATAACGTAAGCGATTATTTGAGCGGTCCGTTGGGCATAGCTAAAATAACATTTCAGGCGGTAAGAATGGGCATAGGATACGTGTTGCAATTGGCTTTTTTACTCTCCATAAACTTAGCCATTTTAAACATTTTGCCCATTCCGGCTCTTGATGGAGGAAGATTATTTTTTTTAGCCATTGAAAAAATAAAAGGATCTCCGTTAAATCCAAAAGTAGAGCAAAGGGCCAATCTCGTCGGATTTGTGGCTTTGATAGTTTTAATGATTTTAATAACTATAAAAGATATAATTAAATTTTAAAAATATGAGACAATCACAAATTTTTGCAAAAACCACGCGCGAGTCGCCACGAGACGAAATTTCTATAAATGCTCAGCTTTTAGAAAGAGCGGGGTTTATATACAAATTTATGTCCGGAGCTTATGTTTATCTGCCATTGGGATTAAAAGTCTTGGAAAAGATAAATGGCATAATACGCAAAAAAATGGACAGTTTGGGCGCGGAAGAGCTTTTAATGACATCTCTGCAACCAAAAGAGCTTTGGCTTAAAACTGACAGGTGGAATGTTTTAGGTGATATTATGTATCGTTTTAAAGATCGTAGCGAACGGGAAGTAGGACTCGCCGCTACTCACGAGGAACCTATTACCGAAATGGCCAAAAGATACATTCACTCTTATAAAGATTTGCCCAAAGCGGTTTATCAGATACAAACTAAATTTAGGGACGAGCCCAGAGCCAAGTCTGGTCTTATACGCGGCAGAGAATTTTTAATGAAAGATTTGTATAGTTTTCATCGTGATGATAGGGATCTGGATAGATTCTATGAAGAGGTGAAAAATGCCTATGGAGAAATTTTCACACAGTGCGGACTGGAAGCGTTGGTTATTGAAGCGTCAGGCGGAACTTTTACCAAAGCATTTTCGCATGAATTTCAGGTTGTCACTCAAGCCGGAGAAGACACGGTGATACTTTGTAAAAAACACAAATGGGCGCAAAATCAGGAAATTACCAAGCTTAAAGCGGGAGACAGATGCCCCAGAGGGAATGATATTTTAGAGTCCGCTAAAAGCGTGGAGGTGGGAAACATTTTTAAATTGGGCACCAAATTTAGCCGCGACCTGAATCTTCTTTTTAAAGACAAAGATGGTATTGATAAGCCGGTGGTTATGGCGTCTTATGGCATAGGACCGGGAAGGGTGATGGGCACTATCGTGGAAGTAAATCATGACCCAAAGGGAGTTGTGTGGCCAGAGAGCGTGGCTCCATTTAAAGCGCATCTTTTAGCTCTCGCGCCTAAAGAGAAAAGTAGACAGAAAAAAGTTTTTGATTTCGCGGAAAAGATCTACGACGATCTAAAGAAAAACAATATAGAAGTTCTTTTTGACGATCGGCTTGAATCGTCTGTGGGAGAAAAATTTGTGGATGCGGACTTAATCGGTATTCCTTGGAGGGTAGTGATTAGCGAAAAAACAGTGAATAAAAAAATGGTAGAAATTAAAAAACGCAACGAAGAGGATCTCAAAATAATCAACGAAGTTGCTCTGATTAAAATGTTAAAAAAATAAAATAAAAACTGGGGAGGGGTTTGACACCATGTCGTGATGCTGATAATTTATAGTTAGTTCACCCTGTCTGCACCGAAGGCGGCCCCTTGGGTCCGGCAGGTAGGCCTGTTAAATAATTTAACAGGGTAAAGTAAAATATGTTTAATAATTTTTTAAATATTTTTTCAAAAGATATAGGGATTGACCTTGGTACGGCCAATACTTTGGTTTATGTCAGAGGCAAGGGCATTGTGATCAATGAGCCGTCGGTTGTCGCCATAAATAAAAAAACCGGCCAGGTTTTGTCCGTGGGTCAGGAAGCTAAACAAATGGTGGGGCGTACGCCTGCTCACATTATAGCCTCACGTCCTTTAATAGGTGGCGTAGTCTCGGATTTTGAAGTGACAGAACAGATGCTGAAATATTTTATTCAGAAAGTTTATTCTAAAAATTATCCATTTTCTCGCCCCCGCGTGGTAATAGGCATACCGTCTGTTGTGACGGAAGTTGAGCGTCGCGCTGTCGGAGACGCGGCGCGTAGCGCTGGAGCGCGAGAAGTTTATTTGGTGGAAGAGCCAATGGCGGCGGCGATAGGCGCGCGACTTCCTGTGAATGAAGCGGTGGGCAATATGGTGGTGGATATAGGAGGAGGCACTACGGATATCGCGGTAATATCTTTGGGAGGAATTGTAGCCAACAAAAGTTTGAAAGTTGCGGGTGACAAAATGAATCAAGATATAGTGAATTATTGTCGCGAAGAGCATCACTTGTTATTAGGCGAGAGAATGGCAGAAGACGTAAAAATTGGCATAGGGTGCGCGTTTCCTTTACAAGAAGATTTACAGCTTGCGGTTCGCGGACGAGACATTATAACCGGATTGCCCAAGGAAATAGTTTTGAGTAGTGAAGATATCAGGGAGGCAATTAAAGGTTCATTAAAATCTTTGATTGATGCGGTTAAATATGTGGTGGAAACAACGCCGCCAGAATTAGTAGCCGATATTATGCAAAATGGCGTTTTTATGGTGGGAGGGGGAAGCCTATTGCGTGGTATAGATCGTCTTATAGCTCGCGAGGTTAAAATGCCGGTTGTGATGGTGGACGATCCCCTGACAGCCGTTGCTCGGGGTACTGGTTTAATACTTGAAGACATAGATTCTTTAAGAGATGTTTTGATAAACTCGCAAAATGATTAAAACAAAATAAATAAGCGTATTTTTAGGCGCCTATTTTTTAAGCCATGAATATTAGAAACAAAATCAATCGCAAAATAATTTTTGCGTCGTTGGCGTTATTTATTTTTATATCATTTGTTGTTTTATTTTGGGATAATAAATTAAACGTGGTTTATTCTGCCGCCACGAGCGTTAAATATTTTATTGGTCATCCAATAAATTGGATCTATCGAAAAGTTGGCAATGGTTTTATTTTAATAAAAAACGCGCCGCGCCTTTCCCAAGAAATTGAAGATCTTCAATTCAAAAATGCGGAATTAACCAATCAGGCATTGAATCTAAATTTATTAAAAAAAGAAAACATGGAGTTGCGTCTGCAACTTGGCGCGCCCCCCATTAATTTTTTTCAGCCGATTTTTACCGCGCGAGCGCTGGGTTTTGATGATTTTTCCACACTTGTCTTAGGGGGAGGCGGCGCGGATGGATTGTCAGAGGGCATGATAGTGTCTGTCGCGGGAAATGTTTTAGTCGGGAAAATCACTAAGGTCGTAAATCACCAATCCTTTACGCAAACGATTTTCAATCAGGAAAATAAAATTCCGGTAAAAGTGATGCCGTCAGGCTCGCTTGGATTTTTGAAAGCGGACACATTTTTTAATTTAAAACTGGAATTTCAAAAGAACTCTTCAAAAATATCAATCGGGGACACTATTTTAACCAGCGGTCTGGACAAGACATATCCCCAAAATATTATTATTGGCAAGATTTCATCTATTAAATTTTCAGAACAGGAGTTGTTTAATGAGGCGAGCGTTGAACCAGCCTGGAATAAAGACATAGAGGCTCTGTTTTTTATCCAGTCTTTACGGGATTGATCGTATGAAGAATTTAGATTCAAAAATATTGTATTGGATTTTTTTAATTGTCTTGATAGTTGGCCTCGTGAACGCTTTTTGGTTTAATGTTTTTTTTAATCCACTATTGGCCATTTTGTTTTTTATAGCTTTAAATTTTTCTTTTTTGCCCGCTCTATTTTTTGCCATATTTTATGGAATTTTTTTTGATATATCATCCAGTGCTCCTTTTGGTCAGCACATTTTAAGTTTTGTGGTGTTGTGCGCTATTATTTTTATATTCAGAAAACTTTTTGTCTTAAAAAACAATATAGCGATTTTTTTGCTGTGTCTAACGTTCTCTTTGATATTTTATACAACGTCTTTATATGTCTGGGGCGCGCTTTTTGGCGTGATTTCAAAAATTGAATGGCCAAGCTTGAAAATTGTCATTCAGAAAAACACTCTTAATTTGCTGGCCAATTTCATTCTTATTTTGCCAGTGTATATTATTTATTTTTTTAAAAAAGGCGATTTGAATTAAATATGTTTTGGAAAAATAGAAAATTTATAATTAAAAAAAACCGTCAAGAAATAAATCCCGAAGAAATCTTTTTGGACGCCAGGCTAAAACATCAAGCACAAGACCCGCTTCATGAGGCCAAAATAGAAGCTCCTTTTTTGTATAAAAATTTTTTATGGTTTTTCGTCGGGGCGTCTATTTTTATTTTAATTTTAATTGGAAGGACCGCTCACCTTTCTTTTTGGCGCGGAGCAGATCTAAGCTTGAAAGCGCAACACAACTCGCAACGTTTTATTAATATTCCCGCTTTGCGTGGCATTATATATGATAAAAACAACAATCCCTTGGTGGAAAACGTGCCCTCTTTCAGCGTTTTCTTATTACCCCAAGACTTACCTAAAGATAGCGCTATTCTAGAAAAACTTTTTCAAAATTTGGCCGACGATCTTAATTTAAAAAAGGGCGATTTGTTGGAAGCCGTCAAATCGCAAAATAGCTCTTTTGAGCCGATATCCATAGCTCAAAATATAAGCTATGGCGATTCTTTAAAAATTAAAACCAGATACGCAGACTATAGGGCGGTGATAGTAAATAACTCCGCCGAAAGAAAATATTTTTCCAATTCATTTTCGCCTCTAATCGGCTACGCGGGACTGGTAAATAAAAAAGAATTGGAAAGTAAAAATTTAAGCCCAGTGGATTTTATCGGAAAATTAGGATTGGAAAAAAGTTATGATGATGCGCTAAGGGGCAAAGATTCTGTAAATAGGCTGGTTTTAGATGCTAGCGGAAAAATTCAACAAGAAGATTTATTGCAAGACTCGCGTCCGGGAAACAATCTGGTTTTAACCATAGACAAAAACTTGCAGGATTACATTTTTAATCTTCTTAGTATTTGGAACGAGCATGGCGCGGCGGCCATAGTTTTGAATCCGAAAAGCGGAGAGATTTTAAGTATGGTAAGCTTGCCGAGTTTTGATGCGAATGTTTTTTCAGAGGGCGACACGCAAAAAATAAAAAATGTTTTAAACGATTCCGGCGCTCCTCTTTTAAATAGGGCGGTGAGCGGTATGTATCCTCCTGGTTCCACCATTAAGCCTTTTATGGCGCTGGCCGCTTTGTCGGAAAATATCATCGAGCCAGAAGAAAAAATATATAGTAGTGGCCAGATCGTTATTTCTAACCAATATGACCCCTCTAAGATTTATGTCTATAGGGACTGGAAGGCGCATGGATGGACTAATATGATTGACGCGATAGCAGTATCCAGCGATGCTTATTTTTATACCATAGGGGGCGGATATGAAAATGTAAAAGGATTGGGGCCTGATCTTATATCCAAATATCTGAATTTATTTGGATTTGGCAGGCCGACCGGCATAGATTTGCCCCAAGAAGAAGAGGGGTTATTGCCCACGCCAGAGTGGAAACAAAATAAATATAAAGAAAAATGGTCTTTAGGCAACACATATCACTACGCGATAGGGCAGGGATATTTTTTGGCCACACCTCTTCAGCTTGCCAATGCTACGGCGGCATTGATCAATGGCGGAACTTTATGGAAGCCCTATTTGGTGGGTCAGATCATAGATAGCCAGAAAAATATAATCCAAGCTATTCCCCCTCAAAAAATATCAGAAAATATAATTAATAGCGGCTATGCCAATGTTGTAAAAGAGGGGATGCGCGCCGTGGTGACAAGGGGTACGGCTCAATCCCTGAAACAAGTTTCAGAAGAAGTGGCGGGGAAGACGGGTACGGCCCAATTTGGGAATGAAGGAAGAACTCACGCTTGGTTTGTGGGATTTGCGCCATATAAAGATCCGGAAATAGTGGTCGCGGTTTTGGTACAAGGGGGCGGAGAGGGTTCGAGCGCGGCAGTTCCGGTGGCTAAAGAGATTTTTAATTGGTACTTTAACAATCTCAAATTTCAAAAATAATAAATAAAATATATTATTTTCAATTTCTAATTTTCAATTTCCAATAAATTTTCAACGTTTTAATTTTCAAGTTTTAATTTTAAACCTAAACAATTTTTTATCATTGAAAACTGTGTAATTGGAAATTGTTTAGAAATTGAGAATTGTAAATTAGTCCAGATTTCATATTTGTTCCATATAATAAAAAATGAAAAGTGCTAAGCAAAAAAATCAAGCAATAATCTTTGGTGTAGACGAAGTTGGTAGGGGAGCGTTGGCAGGGCCTGTCGTGGCATGCGCTCTTTGGGCGTTAGATGGAAAAATTTTGCAAGAGATTAAAAACCAGTGCGGCATTTCTAAGATCAGGGATTCCAAAAAAACTTCTCCGAAAAAAAGAGAAGAAATTTTTAAATGCGCACAAAAAAAACTACGATTTTCCTTAGGGGTGGTTGACTCCAAAAAAATAGACGAAATAAATATACACAACGCCACGCTACTGGCAATGAAAATAGCTGTGGAAAAATTGATAAAAAAAATTAAGCAAGATCCGCATCTAATTTTAATTGACGGAATACACAAAATACCGAATTTAAAATCTAATCAAAAAACTATTATACAGGGCGATACCAAAGAACCTACTATTTCGCTGGCATCTATTTGCGCCAAGGTTTATCGGGACGCACTAATGTCGGGAAATTTGGACAGGAGATATCCGCGGTATAAATTTGATATTCATAAAGGATATGGCACGGCGATGCACTTTTCTCAGATAAAAAAATATGGCCCCTGTCCAATTCATCGCAGGAGCTTTTTGAGAAATTTAGGCAATTAAGCGACCATTTTTTATTGACAAAAAAAGTCACGGATATAATGTATAATTAGGCCTTTTACAAAAGGAGTTGAAATGAAACCGCCTCTTGTTGCTCTGCTCGTTGCTCCAGATAGGCATATGCGGCAACAAATTTTATGGGAAGAAAAGACTCTTACGGTCAGAGAAGGGCATAGAGATTATAGAGTCGGCAGTCCGGTTATGCTTTGTTGCCATATAGTTCCTTGGGCGGTGATGGCAACTATCGTGGAAGTCAGACACTGCCTTCTTAAAGAAGTGACCCAAGAAGAATGTCTTCAGGACGGAGTGAGAAATCTGGAAGAGCTACTTAATAATTTGAGAAAATATTACCCTAATATTTCTCTTGATTCCCCCGTCACCATAATAAAATGGGACGACATCCGAGGGTATGTGGTGAATAGATTTAGGACTTCATTATAATAAAAATATGCGCCATTTAGTGCAAAATGGCGCTTTTTATTGTTTATTATCTTGATTATATGTAAACATTTGATAATATTATAAAAGTTGATAGATGGGCGCATAGTCCTGTCCGCCCAAGGCGGATCAGTTGGGTGGGGAGTGCGTCACCCCGCATAATAATTTCTTGGGCGTGTAGCTCAGTGGTAGAGCACTTCACTGACCCCGATACTAAAAATTTGGGCGCATAGCTCAGTTGGTTAGAGCGCGTCACTGATAATGACGAGGTCCCAGGTTCGAATCCTGGTGCGCCCACTAACCCAAATTTAGTACGGGGCAAGTAATGAGTCGGTCGGAGGCCTGCCCCGTAGTGAACCGAAGGTTCTACTACCGGGGTTCGATCCCTCCCACGCCCACAATTAGAAAATAGAATCTAGTAGGCACAATGAGCGCATTATAACTAATCTAAAAAAAATGAGAACAGAATTTTTTCAATGTATAGATGAAGATTCTAAAAAAGAACTTCTGCCGTCTCTGGCCGGTTTGATGTTGGGTGAAGCAATCCGGAGCTTAGATAATCATAAAAGTTCTTTAGATGAAGAAGGGCTAAATGTCCTTACCGAACTTAATGAAATTGATAATAGTAGAGCCAAAGAAATAGGTAATGCTGGCAGTGCTATGCAAGAACGTTCAATGGCGGATTTACATTTTTTAAAAACAAATGCGGAAAAAATAAGAGAATTACACAAAAAAGCAAAAGAATTAATTGGCACCATCTAGACACTCCCGCCTGTAAGGGCGGAGATGTTCCGCGAGATTAACACTAAATAAAATTATTTTATTTTTAAATATTAAATCATTAATCTAAAAATATGGACTCAGCTTTGCTTATTTTAATAAGCGCTATCTTTTTATGGATTTGCTGGTCCATAAGAGTAAGGTCGTGCACAATTGTAATGTCTGTTGTGGCGCTTTGGTTATTAGCTTGGATTCTAATTCTGCTTTTTGTTGACATGAGTCTTCTGCATGTTTTATGGATTATACCTGTTGGGGTGCTAATGGTTCCGCGTTTGTACGATATTATTATTAAGATTCCTATTTTAAGAAACATTATTTTAATTGGGGCCATAACATTAAGAAATATAATATAGATTGGAATAGACAAAAATAAACGAATGGCCGAAATAAAAGAATATCTTCACAAGATAGACGAAGAAACATCAAAGGATTTTTGGAAAAATAAAAAATAGTTTTATTTTTAATGTTCATTCCCCAAAATTTACCAAAAAGGATCATCCGGAGGCGAGCGAGCATGGTCCCCGTCCTTTTAATTTTTAGAAATTAAAAGGACGGGGGAGCGAGGGAAGAAGCGAAGCGAGTTTTTCTCGCTGGGAAAAACGAGAGTCTTTTCGAATAAAATCATAAAAAATACCATATATTGGATTTTAAAAATCCGGCACCTTCTTGATACAAAACAAAAAGCCACTACATTAAGTGGTTTTTTGTTAAACGAAAATTTATTTTATCACGGCACGGAAGGTGCCGGATTAAGTTTCCAATGTTTTCCTGTTGCTCCGAAATGCCGACACCAAGCAATTGCTTGATTGGCGCGTTGCGTGTTTGACCGCAACTAAGAATTCGGACACGATTCAGTCTCATTTTAAAGTATTGAGACCAACACTTATACTCCGGCACCTTCCACAATTCTTATAATAAAACTTTAAGAATAACGGATGGTGTTAAGACATCTTTCTTGCGAGATTAACTCACAAGAAGGTGCCGGATCGACCTTCTAAGGTCTTAAAATATATACCAGAGGCACATATATTAAGTCCGTGGGCCTAAGCCCGCCGGAAAAATCCCTAGAAAGGAGATGATCCATGCACAGCTTCCGCTACGCATGCCTTGTTACGACTTCGTCCCTGTCACCGATCTTACCTTAAACCCTTAAATAAATCAAAAGTCTTCGGATACTACCGGCTCCCTTGACGTGACGGGCGGTGAGTACAAAGCTCGAGAACGTATTCACCGCGGCGAGGCTGATCCGCGATTACTAGCGATTCCGACTTCATGAGGGCGAGTTTCAGCCCTCAATCTGAACTGGGGGAAGTTTTGCTGGGATTGGCTCCGTCTTACGACTTGGCAACCCATTGTTCCTTCCCATTGTAGCACGTGTGTAGCCCAGGGCATCAAAGGACCGTGCTGATTTGACGTCATCCCCTCCTTCCTCCCTGCACCTTGGTTTCGAACTAATCTATTTTAATTTAATTTTAAAAAATAGACAGCAAATTAATTTTTTTGCTTGCGCTCTAAAACAAGGTGCAGGGCAGTTTCCTGCGACACATATAACGCAGAATGGGGGTTGCGTTCGTTTTCCGACTTAACGGAACACCTCACGGCACGAACTGACGACAACCATGCAGCACCTGTGTTGCACCCTCGAAGGCTCCCGACTTTTCGGTCGGGATGCAGCAACATTTCAAGCCCTGGTAAGGTTCCTCGCTTGCTGTCGAATTAAACCACATGCTCCACCGCTTGTGCGAGCTCCCGTCTATTCCTTTGAGTTTTAGCCTTGCGGCCGTACTTCCCAGGCGGAACACTTAACGCGTTAGCTAAACCACCGAGAGGGTCGATACTCTCGACAGTGAGTGTTCATAGTTTAGGGCGTGGACTACAAGGGTATCTAATCCTTTTTGCTCCCCACGCTTTCGTTTCTCAGCGTCAAGAATGCACCAGCTTCCTGCCTTCGCCTTTGGTATTCCCTATGATATCAACGGATTTCACCCCTACACCATAGGTTCTAGAAGCCTCTTGCATCTTCAAAGTTTACCAGTATCAAATGCCTTCTCCGAGTTGAGCTCGGATCTTTAACATTTGACTTGATTCACAACTTTTCGAAAAAAATTACAAACTCATACTCCTTCCACTTGCGCGGCTCTCGTATGATTAAACCGCCTACAAACGCTTTACGCCCAATGACTCCGGATAACGCTTGGGGTCTCTGTATTACCGCTCCTGCTGGCACAGAGTTAGGAACCCCTTATTCGTAAGGTACAATCAGCCCAGCTCCACTTTTACCAAATGTGCTTTATTTTTTTAACTCGAGATTTAAAAACTCAAAATTAATTTATTTACAAAACACCCATAGTAAAAGTGGGGCTGGGCTTTTTCCCTCAAAAAAGCAGTTTACAACCCGAAGGCCTTCTTCCTGCACGCGGTGTCGCTCGATCAGGCTTTCGCCCATTGTCGAAGATTATCGACTGCTGCCTCCCGTAGGAGTAGGGCCCATGTCGCAGTGCCCTTGTTGGAGGTCGCGCTCTCACGCCTCCTACCCGTCATAGCCTTGGTGAGCCATTACCTCACCAACAAGCTGATAGGACCTAGGCCTTTCTCAAAGTGGCTTGCGCCTTTACACGGCACATATTTTTGAAAACAAATTTTATTTGCAAAAATATATGCCGGGACTATCAGGTATTAGCTCCGCTTTCGCGGAGTTATTCCTGTCTTTGAGGTAAGTGCCAGGGTGTTACTAACCATTTCGCCGCTCTCTGCACCTTCTAAACTTCGTATGATACGTTTTTTTAATAAACCGAAAACATTGCCATGATTTTTTAAGGCCAGTTCTCTTTTTGTGGCGTCATCTTTATTTAGAAACGCCTCATAATAAACTAAATGCCATGGTCTGCCCCCGCTTGTAAAGCGAGTTGAGGGACCATCACTATTGTGTTGATGCAATCTCCTTTTTAAATCGGCAGTATAACCTATGTACAATCTTCTATTTTTCTCACTTTTTAAAATATAAACGTAATACATAGTTAAATATTATCACACAAAAACTAGAAGGTGCAGAGCGCACGACTTGCATGCCTTATCCACACCGCCAGCGTTCATCCTGAGCTAGGATCAAACTCTTAATAAAAAGTTTCGGAACAACGGGAAAAAATTGGAACTATATATTTTTTCCTTTACTTTAATTTTGAAAGTACTTTCAAGTAGCGAATTCTTACTCTATATAAACAATAGAGCTAACTTTCCAACGGCAAATGTAATTATAGTCAGAAAAAATATGTTGTCAACAACGTATCAGGTTATTTAAAAAAATTGACAAAAATTCTCCGAAGCCTTACTTTTAAGCTAGGTTTGCAGGGCTCTTTTACAAAGTAAAAAAGAGGAGAGGATGTCAGAGAAAAGACAGTGGGTGAGATTAGAGGCTGGTTGTGGCGCTCCGATTTTTGTGTGGTATGTTCCGGGTGGCGTCAGCGTCGCTTTGGGAGCAATGGTCCAAACGGGAAGTTGTGACGAAACTTGGCCCAAAGAAGCTGGCATCGCGCACGCTTACGAGCACATGTTTTTTCAGGGCACAGAGCGTTTCAAAAACAGTAAACAAATGACAAAACTAATAGAGTCCTGCGGCGGCGGACTCAATGCCAATACTGGGCATGAGAGAACTTTTTTCTTTTGTGAACTTCCTATTAGTTGTGCAGAACGTGGAATGATTTATTTGAGCGAGGGACTTTTAAAGCCCAAGTTTACTTCCAAGAGCATTAAAACGGAAATGCAAAATATTGTGCAGGAAATTAAAAAAAGTGAAAACGATCCCGATCAATATTCAGATCAAATTTTTACTGCTACAATTTATGGAAACCATCCTATCGCAAAAGATGTTTTAGGCACGGAAGAGTCTGTCAGCGGTTTTGCTCCAGAAGATTTTTTAGTTTGGGAAAATAAATTTTATTATCCTGAAAATTTTGTCTTTGTTTGCGCGGGAGGCCTTGAGCCTGAAAAAGTAAAAAGTCTGATTGATATTTTTTTTGAACCTACCCCATCTTGCAAAAAGATGCCCCACGTAAGAAATGTTTCAGTGGATTTGGTAGGTCCAACACAAAAATATCTTTTTGTTCCAAAAAATGATTGGCGGCAAGCTCACGTCTGGATGGGAACCACTATCACTGACGGACAATCTCCTGAAGTGTTGGCATTGAATTTTTTTACGAATATGCTTGGTGGAATGTCCGGTCCTCTTTTTCAGGAAGTTAGAGACAAAAGGGGATTGGCTTACGCGGTTCATTCCAGCGTTTGTCCACTTAAGCTTTTGAGTTCGTTGCAGGTTTTTGTCGGAACTGATCCCGCAAAACATAAGGAAGCTATCAAGATTGTTCGTATGGTTATTGATAAGAATAAAGGCTCTAAATGTCTTTTTGACCAGACGAAAGTGCGAGTTTTGGGTCAATTGGCCATAGCTTTTGATAAAGCAAGTCCTGTGGCGAGAATTAGTTTGGCTGTAAATGGCGTTATTCTTCATGGGCGTCCCCGAACGTTCGAAGATAAAAAGAGTGAAATCGAATCAATCACGCTCGATCAAGTCGAGGCGGCGGTTGATAAATATCTCAATCCTGATCGTCTGACTGTCGTAGTTGTCGGGCCGGAGACAAAGTAAAAAGTGGACATACTGGGCGGCAAGGGGATTGAATATAAGCATCGTCTGCAAAAACCGTATTGTTGTGTGCCAGCCTGCATGCAGATGATTTTGCAAAGGCGAGGGTTCAAATTTTCTTCGCAGGCGGAAATTGGTTATGATTTGGGTTTAGTTGTGCCGCGACCATACAGAAAGCTTTTTCCTAAATCACAGAAAGTTAAGAGGCCAGAATTTGGATGGGGGACGCGAATGAATCTCGCGGAGTATTCTTTAGCGTTCTTTTTTAAAAAAGGAAAATACCCCCTAAAAAAACAGCATTACAGCGCAGAATCATTTTTAACGCCAAAAGAATTTTGTGATTTTATTCGTAAAAATATTCAAGAGCAAAATGATATGCTGATTAGCTATAATTATCCAGCGCTTTGGAATGAGTGGAATAAAAGGCACAACGGAGAATCTTACGGACACGTTTCGCTTATTGCTGATATAAATTACAATCTTATTGAATTGGTTGATCCTGAAGAAAAAAAGAATGTCACCGTGCACGCCAAGGATCTTCTTGAGGTGATGCAAGCTGATTATAATGGAATTATGTGGTGCAGTATTTGGGTTGTGAAAGATGAAAATAAAAAATAAAAATTAAACGTCCCGCTTTAGCGGGACGTTTTTCATTGCACCTTATTTATAGTGGCGGTATAATTATTCATATGATTAATTTTGCAGTTTTTATTTCCGAATATTTTTGGTGGCACTATACCAAGGCGATAGGTGAGATTTTTGATATGTGGAAAAATTTTCTATGGTTTTTATCCCATTATTTTTCTATAAGGATATTTCTCAAAACTCTGGCGGCGCCCATGTGGAGACTACAAGAAAAGGGTGGGCGTGGATTTCGTCCAGAAGAGTGGGCACAGAATTTTTTAATGAATATTATGATGCGCATTGTGGGATTTTTTGCAAGAAGCTTCATGCTTATTATTGGCTTTAGCGTTTTAACTTTAACTTTCGTATCGTTGCCATTTGTAATGATTTTGTGGCTAGCGTTGCCAGCATTGGTGCCGGTTTTATTTTTTGGTGGATTAATTATGATTTTGTAAAAACTTTTATGTTTTTTGATTTTATTAAAAATAAATTTATAGGAGCTTTTGTGGCTGAAAACGTTTTTCCTGTAAAAATTAGAAGGATTTTTAAACTTGTCTTGACTCCCATAATCTTAATTTTTTTAGTAGCAATATTTTATAATAGTGTTATTTCACAAATCAGTTTTGAATTTTTAACCAAAATAAAATTAACAGCTTTTAAATTTCCATTACTGCCCATCTCAAATAATACACTTTGGGGATGCGCATTTCTGGTTTTGAGCATTCGTCTATTCATACTAGCTTTTGAATTTTTTATTTTTAGTAAAACCAAGGAAATAAAAAATATTGAAACTCCTAGTAATTTGGCTGACAGATTTAATATATATGTTTCCGAGATTTGGTATAAAGCTGGAATGTTTGCTAGCACAAAAGATTTAGCCGAAGCGGTTCTGTCTACGACGTTTGGACAAAGTGTTTTATTGCGACTAGGGATTTTTTCGCGGGATTATAAAAATTTAATATCGCAAATTTCTAAGGAAAGCTGGATTGCCAAAGATGTCTTTTTGGGTAATTTACAGCAACTAGCCGATTCAAATTCAGTGGGTAGTGAAATTTCTTCTGCAATGTTTTTAGAAACGCTTTTTAAATCGTCAGCAGAACTGAATCAATTTTTTATATCTAAAGAAATTTTTGAAGAAGATATTCAGGGTGCCGCTAATTGGATGGAGGGAGTATTTTCGGAGGGGGACAGAGCTAAGAGATGGTGGTTGAGAGAAAACTTGGGAAGAATTTCTGGTATTGGAAAAAATTGGGCCTTTGGTAAAACTTATTTTTTGGAAAGATTTTCTTATGATATTCACAAAGAATCTGTTTCATCATTGCATATTGTGGGACATGACAAAGAAATAAAAATGCTAGAAGCCGCTCTTCTTAAACAAGGTGGCGCCAATGTTGTTTTGGTGGGTGAGCCAGGTAGTGGAAAAAATACAATTTTACTTGGACTTGCCAAAATGATTGAAGCGGGAAAAGTTTTTCCTGAGCTTGAACATAAAAGAATTTTTAAATTATCTGGTCCAGCTATTGTGGCCTCTGCTAAAACTAAAGGCGAAGTAGAGGAAGCTCTTATGAGGATGTTTAATGAAGCTATGCGGGCCGGAGATATTATCTTGGTCATTGAAGATTTTCCAGAACTAGTAAAATCTTTGGAAGAGTTAGGAATTGTCGCCTCCCAAGTACTCTCACCTTATTTACAAAGCTCGATTATTCATGTTTTGGCGTTAGCTAATACCGCAAGCTTTAGGAAAATTTTGGAAAACGATTCGGCGATAATGAAGCACTTTGAAAAAATAGAAATATATGAACCTGCATATAAAGAGCTTGTGGAGATATTGCAAGATCTAGATCTTTTTATAGAAGCTTCAAATAGTGGGAAAACCCTAGTCACATATCAAGCAATAAAAAAAATCGCAGAAGCTTCGCAACAATATTTAGTCAACGGAGCCCTGCCAGAACGTGCCATAGGACTTTTGCAGGAGATAGCCGCTCAAGCCCTGTCTTCAAACATAGGAATTGTTTCTCCCGAATTTGTACTGGAGTTTATTAGTCAAAAAACTAAAATGCCTCTTGGGAAAATTAGCCAAGAAGAACAAAAAGAATTGGTTAATCTTGAAGCAAAATTACACGAAAGAGTAATAGGTCAAAACGAAGCTATAGACGCCATAGCCGACACTATTCGTCGAGCTAGAGTGGGAATACAAGAAAAAAAGAAACCAATTGGAAGCTTTCTATTTTTGGGTCCAACGGGCGTAGGAAAAACCGAAACAGCTAAGTCGCTGGCAGAAGTTTATTTTGGTAATGAAGAAAAAATGATTCGCCTAGATATGACAGAATATCAAAATGACAGCGATCTGGAAAAACTTCTGGGATCTTTTGAAAAGAATGAGCCGGGTATTTTAGTCAGCAATGTTCGTGCGATGCCTTACGGAGTAGTCTTGCTAGATGAATTTGAGAAAGCCAACCAAAAAGTCATAGATTTATTTTTACAGGTTTTGGATGAAGGATTTTTTTCCGATGCTTTTGGGCAGAAAATTAATATGCGCAATAATATAATAGTTGCCACCTCTAATGCCGGATCAAGAATTATTTGGGATTTAATAAACAAAGGATCGCCTCTAGAAGAAGTTAAAAAAGCGGTAATGGAAAATATTCAAAAAGAAGGCAAGTTTAAACCAGAACTTTTAAATCGTTTTGATGCTACAATAGTTTTTCGTCCGATTGATCAATCTTCCATAAAATCCATTGCGCAAATAATGATCAAAAAGTTTGCAGGAAGATTGGCAGAAAAAAATATTAGTTTAGAAATCAACCAGGATTTAATAGATGCTGTGGCCAAAGGAGGATATGACCCTGCTTTTGGTGCTCGTCCTATGAGAAGATTTTTACAAGAGAAGATAGAAAAACTTATCGCTGACAAAATGATTCGTGGTGAATTGAAGCCGGGTAGCCGCTTTTCTTTGAGTGAGGAAGAGCTTGTTTAGCTAGCATAAGGCGCTCCCTCAAAGTCGGGAGCGTTTTTTATTTGACGATCGGCTAAGTTAAAAATAGAATAGACTTATGAAAAACAATCAGCCCAAAAGGATATATCTGGACAATGCTGCTGCCACGTCAACTGATCCTGAAATTTTACAGGTAATGCTTCCTTATTTTGGAGGTGTTTTTGGGAATCCATCGGCACTCCACTTAGATGGTCGAGTGGTAAAAAATGCACTTTTTGAATCTAGAAAAAAAGTGGCTAACATATTAAATGCTGAAGCGGGTGAAATAATTTTTTGTGGAAGTGGAACGGAATCAGATAATTTAGCGATCTTTGGGATGGGGCGTTTTTATAAAAATCAGGGCAGGCATCTTGTATCTACAAATATAGAACACCACGCTGTTTTAAATTCGCTGCAGCATTTACAGAAAAAAGAAAATTTTACAGTAACTCTGGTGCCGGTTAAAAAAAATGGGATTGTCAGCAAAGAAGAAATTTTAAAAAATATTAAACCTGAAACTATTTTAATTTCTGTGATGTATGCCAATAATGAAATCGGAACTATTCAACCCATCAAAGAAATTACGGACATTATAAGAAAATGGAAAAAAGAAAATGAGCGTGGCGTAAACGATCCGCCATTTTTTCATACAGACGCTTGCCAGGCAGCAGGATATTTAGATCTAGATGTAAAAAAATTAGGAGTGGATTTAATGACTCTGAACGGAAGTAAAATCTATGGACCCAAGGGAGTGGGAGTTTTGTATATAAGGCGTGGCATACATCTCGAGCCGATCATCTTTGGTGGAGGCCAGGAAATGAATTTGCGTTCGGGAACGGAAAATTTAGCGGCAGTTGTAGGCTTTTCCAAAGCTTTAGAATTAGTCCAAAAAAACAAAAATAAGGAAAATGCACGTATAAAAAAATTGCAAAAATATTTTTTTCAGCAAATTTTAAAAAATATTCCACGCGTAGTTGTGAATGGCGACTTAACAAATCGTTTGCCTAACAACGTCAACGTTTCTATTTTGGGCATTGAAGGCGAAGCAGCACTACTATGTTTAGATGAAAAAGGAATCAGCACCTCCACAGGTTCGGCTTGCGATTCTGCGCGTCTTGAGCCTTCGCATGTTATTTTAGCACTGGGCCAGTCTTACGAATATGCTCACGGAAGTTTGCGTTTTAGTATGAGTAAATGCACTACAAAAAAAGACATTGATTATACTATTAGAATCTTAAAAGATGTGGTAGAAAAATTAAGAAAAATCTCCTCCATTAAAGTTGGCGGCAAAGAAAACAATAAATTAAACAAAAAAGCTTTTCTATCTGGCGGTCTGCCGCATTGGGAAAGGAAAAAGTAATAGTAAGCATGCATGTTGTTATGTCTCTAATTCGCGCGAATAGGCGAATGAGGTCTATAAAATTTTAATTAATATGAAAAAAATTAAAAAAATAATTCTATCCGTTAATAAACTAAAAAAAACTGCACGAATGAATTTAAAAAGTGACGTAATGAATCAATTTACAGGCCAATCTTGGGTTTATTCGGATATTGTAAAAGATCATTTTTTTAATCCGCATAATTTACTTTTAAAAAATCCTAAAAAAGGAGATTTTGACAGCGAAGGAGAGGTGGGAAGTCCGGCTTGCGGGGATGTGATGAAGATGTGGATTAAGATTGACAAAAAAAATGATAAAATAAAGAATCTGAAGTGGAAAACTTTTGGTTGCGCTTCGGCGATCGCTGCCACATCAATGTTTTCGGTAATGGTGACAGAAAAAGGCGGCATGAAAATAGAAAAAGCTTTAAAAATAAAACCGCAAGATATCATAAAAAGATTGGGCGGACTGCCAGAGCGAAAAATTCACTGCTCTGTTTTATGCGATAAGGCATTTCGCAAAGCGTTGAATAATTATTTTCGTCAAAGCGGTCAGATACAAAGAATAATAATTGAAAGTGGTAGAATCATAGACAAAAGATTGAATATTACTGACAAAGATATAGAAGAGGCAGTGCTGGAAGGCGCACGGACAGTTGAGGATTTGCAAAAAAAGTTAAAAGTGGGAGTGGGGGACAAAGAAGCGATTCCGGAAACAGAACAGCTCTTGCGTTTTTATTATGAAAAATATTATGGAAAAGAAAATTAAAAATAAAAAAAATTTAACTGACGAAAAGATTTTTAAAAAATCTGAAAAGGTTTTAAAAAAAATAAAGCCGTTTTTGCAAGGACACGGTGGGGACGCCGACGTTGAGAGTGTAGAAAACAAAGTGGTGGCGATAAAAATAAAAGGCCATTGCGCGAATTGTGAATTATCAAGTTTTACCTTTGGTATTACAGTGGACAGAATGCTCAAAGAAAATATTCCTGAAATTAAAAAAATAATTTATAAAAACTCCTAAAACTTTATTTTTTATCCAGAATATTTCGTGTCTTTTCGCGGGGACGAATGGAAACAGAAATCAAATGTTTTAGTTGATAGCTAATTTACTATACCAAAAACGTTTCCAAGCCATTGGGACATTACGCTTGTCTTGATAAGTAATATGAAATATATTATAAGTAATACAGATCTTTAAAATTTTTAAAAGTGGACTAAACAAAAAAAGGAGGACGGCATGTTGGAAAGAATCATTTATGCATTGACGGCACCGACACTTTTTGTTTTCAAAATTGTTTGCAAGGTATTAATAATAGTGGCATATGTAATAGCGGCCGTTGTGATGGCTATTATTTGTGGCGTCGGGTACACTTTTGGATTTTTGTTTGCTAAACGTCCGACAATTTTTTATGATGATCCGCCAAATCATTTTTTGACTGATTATAAAAAATGGCCCATTATACTTGGCCACAGAATTCTCCCTCTGGATTTGGTTTTTTTGGCTACTCTCGCGCTATGTATATACATAATAATTATGGGGAAATGGCACTAAGTCGTCGTAGTATTGTTGTGACAGTTCGCCATGTCGATATTAAGCTTTACTGTTTTACTTAATATAAATTAACGCCCGCAATTTTTGCGGGTTTTTTTGATCAAAATTTTTTAGTCAAGAATTTGTGATTGAATTATGGTTTGTTTATAGTATTCTGAATATAGATCTTTGATTTTTAAATAAGGAGCTGAAATGAAAAATGCGTTTTTGGCGGCTTGTTTGATGTGTCTTTGCGGAGCCGTTCCCGGATCCGCTAAAGCAAGGGACAATTTGGAAACAATCTACGCGGCAAAGCAGGGAGAGATTATAATTTTAAACGCGCTTGATTTAGTAAAAACGACCGTTGGTCCGGAGAATTTAAAATTTTTTATTTTTGAAAAAGAATACAGGCCATTGGTCACAGGCGGCCAGACTCTTTTTATAATTGGCGTTGATTTGGCGGAGCCCCCGGGAGATTATGATTTTTTGATTTATTGCGGCGTGGAAATAATTTTTAAAGGCAAAATCACTGTTTTAAAAACTAATTTTAAAACAGTGAGGTTTAAATCCGTCAAAACTACTCCAAGCGTTAGTATCGCGCGAAGAATAGTTGAAGAAGACGCGGCGATTCAAAATGCCATTAATAGCGGTGAAAACCAAAAAATCATTTTCAGCCGAAGCTTTGTTTGTCCTGTCCAAAATCCTAAAGTGTCTTGTCCGGCGGGGAATTTTGGAGTTTATCGCAAATGGCTTAATGGACACATTTCTCGTCATGGAGGGATTGATTTAAAAGCTCAATATGTTCCTATTCAAGCGATTAATGACGGAACCGTTGTTTTGACAGGAAACTTCCTTTTAGAGGGTAAGTTTGTAATAATTTATCATGGTCTAAATATTTATTCTTTTTATCTTCACCTTTCTGATATTTGTGTTCAAAAGAGCCAGTTGATAAAAAGATCTGAAAAAATCGGAGCGTCGGGCAATACGGGTTTTTCCAAAGGAGCCCATTTGCATTTTGCAACCAGAATTAACGGCAAGATCATAGACCCGCTCAAATTCGTAGAAGCAATAAATGAACAGATGAAACATTACAAATCCTGCTTGCTCTTGACATCTCCCAAAATAGGAGTATAATAGGGAACAATGATTGTGATATCTAAGACATAGTGTTTTAGATCGCATCAGAAATCGCTCTTTAAAAGGAGGTGTCTTATGATGGCAGTGGTCGTGAGTCTTTTCGTTCTGACTGTGCTTTTGTTCGTTGGCGCTAAGACTGTATTTCAGGATGATCAGATATTGACGTTCATTTTACTGGTTTTTGCTTTCCTGCTCTTAGTCTGTTTTGGGGTCGCGTGCTATAACATGGGAGCGATGATGGCCCCGCCCAAAGGTCAAATTCTCACTGTTAGGACATCCTATTCTTCACCCAGTCCGAAGGAGAACGGCGCCACAATCTTTCTGGTGCAGGTGCCCCGTGCCCATAGGGACTACAAGGTGTTTGAAAAAGAGCTATCGCCTGAAACGGATCCCGCCTCTCTTGTGCCGGGAACCCAGATAATCAAAATTAACGGCCGGGTGTATGGCCTCAAAAACACCATTGAATTCAATTAGGCGCTCGCCCCGACAATCCGCCAACTGGCGGAGTCGGGGCTTTTTCTATACAAAAACCTTTTTATTGCGTAAAAAAATTTAATAATTTATAATACTAATGACCGGCAGATGCGCTCATCTAAAGACTTAGAATTGGAGCCCTAACCATCTGCCGGTCATTTTTATTTGTCTGGATTTTGGAATATCGCGCAGTATGCAAACCATTGAAAATAGTGGTTTTGTCTCTTGCAAATGTCGTTTATTTTTGGTAGAATTAGGTAGCTTTAACGTATTAAATATCATGTTCAAAAATTATCCACGCCCCAATAATTTACAGGATTTATTTATAAGCAAACAGATTCTTTGGGGTGGGATTCCGCATCGCGGGCAAATATGAACAACCCTTTCTCAAATTTAAAAACGCTCTGGTTTTTGCCCGCGAAGCTCCATTTTTTTGTCGGAATTATTCTTATCGGCATAGTCGGCCTCTTGTCTTTTTTGGCAGTATTTTTTTGGGGCTCTCCTGCGCAAGGGATTCTGGTTAAAATAGTTTTTAATTTAAGCATTTTTGTGCCCACCGTAAGCTTAGCATTTTTTGTCTCTTTCTTGTTGCAGATGTTTTTTATAAAAGCGTTTAAGAAGGATGATTTTATTTTAGGAGATGAATGGACTCATTTTAGGCGCGGAGTTTTTATCGGATTGAGCGTTATTTTGCTTTCCTATTTAAATCGAGCAAATTTGTTTCATTGGCTGGAAGCGCTGTTTTTAATTGTTTTATTTTTTGGGTGGGAATTTATTTATTTTAAGTCGAAAAGATTGTCAGCGATTAGCAGTTAAATTTTATGGTTGAAAAAAAATCTAAAAAAACTGAAGAAATCTTATCTTTAATAAAGGAAGCCGGACAAAAAGCGGAGAAAATCATAGACCAATCTAAAAAATCGGCAGAATTGGAAGACGCGAGGATAAAAACTTTAGGTAGAAGCGGATTTGTAAACGAAATTTTAAAATCTTTGGCGGATTTGTCGATGGAAGAAAGGAAGGCGGTGGGTCCCAAGGCTCAGGAATTAAAATCAAAAATAACACATTTGATTGAAAATAAAAAAGATCAACTTGAAAAAGAATTTTCACAAGAAAAACTAAAAACAGAATGGATAGACGTAAGCGCTCCGGGTAAAAAAATTGGACGGGGCCATTTGCATCCTCTGACGCAAATGGAAGAAAAAATTTCAAGCATTTTTGAAAAGATAGGATTTTCTGTTGTTGGAGGGCCGGAGATGGAAAGTGAGTGGTATAATTTTGATGCGTTGAATATTCCCAAAGACCATCCGGCAAGGGATTTGTGGGACACTTTTTGGATAAAAAGAGAAGGCGAAAATCTGCCAGCTGGCGGAAAAAATTCTAATGCGGAAAATTTTCTGATGCGCACGCACACCTCGCCCGTGCAGGTGAGATTTATGGAGAAAAACCAGCCACCTTTTCAAATTATTTCACCCGGCAGAGTTTTTCGTTTTGAAAATACAGACGCCACCCATGAGGTCCAATTTTACCAAATAGAAGGACTGATGGTGGGCAAGGACGTGAGCCTTGCCAATATGAAGGCGGTCATATCTTCTTTTTTGAAGGGCGTTTTTGGAACGTCTTCCAAAACTCGTTTTAGGCCGAGCTTTTTTCCTTTTGTGGAACCGGGAGTCGAAATTGATGTGAGCTGTTTTAACTGCAATGGCAAAGGATGTGGTATTTGCAAACATTCCGGATGGATAGAGATTATGGGCGCGGGCATGGTGCATCCGGCGGTGTTTCGCGCGGTAGGATATGATCCCGCGGAAATTTCTGGATTTGCTTTTGGTATGGGATTAGACAGATTGACCATGCTTAAATATAAAATTGATGACGTGAGACTACTTTATCAAAATGATTTGAAATTTTTAAAACAATTCTAAGCTCCGTTAAATTTAACAGAGTAAATATGAAATTTTTATATAGTTGGATAAAAGAATATGCGCCTAGTGCAAAACTTTCGCCGGAAGAAGCAGCGAGGCTTTTGACATTTAAAAGTTTTGAAGTGGAAAGCGTGGAAAAAATAGGAAAAGCGGACGCTATTTTGCACATAGACATTTTACCCAACAGATCTCATGATGCGTTGAGTCATCTTGGCATAGCGCGCGAACTTGTTTTAGCAAGCGGCACTGACGTTTCAAAAGCAAAAATACCAAAATATCCGCTAAAAGAATCCAAACAAAAAACCAAAGATGCATTGGAAGTGGAAGTCTCTACGAAAGTCTGCGCCAGATATGTCGTCAGAATTGTAAAAGGAGTGAAAATTGAGTCTTCGCCAAAATGGCTGAAAGAAAAGATAGAGGCACTGGGTTTAAATTCTATAAATAATTTAGTGGACGCGACAAATTATGTGATGTTGGCAATAGGACAGCCATTGCATGTTTTTGATTTTGATAAACTTTCAGACTCTGCTTCAGGCAAGAAAAAAATCATTGTGAGGCCTGCGCGCAAGGGAGAAAAAATTGAAACACTGGACGATAAAACTTATGAACTGAATGATCAGATGATAGTAATATCGGATCTAAAAAATTCTCAAGCGATCGCTGGTATTAAAGGAGGAAAGGCGGCGGGCATTTCAATGAGAACTAAAAATATCGTTATTGAAAGTGCCAATTTTGAACCAACTCCTATCCGTAAAACTTCACGCGCGCTCGGTCTGCGCACTGATGCCTCGGTGCGTTTTGAGGCGGGATTGGGTCCGTCTCTGGCCAATGAAGCTATGGATTTAGTGGCAGGATTAATTCAAAAAATTGCCGGCGGTGAGGTTTTGCAGGGTCAGGTAATAGGCGGACATTGGGTTGAAAGATCTGTTTTTGTAAGCGCGGCAGTCGGGAAAATACAAAAATTAATTGGCTGTGATATTTCAGAAAAAGAAATCATTAAAATACTGCAAAATATGGGATGTGAAGTTCAGAAAATCAATCTTGAAAAAAGATTAAAGGAAATTATAAAACCGCTTCTTGGCAAGCCTTATAAATATGGCGCCAGCGCAACACTCGATGCGCCAAATCAATTTGATTGCTCGGGTTTTACGTCGTATGTTTTTAGAAAATTGGGAATTGAGATTCCGCGAGTTTCTATAGATCAAAGATTTTTTGGCAAAGAGATTGATAAGAGCGGCTTGTGTCCGGGTGATTTGGTTTTTCAAAAAGGTCACAAGCCTCATTTTTCAGAAAGGATGAAAGAGGGAATTGGACATGTGGGCATATATATAGGTGGCGGGAAAGTAGTTCACGCCTCGGGACAGGCGAAAAAGGTAGTCGTGGGCAATTTGAAAGAATGGCTTGGCGTCGGAGAAAAATCTTTTCGGGGCGCGGCGCGTATTTTACATGATAAAGATTTGCTTTTGGTAAAAATTCCTTCCTGGAGACGCGATTTAGTTTTAGCGGAGGACTTGGTGGAAGAGGTGGCGCGGCTTTATGGTCTGGAAAATATAAAAGAAATTATGCCAACCATTCCTTTGGCTTTGCCTTTGGAAAATCCCGAAAGAGATTGGGCGCGATTTATCAAAAATACATTATTTAATAGTGGATTTTCTGAAGTTAAAAATTATAGTTTTGTGGGCGAGAATCTGCCAGCTGGCGTAAAAAATTCTAATGCGGAAAATTTTTTCATAGAATTGGAAAACCCTGTAAATCCTGAACTTAAATATCTGCGTCCGACACTTGTATTTGGATTTTTGAGAAATATCACGCTAAATTATTTATTTAGTAAGCGCCTTTTATTTTTTGAATTAGGAAGCACTTTTTATAAATTGGATGAAAAATCCTCTAAAGCGCGGCATATGGAAAAAAACGCCCTGGGGGGCGCGATATGCATCCAAAAAGCCAAAGATGATAAGGAGGCATTTTATGAACTAAAAGGTTTTTTAGCGGATCTTTTAGGCAAAATGGGCATAGATGATTTTTGGTTGGATGATGCAAGGCCAGAAATAATTCCAAATATAAGCAGCATTTTTCATCCTCTAAGAAAAGCCGAGATAAAAATAGGCAAATTTTCCATAGGATATATGGGAGAAATTGACCAATCGCTTTTAAAAAAATATGATATATCAGGTCGCGTGGCTATCTTTGAAATTGATTTTAAAAAATTATCTGAAATTGCCAGCGCCGAGCGGGAATATATCGGTATTTCCAAATATCCTTCCATCATTCGAGACATATCTTTAGTGGTGGATAATCGCGTGAAGATTGATGATGTGCAATCGCTTATTGAAGGCGCGGGAGGAGGATTGCTTTTTGATTCAGACCTGTTTGATATTTACGAGGGAGAAAATCTGGAAGAAGGAAAAAAGAGCTTGGCGTTTCATCTAATTTTTCAATCATCAAAAAGAACGTTAAAAGATGAAGAGGTAGATAAAGTAGTGAACGATATAATTTTAGTTTTAGAAAAAGAAGGTTTTGAAGTGCGAAAGGCTTAAGAATAGTAAGTAGAAAATAGTAAGTAGAAAGTAGAATATAATTAAAATTAAAAATTTACCCATCACAAATAATAATTAAAAGATGAAGAAAAAAGAACAAAAAATTGAAAAGGATGCTGTGCAAAAAAACGCCGCTAGCTACGAAGCCAAGGATATATATGTATTGGAAGGACTTGAGCCGGTGAGAAAGCGCCCCGGGATGTATATCGGATCAACTGGCGCGGATGGTTTGCATCATCTCATTTGGGAAGTGGTGGATAATTCGTTGGATGAAGCGATGGGTGGCTTTGCCAATGAAGTTGAAGTGGTACTGCTTCCAGGCTCTAAGGTTCGTGTCGCGGATAATGGACGCGGAATTCCGGTGGGTATTCATAAACAAACTAAAGTTTCAGCTTTGGAAACGGTTATGACCACGCTTCATGCCGGAGGAAAATTTGGAGGAGATTCGTATAAAATTTCTGGAGGTTTGCATGGCGTGGGAGTGTCTGTGGTAAACGCCCTGTCTATATTTTTGAAGGCCGAAGTTCATCGCGAAGGGGGACTTTTTGAACAGGAATATCAAAGAGGCAAGCCGCGCGCGAAAGTAAAAAAGACCGCTTCTTCAAAACAAACCGGCACAGCGGTGACTTTTGAGCCGGATATAGAAATTTTTGAAAGTGTTAAATTTGATTTTGCCAGGATAGTGCAACATCTAAGACAGCAGGCCTATTTAATAAGCAAGATTAAAATAAGGATGATAGATGCCCGTGAAGCGGACGAGAAAAAGATTTCCGATAAAAAAGATTTATATCTGGAATCAAAATTGGACAGTTTTCCATCCTACTCTTTTTATTTTGAAGGAGGACTGAAATCTTACATTAAATATTTGAATCAAGAAGAAGAGGCAATCCACGAAAATATTTTTATTGCGGAAAAAGAACAAGAGAATATTTTTGTAAGTTTGGCCTTTCAATACATTTCCGACATTCAGGGCAAGGAAATGAGCTTCGCTAACAATATCTATACCCCTGAAGGCGGTATGCATTTGACGGGATTTCGTACGGCGTTGACGCGCATTTTAAATGATTATGCCAAGAAAAATAATTTTCTAAAATCAGACGAAGACAATCTTATCGGAGACGACGCTAGAGAGGGATTGACTGCCGTGGTATCGGTAAAGCTTCGCGAGCCGCAATTTGAGGGACAGACAAAAGCGCGCTTGGGCAATCCGCCGGCAAAAACTGCCACGGAAAAAGTGATGGGTGACGTGTTTTCTGATTATCTGGAACAAAATCCGCAAGATGCCAGAAAAATTTTAGACAAAGTGATACTCGCCAAAAAGGCCAGACAAGCGGCCAAGGCCGCCAGAGAAACAGTATTGAGAAAAGGAGCACTGGAGGGCATGACCTTGCCCGGCAAATTGGCTGATTGTTCATCACGCCAAGCGGAACTTTCCGAAATTTTTATAGTAGAGGGAGATTCTGCGGGTGGTTCTGCCAAACAAGGCCGTGACAGAAGATTTCAGGCCATCTTGCCTTTAAGAGGAAAAATTTTAAACGTGGAAAAATCGCGCTTGGATAAAATTTTAACTTCCGAACAGATAAGAAACTTAATTATTGCGCTGGGTACGGGCGTGGCAGAAGAATTTGATATTACTCGGATCCGTTACCATAAAATTTTCATAATGACGGATGCCGACGTAGACGGCGCGCATATACGCACACTGCTTTTGACACTTTTTTATAGATATTTGCCCCAAGTAATTTCTTCCGGATTTTTGTACATCGCTCAACCGCCTCTTTATAAAATTCAATCTGGCAAAACGGTAAAATATGCTTTCTCTGACGAAGAGAAAAACAAAATAGTGGAGGAGATTAAAAAGGTCAAGGGGCTTTCCGTAAAATCGCAAAAAGAAAATTCTAAACAAAAAATTCAGGAGGAAGAAGTTTTGGAAGAAACTGAGGGCGGCGAAGAAGAAAAATCATCGCCTCAAGAAAAATCTTTCGGTATATCTATCCAAAGATACAAAGGTTTGGGAGAAATGAATCCGGAGCAACTTTGGGAAACTACTATGAATCCGTCGAACCGTGTTATTAAAAGAGTGGATGTTAAAGATGCCGCCGAAGCTGACAAGATATTTGATATTTTGATGGGATCGGAAGTTTTGCCTCGTAAGAGATTTATACAAACATACGCTAAAGAAGTGCAAAATTTGGATATTTAAAAAAATATGCGTTTGTTAGAAAAATCCGAGTACATGAAAATAGGGTATGCCAAGGATGTCGCAGACAAGAATTGGAGGATTATTTATAAAATGCTGGAAATTCTGCCAGCATTTTTAGCGTGGGCAACTTTAATTATTTTAGTGGCATTATCTTTTGTGTGGCCATATTTTGTGGCCATTTTTATAATAATTTTTGATATTTATTGGCTGACAAAAACCATTTATTTGTCTTTGCATTTGCGTTCCACATATAAAAAAATAAAAGAAAACACTAAAATAGATTGGATAGGAAAAGTTAGAGAAATTCCTCGCGCATCTTACACTTTGCCGGTTTCTTCGTGGGAAAACATATATCATCTGGTTATTTTGCCTATGTATAATGAGGGCTTGGAAATAGTGGATGCGACACTTCAGTCGGTGCAAAAAAATAATTATCCCAAAAATAAGATGATAGTAATATTGGCGGTGGAAGAAGCGGGAGGTGATGCGGCAAGAGTGGTGGCGGAAAAAGCTAAAGAAAAACACCAAAACGATTTTTTGAAGTTTTTAATAGTGTATCATCCAAAAGGAATCAAAGGAGAGATTCCGGGCAAGGGCTCAAATGCCGCTTATGCCGGAAGAATCTCTCAAAAACTTTGTGATGATCTTGGCCTGGATTATAAAAATATCATCGTGTCGGCTTTGGACGTGGATACTGTTTTGCCGGAAATGTTTTTTGCGCGTTTAGCATTTTTATATTTAACATCCAAAAATCCAGAACGCACAAGTTTTCAGCCGGTGCCATTTTTCTTAAACAATATTTGGGAAGCACCATCGATAGCGAGGGTGGTGGCCTTTTCTTCAACTTTTTGGCATATGATTCAACAAGAGCGTCCGGAGCGCCAGACTACTTTTTCCTCACATTCCATGAGTATGCAAACTTTGATAGATGTGGATTTTTGGCAAGTGAATATGGTTTCGGAAGATTCCAGAATATTTTGGCAGTGTTTTCTAAGATATGATGGTGATTATAAAATTCAGCCGATGTTTTTTCCGGTTTATATGGATGCCAATGTTGCCAAAACTTTTTGGCGTACTATGAAGAATGTTTACAAGCAACAGCGTCGTTGGGGATTTGGTGTAGAAAACGTGCCATATTTTCTTTTTGGATTTATTCAAAATAAAAATATTCCAGTAAAGAAAAAATTTCATTATGCCTTTGTAATACTGGAAAGTTTTCACTCCTGGGCGACAAATGCCTTGATCATATTTTTGTTTGGTTGGCTACCGGTTTTAGTGGGCGGAGCATTATTTGATGTTTCTGTTTTATCTTATAATTTGCCCAGAATCACTCGAGACATAATGAATTTGACGATGCTAGGCATTGTGACCTCGGCAGTTCTTTCTATAAGATTTTTGCCTCCGCGTCCGCCTCAATACGGAAAGCATAAATTTTTGCTGATGTTTTTACAGTGGATTTTAATTCCTATAACCCTTATAGTTTTTGGAGCGATTCCCGGACTTGAAGCACAGACGCGTTTGGCAGTGGGGAAGTACTTGGGGTTTTGGCCGACAGAAAAACATAGGAAAAATATTTACCCCCACACCTAATTGGCGCAAAATTTTTTGTAAAGCTGAGATTAAAATAATTAAAGTGGCCCCGTTTAGAATTAGAGCCATTAAAACGGATAACGGAAGTAATTTTACCAATAGGTATACCGGTTATCTCAAAAGCTCAGACCCTTTTAATCCAAAATTGCATCCTTTGGATATTTTGTGCCAGAAATACAATATCATCCACTACTTGATTGATCCGGGTAAGCCTGCTCAAAACGGAAAGGTAGAAAGAAGCCACAGAACAGACCAAGAGATGTTTTACGAAAGAAACGAATTTAAAACCTTAGAAGATTTAGAAACTAAAATTAAAATCTGGAATATAGAATACAACGATCTGGAACATTGCGGATTAAATGGTTTAACTCCTAATGAAGCCCTTAGATTATCTTGAGTGCAAAATGTGTTTGCTTATTTCATAAATTCCAAATTAAAATGCAACTGGACAAATTGATATTTTTGCGAGTATGATGAGATTAGAATATATTTAAATATGAATAAATTTGAATCTGAAAAGTTAACTGAAAGTGGCGAAAAAATATCTGCGCGCGAGGAATTAAAGTCAGATTTTCGCGACGCCGCCTTAACAGAGCGCGGTTTTTTCACAAGAGGCGAGCGTCTTGGTTATTTTGATATTTTCAAAATTTCTGAAAAGGATCTGGACGATCCCGATGCTTTGATTTTAGATTTGGGCGCCGGAACGCAACAAGAGCTTGCAAGAGAAGTTAAGGGGTTGGGACTTAAGGCCAAAATTATTTCGACTGACCCAAGGCTCGGTTTGAGCGAGGAAGAAGATTTATCCTTATTGCCAAAATCCGAAAAGCAAAATAGATTGATGGGCCGAGGCAAGAATGCCCAGCCCATGTCGCTCGCTGGTTTATCCGAAGCGCTACCTTTTAAAGAGGGTTCATTTGATAAAATTTATGCCCTGTATTCAGTGCCTTATTATTTGAAGAATCCACAAGAAATTCAAAATACTTTACAAGAAATGATTAGAGCATTAAAAAGCGGAGGCATTATTAAGGCCTTTCCTGTTCTTAAAGAACAAATAAAAATAGTCAGTGATTATTTGGATGGCTTACCGGATGTAGAGTTTAATCCTATTTTGAAGAAAAGATACAATGAACATGATGAAGATTGGCTTATAGAAATTAAAAAGAAATAAACTGCCATAAAATTTTATGGCAATTTTTATGAATTTATCGTGCTAGATTCTCCAGCCCGAGGCGGACTTGTCCGCCTCGGGCGGAAACTCCTAAATTCTAATCTACAATCTTTCCGGCGTCTCCAGCCCCAAAATTTTAAGACAAGTTTTAATTGTCTGCGCGGTGGCATTTGCTAACGCTCTACGGCTTTCGGCTATCTCTTCTTTTTCTCCATTTATTTTATTTTTTTCATAGAATTCATTAAAAGCATCAGCTAATTTCAAAACATATTGCGCTAAGATGCTGGGTTGATACGAATTAATTGAGTCGTTTATGGCTTCTTGAAATTCATCCAAGGTAGATAAAATTTTCAAACTGATCTCATCATTAATTCCGGCAGACGAATTTTTTTGTCCATATTTTTTAGTTTTTTTAAGAAGAGATTGAATACGAGCGTAAGTGTATTGGACGTAAGGTCCAGAATGGCCGTCAAAATTTAACATCAAATTCCAATCAAAAACATAATCTTTAGCGCGATTTCTTTCCAGATCATAAAAAATTATCGCGCCTATTCCCACAGCTTCAGCCACCAGGTCTTTTTTGGGCAGAGAAGGATTTTTTTCTTCGATTATTTTTTTAACTTTTTCTACTGATTCATTCAAAACGTCTTCCAAAAAAATCACCCTACCTTTGCGCGTGGACATAGCGCCCTCGAGTAGTGAAATGTGTCCAAAATCAACATGTGCGCATTTTTGCCACCACGAAAACCCCAGCTTTTCCAAGACCGCAAGAAGTTGTTGAAAGTGCGTTTTTTGCGGCGCGCCCACGACATAAATCATTTTTTCAAATTTATATTTTTCATACCTATAAATAGCGGCGGCAAGCTCTCTAGTGTCGTACAGTGAGCTTTGGTCAGATTTTTTAAATATAAAAGGCGGCAAAGCATCTCCCAAAGAAATAATTTTTGCTCCCAGGCTTTCTTGAAGAAGATTTTTTTTAAGAAGAGTTTTTTCCAAAGAGGGAATTTGTCCAATGTAAAAACTCTCTCCGACTGTGGCATTAAATTTTATTTTTAGTCGCTTATAAATTTTTTCAAATTCTTTCAAACTAACCGCTTTGGCAATTTGCCAGAATTTGTTTGCCTCGCTGTTTCCTTCCTCAAGTTTTTTAAACCAAGCACGCGCCTCCTCTATTATTTTTGGATCCTCGGCCATTTCGGAGTGTATTTTTATATAAAGTTCAAAAAGTTTATCGAGTGGAATTTTGGCACTGAATTTTCCAGAACCCCATTTTTTCCATGCCAGTCCCAGCATACCAAATTGAGTGCCCCAGTCGCCTAAATGATTTATGGCGATAGTTTTGTGTCCAGCAAAATCAAAAAGATTGCGCAGAGCGTTGCCTATAACGGTTGAACGTAAATGTCCAAGGTGAAATGGCTTGGCGATATTGGGAGAAGAAAAATCCAAAACAATAGGCCCGGACATTTTTTTCTTTTGGGGGACCAGATTTTTTTTGATGTTTTTTAAAACTTCTTGTGCCCAAAAATCTTCTTTAATATAAAAATTTAAATAAGGGCCCGCCAGTTTTACTTCGAAAAATTTTGGAGCGGCATCCAATTTTTCCAGAATCATTTTTGCGATTTCTTGCGGACTTTTTCCGGAAAAATCGGAAGATAAAGCAAAACAGCGCAAGGAAAAGTGCCCCAATTCGGGATTTTCTTGGCGTACCAAATTTCTAGATATAATTTCATGGTCTATATCTAAATTTTTGTTTAAGTATTCAATTAGTTTTTGTTTGATGGTCATTACTATAAATATACAATTAAGAGTAAAAAGTCGCAAGTCGCTCTAAGCCTTTTTGGGGCTTGTTAATTTTTATTGACTTTTCTTTCAAGACCCCCTAAATTAAGATTAAGGATAGGACTTTTAAAATTAAATAAAGGAGGAAAAATCGATGAAGTTGATTGACCAACACGCAAAAAGAATTATGGAACAGTGTAAAGTTAGAGCGAGAGCTGCGGGACTAGAAATTAAGGGAGAAACGCTGGAATATATTATTACCAACCAGGACATGATCGAGCTTTCTCCAAAAATTATGATTCCAACTCTTTATGATTATTGGGTTCATGATGTTGAGATTATTAGGGATAAATGGGTGTATGAATCTGATCCGCACAATCCCTACGAAACAGTAATTAATACCAGGCCCGCAATATCGTTTTATAACGATAATAATCCAGATTGGCTTAATACTATGATTTTTTTTCACGTTTTGGGCCACATAGATTTTTTCCAAAGTAATATTTTTTTCAAAAACACTTGGAGTGATGATTTTTGTGGCCAAGCGTTGGCAGATAAGCGGCTTCTCAATAGAATTCGAGAGGAAATGGGCCAAGATAAAAGATGGGTTGATTATGTTATTGAATTTGCCAGAGGAGCTGATAATCTTGTGGGTTATTACCAAGAGTTGGAAGCGGCCGAAAAAGATCAAATGCGTAAAATTTTCGGAGCGTTTTCTGAAAGACTAGATTTTTATTTTGGCGAATTTTTCAATTATATTCGCGATGCAGGAAGAACTGAGTCTAGATTTTACTATGACGAAATTGAGCGTTACAACGCTTGTTTGAGACAATTTGGTTCAGAAAGAGTAGAAGAAGTTTTCTTCAACGACTGTACTTTCAGAAGCAGATTTCCAGAATTTAACAGTGTTTTTGAAAAAAACAAACAAGAAAAGAAAGTAAAGTCTGTAGACATTTTGCAACACTTGGTAGACCATTCAGATTTTCTCAAAAAGGACAAAAATAAGTGGATGAAGGATGTTCTTGGAGTGGTGAGAAAAACTTCACTATACTTCCAGCCTCAGATCAGGACTAAGATTTGCAATGAAGGATGGGCGAGCCTTTGGCACGAAAGACTGTTTATGACCGATGACAGTATCAATGGCCATAGAATAGATTATGCCAAGGTTAACTCTGGCGTTTTGGTAAATCCAAGGATAGGGTTCAATCCATATTTTATCGGTATGCGTCTTTATGAATTCATTGAGGAATTGGCAAGGCGTGGAAAACTTTCTTATGATTTCCAAATGATTAAAGATTTGGAAGCGAGAAAACACTTTGATCAAAAGATGGGCAATGATTACGCAAAGGCAGTTTTGTTTGGAGTAAGAGAAAATTTCAACGATCACTTGTTGGTAAATTTTCTTTCCGACGAAGACTTCCAAGATTTTGTAAACGAAAATAATCTATTTGTTGCCGGATTCCGCCCTAGTCCAAGAAGGTTTGGTTTTGCCGAAATCTATGTCAAATCAAGACTGGGCAAGGAATATCGCAAGATTCTTAATAAGTTTTTGTATCACCCTCCTTATGTGGTGATTTCAGAAGATAAGGCTAAAGGAGGCGAGTTGTATCTGGATCATATTTTTGAGGGCAGAATGCTCGTAACAAGATATATTCCATCCGTTTTGATGGGTATTTCTTTTCTTGCTGGATCTAGGGTAAGGCTTGAAACAACGGAGTTTGAGTCAGAAGAAGTTGAAGGGCTTGACATAGAGGGTTTTGAAACAAAAAGGCTTCGTGTGCTTTATACTTGCAAAGGGACAAATATTCAAAGAGAAGTTCTTTTTACCGAAGAGCGGGGAGGATAATCGTGGACGAGAAGAAAAATGCTCTCGAGGCATTAAAAGTTGAAATTGAAAGAAAAGAAAAAAGAACAATTTTAAGCTTTGATGCATTTCTTGAACTTGCCAGGAATGATCCTCAAAGAGTTCTGCGAAATATTTTTCAGCTATTTCATGACATGGTTAGAAGTTCTGTTGTTAGGGGAGAAGACGAATATCCGGACGATCCTGAGTCTATTGGTTTTGTTGAGCATGACTGTTCTAAGCTTTTTGTCGAAGGAATGGACAGCCCATTCTTTGTCGACAGGCTTTTTGCCAACAGGTTTGTGCGACAAGTGGAATCGTTGAGACAGGGATCGCAGCAAAATAAGATGCATGTTTTTAGGGGTCCGCACGGATGTGGCAAGTCTACTTTTATGAACAATCTTCTTAGAGCATTCGAAAAGTATACAGATACCAAGGATGGGCAAAGTTTCGAAATTTTTTGGGAAATAGACGAGAGTCAATTTTCTTCTAAAAATGGTGAGGTGTGCATTAGTCCGAAAATTATAGAAGTTTCTTGTCCGAGTCACGATCATCCGTTGCTGATTATTCCCAAACATTATCGTGTCGATTTTTTAGCCGAATTACTATCTTTTTCTGAAGACATGCCAAAAGAAATGTCTGCAAAGATGGCCGAATTCAGATATAGGATTTCTCACGAAAAAGAATATGAATGGGTGTTCAGAGAAGAAGCTTGTACGATTTGTAAATCTCTTTTCTGGTCGTTGTTTAACAAACTCAATTCGATTGAGCGAGTTCTTTCAATGATCAAAGTTCGGACTTATCAATTTGATAGGCGTTTGGGCGAAGGCATTAGCGTTTTTAACCCAGGCGATAGATTGATGGAAGAAATTTGTTTAAGCGATAAACAGATTCAAGAAAGACTTGATCAAATTTTTGGAGCCAATCTAGTAAAGTATGTGTTTTCTCCTCATGCAAAGACCAACAATGGCATTTATGTTCTTATGGACATCAAGGGCGCTAATAAAGGTAGATTGCTCGATCTTCACAACGTTATCAGTGAAGGCGTTCACAAAGTTGGTGTTGATGGTATTGAAGAGCGCATAAATTCACTCGTTTTTGTCTTGATGAATCCCGAAGATGAAAAAGTTATCAAAGACGAAAATATGGAATCGTTGCACGAAAGAATGGAGTACAAAAATGTTTCTTATGTGATGGAAGTCGGAACGGAGGTTAAAGTTTATTACAGCATCTTTGGAAGGCCTACTGATGAAAAATTCCTTCCTAGAGTCCTTGAAAATTTTGCCAAGATTATAATTTCTTCGCGAATGAATGCTGACTGTAAATCGCTCAAAGATTGGATTGGGGACATTAAGAAATACAAGAAGTGTTGTGACGAAAGCGGTTTTTTGCTTAGGATGGAGATTTACAGTGGAGTTATTCCATCTTGGCTTTTAGAGGAAGATAGGAGAAAATTCACAGCGCAAGTTCGAAGAAAGCTTGTTGTCGAAGCAGAAAATGAAGGGCAAAGTGGATTTTCCGGCAGAGAATCAATTGAAATGTTCGGTGAATTTCTCAGTCGTTGTGGCGGAAAAGATAAATTGATTACTATGAGTGATGTTGCTGGATATTTTAAGCATCGGATAGGCAAGGAGCGCCGCGATCGTATACCGGCAAATTTTATTGATTCGCTGGTGGGATTGTATGATTATACAGTTCTAAGCGAAGTGAAAGAAGCTCTTTATTTTTACAATAAAAAGCAAATCAGGAAAGATATTCTGAATTATCTTTGTGCTATAAATTACGATCCTGGGAGCAGGGCCAAGTGCAAATATACCGGCGATGAAGTAGAGGTGACGGTTGAATTTTTGAAGCTGATGGGATCATACATTACTGGAAAAGATATGCGTGATAGTGACGCTTTAAGTTTTGCTCGGGACGTCCAGCGCAGATACATTGAACTTCTTGCGCAAGATCGAGACAGGGAGATTATTGAGACGGAGCTTTATGAAGAACTTTTTAATTCCTATGTAAAAAATCTGAAAGAAAAAGTACTTCAACCGTTTGTTAAAAATGATAATTTCCGGGAAGCGGTAAAACTTTTCGGAACAAAAGAATTTGACACTTTTGACACAAGGCTTAAAGAGCACGTTTCTTATATGATTAAAAATTTGGTAGAAAAATTTCATTATACTGAACAGGGGGCAAAAGAAATTTGCCTCTATGTGGTAGACGGAAAGATAGCTGAAAAGTTTTCTTAAAATTAATAAAAAAGCGTCCCGCAAACGGGACGCTTTTAAAATATTTGTATAAGAAAACAGAGCAAAAACTGATTATTCTTGACTTATTTTTTAGTGAATACTAGGATTAAGATAAGACAAAAGGACTGGCTCTTTAAAAATAAAAAAGGAGGAGAAGGTGGAAAATATCGGCAGTACCAATAAGGAAAAATTGATTTTCCATATTCAAGAAGTTTTGGCTGGTAGGAGACGTTTTGAGAATGCCGTGCAGTCAGTTTCAAGAATGATTCTGGAAAAACCTATCACAAAAATTACTCGTGCTGGTAAAACTGTTTACGACTATGCTTTTTTCCGTGAAGGAAAACAGCATATTATCGGATGGTATGAAGAGATTAATGATTTTGTTAGTTTCGTTCAAAATGCTGCTCGAGGTGGATCTGCGAAAGAAATGGCCATTGTATTTATTGGAGAACCTGGAAACGGAAAAACGTTTTTTATCGATTACATTTGTAATAAGTATAGGCAATTTCTTTCTAGGCCGGAAAATTTAAGGTATACATTTAAATTTGTGGGTTTGGACAAAGCTTTGAATTACGATCCAAAAGTTGCAGAAATGTCCAGTTTGACTTTTGAAGATCCGATGATTTTGGCGATGAATCTTTTTGAAGACATGGAAGAAAGTAAAAAATTTGTTGCTCAGGCGGGCTTTAAAGACGAAGCGCTCGAAGCGCTTTACGGAAGTCGGCGTCCCTTGGGAGCTTCTACGGAATATCTTTGGCGCAAGTTGATGTTAAATTATTGTGGTGATGTACAAAAAGCACTCCAGCACATCAAAATTATTCCTGTTCCAATGACAGAAAGCCTTGGCACAGTGACTGGTAAGTATTCTGCTAAAGACAAAATCACTTCTTCGTCTGTGGATCTTTTGGGTGAAGAGTCATTGCAGAATTTGCTGTTTCTTCCTTTGGGCGATCCCAACAGGTTTGATTTGCAAAGAGGAGCTTTGGCCAGAGTGGCTGGCGGAGGCATCCATTTCTCAGACGAAATCTTTAAGAACAAGACTGACCTTGTCAAGATTTATTTGCAGGTTATTCAGAACAGAAATATTGAACTAGATGGATTCAATTGGCCTATCGACACTTTGATTGTTGCTACAAGCAACAACAATGAATACAACAAGTTTGTGTCGCAGGGAGAAGAGGCGCCAGTAAAAGACAGGTGCAGGGTGTGCTATGTTTCACACAACACCGATTATAAATTGCAATTTGAATTGACTAAGTATGCCTTGGGCACCAAGGAAAAACTGACCAAAATGGGAAGATCTATGCATCAGGATCCGAATCTAGTATTTGCGGTTTCTGTTGGATCTGTTTTGACTCGTCTTATTGATTCGGAAAAATTGAATCCTGTCGAAATGATGAAATTGGAAGCGGGCGAAGTGGCCGGCGAAAAAAGCCCTGGTTCGCTAGCAGAAGTTAAAGAAGTTGCCAATGAAAATCCGGACGTCACCAAGAGATGGGGACAAAAGGGCTTGGGTCACAGAGACTTGGGTCGTGCCTTGCAGATCATTGAATCAATGGTCGAAAGCAATGAGGGCGAATGCATGTTCGCTGAAGATGTTTTTAAGGCGCTTCACCGTATTATTCTTGATTATGTTCCAGAGGCCAATGATCGCAATAAATATTTTAAAGATTTGAAAATTGCCAGAAAACTTTATCGTGAACAAATTAAAACTTCTATTTACAATGCCTTCAGAGAAGATCCGCAAGCGATTCGTAAAGATGTGATGAATTATGTCAATATGATCATCGGTATCGGTGCGGAAAGCTTGGGCAAGGATAAAATTTGGAGATATAAAGATCCTCAGACTGGGGAGATTAGGGCGCTTAAAATTGAAGAGGCTCATATCGATTCAGTTGAAAGAAGAATGGGCCGCAACAATAAGGAAGTTAAAGAAGCTTTCAGAATCAGAATCAGGAATCTTTATGGCCAAAAAATTGCCACTGATCCCAACTATGACTTTATGGACGAACAGGAACTTGTGAAGGCTGTCACCGAAGTGCGGCTAGAGTCGGACGTAGGAGCGGCAAGCGGATTGATTGGTGCGCTTACTAACAGAACCAATGAAGAAAATTTGATCGTCTATAACAAGATGCTCAGAACTATGCGTGACAAGTTGGGCTACTGTTCAACTTGCGCGCAAAAAACAATCGAGTATTTCTGTGAAAAGACAGACGAAAACTAAAAGAATGAGCCGGGTCGCACTTTGTGTCCCGGCTCAATTACTATTAGACATAGATAGACACAGAAGAAGCCGCAGAAACAGAAAGGAGGAGTCGTAAGTGAAAAACGGTCGTATGACTAAATCTGACATTTTAGGCATTAAGCATGTAGTAGAAGAAAATTATAAATTGCATAATGGCATTTTTATTCCTTCTTCTTTGGATAGTCCAATATTGTCCATTCAATCCTTTGAAGATCTTTTGAAGATTGACGAGCAAAGAGAACAAGACGGTTTTTCTAAAAAGATAAAAATCAGGAGAATTCTTGCAGGTCATGGAAAAGTTATCATGGTTCCTTATGTGGAAGAAGAAAAACTTATTCACGGAGAATTCGAGCCTGAAAATAATCAAACTGGCGAAGACAGTGAAGACGGCGAAGATGGAGACATGGGGGAAGCGGCTGGCCAGGGCGAAGGAGAAGTGGGAGATGTAATTGGTGAAACGCCTATTAATGGTGAAGGCGATGGCGACGGCGAAGATGGAGATCCAAAAGCCGGACAAGGATCTGGTGATCATGGTATCGAAGCCGAAGCTTACAAGCTAGGAAAAGAACTTTCGGAAAAATTTCAACTTCCCAATTTGAATGACAAGGGAAAGAAAGTTCCTACGGATGAATACACTTATGATTTAACTGATAGGCATGTGGGATCGGGTCAGCTTTTAGACAAAAAAGCGACACTCAAAAGTGTTGTTAAAACCAATGCAGCGCTCGGTAGGCTTGATAAAAATAATATTGACATGACCAAATTCATCATCGGTCCCCAAGACAAGGTCTACAGGGTTCTTTCAAGAGAAAAAGTTTGGAAGTCCCAAGCGGTGGTATTTTTCTTAAGAGACTATTCTGGATCTATGTATGGCGAACCCACCAAGGCCGTGGTCACGCAGCACTTGATGATTTACGCCTGGCTCTTGGTTCAGTATGAGTCGCTAGTAATTCCAAGATTTTTTATTCACGACACCGAGGCAAGAGAAGTTTCGGTCGATGATTATTTTAGGCTAAGTGCTGGCGGCGGCACGTTTATACCCTCAGGTTATAGGGAAATCACCAAAACAGTCGATGGTGAATCACTTGCCAGAGATTATAACATTTATGTTTTTCAGGGCACTGACGGTGATGACTTTGATGATGGTGCGGAGGCAATTCCAGAAATTGAAAAGATTCTGGGATACGTCAATCGTATGGGCGTGTGCGTAGTGAAAAGCTCTTATTATGGATCAAGAAAAAGTATCTTTGAGCGATATGTAGAAAAGGGAAATCTTTTGGACAGATCAGATGTTTTTAGAATGCATGTTATGTCAGGCGTAGAAGTCACAGAAGAGCAAAATATTGAAGCCATTAAAGCGCTAATTTCTCAAGATTAAAACAAAAATAAGTGAAGCGACTCAAATTGAGTCGCTTTTTATTTATTTATTTATTGATTTTAATCTTATACAGACTATGTTATTATTAAACTTGTATGGGCAATAATAGAAAAAAAATTAAATTGGCAGCTGTTTCTTGGATAACGTCTGTATTGCTTTTGGCGGTTATAATATTAATAATTTCGGGATTTCAAGTGCCGTTATTTTTCGGAGCATTTTTAGTCTCCCTCCTTAGAATATTAGTGGCTTATGTTGTCGCTGTTATGCTGGGAGTTGTGGTGGCATTTTTATTTTGGAAAATTCAATTTTTGAAAAAGTTTTTCGTGCCAATTTTGGAAGGCATGCAAAGCTTCCCTGCCCTTTTGCTTTTGCCGCTTGCGGCGATGTGGTTTGGTTTTAATAATTTTGCAATAATATTCTTTTTGGTGTTTTTGATAATTTGGCCGATTATTTTTTCTGCCTACACGGCTCTTGAAAGCATGCCTCGTGATTGGCAAGAGGCCGCAAAAGTTTTTGGTGCCACTGGGATCAAAAAAATCATTTATTTAATTTTACCCACAATGTTCCCTGGCATAGTAACAGGCTCGGTTATTGGATGGGGAAGTGGATGGAATGCAATTGTAGCTGCTGAAATTTTGACCGCTGCGGATATTTCTATTAGGCCGGGCATTGGCACGGGGCTTTGGGAGTTGGCAAAATCTGACAAACCGGCTTGGGTGCTTTTATCTGGCATTGCGGTTTTTTTAATTATTATAATAACATTTAATAAATTTATTTGGAGGCCACTTTTGAATAAGGCGGAGTTGTTTACGGACTAACTTAAATAAAGAAGAGTCTAGAAAGTAGCAAGTAGTAAATAGAATTTAATCCATCTCTAATTCGCGCGAATAGGCGAATAACGAATTTATAATTTAATAAAATTTTTAAAATATTCTATTTACTATTTTCTATTTACTACTTTCTCAAAATTATGATTTTAATTAAAGCTAAAAATTTAAAAAAAGAATTTTTTGATGAGCCGCGTATTGTGGCCTATGAAGATGTTAATTTTGAAATAGGAGAGGGGGAATTTGTTTGTATGTTGGGCCCGTCCGGAAGCGGAAAATCAGCGCTTTTGAGGACTTTATCCGGGGCGATTAAACAAACCCAGGGCGATCTTTTATGGGGCGAGGGCCAGAGAAAAGAAAGAGATGAATTTGAAACAGCAATGGTTTTTCAGCAGGGAGCGCTTTTTCCATGGCTGACCGTTTCTGAAAATATTGAATTTGGTTTGAAAATGAAAGGGATTGAAAAATTTCTTCGACGCGAAACATCCGTCAATCTTTTGGAGAAAATGGGCTTAATGAAATATGCCGATACTCATCCCAAGCTTCTTTCCGGCGGTATAAAACAACGTGTGGGGATTGCGCGCGCTTTGGCGCTTGATCCAAAAGTTATTTTAATGGACGAACCCTTTTCGGCCTTGGATGTGGCAAGCGCTAACGAGCTTCGCCAGCTTGTTCTTAAAATTTGGAAAGAAGAAAAAAAGACGATTATTATGGTGACACACTTTCCTGAAGAGGCGGCGTTGATGGCCGAGCGTATAATTCTTTTAAGCGCCCTACCATCGCGTGTCATAGATGATTTTAAAAATCCTCTGCCATATCCTCGGAACTCTCAAAGCGACGAATTGGAATCTTTTAAAAATAAATTGATAAAATTGGTTGATTAAAACAATAGTTAGTTGTATAATTTAAATATTAAACAGGTTTTTAACAAGGTGAATAAAATAAAAAATATGAACAGAGCGAATAAAAAACTTTTCCAGAACTCAATTTATTTATTAGTTGCCATTTCTTTTATGGCTATTTCGTTTTTGCCTTTGACAAATTCAGTCAGAGCAGATTCTTTTACGCAAACATATACCAATCAAATAGATTTTAGCAACTGGACGCTTAGCGGCGTTGATAAAGAGTCTATTTCCGGGAGCTTGGTGCTTTCACAACAAGCCGGAGGAAACTATGGGAGTTATTCCACAACGGATATAAGCAAAAAAGACACTTCAAGGACAAACGCCACCTGGGAATCTGATGGAGACTTGACCGCGGCTTCTGCAAGCTCTACTGATCTAAGGTCAAAACTTAGTGAGCTGTGGGGCGAATATCCTGGCGCGGGCATTTCTTCAATCGCCCAAGGCGGAGGAAAAATATATATCGGAGGGCTTTATTATGTGGGAGCTTTGCAAAATACTAATTATTCTTTTGGGACCTATGATCCGTCCGCTAATACTTATTCTGATTTAACTTCAAAAATAAGTTGGCTTTCTTCTAATAAGATTAGTGCCATGGCGTGGGATTCTACCAATAATGTTTTGCACGTGTTGGGATCTGGTGGAAATTGGAGCATTTATAATCCGTCCACCAATACCGCTTCAACGCCAAGCGGAGCCCCTGTGCCGGAAACGGACGACAGACCACCCATACCTGCCCCGACATTCAATGCGGCTGTCTTTAATTCCTCTGATGGGAAAACCTACGCGGCGGGGGATAGGGGTAATTTTTGGGCTTATAACCCAGCTAACGGCTCCATCACCAGTATGGCTTCCAGTAGTGGGTTGAGCGCATTTTGGTCTACCTCAACCATATATTCATTAGCACACATTAGTTCTGGAAATATTATTTTAATTGGTGGGGTGGATGGAAAACTTGCCAAGTTTAATGTTGGGAGCGGAAGCGCTACGGATTTAACCTCTGATTTAGGCTGGGGGGCAAGCGGAGTAATTTTTTCTTTAGCAAAAGATAATGCCGGAATAGTTTATGTTTCAGGAAATACTACGGGATATGGAAATAGAACAAGCGGGAAGATAGCAACTTTTGATCTTTCAGATAATTCGACGGCAACCATACAAACAGGGCTAACTAACGCTATCAGATCAGCCACTCTTGATTCTGCCAATAACACCTTATATTTTGGCGGATATTCCGCTTATTTATCTAAGTACATTGTTGGCTCAAGCTCTTATTCTGCCATAGATAATTCAGGAGCGGGTTTTGTTAGCGGTAATACCGGAGAAATTATAAAAAATTTGATTTTTGATAGTTCCAATAGCCGCATATACTACGGCAATGGCATACCTTCAAACTTTGGGGAATCTGGAACATCTTCCAACTCTACTCACTGGTTCGGTTATTTCAACGGATCTTTTAATAATAAATCTTCCGTTGTCAAGTTTTCAGAGAACACCTATAACGTGAGCTATATAATTTCAGATGTAGTAAATGAAAACATGTATGTACAAGGATATTGTCTGGGCTGTTTGGCCAAATATGACATAACTACAAATTCTGTATCGGCCATTTCTGGCGATTTGGGTTTTGTGAATAAAATGGTTTTTGATCCTAATTCAAATTTTATATATACCTCTTCGCCATCTAAGTACTTTGTTAAATATAATGTTTCTAATAGTACCTACTCGGATCTCTCGGGGTCTTTGGGGTGGACTAATGTAGGCTCTATAAATATGGCTAGAGATCCTTATTCTATAATGCTTGTTGGAACTGATCGTAGTTCTAATGCTACCAAATCCTCTTTGTATGATATATCTAGCAATTCTTTTGCTACAGTCGTTCTGCCATGGTCCACAACAAGTTCTGCGATGCATATTACCACCGCTACAACCTCAAATGAATTTTTTGTAGCGCGAAGCGATGCCCAAGCCTTTTATAAATATAGTGTTGCATTGGGCTCGTTCACAAATTTGACATCTTTATTGCCAGCATCGTTTGTGGTTTCGACAATGAATTATAACAGTTATGACGAATCAGTTTATATGGGGAGCTCTAACGGGCGTTTTGTAAAATATAATGTTATTTCCGGAGTTGTCACTGAATTTACATCCGCCCTGTCTTCCTTTTGGGGTAGCACATCAGTAGATATTTTATCATTTGATAACATAGGTAACATTGTTTATATGGAGGGAGGATATAGTTCCGGAGTAGTTGGCCGTGTCGCTCAATACGATCCGGAACTAGGCACTGCTACTGATTTGTCTAGCTATATAGCGTCTTGGGGAGATGGGGATTTTATTACGGCCGTAGCATTTGATTCTTCCCGTGATTATATTTATTTTGGAGGAACTTCGGGAAGATTTCAAAAATATATTTTAGGATCTTCACAGATCAAAACGAGCACGCTTTCTTCGTCCAACATAAGAAGCGCGTTTTTAAGCGTTGAACCGTCTTCTCCCGAATTTGGCAAGGCTAAGTATTACGTTTCCAATGATGGAGGAGTCAATTTTTCAGAATTAACATCAAGTTCTCCAGCGGCATTTAGCGCTTCAGGCGATGATTTTCAGGCAAAAGCAGTTTTAACGAATGAGGCATCTGTTTCTGCTCCTGTCATTGCCTATAATACGGCCGTCGTATCTTCTGGAATCGCAAGCTTCATCTTTAGTTCTTTGAGTAAAAGGGTCTGGCAAAGCTTTACGATGGACTCGGCCGCTCCCTCGGGCTCGTCCATTGTTGCCTCATACAGAACCGCAGACACTCAAAATGGTTTGAGCTTGCAAAGTTTTGTAGAAACTTCGGGAACTTTGGCGGGCACTTCTAAGTACATTGAATTTTCCATACAGCTTATTGCTTCAGGCGGCGCCTCACCCATATTAAGAGATTTTCAATTAGTTTATCAAGCCGAAGCCGCGAATGTTACCGGCGCGTCTTCAAGCAACACAACAGCCGCTCTTTCCGCATCTCCCTCTCCTTCGGCCAGCACCTCGCCATCTCCTGGTTTGACAAGCTCACCACAGGCCAGTCCAACAGGCTCGTCACAGGCAATACCATCTGTCAGCCCATCCGCTTCGGCAACTTCTATGACAATTTCGGCAAGTCCTAAAGCGACTCCCGCGTCAACAATCAGTCCGAATAAAACGGGAGCGGTTTCAGTTCTAATAAATATTCCGGAAACGATCACAGAAAATTCTTCAGATAAATACATTTCAATAGTGCAAGGAGCTTTAAAAGATAAAGGATATCTAATCACTATCACCAAAGAAGGAATTTTTGATGATAATACTAAAAATGCCGTGGCAACTTTACAAAAGGATAACGGAATTAATCCCTTAAAAATTATTGGTCCAAGATCTAAGGCTTTGCTTAATGATCAGCCTATCTATGTCAACTTGAAAAGGGTTTCGCTAGTCCAAGGAAAAGAAATATTAAGCCATAAATTTTCTCAAGATTTTAAATTTGGCAATCAAGACGATGAAATCTCTGTTTTGCAAAAAGTATTATATGTTCGGTCATTTTTCTTTGGGCCGTTTTCTGGATATTTTGGGCCTCTGACTAAATCCGCGGTTGAAGAATTTCAAAAATCTTATGGCTTAAATATTTCAGGTCAGTTGGATAAAAATACCCGGGACAAATTAAATAGTCTTTAGAATGTTGTTTTTTGATTCCGCCCCACCCTTTTGGTTTACGCCAAAAGGGTGGGGCGGATTTTTAAATATCTTTGTGGGTGTGGTGATAATTTTATGGTTATGCTAAAATGCAGACATAAAACAGAAGCAAATTCTTAAAGCTTTTATAAAATTCTTAATTTTTAATAAATTAAGCCATTATTAAAAATCGAAAATTAAAAATTAGAGATTGAAGACTTATGCCCAAGAAAATTAAAAATAAAACAGTAAAACAGCCGAAGAAAAATTTTTTAAATAAGATTTCTTTTATTAAAAAACGCGATGGCCGAATTGTTTCTTTTGACCAAGAAAAAATTACTGATGCCGTGCGTAAAGCATTTTTAGTTGTGCGCGAAGAAGATGGGGTAGTGGCTCTAAAAATTTCAAATGACGTAGTAAAGAATCTTAATGAGCTTTATGGCGGAAAAACTCCCAATATTGAGCAAATTCAGGACATTGTAATTGAAACTTTAAAAAAATCCGGAGCAGAAGATGTGGCGACATCTTACAGCGACTATAGAAAAAAAAGAACAGAAATCAGGGAAGCTAAATGGTATTTAATAGATAAGGACACTAAAATTAAATTGACTCCAAACGCTGTAAGAGTGTTGGAGTCTAGATATTTGCGCAAAGACGAAAATGGAAAAATCATCGAAACGCCGTCGCAGATGTTTCGACGCGTTGCGCAAAATATCGCCTCGGCCGAAAAAGTTTACAAGCCTCATGTTTCCGACGATGAAATTTTTGAAATAGGGGCCAAATTTTATAAGATGATGGCCAATCTTGAATTTTTGCCAAATTCGCCAACATTGATGAATGCCGGCGCTCCTTTGCAGCAACTTTCGGCGTGTTTCGTTTTGCCGATTGAAGACTCTATGGAAAGTATTTTTGAGGCAGTAAAAAATACGGCCATTATACATCAAAGTGGTGGCGGTACCGGATTTTCTTTTTCTCGTCTGCGCCCCAAAAATGATAGAGTGAAATCAACCTCCGGTATCGCCTCGGGCCCGATTTCTTTTATGACCGTTTTTGATAAGGGGACCGAAGTGGTTAAACAAGGAGGGAAAAGAAGGGGGGCAAATATGGGAATTTTAAAAGTTGATCATCCAGATATTTTAGAATTTATAAATTGTAAAGATAAGGAAGGCTTTTTGCAAAACTTTAATATTTCAGTGGCCCTGACAGATGATTTTATGAAGGCGGTGGAAAAAGGAGAAAGCTATCCATTGATAAATCCTCGCAATGGCGAAATGGTAAGAAAATTAGACGCGCGAAATATATTTAATTTAATGTCTGAACACGCTTGGGTGAGCGGAGATCCCGGCATTATTTTTATTGATAGAATGAACGATTCCAAGACTAATCCAACGCCAAAGTTGGGCAGGATAGAAAGCACCAACCCTTGCGCCGAACAACCCCTCCTGCCTTACGAAAGCTGTAATCTTGGATCCATAAATATTTCACGAATACTAAAAACAAAAGGCAAGAAATATGAAATAGATTGGGAAAAATTAAAAGAAACGATCAGGTTGGCGGTCAGGTTTTTAGACAACGTGGTGGAGATGAACAATTATCCATTACCGCAAATTTCAACTATGTCTAGGGGTAATCGCCGCATAGGTTTAGGCATTATGGGCTTTGCGGATACTTTGATAAAAATGGAAATTTCTTATAAGTCCCCAGCGGCACTAAAGTTTGCGGAAAAATTGATGAAATTTATAGACGATGAAGCAGATAGGGCGTCCCAAGAAATAGCTGAAATTCGTGGCGCATTTCCAAATTATCAGGACAGTTTATATGATTTGAACGGCGGCCCAAAAATGCGAAATGTCACTACTACTACCATAGCTCCCACGGGAACAATCGGCGTAATCGCCGGATGTTCGCAAGGGATAGAGCCGATTTTTGCTTTGGCGTATGTAAGGCTGTCGTACATGGGAAACGACCCTGACAAGTTCGTGGAACTAATCGAAACCAATCCGTTTTTAGAAGAAGTGGCCAAGCGTGAAAAATTTTGGTCGGAAGATTTAATGAAAGAAGTCGCTCTTAAAGGATCTGTGCAAACTATAAAAAATGTTCCTGAAAAATGGAAAAAAATATTTATTGTCGCCCATGATCTTGCTCCGCTTGAACATGTAAAAATTCAAGCCGCTTTTCAAAAATATACTGATTGCGCCGTGTCAAAAACTATTAATTTTCCCAATGGCGCCAAAGTAGAAGACGTGAAAGAAGCTTACTGGCTGGCTTATAAGTTAGGATGCAAAGGCATTACTATATACCGCTCCGGAAGCAAACAAATACAGGTTTTAAATGTTGGGACTAAAAAAGATTCTTTAAAAGAAGAGGACAAGGGACCAGTCAAGAAAGAAGATGTTTCCCCGGAATTAATAAATCCTGAGCCCAATATCGCGGAAATAATTCCCGGAAGTTGTCCGACGTGTAACATTTAAGAAAATATGTTGCGCACAGTTCAAAATTTAAATCCAAAAAATAAAACCGTTTTGTTGCGCGTGGATTTTAATGTGGACTTAGATAAAAAAGGAAAAATCCTGGATGATTTTAGAATGAAGGCATCTTTGCCCACGATAGGTTATTTGCTTGAAAATAATAATAAAGTGGTAATTTTAGCGCACATGGGCAGGCCTAGTGGATGGTCGGACAAAAAATTTTCACTCAAACCGCTCGCCAAACATCTGCGAAAGCTTATAAAACGCAAGATTATTTTTTTACCTGATTGTATTGGCAAAGAAGTTTCGCGGGTTATTTTAGAAACAGAAAAACCAGCATTAATCTTATTAGAAAATTTAAGATTTTATCCGGGCGAAGAAAATGGCGATGTTTCTTTTGCTCGTAATTTGGCCGAACTGGGAGATTTTTATGTGGATGACGCCTTTGGCGCTGTTCATCGCGCGCACGCTTCCGTGTCAATTTTGCCGCATTTTTTGCCATCGGCGGCGGGATTTTTATTGCAAAAAGAGATAGGTGTTCTATCAAGCGTTTTACAAAAACCCGACCATCCCCTCTGTGTGATTATTGGCGGCATAAAAATGGAAACAAAATTGCCTGTCATAAAAAATTTTCTTGAGAAAGCCGACCATATGCTTTTGGGAGGGGGCGTAGCCAACACCATCTTAAGTTTAAAGGGCATAGGCGTGGGAAAATCAAAAATAGATTCTGACTTGAAAGATGGGGTCAAGGAAGTTGAAATCACAAACGTTAAAATACATCTTCCTTTGGACGCGGTGGCTTTGGAGGGAAGAAAAAAAAGAATTTGTGGTATCGGAGCCGTTAAAGAAAATGAGTTCATCTATGATATTGGACCTGATACCATAAAACTTTATGGAAAAATTATCGTAAAGTCAAAAATGATTGTTTGGAATGGGCCTATGGGTTTTATTGAAAAAAAACCTTTCGATAAAGGAACCAAAGAATTATTAAAAAAAATTGCGCGCAGTAAATCATTTTCCGTGGTGGGTGGCGGGGAAACTCTTGTGATTTTAAAAAAAATGAAACTTGCTTCAAAGATTAGCCACATTTCTACGGGCGGTGGCGCCATGCTGGAATTTTTAGCAGGGAATAAATTACCCGGGATAGAAGTTTTGGAAAATTAAATTTTTTAATAGGAAAATGATAGTTTCTCATGTAAATAAAATGTATTTGTGATAAAATGTATTTGTGATAAAATGTATTTGTGATAAAATGTATTTGTGATACCT
>Ga0209211_10000609_pt1 | contig 72439 bp, 64 predicted proteins | sample RifGroA2_FD_183992 | JGI IMG/M metagenome (GOLD analysis project Ga0209211, IMG submission 183992) | Groundwater microbial communities from Rifle, Colorado, USA - Groundwater A2 (SPAdes) (version 2) | ecosystem: Environmental > Aquatic > Deep subsurface > Groundwater | place: Rifle, Colorado... | reverse complement strand
CATCACGCGATCTATCACACCTTGAAAGGCCGAAACGGTTCAAAGCAATGAAAGCCGCACTCGAAGCCGTGCGCGATGCGGAAGGAAAAATCCTCCTCTCTCCAGCCCGCGCACTCCTCGGGGAGGGCTACACTTACGATGAGTTACGCTTCGCGCGATTGTTCGTGGATCTATAGTGGCAAAGAAACGTTCTCTTGAATATCAAATCCGCTCTTGCGGTAATACGTCGTGCGTTTCTTTCAGAGTTTTTCGAGAATCGGAATATTCAAATCCCGATAGTCGTAGACTTTTTTCGGACCTCCTTCTCTGCGGATACACCCGATGTATTGTGCAAGCTTTCCATGGAACGAAACGGGGAATGCCAGAAAAAGCACTTCGAGATCTGCGACGATAAAGTGTGACGTATTGTCCTGGAGTAAGGGATACACGCCGAGCGTCGCCCTGCCGATTAGGTGTTTCTCGACCCAATCATTCGTGAGCGACAGATACGATTCTTTATCTTGATCCACATACACGGGCGAATAGCCGGAAACGCCGCCCTGCCACTTCTCCCACCTGCGCGCGAACACGTCCTCGCGCCCCTTGAACAGAGACATGAACAGCGCGACTCGCTCCTGTCGCGAAAGCATAGGTCAGATTTTCCGATACCGCGTAGCGCGGCCGAGGCCGATGCGTTTTATAAGCTCCAGCTTTGTGAGGCGTGCGAGCGCTTGTTTGATCGTCGGAAGAGGCATCGTCTTAAGGGCAAGCGCTATGTCTTTCGGTGAGAGTGTCGCTCCGTCGTCGAAGAGCCGCAGAACGGCGAGTTGTTTTTCCGATAGACTTTGCTCAGGTTCGTCACGCTCAATCAAGTGCCGGGCATCTTCCGCCTGCGCGAGTAATGTATCGAGTAGGAAGTTTACCCACGCACTGATATCCTCGTGCTCCGTTTTGTGATGTCGCTGCGTTTCGCGAAGCGAAAGATAATATGCATCTTTACGATCCTCTATAATTTCTTCCAACGATACGTACGGAATATATGCATAACCCGTCTGCAAGAGAAGAAGATTGGTGAGCGCACGAGAGAGCCGCCCGTTCCCATCGTGGAATGGGTGTATGGCGAGAAATTCAAATATGAAATTCGCGATAATGAGCAGCGGGTGAACGGTTTTGCGTTCGAGTGCATCAGCAGCCCACAGAAGAACATCGTCCATCTCTTTTTTCACGAGATAGGGCGGCGTCGGACGGAATAGCACAACTTCCTCGCCTGCATCATTTCGCGCGACCACGACGTTATCGGACGATTTATATTTTCCTTTATGTGTTTGGTCTTTGGAAGAGAAGTGCAACAGTATCTCGTGAAACTGTAGAATCTGCCCTTCAGTGAGCTTGAAAGTTTTGTAGTTATCAAATATACGACCGAGGAGATCTGCATAGCCCGCGACCTCTTCGGCGTCCCTGCCTTTCGGCGGTTTCGTTTTGAGTCCGCGGATAAGACGCGCAACTTCGTCGTCGCTCATCCTCGAGCCTTCGATGCGTGTCGAGGCGCCAGTCGAGGTAATAATGACTGACTGTCTCAGTTGTTTGAGAATATGCGGATTCAATTTCGCGCTTCCACGCCAAACGCCCTTTAGTTCATCGATATGAGCGATCTTCTGAACCATATCTGGCGTAATTTGTATTCTTTTGTTAAATCGAGAGTTCATATACTAGCCAATGTGTGCGATTGTATACGATAATATCCGATTGTCAATTCGGCATCGAAAATATGGCTCTATAACGAAATATAAGGGGACGAGACTTGCACTGGTGCAATTCGGGTCCCCGCAACAGAGTTGTGACACACGGAACTCGTTCCGTCAGGCATCAAGAGCGCAAAAGGCCAGTACGGTACCTGTTGGCCCCGTCGACATTACTGGCGACGTAGGGCGAGCGAAATGCAAAAGTACTCTTTTGCATTTCCGAGCCCAGCCCTGCCCACCGAAGGGGGCAGGGAGTCAGAAATTGGCGGAAAGCACTCGCGCTTGTGCGCAGGGAGTGTATTCCGACCCGCAGGGTAAACGCCCTGTAGAGTCGGAATGAGCCAATTTACAGGCCGAGGAGGGCCAAACGTGGCGGACCCGTACAGGGGTCTTGACTTTTACAAACTTCCCCGTATAAAGGAGGGCAGGGTAAATCTCGGTTCTCTAGCAATATTAAGCTTTTAGCAAGATAAACAAAAATATGAGCAACATTCTAACTCGTTCACTTATTTTGGGAGTTGTATTCAGTGTGGCGGCTATCGGGGCGGTCGTTCTTTTAAGTTCGCAGGTTCAAGCGGCGGAGAATAACAGCAATCGCGTTGATGTTTTTGTTAGTTTTGACAAAACTCCTGGCGCTTCCGAGCGCGCCATTGTAGAGCGTGCGGGCGGGACGGTGCGACATAGTTATACGCTTGTTCCGGCAATTGCCGCGAGTGTCCCCGAATCTGTAATTCAAGGACTCCAGAATAGTCCGCATGTCACTTCTGTTGAACTGGATGGAACAGTGTACGCAGTTGATGTAGAACTTGATAACGCATGGGGAGTGAAGCGAGTTGGTTCGGGTACAGTCCATGACGGTGGAAACAAAGGTACAGGCGTGAAAATCGGCATCATTGACTCCGGTGTTGACTACAATCATCAGGATTTGAATGCTGTCTACGCTGGCGGACATGACTTTGTTAACAATGATACTGATCCTAATGACGTGTATGGACACGGTACGCATGTTGCCGGAACTGCCTGCGCGGAAGATAACGGCCTCGGCGTAGTCGGCGTAGCTCCGGGTTGCGCGCTTTATTCTTTGCGAGTATTAAACGATTCAGGTTCCGGTCCTTGGAGCGCAACTATTGCTGCTATGGAATGGGCAGTCGCTAATGGGTTGCAGGTTGTCAATTTGAGTCTCGGTAGTTCGCAAGACCCGGGAAGTACGGTAAAAGCCGCGTTTGACAACGCAGAAGCAGAGGGCTTGGTAATAGTGGCCGCTGGAGGCAACTCTGGTAATCCGCCTGGAAACGGAAACAATGTAATTTATCCGGCGAAGTACGCTTCCGTAATAGCGGTTGCGGCAACCGACAAAAATGACACAAGGCCAAGCTGGTCCAGCACGGGAGAAGAGATAGAACTTGCCGCTCCCGGTGTATCAGTGCTTTCTACTTGGAACGATGCTGACAGTCCGCACAATCCACAGCCAATCTTTTTTGACGGCGACTGGTATAAGGAAGGCAGCGGAACATCAATGGCATCTCCACACGTTGCCGGAGTTGCGGCACTCGTCATTGCAGCTGGCATTACGGATGCAAACGGCAATGGGAGGATCAACGATGAGGTGAGAGCGGTACTTACTTCTACCGCCGACGATATAGGAGCTGCAGGAAAAGATACTCATTACGGCTACGGCTTGGTGAATGCCGCTGTAGCAGTGGGGGCGATTGCTCCCCCGGCAACAGGAACGATCAGCGGCACCGTGACTGATGCAGATACTCTTGATCCAATTGCTGGGGCGACTGTAAGCGACGGAACACGACAGGCAACGACAGACGCAAACGGCGACTACAGCATTACTGATGTCCCAGAGGGTACATACACGGTTACTGCCTCACAAGAGGGCTACGTCAACGCTTCTCAAACTAACGTTGTGGTAACAGAGAACACCACGACCACAGTGAACTTTGCTCTTACTGCTATTGCGTATGGGGCAATTGAGGGCACCATTACCGACGCCGACTCTGGAAACCCCATAGAAGGAGCAATCGTGACTGACGGAACACGACAGGCAACCACAGATACAACAGGATACTATCTTGTTACCGACGTGCCCGAAGGCGGCTATACCGTTATAGCATCAGCTGCTGGTTACCAAGATGCAACACAAATCGTTGCGGTAACGGGTGGCTCGACTATAGCAGCAGACTTCGTTCTACAACCGGTAACTGAAGCAACAACAGTAACCGTTGATTCCATCACCTATACAACAGAGGGCGGGAAAAATGGCGACAAGCACTTGAACATCCATGTATCGGTCGTTGATGACTTGGGCAATTCCGTTGCCAATGCTTCCGTGTCAATTGAGATCTACCTCAATGCCTTACTAAAAGCTATCGGCACTGGCACAACCGGAAGCAATGGAGTGGTAACCTTCAGTTATAAAAATGCTCCATCTGGTCACTACGATACCAAAGTAACCGCAGTAACAGCGTCGGGCTTATCATGGGATGGTTCAACGCCCGCAAACGGATTCGATAAGTAAACCCTGTTAGAAGCTCACGCGTAGCATTCTGCTTCTGACGGGGTAAAGCGTGGGACAAAAAAGCAGTAGACATCTCTCTTTCGTTTCCCGTGTCTTTTTGAAGTTTCTCGTTTTGAAGTTCATCTCGTCCTTGAGCCAGCGACAGACGCGCTTCCCACTCCATAGTTCGTTTGCGACCTTCTCGAATGTCATAAGGGCAGTAGTAAATAAGGCAACTTTGGTGTCAGAAAGCTGACGCTGGCTTCAATCTGGTAGAATCCACCCATGGATGACATCCATATACAAAGCGGCTATCGCAACAGCGTCACGCTCTTCATCTACTATGGAATGCGCGCCTTGGTTTTGTTCGGGACCAGCATTTTCCTCTTTCGCGGAAACTGGGAATCTGCAGCAGGAACCGTCCTTATCTTTATATTGATGTTTATTCCTTCAGTCCTCAAAGAGCGCTACCGATTATACTTACCATTTGCTCTTGATCTCGGAATAGTCGCCTTCATCTTCTTTACGCTTTTTTTAGGAGAAATCGGACAATTTTATGATCGCGTTCCGTTCTGGGATAAATTTCTTCATTTCCAATCAGGAATTCTTCTCGGTGCCGCTGGCTATGTGCTCGTATACATTTTGAACGAGCACCAGAAGTTTAAGCTCGACCTTAGTCCGGCCCTTATATCTATCTTTGCCGTCACATTTTCTCTTTCGATAGGAGTGATATGGGAAATGTTTGAATTCGCGGCAGATAGTTATTTTTCACAACACATCGCTAATCATCCCTATTTCCAGGAAAGTAATATTGATACGATGTGGGATCTCATAGCGGCTGGAGGAGGCGCACTGATAGTGAGCGTTGCCGGGTATTTTTGGATGTTTCGCCACAAACGCCTGCCGTTTACTCCTCAGCTACTCCGGATATTTAAAAAGAGACTCAACATCAATCTCAAGTCCGATGGGGAGTCATCGTAGGTTACGAGCGACGTAGAGCGAGAGACCCGAAAGCGAGCTTTCGTATTTGGAGCGAGGAGCTCGAAATCAATAACCTGTCTGCGTCTACCTGTGCTGGCACGGCAGACAGGTGTGGTCACGCACAGGCAGACGCTCTGTAGAGTCGGAATGCATTGGTTTACAGGATTAATCAGTGCCAATTCCTGTCTATACCGTTTGCTCTGCAGGAACGAAGAACACAGCGCAAGGCGTCTTCCGCGCACTCTACACTATGTGTGTAACATTCCGGCGAACACCATTTCCGTGCCGATAAGAACAACTAAAATAGTGAGCGCAAGTACGAATCTCTGCCACTCGAATGCGATGATAAGCATTCCAAGAGAGTAGACAAAGAAGACGCTCGTAATTACTAAAAGACTGGAGTTTATGAATAGGACGGTATCCCAAAAATACTTCATGCGGAAATTATACCTTAACGCGTGGAAATCGAATATTGAGTGGATGCGAGTAACCTGCTATCGTGAACCACTCTGCTCGCCTCTACCAGCCCACCTGCCTGTTTAGTTGGGATTCTGGTGAAGCGAGTTGAGAGTAATGCCGGCGTAGCTCAGGTAGTTAGAGCATGGGACTCATAAACCCAAGGTCGCAGGTGCAAGTCCTGCCGCCGGCACACGACGCGAACAGATATTTCTGCTAGAATGCTCGTCGTTTGCGGGTGTAGCTCAGCTGGTTTAGAGCGCGTCCCTGTCACGGACGAGGTCGCGGGTTCGAATCCCGTCACTCGCGCAAAAGTAATCACCGTATCCACAAGGAGGTAAGGGGGGTAGCGTCTTCGGTGTTATCATAAATTGTATGGAGGTAGATTTGATAAGTTGGTTGGAGCAGGTAGCACAAAGCCGATGGACATGGGTGTTCGGTCTTCTCGTCGCGGCTTCCTTTTGGTGGTATTACATTCGGCGAGCGAAAAACGTCATTACCGACCCGGAAGCACGGAAACCGAAAGCGCTTTTCAAAAATTTTATCGTCGGCCAGCCGTTTCAGCTCCTCGTCATTCTCATCGTTTTAATTGCCGTTATCGCCCTCATTTCTTGGGCGTTGAATATGCAGTTGCCGGACGTGCCTTTGACTGATTGAAGCGGCCGCGTTCCAACACAAGTGCAATGGTAGAATTCCTCAATGCGCACTTCACGCGAGATATACGAAAAGTACAACATAATGCTCGCACTCCAGCTACACCAATTGCGTGTGGCGGCGGTGGGGAAATTCATCTGCGAGAATTTTGAACAACCCATCAACAAGAATGATGTTATTCTCGCGTGCCTTTTTCACGACATGGGCAACATCATCAAATTCGACCTCTCTGTTTTCCCGGAATTTCTCGAACCGGAGGGGCGCGAGTACTGGCAAGGCGTGAAAGATGAGTATGTAAAAAAATATGGCACAGATCACCATGTCGCCAATACCGCTATCGCACGCGAAATAGGCCTGCCGCAAGCCGCAGTAGCTTGCATTGAGGGCATCGGCTTTCGGAAGACAGTGTTCGTTGTCGAGCATCCCTCGTTTGAGCGGAAAATTTGTCAGTATGCCGATCTGCGTGTCGGACCCCACGGCGTGCTTTCGATGGAAGAAAGAATACAGGAAGGCAGAAAGCGGTATATCGAAAGACAAGATATGGCAGCGGACGTTGCGGCGCCACAGCAAGAATTCGACGCAGTGTTACATACCGCTCGACGATTGGAAAAGCAGATTTTCACGAACGCAAACATTCAACCAGGTGACATAACCGACAAGGCCATCGCATCGCTCATTGAGGAATTACAAAATTATTCCGTAGCGTGATAGTATCGCTCGTATTGCCCTCCTCCGCCAAAATTATAGGTGGGCTAAGCCGGAGTAGTTCCCTCCTTCGCTCAAGCTGTGCATGAGCTTCGGAAGGGCAAGCAGTAGGACTTTTCACTACCGCTTGCACTTCGAAGCTCCGGCGTAGCCGGAGCGTAGTAGTGCCGGGGTAGTTCAGTGGTAGAACGTCATCTTGGTAAGATGAAGGTCGCGGGTCCGATTCCCGCCTCCGGCTCCAGAATCAAACTCAAAGAAATCTCGCCGTCGTAGCAATGTTCCGGCAGTCACGGATACCCGCCTGCTGGCAGATTCCGCGGCTCCGCCTCGACGCAGCCCGCGTCTCGCCCCGTTTCCGCTCTCCATACTTTTTCCTGCCTGCGCCTCGATGCGTCTCGCGGCAAGCATGCTTTTTCGCGGGCCTCCGACACGCTGAAGTGGCTACGGCCACGCAAGCGTGGGGATTCTTTTTGAAATTGAATGCCTGCCCACCGACCTGTCCGCAGAAGCTTTTGCGCAGGCGGGATCCTCTGCGCAGGCGGGAGCGGAAAACGTGGCGAGAGATATTCATGACCAGAGAATTGAGCTAAAATATAAGAATGATAACCGATGAGCTTCGGAAGTATGTACACGATGCGCGAACGTCAGGTAAAAGCCCGGAAGAAATAGCGAGAGATCTTCTTGTTTCTGGTTGGCAAGAAGCGGACGTGATGCAAGTTATCCAAGAACTTCGACAGAGCGAGCAAACGTCAAAACCTCAAAAACGGCAAGCGCGGTTGCTTGCACAACCTGCTGTAACCCTTGTACTCGCGGTCATTGTTATCTTGCTCGGTGGCACAAGTGCTTACTTATGGAATGATCGTCTTGACCTTGCGGATACAAACTCACAAAAAGTCCGTGATTTTTACGCACAACTCGCTCAATCGCAGATCGCATTTACCGATGCCGGAGAGATGGTATTCCCCGACGAGCAGAAATTCCTTACTAAAAAAGCGGAATATATCGAGAGTAAGACGAGCTTCATTGAGGCAGACCTCCGCACGATGAGCATCACGCTTTATGAGAACGGTATCGCGATCAGAGCCGTTGATATACTTACGAAAGGAAAAGAGAAAAGCTGGTGGGAAACACCTACGGGCGATTACAAAGTTCTCGGAAAGTCCGCCACTGCTTACTCCTCGATAGGCAACGTGTGGATGCCGTATAGCATCCAGTTTTACGGGAACTATTTTATCCACGGCTGGCCGTATCATGATGATGGAACGCCCGTGCCGAAAGGATACTCCGGCGGTTGCATACGCCTCGCTACGGACGACGCAAGAATTGTTTTCGATTTCGTGAAAGTTGGAACCCCGGTTCTTGTTTTGGATAATTACAAGGAATATACATCCGGCGCGCTTACGCTGAATGCCACGGATCTCGCTCCGCCGGTCGTGAACGCGAGATCTGTTTTAATCGTCGATCTTGCCTCTGGCGAGACCATTTTGGAAAAACAAGCCGAAGAGCCACTATCCATCGCATCGCTCACCAAGCTTATGACGGCGGTCGTGGCACACGAAGTCATTTATCTGGGCCGCCCGATCAAAGTCACGTCCAACATGCTCGCGAGCGTGTCTCAGATTTTTTATCCGACCGTGGGCGGCCGCTATATCGGCCTCGATTTGCTCTATCCGCTTCTCATGCAATCTTCAAATGATGCGGCCAACGTGCTTGCCGGATTTCTTGGTGAGAAAACTTTTGTGTATAACATGAACGCTAAGGCCTCATCGCTCGAGATGAGCGATACGCGCTTTGCCGATGCTTCCGGCATGAGTGCGGAAAACATCTCAACTGCACATGATTTGACGAAGCTACTGCAGTATATTTACTACAAACGCCCGTTTCTGTTTGACATCAGTAAAGGCGTCGTATTCGAAAACGTCGGTCTCATTCAGCTCGGCGATACGATATCCATCACCAACCTCAAGAACGTAAACGAATTTATCGGCAACACCGATCTCATTGGCGTCAAAAATGGCGAGACGACTGCCGCGAGGCAAACCATGGCGACGGTGTGGAAAATCCATACGGTACAAGGGGATGTGCCCGTCGCGATCATCGTACTCGGATCCGAAGACAGGAAGCGAGATACAGAGACATTACTGAACTGGCTGAAAACCAACTTTGCAGTTTTGTGATACGATGATTAATCACAGACACCGTGATTCAGAAAAATACCATACTTATTGTCGTGACCGGCGCTTTGGCTGTAGCAGGGTTGATTTGGGTAGTATTTTCCGGCACCGTGCCATTAGAACGCATAACACGGATATTTGGCGGGAGTGACGCTTCTCGAACGACGCAAGAAGAAGCGTTGCCCGAGGTTGTAGTTACGGACGGTGGACGGTTTGAGTCGAACGTAGCGAACCTTCGAGGACAATTGCCTCAAGGGTGGAGAATTGTCGAGCGAAACGCACCGCCGCCACTTGAGGGATTTGACTACGTTTCTATGGCGCTTGCTCAAGAAGGTGGAACCTGCGCCATCATCGGCACGACGCCGTCTGGGCGAAACTTAGACGCGTACAAACAAATCTCTTTCGCTGAGCGGCTATATAAAGATGACTGGCAGTGGGACGGCAGTTGGTTTGCGCCAAAGAGCACGTATGGAGATTATGAGTTTGCCGGTGACGTTAGGCAGTATCTTCCGGGAGAGATGCGGCGTTCATACAACACTCGCGACGCGTTTGTGTTGTTCGACGTCAACGGGCAAAGCGTAGCTGACGATTGTAGCAAAGATTTAGACACACTTCTTTTGTCTCTTGAAGATCACTACCAACCAATACGACTTTCTCCCGCTTCGCACGGTCGTATCACTGTTGAACGGGAACGGATTCTCTATTCTCCCGATGGCTATGATACTCACTTTGAGGTACTTAAACTTCCGACCGGCACATACGCATATGGTGGTAGCGTAGCGGCCATAGGAAATATGTTATATGCACCGTGGGCCGAGTATTCGTCGGCGAGCGAGCAATTTTTGCGCTCCGCTCTGTTACGATTGGACTTATTTGCAGGGACGGTTGGTGTGGTGCCAGGTACAGAAGAGGTCGACTCTTTTATATCCTCGGTTTATCCACTCGACGGTGACATATATTATCTGCGCGGGGATGCCATCCTAGCGCGGTGTTTAGATGGATACGGCACGTGTCTCGCCAATCTTTACAAAACACCTGCCACAGGAGGAGAGCAGGTGTTGCTTGTGGGTAGCGTGTATGGAAGAAACATCATCGGATTCAGTAAGGACGAACAAGCGCTATATCTTTCCGACAGCACGGGAGATGCAGGATGTGTAAGCATGCGATATGGTCGTTATGTCAACGGCAAAGAAGAGCGCTTTGAAACGCGAAGTGGATGCGTCGAGGGCGAGGATTACGCAAATGCCGCGAGTCTTCGAGACGATATTCAGAGAAAGATAGAGAATTCGTTTACGCCCGCCTGCGCAGCGGGAGTGAAGGATGGCTCTCTCTATCCTACGGGCATTACCGCGTCTTGCGCGACATCCATACGCTTTGCACAACCGCCCCTTCTTATATTTGAAAGCCCACGCCAAAATGCAAAGCTAAGCGCAACTCTTGATAATGAGATTCGATGGAAGTTTACTGAACCCGATGTTCTTGAGATATTCCCGCACGAAAATACGTATGTGATGTTAGATATCATATCCTCTTATGGAGATAGAACCGGTAGCGTCGGGGACGGGTATACATTAGACGAGACCATGGCAACGTGGAACATCGCAAGCTATGCGAAAAGTGGATTTTATACGCTCCCGGCGAACACCCCGTATATGATTAGTGCTTCTTTGCAGTACCAACCGATTGACTTTACTTGTGCACCCGGGCACGGCAAGGATTGTCGGCCAGTCTATTCAGAAGCGGATCAGACACTCATAGAAAAGGCGAAAATGTATAGAGCCGACAGCGGATGGTTCTATGTTTCTCCGTAAAGGAAGCCCCGCGCTGTCTCGTTAGATGCATTTTGAGACGGCGCGGGTTTTGCGCGCTGGGGCAAGCGTATTTCGGTAGCGTCTCGGGCAAAATAAGAAAATTCGCACCCCCTCGTATTCTGTCTAAAAGTAGATATATGCTATATTTTCTGCCTACGGACTTGCCGAAGTAGCTCAGTTGGTAGAGCACCGCTTTCGTAAAGCGGTTGTCGCCGGTTCGATCCCGGCCTTCGGCTCAAGACACTTTGCTATACTTCCCCCATGCAATCGAAGGCCGCTATTGAGGCGCGTATCAAGGAGGTAGAAACTGCGATGGGAGCGGCAGACTTTTGGAATGACAAGGATAAAGCGCACGCGACGGTGAAAGAATATCAGGACCTCAAGCAGAAACTCGTGGGAGGAGAAGGATATGACAAAGATGACGCGCTCGTGTCTATTATCTCCGGAGCGGGCGGGGACGATGCGGAAGATTTTTCGCGCATTCTTTTTGAGATGTACGGAAAATACGCCATTTCACGTGGTTGGAAAACGGCGCTTTTATCGTCCAATCAAAATCCAATGGGAGGGTATCGTAGTGTTGCTTTCGAAATATCCGGAGCAGGCGTATATGGAGCACTAAAGCATGAAGCGGGAGTGCATCGGCTTGTACGAATGTCGCCCTTTAATGCCGCAGGCAAGCGGCAGACCAGCTTTTCACTCGTCGAAGTTCTTCCTAAGTTACCAGATATCGGTGAAGCGCATATTCCCGAAAGTGAGCTCGATATCTCTTTCGCGCGTTCAGGTGGAGCCGGAGGTCAGAACGTGAACAAGCGTGATACTGCAGTGCGCATCGTCCATAAGCCGACGGGTCTTAGTGTTCACGTTACATCAGAGCGCAGTCAAATGCAGAATAGAGAGAAGGGATTAGCAATGCTTCGAGGAAAGCTGTGGGAAATGCGCGAAAGAGCGCGTGAGGCGGAAGAGAGAGGTCTTTCCACCGGTATTTCTACGAAAATAGAGTGGGGGAGTCAGATACGTTCATACGTTCTTCATCCGTACCAACGGGTGGTGGACCATCGAACCCTCCATGAACGCCATGATGTGGAGAAAGTCTTGGACGGCGACATAGAGTCATTTATCGACGCAAAGAAGAATTTGGACACTCAAGCTGGTACGGTATAATGCGCCCATGAACTTTCGGCCTTATGTTCACCTAATGCCTAATGCCTTGTGCCTTGTGCCTATGCCAGCATGATTTTTTACGACAAAGTTACAAAGGTGTACGGCGAAGACGGATATCCCGCCGTTGAAGACGTTACACTTACCATCGAGCCCGGCGAATTCGTCTCCATAGTTGGGCACTCCGGCGCCGGAAAATCCACGCTTCTTAAGATGCTTTTTGCAGAGATCCGACCTTCAGAAGGGGTGGTTTATTTCCGTTCTCGCGAGATAAATGGGTTATCGGGAGCGGAATTGCGGCAACTGCGGCGCAATATCGGTACAATTTTTCAAGATTTTCGCTTATTGCCTACAAAAACTGTCTACGAGAACATCGCGTTTGCGCTTGAGGTGGCGGGAAAGAGCGATGATGACATTGCAGCCGATGTGCCTCATGTGCTCGAGCTTGTGGGGCTTCCCGACAAAATGTGGAGTTTCCCGTGGCAACTCTCCGGCGGCGAACAGCAAAGGGTCGCTATCGCGCGCGCCATCGTAAATCAGCCCGATGTGTTAATAGCGGACGAGCCGACAGGAAATCTGGACCCGATAAATACGCATGACGTCGTTGAGATCCTGAAAAAGATAAACGATCTTGGCACGACCGTTCTCCTTGCGACGCACAACAAGAGTGTCGTCGATTCCGCCGGGCGTCGCGTTGTGACAATGGATCAAGGTCGCGTCGTGCGAGATGATAAAATGGGCAGATACATTCTATGAGTAACTGGGTCAGCGCAAAACGCATCGCACGGTACGGTCTTATAGGATTTATCAGGAATGGCTTTGTCTCGCTTGCCGCAGTTCTCATAATGACCATAACGCTTTTTGTGCTCGCGAGCGTTGTTATCTTTGGTGCGGCTCTGCAATCAACACTCAAACAGCTCACCGAGAACGTAGATGTGACAGTGTACTTTCTTACGGATGCTTCTGAGAAGGATGTCATGGATATAAAAACTTCACTCGAGGCCTTACCGGAAGTTGCTTTAGTCACCTATACCACGAGCGAAGAGGCCTTTACAGCGTTTCGTGAGCGGCATAAGAACGATCAGTTGACCATCCAAGCTCTGGATGAGCTAGAGGATAATCCGTTGGGTGCTTCACTTGGCGTGCGCGCGAAGCAAACGTCTCAGTATGAAAGCATAGCGGCTTTTTTGGAGAGCATGCAGGCACTCGGGGATGGTGCGGGAGTTGCGATAGATAAAGTAAATTTCTCTCAGAATAAGGCAGCCATTGATCGACTGACAACCATTATCCAAACCTCGGAACGGGTCGGTTATGTTGTCGCACTCATTCTCGCGGTTTGCTCCCTCCTCATTGCATTCAATACGATACGTCTTGCCATCTACACGGCGCGCGATGAGATAGGCATAATGAATTTAGTAGGGGCGGGACATTGGTATGTGAGAGGTCCTTTCATGGTGGCGGGTATTCTCTACGGAGTGGTGAGTGGTCTTCTCGTACTTCTACTCCTATACCCAATTATGTTGTGGCTTGGACCAGGGTCTGAACGATTTTTGGGCACATTTAATGTTTTTACATATTACACCGGCTCATTTTTCTTCCTTTTCCTCATCATAATGGGTTCTGGCATCACTTTGGGCGCTCTTTCCAGCTACTTGGCCGTACGTCGTTATCTTCGCGCCTAGATGCTTTTTGTGCGGCATACAATTCGTTTTCCACTTGCCGGGTGAAGCAAAACCATTCTTTCCCATGCTACTGTTAATGGATTAATCCGATACGGTAAAAATCAATCATGAGGCGTGCCCCTACACCAATTTTTGCATCATTGCTACAGTATTCCCGCGGTTTACATTTGCGGCTCCTCGTTTCTCGTCACATACTGATTTCGATGACTAACGTTGTATGAGCAATATAAAAACAATGCCAAAGCAAGTGTCGGGACGTGCGCGCAAGGGACATCATAAATATATTTTCGTTGTCGGCGGCGTCATGTCCGGCGTCGGAAAAGGAATTGCCACCGCCTCGATCGGGAAATTGTTGACTGCGCGCGGTCTTTCGGTAAATCTCGTCAAGGTGGACCCGTATCTTAATGTGGACGCAGGCACCATGAATCCCATAGAACATGGTGAGGTATTCGTGTTGGACAGCGGACTTGAGACGGATCAAGACATGGGAAATTACGAGCGTTTCCTGGATCGTGATCTTGGCCCCGACGACTATATGACGAGCGGCATGGTGTATAGCTCCGTCATCGAACGCGAGCGCAATCTTGGATATGATGGAAAGTGCGTGGAGGCAATACCACACGTGCGCGATGAGATAACCAATCGTCTGAAGCGCGCCGCAGAAGCGAGTAAATCAGATGTTTCGGTTATCGAGATAGGCGGTACAATCGGTGATTTCCAAAACGCATTGTTCATCGAAGCCGCGCGTGTCATGCATTTGCTGAATCCTGCCGATGTTCTTTTTGTGATGGTCTCGTTTCTCCCTGTTCCCGGCACGTTGGGCGAAATGAAAACGAAACCGACACAGAATGCCGTGCGCATGCTCAATTCTTACGGCGTCCAACCGGATATTATCATCGCGCGGTCCACACATAGACTGGATAGAAAACGGAAAGAAAAATTGGCAATTTGGTGCAATGTGCCGCCGGAGCGCATCATCTCCGCTCCGGACGTGGAATCAATCTACGATGTACCTATCAATTTCGAACGTGACAAGTTTTCTGACATTCTCCTTGAAGCGCTTGGTAAGAAGAGCGCACCGCCTGCTGAGCTTTCGGAGTGGAAAAAATTTGCCGAACATGCGCATAACGGGAACGGCACTGTGAGAATAGGCATCGTTGGCAAGTATTTCGATACCGGTGACTTCGTACTTTCTGATGCGTACATCTCTGTCATTGAGGCGATAAAATTCTCTGCTTATGATGCTGAGTATAAACCCGAGATAGAATGGATAAACTCAAAAGACATACAAGACGGAACATTACCCGTGGAATCGCTAAGGAAATATGACGGCATCATTGTTCCCGGGGGTTTTGGAGAAACTGGTATCGAGGGGAAGATACAAACGGCGCAATTCGCACGCGAGAATAAAATCCCGTACTTCGGGCTTTGTTATGGTCTCCAGATGATGGTTATCGAGTATGCGCGCAATGTCGCAGGATTGAAGAACGCGAATACGACGGAAATAGAACCCGGAACGCCGCATCCCGTGATAGACATCCTTCCGGATCAGCGTGAGAAACTTGCGCGAAAAGATTACGGCGGCTCAATGCGTTTGGGTGCCTACCCGTGTGTTTTGAAGGAGGGGACGAATGCCTATGAAGCGTACCTGCCCGTGCTCAAGAAGGCGGATGGGAAAAAAGAAATATCAGAACGCCACCGTCATCGTTATGAAATAAATCCAGAATACGTCGAGCGGCTTGAGAAAGCGGGACTCGTGTTCTCAGGACGTTGGCAGGGCGGAAAACTCATGGAAATCGCAGAATTGCCGAAGACCGAACACCCATTCATGCTCGGTACACAGTTTCATCCGGAATTGCGAGCCCGTCCGCTTTCGCCACACCCGCTCTTTTCTGCGTTTATTAAGGCGGCGATCCAACGAACGCAGAACACACGCGTGATACAGTAATCGTATGACACGGTTGGCTATCAATGGCTTTGGAAGGATTGGACGAAGTTTCTTTCGCGCTTCTTTTGGAAGACAAGAAATGGAAGTGGTGGCGGTGAATGATCTCACCAGTCCGGAGAATCTAGCGTATCTTTTGAAATACGACACGGTATACGGCCGCGCTCCATTTTCCGTAAAGACTGAAAACGGTGCACTCATCATTGGTGGCAAAACCATTCCCGTTATCGCCGAGCGTGAACCCGCAAAACTTCCATGGAAGGACATGAGCGTGGATATTGTTATTGAATCGACTGGACTTTTCACAGACGCTGGAAAAGCAAAAGCGCACATAGACGCGGGCGCTAAGCACGTCGTTATCACAGCTCCCGCAAAAGGCGAGGGCGCAGAGACCATACTCATCGGTGCGAATGAAGAAAAATTTGGGACTTGTAACATTACTTCGAACGCATCTTGCACTACGAACGCCTGCTCGCCTTTAATAGGCATTTTGAATGAGACGCTTGGTGTTGAGCGCGCTATTCTGAATACGACTCACGCATATACCACCTCGCAAGGAATTGTCGACGGTCCTGCACCGGATGATTTTCGTCGCGGTAGAGCTGGTGCGGCAAATCTCGGTCCGTCGTCCACGGGTGCCGCAAAAGCGACGACGGTCGTATACCCGAGTTTAAAGGGAAAATTTGACGGTATTGCGGTGCGTGTTCCTGTACCATCCGGTTCCATAGTGGACATTACATTTGTTCCGAAGCGTGCGACGAGCGTTGAAGAAGTGAACGATATATTAAAAGAAGCGGCGAAAAGCGACCGTTGGAAGCGCGTATTTGCTGTAACGGAAGAACCGCTTGTATCGTCGGATATTTTAGGACAGCCGTATGGAGCCATCGCGGATCTACCGATGACGCGTGTTGTGGACGGAACCCTCGTCAAGGTTCTCGCATGGTACGACAATGAAATGGGATATGCGTATGCGCTGGTTGAACATGTGATCGGAGTAAGTAAACACCTATAATCATGAATCCAGTTAGAGGCCTCGGTCGCATGAATCAAGATACTGCAACCACCGTGGCGAACCCCGTTAGAGACTGCGGAAGATACGATTCCAATATGTTAAGAAGTCACAAGTGTAGTTATGATACAGATTAAACAACAAGTATTGGTACGGGAAGCTATGCTTCCTGTCTCTAACGGGGCGAACCAAACGAGTAGCGCAGTTTCTGATAGAACAGCGAAAACGCGATCCGCCTCCAACGGGATGAAAGTATATTTTGCGGCGGACCATGGCGGGTTTCCTTTGAAAGAGATCTTAAGACCCTTTGTTCACTTGCTCGGATATGAAGTAGAAGATATGGGCGCTTTTACACTTGACATGAACGATGATTACCCAGTTTTTGTGCAAGCAGTGGCGCGCAAAGTCGCTGAAGATCCCACGCATAGACGTGGGATTGTAATGGGGGGATCAGGACAAGGAGAAGCGTTTGCGGCCAACCGTATAAAGGGAGTGCGCGCAGTTGTCTATTACGGGGAACCCGCGCGCAAACAAACGGATGCAGACGGGAGAGAGCTCGATATGATTACCTCTACTCGCGAACATAATGACTCGAATATTCTATCTCTTGCGGGGCGTTTCTTGACAGAAGAAGAAGCGAAACAGGCCGTACAAAAATGGCTTAAAGTGCCGCATAACGGCGCTGAACGGCACACGAGGCGTCATAAGATGCTGGATGGCGCATGATAGAGATTATCCCCACCGTGGTCCCGAACTCTCTTTCTGAGATTAACGAAGTGAGCGAACGATACTCCTCGTTCGCTTCTTTTTTTCATATAGATGTCGCTGATGGAAGATTTGCACCGAATACAACGTGGCTTCCATCGGAGGGAGACAGGTTGCCGAAGGGTTATTCATATGAGGTTCACCTCATGGTCTCGGACCCTCGCGCCATCGGTCTTTCTTTCGTCAAGGCGGGTGCCCATACGCTTATCGGGCACATTGAAGCATTCAGTAATACCAAGGAAGCGGAGCGAACTTTTGAGGAATGGAAAAAAGCGGGCGTGTGCAAAATCGGCGTTGGAGTGCTACTTCAGACTCCCTTAGAAGAAGTCGAACCATATCTTCCGTTTGTTGATTTTGTGCTTTTCATGACCATCGCACGCATTGGCGTACAGGGAATTCCTTTTGACGAGAGAGGAGTGGCGCGTATAGCCGAATTTAGAAGCATTCATCCAGAAGTTGCGCTTGCAGTAGATGGCGGTGTGTCGAAAGACAACATCGCTAAGCTTGCGCGCGCGGGTGCCGCGCGCTTCGGCGTTGGGAGCGCGATATCGAAAAGTACGTATCCCTCCGACGCTTATGCGTGTCTTCGGGAGTTGGCAGAAGGAGCATAGCCGGCTTCACGTTCTCGCTTGTGGATAAGTTTACTTGCCTCTTTTCTGGCGGACATTACCATTGGGGACATATGGACGACATTAGATTTAGCTCGGATCAGAATGATGAGTTTGGGCGGCCGGCAGGGCGCCGAGGGTTCAATTTGGGCGGTATGTTAATTAGGTGGGGTATCGCTAAGGATCGAAGACAGGCCGAATATGTAATGCTGGGAATTGTTGCATTAGTTTTCGTCGCTATCTTTTTCTTACTGTGGGGATCCGGGTCGCCAGAGATACCGCCCCCACCATCACCGGATGGTATCGTGAGTCAACTTTCCCCAACATCACATGAGGCATAGTAAAGCGTCCAGCTCCGGAACAAGAGGTTTCACTCTTATCGAGCTTCTGGTCGTTGTGGCCATTATCGGCCTTCTCTCAAGCGTTGTTCTTGCGTCTCTGAACGGCGCTCGGGTTAAGGGTCGCGATGCGCGGAGACTAGCCGACGTTAAACAAATACAACTTGCGTTGGAGCTATACTATGACGACAGTGATAACAAATATCCGGCCTCGGTCTCGGGTAACTGGCTTGCGAATGTTGTTGGTCTCACACCCACATACATCTCCACGATGCCTCATGACCCTAACATATCATCGCCTGGTACAGGGAACGATTATCGCTATTGGAGTAGCGGTGCGGCGAATCAGAGGAAAGGGTACAGTGTGTTAATTCGCCTTGAGCGCGCGACAGACTGGTGTCGCGTAACGGTTGGAGAGATAATCCCGTCGGGGTGGACAGACAACCCGGACTGTTCCGAGGTTTGAGTTGTACCACATCGATTCTCTGCATAATGTGGACGCGCATGCGTTACAATGGGGAGGATGGAAGCGCTCACGGATTCAGAGATTAAAGCAATTGAGCGGCTGGCTCTGAATATTCGCCGGACTATCATAGAAATGCTCGTCGCCGCAGGAAGCGGACATACCGCCGGCCCCTTGGGCATGGCGGATGTGTTTGCGGCTCTCTATTTCCGCGTCTTACGGCATGATCCGAAGAATCCGGATTGGAAAGAACGCGATCGCCTTATACTTTCCAATGGCCACATCGTTCCCGTGCGTTATGCCGCGATGGCGCATGCAGGATATTTCCCTGTGGAAGAATGCCTAACTTTACGAAAATTCGGCTCGCGTCTGCAGGGACATCCAGAGCGAGAGCGTCTTCCTGGCCTTGAAACGACATCGGGCCCTTTGGGAAGCGGACTTTCGCAAGCTACGGGCATCGCGTATGCGGCACGTATGGATGAAAAGAAATTTCGCGTTTTTTGCGCGATGTCTGATGGTGAACACGATTGTGGCAATACTTGGGAAGCGGTCATGTTCGCAGGCGCAAATCGTCTTTATAATCTGACAGCCATTATTGACCGCAATAATATCCAGATAGACGGCTATACCGAATCTATCATGCCGCTTGAACCCTTGCGTGCAAAGTATGAAGCATTCGGTTGGCATGTATTGGAAGTAGACGGACATAACGTCGCGCACGTCATCGCCGCATGCGAAGAAGCCGCGGCCGTTTATGAGAAGCCGAGCGTTATCATTGCTCACACTATTCCTGGCAAGGGCGTGAGGGAGATAGAGCGCGATTATCGCTGGCACGGAAAACCGCCGAATAAGGAAGAGGCGGCGGTGTTCCTGAACGAACTCCGGACGTTGCAGGGGAAAATTACGAGCGAACATCAGTAACCACTTTCAGTGGAATCTCTAATCTCTAAACCCTAATTTCTAAACAATTCCAAAACTCTAATCTCAAAAGAACCGCAGGTATGTTACATTTTACATCGCATGTTTTGGATTTTGACATTTGAGATTATGTAGAGATTAGATATTAGAATGTAGAGATTACTATAGATATGCAGGCAGTTCAAATACACAATGGATACTTTCTGGTCCTTGCGCACGGCGAGGAGCTTATAGAAACCGTCACAAAATTTTGTGAAGAGACCGAGATGCACTGGGGTCAATTTCAAGCTATAGGTGCCGTAGAGGATGTGGATATAGGATACTACGATTTGGAGAACAAGCGTTATATGTTTCAACGAGAAGATGGGCCGTTTGAGGTTGCGAGTATGGATGGCAATATTTCAGAATACAGTGAACGCCCGCTTGTTCACGCGCACGCGGTTCTTTCTCAGTGCGATGAGACTCTTCGCTGTATCGGCGGTCATATAAAATCAGCTCGCGTCGCATTGACCTTAGAGCTTTGCCTATGGCATGTAAGCCAGCCACTTTTGCGTGAGTCCGACGAAGAAACGGGTCTTAATCTAATTGATCTCAATCCATGATTCGCAAAGAAATGCACTTACGTGCAGACCTCTTTGAGGTAAAAGAGCAGGCCTCAACTCGCGACGGCTTTGGGAAGGGTTTGATTGAGGCGGCTGATGCCGACTCTCGCGTTATTGCTTTGTGTGCTGATCTAACCGAGTCCACGCGCGTGGAGGCCTTTGCGAAGAAGTATCCCGACCGCTTTATTGAGGTCGGCGTTGCCGAGCAAAATCTTGCCGCGCTCGCATCCGGCTTCGCGAGCTATGGGAAGATTCCCTTTATTGCCTCATACGCGACATTTTCTCCCGGACGCAATAACGAGCAGATACGAACGACCGTTGCCCTTAACAACGTTCCCGTCAAGGTAGCGGGGATGCACGCGGGAGTCTCTGTTGGGCCGGACGGCGCAACACATCAAGCGCTTGAAGATATAGCGCTCATGCGGGTCTTGCCACGCATGACGGTCATTTCGCCCTGCGACGCGGAAGAGGCCCGCAAAGCGACTCTCGCGGCCGCAAAACTTCCCGGGCCAGTATATTTGCGATTCGGGCGCGAAAAAACTCCTCTTATAACCACGCGTGAGACGCCGTTTGAGTTAGGTAAGGCGCAAATATTCTGGTCTCCCGAGGTTAAACCTCGGGAGGTTGTGATTTTTGCGACAGGACCGCTTGTTCATAATGCGCTTCTTGCCGCACGCGAATTGGAAAAAGAGAATATCAGTATTGTTGTCGTAAACGTGCATACGGTAAAACCGCTTGATGAAAAGACCATTGTCAGGTTTGCGCGCGAATGTGGCACAGTCGTCTCGGTGGAGGAGCACCAAGTGGCAGGCGGTCTAGGAAGCGCCATTGCTGAACTTCTTGCGCGCGAAGCGCCCAGCCCGATTGAATTCGTCGGGGTTCACGACAGTTTTGGACAGTCTGGGACACCACAAGAGCTTATTGAACACTACGGGATGGGAGTATCGCATATCGTCAAAGCAACACAGCGAGCTATCAGCCGTAAGTAAACCAATGCATTCCGACTCTACAGGGCGTCTGCCTGTGGGTGGCCGCACCTGTCTGCCGTGCCAGCACAGGTAGACGCAGACAGGTTAACCCTGTGGGTCTTACCTCCCGAGGTTTAACCTCGGGGAGTGGCCGCACGCAGATTAGGTTAACCCTGCGGGTCGGGAATGCCCCCTGCATTGTTGCGGTGTTTCGTTCGCGGGATATCAAACAAACGAGAAATCCTCGGATCACAATACGGTTGCTGTAAATTCTTTCGGCCGTTTTGCGTACCATTCTTCGATTTTGTCGGCGGTAAGCAATCCTTTTTGTGCGCCTATTTCTTGCACAACGGAAGCCGAGTTTATGAGACCGCGCAGAAGTGCTTCTTGCGGGGGTAGGCCTTTGACGATGTATGCGACCGTTGTTGATGAAGTCGAATCTCCCGCACCAGTTCTGTCTACAGGTGGCGCGGGGTCCGGATACATCGGTGCAGACCACACGCCATCGGGTGTCTCAATGTACGAACCATTTCTGCCGTCGGTTATAACGGCTATTTTAGGACCGAGCGCGCGGACCCCTTTCAAAAGATCTTTTATATCATGCCCCTTCGTTTTTAGTATTGCTTGAGATTCTTCCTTGTTGCAGAAAAATATTTCCGATGTGCGATAGACATCACCCAACTCCTCTACCCCAAGTTTTATTTGGAATGTGCCGGGTTGGAACGCAAGCTTTACGTCATTCTTCGCGCAGTAGCGAGCAACCTCCAACTGGTAAGGAATAGAGTTCTCCCCGAGCGATGTTAAGTAGAGCCAACGCGGTGGCTCTGGAAACGACGGTAATTCGTACGGATATTCTTGGTGTTTTACGAGGATGGTGCGCTCCGCTTCGTACTGGAGAACGTAGTGGTAATTCGTTAGCAAACCTTTGTGGGTTCGTACAAATTCAGTCGAGATGCCTTCTGTTTTCATGGCATCGACGCAGTCGGCTCCATTCCTGTCATCCCCTATGTCAGTTAGGGCCGCGCTCCGAAGGCCTATTCGATGCGCGGCTACGGCGGCGTTCGGTCCATTTCCTACGGCTCGCACCTCGGTCACCGACGCGTAAGGTATCTTTTGTCCGAACCGGACGCACAGCATGCAATTCTCGTCATTGATGTCGCAGTTCACTCGTGCGTCCTTGAGACGTATAAAAGCGTCGGTCGTCATATCGCCGACGGCCATAAAGTCGAGTCTCATTAGCTCATCCTACCACACGCATATTGCGCAAAGAAGATAAATCCGTATACTTCGAAGCCATGTTAGAGCTAGAGGTTAAACTGCGCGACGCGAACGAGTCCGCAGAAATATTACGTGATCAGGGTGTTGTGCCTGCCATTTTCTATGGGCCGAAAGAGAACTCCACCCCTGTCTCGATAGATTCTTTGAAACTTGAGCGTATCTGGCGCGAAGCAGGCGAGACGACCATCGTGAGACTGAAGGGGGTGGGGGAAGAAAAAGAAACTCTGTTCCACGACGTACAAATCCATCCCGTCACAGGGAAACTCTTGCACGCCGATTTTTATTGTCTAGAGAAAGGAAAGAAGATTGTCTTGAGCGTCCCCCTCGTATTCGTGAATGTTGCGCCTGCAGAGAAGGCGGGTCATATCGTTGTAAAAACATTGCATGAAGTCGAGATAGAAGTATCTCCACACGATTTGCCGCACAACCTTCCTGTCGACCTCTCGTTGCTTCAGGACATCGGCGACCACATCATGGCGTCTCAAATACCGCTTCCGGAAAGCGCTTCGCTTATCACGGAACCTGACGAGATAATCGCTTCGGTCAAGATATTCGAGGAAGAACCGGAAGAGGTAGCTCCTCTGCCTGAGACGGAGATCATTGGAGAGAAGAAAGAGGGGGCAGAGACGGGAACACCGAGTGCATCTGGAGAGGAAGAGAAGTCCGCCAAAGGCGGACCCGCCTCAGGCGGGAAAGAAGAAAGAAAGTAAACCATCTTTCTATCGTGGAGAAAACTCGCGTCCGTTCGAGCGTCCTCTGGTATAATCCCTCTGATGTATATGCTTGGGAAACGGGCGCGAGCACTGCTCTTTCTGTATGCTCTCGCATTTGCGATTATATCCACCGCACCTTTTTTTGTGTCTGCCGAGACGATGGAAGAGCGGCGTCTTCGTCTTGAACGTGAATTGGCTGTCATTGAGCAGGATATCGTCGAGAAGAGGGGTGTTCTCTCAGAAAAACAAGCGGAGCGCACGTCGCTTGAGCGCGACATGGCGATTCTCGACAACCAAATAGCAATCGCCGCGCAAGAGATACGATTTCGCGATATCACGCTCTCGAAGATTCGCGACGGAATAACAGATAAGCGGGTTGCCATATCGGAATTGGACAAAAAAGTGGAGCGCTCTGAAGCGTCTCTCGCACAGCTTATCCGTCGCACGCGCGAGATAGACGATCTTTCACTTTCCCACTTTGTACTTGCGGGTTCTCTCTCGGAAGTTTTTAGAGATTTGGATGATTTCCACACGCTCCAGAAGGCGCTTGATGTATCGTTTCAGGAAATGGCCTTACTTCGGTCCGATTTGCTTGCCCGCAGAACGGCCCTTGAGAGCCAGGAAAGCGATGAAGAACGTCTTCGCCGTTTGCAATTGCTTGAGAAGAAAGAAATAGAACGAAAAGAAAGAGAAAAACAACAAATACTCACGGCCACCAAAGGCGAAGAAAAGGCGTATCAAGAGCTTATCGCGGAACGTGAGCGGACGGCGGCGCAGATACGAGCGGTCATCTTTGAACTTTTGGGTTCGGCGGACATCTCTTTTGGAACCGCGTACGAATTCGCAAAATCGGCGAGCGTCACGACAGGGGTGCGCCCCGCGTTTCTTCTCGGCATACTAAAGAACGAATCTGACCTTGGAAAGAACGTTGGCCAATGCCTCCTTACGAATGAGCCCGAAAGGGGGAACGGCAAAGGCGTGAATACAGGACGCCTTTTTGAACGGGTCATGCATCCAAATAGAGATGTTGATTCGTTCATACAAATAACAACCGAGCTCGGTATTAATTGGAACACACAGGTTGTTTCTTGCCCGCAGTCGGTTGGATACGGAGGTGCTATGGGTCCGGCGCAGTTCATTCCATCCACATGGATGCTCTACAAGGATCGGATAGCTAGGGCAACAGGAAAAAATCCGCCGAATCCATGGCTCCCGCAAACGGCGTTTACGGCCTCAGCAATATTTCTTGCTGATCTTGGTGCCGACAGGGGAACATCTGCCGCCGAGCGCGAAGCGGCTCTGCGCTACTTCGCCGGCGGCAACTGGAAAAATCCGGCGTTTGCCTCATATGGAACACGCGTCTTGAATTTTGCTGAAGATTTCCAGAAACAGATAGATATTTTGGAGGGGCGTTGATTGCTCGGGCGGCGTGTGGGCTGCTCGAGTACGGATATTTTTCTGCTGAAAAATTCCTCGAGCCAGGCACCTCGCGCTCGCTAGTCTCTCGCAACCCACACGCCGCTCTCGCATTAATCCATGCGCAGAATTCCCCGACAGCTTGCCCCCGACACCTATCTTGGCGATGCACGAAGTGCGGTGCGGGGCGCCTTCGCCAAGATAGGTGTGGGGGCTTGGCTGCGGGGATGAATGCGCATGAGGAAAGGGGGTCGGGGAAAACGTAGTTTTCCCCGTGGAGGAGAGCAGAGAGCCTGTAATCAGGTGAACGTTCCGAACCGAGTGGTTCTCAAAATAAAATACCGCGACAGCTTGGCTGCGCGGTAGTTTATCTTGAGGTGGTTGTTACTGAAAAACACTGCCGCCCTTGCCCCGACTGCTTTTTTAGTGTAGAAATAGCGTCATGAAAAAGGACACACATCCGGCGGGTTATCGACCGGTCATTTTTGAAGACTCCACCAGCGGGAAGAGCTTTTTGATTTCCTCGACTGTTACGACCGAGAAGACAGCGACATGGACCAAGGCCTACGAGGACGGTTCATCCGGCCAGAAAGGATTAGGGACTATCGGGAAAGAGTACCCAGTGTTCCATGTGGAAATATCCAGCGCTTCTCATCCATTCTATACAGGACACTCAAAAGTCATAGACACCGCTGGACGCGTGGAGAAGTTCAAGAGAAGGATGGCCGCCTCAAAACCGAAGAAAGCGTCTTCTCGGAAGATTTCTAAAGAGTCAGAGAAGTAACGTCATTGCCTGTATCCTGGTGCTGTTTTCGGATTTACTAATTCCGAACACAGTGCTGTGGCAAGACGGTGTTATTCTTTTGTTATGGTGAAAGAAGTATTTAACCCGGATGAATATGCAAACGACCATCGTGTCGCCTATCTTGTTGCCGAGTGGAAACGTCTCACGCAAGCGGAGCAAGATTCGACAGAGCTCATCGAAGTGGACCCCTCCATGCGCGAGCTTGCGACAAAAGAGCTCCAAGACATAGTAGAGCAGAAGAAGAAGCTCATGGAACAGATGGAATCCATTATCGGTCGTCCAGGTGAGCGCGAATGGCCGAACGAACTCATTCTTGAGATACGCGCGGGTGTCGGGGGAGAGGAAGCGTCCCTTTTTGCCGAAGATCTCGCTAATATGTACCTACGGTATGCAGAGTCGCGCGGGTGGCGATGGAAGTCACTCGATGAATCGCGGGCGGCTCAAGGTGGTTTCAAAGAAGTGCAGTTCGAGATAAAAGGCAATGACTGTTATCGCGAATTACAATATGAGACTGGCGTTCACCGTGTTCAGCGCGTTCCTTTAACGGAAAAACAAGGCCGTATTCATACTTCAACGGCCTCAGTTGCGATACTTCCACTGTATAAGCGCACAAAAATAGAATTGAACCCCATTGACATTGAGGTATCATTTGCCCGCTCAGGTGGTGCGGGTGGCCAGAATGTCAATAAGGTAGAGACTGCCGTCCGGCTTGTTCACAAGCCGACCGGTATTGAAGTGAAGTGTACGTCGGAACGCAGTCAACAGCAAAATCGTGAGAAAGCCATGCGGCTTCTCATTAGTCGTATTCAATTGGCACAAGATGAGGAGGAGGCGAGAAAACGTTCGGCGGAGCGGAGTATTCAAATCGGAACAGGTGAACGCTCTGAGAAAATACGTACCTACAATTTTCCGCAGGATCGTATCACGGATCATAGAATCAAGGAGTCATGGTCGAACCTTGAGAAGGTCTTGTCCGGAGGCCTTGCGCCCATTATCGAGGCACTGACGGCGGCGGATACAGACCGACCGACCGTTGCGACAGACGATTCTGTTTGATAGTATGCACCAGCCCAACTCGTTTGCTTTGTGGGTGGGGTTGCTCGCTGTATGACAACTACACAGACCGATATTAAAACACTCTTCGAAGCCGGAGCGCACTTTGGGTATGCGCGTTCGCGTCGTCATCCGACTGCGACAGTTTTTATATATGGTACGAAAGATCGCATGGACATTTTTGATCTTGAAGGGACGCATAAGTATCTTGAGACGGCACGCGCCTTTGTGAATTCATCAGCCGGGAACGGGAAGATCGTACTTTTTGTAGGCGGCAAGCATGAGGTTGTGGCCACCGTAAAAGAAACCGCGCAGAGAGCTGGTATGCCCTATGTCGCAGGTCGTTGGATAGGGGGCACTCTCACGAATTTCAAGAACATCCGCAAACGCATCGGTCGTTTGCAGAAGCTTACCGAAGAACGCGAATCGGGGGAACTTGAGAAATACACGAAAAAAGAACGTTTACTCATAGACCGTGAGATAGAGGAGCTTCTCGGGCGCTTCGGTGGCTTAACCGTCATGGCTGAATTACCCGACGCTCTCTTCGTGGTCGATACGCGCCATGAGAATACGGCGGTGCGGGAGGCAAATCAGATGGGCATTCCCGTCATTGGACTCGCGAGCTCAGATTGTGACTTCTCTCTCATACAGTATCCGATACCTGCGAACGATACTTCCGTGCGGAGTGTGCGGCTTGTGTGTGAGCAGATCGCCAATGCGTACCTTGAGGGAAAGAAGGCGCAGGTTGCTAAACCTGACGCATTAGACAAATAGCGGACTGCAGTATCAAGAGAAGGCCCTTGATGCTTATAACGTAGTGAATGATACTTAACTATCTATATGGAGATTACGACCGATATCATAAAAAATCTCCGGGATGAGACAGGTGTTTCCATAATGCAGTGCAAGAAGGCGCTCGAAGAAGCAGGAGGTGATGTAGAAAAGGCAAAAATAATTCTTCGTAAGCAGAGCGCGGCTATCGCAAGAAAAAAGTCTGATCGTGAATTAGGAGCCGGAATTGTAGCGGCCTACACGCACGCCGGTGGTTCGGTTGTTGGTGCCGTCGTTCTAGCATGTGAGACAGACTTTGTTTCCAAGAATGAGGAGTTTGGCAAGCTAGCGTACGACATTGCAATGCATGTAGCCGCAATGGCTCCGCAGTTTCGTTCGCGTGATGATGTGAAAGAAGAAGACATAAAATCTGCACGAGAGGTGTTCGAAAAAGAAGCTATTGCTGTGCCAGAAGCCGCTCGCGCAAAAGCGGTGGAAGGGAAACTCAACTCTTATCTAAGTGAAAAAGTCTTGCTAGAACAATTATTCGTGAAGGATCCAAATATAACGATACGCGGTCTTATTGAATCGGCGACCCAAAAATTTGGCGAGAAGATAGAAGTTACGCGTTTTGAGAGACTTGCGGTAAAATAGAGCGACTATGGCATTAGCAACGACCGTCTTTTTCGTTGCGTTGGCTGGTTTAATCTGTTTGTTCGGATTTAAATACTGGGAGAACAGACGCGGAAAAATGCCTTGGTCGAACACGCGGCGTCGTATTGATGCGCATGCGCATCGCACGAAAGAAATAATGCTTGTGAGTGTGGTAGAGCTGGAAAAGTTACCACCGCACCTCATCAATTTTATGCGCGCAAGTGTTCAGAGGGGGGCGATTGCTTTCGGATATCTCGCGCATTGGCTTGGACGACGCTCTCATGCTCTTGCTGACATGATCTCTCATAAGCATCGTTTCCAGCGTAAGGAGACCAACTCTGAATTTCTCAAGAAGGTTATTGAGCATCCCATGAGGCCTGAGAACGGAAGGGTGAGTGGAGTGCATTCGGCGAGCGCTCAGCATGCTATTCAGGAAGAGATTTCTCTTTCACCGACCTACGACTCTCCTGAACCTCATGCTACCGCAGTACCTACGGATATTGGTACTACTCTGGTTGAGCGTGAGCAGACACAAGGCAAGGCGGAAGAACCTGTATCTCCAATGGCGAAAGAGCAAAATGCCCCACGTCGCGCTCGGAGAGTTAGACGCAGTAAACCGATGCCTGAGGAGCAAAGAAGCGAGAAACCTTCGAATGCGCGTAAGAGAAAAGATACGGCTTCATTCGGAGAGAATCCCAATGATTAAAAGAGTATATTTACTGCTTTGAGAAAGGCGACACTGCGGCTCAGGCTGGCTAGATTAGAGTAGCCGTTTTGCCAGCCCAGTTAGAAAATGAGATAGTGTCAGATGCGGTCGGAGTAGCTCCCACCTTCGCTTAAGCTGTGCATGAGCTTCGGAAGGGCAAGCAGTAGGACTTTTCACTACCGCTTGCACTTCGAAGCTCCGGCGTAGCCGGAGCGTAGTAGTGCCGGTGTAGCTCCCACCTTCGCTTAAGCTGTGCATGAGCTTCGGAAGGGCAAGCAGTAGGACTTTTCACTACCGCTTGCACTTCGAAGCTCCGGCGTAGCCGGAGCGTAGTAGTGCCGGTGTAGCTCAATGGTAGAGCACCCGTTTTGTAAACGGAAGACGTGGGTCCGATTCCCTCCACCGGCTCAAGTGATCTGTACCCCGTAAAGTAGACACGGGAGTACACATCACACGTTATCTTTTGATTGTCGCGGCATCTTCACTCTCCGTTGTTTGCAGTGCAGTGAGTTCCGGTAGGATGTTCTCTATATCCTCGACATTGTGGAGTCCGTAGTAGGGTAGTCCGTTTATGACAAGTGCAGGCAGATCGTTTTCCACATTGTTGATTTGTATCAGTGTCTGCAGAGCGGGATTTTCAAGATTGTAATCAAACGAATATACACGTAATTGCGGATAGTCTCGCGAAAGCGCAGTTAGCACATACCCCTGCTCCTCGCAGTCTTCGCAGTCCCCTTTGTTTGAGAAGAAATAAAGGATGAAGATAGGTTCCAAGCCGCATTTCTCGGAGACCTCTTGCATGAGAAGCAGATCTTTTATCTGGAGTAGGGAGTAGTACCGCTTAAGTCGAACGAGCGAGTCCTGCTCAACCGAGGCCTGTGTTTCAAGATATGCGATACGCTCACCGACAGGTCCGATCTCTCGTGAGAGAACGGAGTTTTCCGATATGTCGCTACACGAATGTGATGCAAGGAGAGCGAATTGCGTCTCAAGGGAAAGGATGTCTATAAAGACGTTATCCTGTGCTGTGCGCACCTCTGTCGCTCGCAAGTTGTTGAAGTAGTTTGCGGCGTAGAAAGCTGTCGCAAAGATGAGTGCCGTAATAACAAACGCAGTGGCATATGTTTGCCATCGCATAGAGCGTGTACCGATAGATGGTTCTTCCATGATATGTTATTTCCATCGGACACCCGTTCCGAAGAAAGCGCGCACGACGGCGGTTGCGAGCCATAATGGCACGAGAAATCCATAAAAGATAATGAAAAGGGGAGTACTAGAAGGTGGCAGTCGGCGACCGGTGCTTATCAAAGAGCCAACGCTAATAAGGACAACAATAAGCAGTATGGAGACGTATATTAAGAATAATATTGCGCTGGTATTGATGTAAAAAAGGTCAAAGGACGGCGTAAAAGATATTCCTATTATCTGAGCGCGTGCGTAGGTTTGGGCTACTGTATGCGCTCCGTACCAGAAGATTCTTGCGAAGAAAAACAACGCGACTGCTATTGAAATAAGAGCCGCAGGAAGAATAATCATTCCGAGATTTCCGTACATGCGGTTTATGAACATAGAGCGATAATCAATGGCATTCCGCAGGAATCCGTATGCCCAACGTACTCTCTGTCGGAAAAGCGCCTTAAGCGTGTGCGGAGTTGTCGTATGAACCGATGCAGACGGGGCATTTCCAATAAGATATCCGGCGGCCTGAATTCTGAGCGCCATCTCCATATCTTCTGTTGAGTGTCCGTGTCTCCAGCCGCCCAGCTCGCGTACGACGCTTGTGCGGAAAATAGAGAATGGCCCGGGCGTGATAAACGCGGAACCCAGCGCCGAGAACATAAAGCGATTAAAGACCGAAAGAAGATATTCTACATTTTGCATGTGCTGAAGAAAGGTTTTCGGCTCTCTTACATGAATTCCGGGAGTGATTGCGGCTACGTTCTTGTTCTCAAATGGGCGAGCGAGCATAGCGAGAGATGAAGCTTCAACCACAGAGTCTGCGTCTAAGCAACCGATAAGCTCCGCATCGGTTTTTGCAAGAGCAAGGTTCATCGCCGTATGTTTACCGCCATTTTTTTTGCGATAAATACGGACACGACTATCAAGAGCATATTTATGCGCAATCTCTGCCGTGCGATCGGTAGAACCGTCATCTATCACGAGAATTTCCAATTTACCGTGCGGATACGAGAGGGAGAGCAGGGAATCGAGCGTACCCGCGACCGTGTTTTCTTCGTTGAAGCATGGAACGACAATGGCAACGCGCGGCAAGGCAAGTTCTTTTGCCGATTTAGGCGTATGGACCGTTTTCCCGAATCGTCTTTCAAGAAATGAAACAAGTAGAAACACCTCAAAGAACAGCGCGGTAAAAAGGGCTGCGTAGGTGATGATATGGCCAATCTCCGTCATTCGCAGGATTATAGCAGAAAGGTTAGAATGTGTGAGATGGAGATATCAAGACGAGGCCACATGCATCCGATATCCTCGCTTATTCGCGAGGCGAATTCCATTTTTTACAACATGGGATTTACGTTTGCCGAGGGACCTCTCATAGAGAGCGAGTGGTACAACTTTGATACGTTGAACGTTCCGAAAGACCATCCGGCGCGCGACATGCAAGACACTTTCTACATAAAGGACGAGCCAGGATATGTATTGCGTACGCACACAAGTCCCGTCCAGGTGCGCTACATGGAGGGAGAGGTAAAGAAGGGCAATACACCGCCCTACCGTGTCATCGTTCCCGGGAAAGTCTTTCGTAATGAGGCGACGGACATGACGCACGAGGCAGAGTTTTACCAAATAGAGGGACTTGTCGTTGGAGGGGATGTGACGCTCGCGAATCTCAAGGCAACACTTACTCGTTTTTTCAAAGAATTGTTCAAGAATGCGAATGTTGAAATCCGTTTTCGACCGAGCTTCTTTCCTTTCACGGAGCCCTCGGTCGAAGTAGATATGCGTATCGTCGGAGATAGTGCGCCCGAAAAGCTACGTGACAAATGGATAGAGATGATGGGAGCTGGCATGGTGCATCCTAATGTATTAAAAAATGCCGGTGTTGATCCTAAAAAGTACCGCGGCTTCGCATTTGGGATGGGGCTGGATCGTCTTGCAATGCTTCGCTGGGGCATCGATGATATTCGCCTCATGCATTCTGCCGATTTGCGGTTTATAAACCAATTCTGATGCATGAAAATCTCACGCGACTGGTTACAAACATATTTTGAGGAGGAGCTACCGGATGCATCGGTGCTTGCGGAAGCGCTTACGTTCCATGTATTCGAGATAGAGAGTGTCGAGGGTGATGTGTTGGACGTGAAAGTAACGCCGAACCGGGGACATGATTGTTTATGTCACTACGGCATCGCAAAAGAATTATCCGCTATTCTTAATATACCGTTTGTCCCGAAGAAACACGAACGAAGTGTTGATGACATGCTTGCCAAAAAAACCGATACGATCTCTGTCACGATAGATAATTCGTTGTGTAGACGGTACATTGCCGGACACTTAAGAGGGGTGAAAATAGGGCCCTCTCCCGAATGGTTGCGAAAACGTCTCGAAGCAATCGGACAAAAATCCATCAACAACGTGGTGGATGCGACGAACTATGTGATGTTTGATATTGGTCAACCACTGCACGCTTTTGATGCTGGGAAGTTGAAAAAGCAAGAGGCCTATGCAATTTCCATACGTATGGCGAGAAAAGGAGAAAGTATGATTACTCTGGAGGATAAAGAGTATGCGTTTTCCGACGCGATGATGGTTATCACTGACGCGCATGCCGACGCAACTATCGGCATCGCAGGTATCAAGGGTGGAAAAACGAGTGGTGTTGACGAAAAAACGAAAGACATCATTCTTGAGGCGGCAAATTTCGACGGTATTTCAGTAAGACGGGCCGCCCAAGCCCTGAAATTGCGCACCGATGCATCCGAACGCTTTCAACAGGTTCTTTCATCGAATCTTGCCGGATACGGCATGCGCGCAGGTATTGAGATTATTCAAGAGATTGCCGGTGGCGAACTTGTCGGATTTGCGGATGAATATCCGGAACCGGAGGAAGAGCGGAGTGTTTCAGTTTCTATTGCGCAAGTAAATCAGACTCTCGGAACCTCGCTCTCGGAGAGCGACATAACCCGAGTATTTGCCCGTCTCGGATTTTTATACGAGACGCGTGACGGAAAAATCTCCGTTCAGGCGCCTTTTGAGCGTCTTGATATCGTGATACCCGAGGATTTAATCGAAGAAGTCGGTCGTATTATTGGATACGATAAAGTGCCGTCCATTGAACTTTCCGTGTTTCCGCATAAGCCCGAAACAAACAAGAATTTCTATCGGAGCGAGCGCGTACGCGAGGACCTTGTGAGCAAAGGGTATGATGAAGTGTACACGTCGGTATTTGCCGATTCCGGTCGGCGTGCAGTTGCGAATAAAGTCGGCGGTGAGCATCCGTATCTTAGGGAAAGTCTTGTTCTCGGTCTTGAAGAAGCGTTGAAAAAAAACATCCACCGCAAAGATCTACTCGGTATTTCGGAAGTGCGTATTTTTGAAATAGGGACTATTTGGCCTACTCCGTCGAGGAAAAGCGGGCATGACGGGAAGGAAGAAATCGCAGTCGGTATCGCGAGCGAGAAAGAAGGAGTTTCTGAGCAACTTCTGAAAGATATGGCACTCACAACGCTCCAAGGGGCTGGATACGAAAATCTGCCCGTATCTGCTACCGAACGATATCAGCATTTTTCGAAGTATCCATTTATCGTTCGGGATATTGCAATGTGGATTCCGGGAGGGACAGACGAGAATGAAGTTCTAAATTTGATACGAAAAGAGGCGGGGAAATTGCTTGTGCGTGAGCATCTTTTCGATCGCTTTGAAAGAGAAAGTAGAGTATCACTCGCGTTTCGTCTCGTGTTCCAATCGTTCGATCGTACGCTCACAGATGAGGAAGCCAACCAACGCATGAGGAATATACATTCTGTCCTAGAATCAAAAGGTTTTGAAATACGGTAGAAGAAAAGGGCCCCGTTTCTGCTTCAAATTGAGATGATACGGAATCCCCACTCGTGCTAAAACCCCTTCCATTTTGCTTCCATTTCTGCTACACTGAAGCCATAAAATATGGCTAAAGAAAAGGCGAAAAAGGCGACGGTCAATGCCCCCAAAACGGGGGGTTCGTCGTACAGAGCTGAAGACATTACAGTTCTTGAAGGGTTGGAAGCAGTGCGCCGACGCCCGGGCATGTACATTGGGACGACGGGGACCTCCGGCCTTCATCACCTCATCTGGGAAGTCTTTGACAACTCGCGCGATGAAGCGATGGGCGGATTCGCGAACGACATCGAAGTAGCACTTTTGCCTGGGAACCGTGTGCGCGTTGCAGACAACGGCCGCGGAATTCCTGTCGATACTCATTCAAAAACAAAAGTGTCTGCGCTCGAGACCGTCATGACGAAACTTCATGCAGGTGGGAAATTTGGCGGGGAAGGATACAAAGTATCCGGCGGTCTTCACGGTGTCGGCGTTTCTGTAGTGAACGCACTTTCAACAAGTCTGTACGCCGAAGTGCATCGCGAGGGCGGTAAGTTCATGCAGAAATACAAAGACGGTGGCAAGCCGGTCGCGAAGATTAAAAAACTCGGAAGTTCAGAGTCACATGGCACAATCATCACATTCGAGCCAGATCCAAAAATATTTCCGGATCGAGACCTCAACTGGAATACCATTGTCTCCCATATGCGCCAGCAAGCGTATCTTGTTCGAGGTTTGCACATTTCTATTCTTGACCTGCGCAACGCAGGAAAGATAGAAGACGAAGGGGCATATTACCTCCGTGAATTAGGGCTCGACGCTCCGTCAATGACGTTCTATTTCGAAGGTGGTCTACGTTCGCTTGTGCAGTTCCAGAATCGTCACCTTTCTCCGGTACACAAGAATATTTTTTACGTGGAAAAAGAACAGGATGGCGTTGCAGTGGAAGTCGCACTTCAGTATGTAGACGACGTATCTTCGCGCATATCTGCATTTGCGAACAATATCTACAATGCCGAGGGTGGCATGCACATAACCGGCTTCAAAACTGCACTCACAAGAACACTCAACGCACAGCTCAAAAACGGTAGCGGCAAGGAGCAAGATTCGTTTACCGGCGACGATGTATTGGAAGGACTGACTTCGGTCATTTCTATCAAGATGCGCGAGGTTCAGTTCGAGGGGCAGACGAAATCGAAGCTCGGCAGTGTGGAAGCGCGCGGAGCGACCGAGGCGATATTTGGCACCGCTTTCGCGGCGTTTCTGGAAGAGAATCCGGATGATGCGCGGGCTATTTTAGGGAAAGTAGCGCTCGCAATGAAAGCGCGTAAGGCGGCAAAAGCGGCCAAAGACAGTATTCTTCGCAAAGGAGCGCTCGAAGGCCTCGCGCTTCCCGGCAAGCTAGCCGACTGTCAGACGAAAGATGCCTCAGAATCCGAACTGTTCGTGGTTGAGGGAGATAGTGCAGGAGGAAGTGGAAAGATGGGCCGCGACAGGAGAACACAGGCCGTTTTGCCTCTTCGCGGCAAAATTTTGAACATTGAGCGTGCGCGACTCGATAAAATGTTAGCTTCTGAGCAGATAAAGAATCTAGTTGTGGCGCTCGGGACAGCAATAGGCGATGTATTCGACATTTCAAAACTTCGTTATCATAAAATTATAATCGCAACAGATGCCGATGTGGACGGTGCACACATTCGGACGCTTCTTTTAACGCTTTTCTATCGGCACTTTCGGCCGATTATAGATGGCGGGTTTCTCTACATTGCCCAGCCGCCACTTTACAAAATAAAGAAAGGGAGAGAGTCTTTCTATGCATATACAGAGGATGAGAAAGTAAAGATTGCCGGAAAGAATACGCCTATAGAAGGAGAGGTTTCGGGAGAGGTTGAGGAAGAAGCGGCAGGAGAAGACGCTACCCCATCGGAAGGACCAGAGAGCAAGGGAAAGGTTTCCCGTTCTGGGCAGGCCAAGGTCTCTGTTCAGCGCTATAAGGGTTTAGGAGAAATGAACCCCGATGAACTGTGGGAGACGACCATGGATCCCGCAAGGCGTATCTTGAAGCAGGTCACAATCGAAGACGCGCAAGAGGCCGACAAGATATTCGACATGCTTATGGGTACCGATGTTCCCGCGAGAAAATCGTTCATTCAGTCTCACGCAAAAGAAGCAACACTTGATATTTAGTATGAGAGAAGGTGACTTCGTTCCAGATAAGCGAGCGAGGAAATCATTGGTCTTGGAACCGAAAAAGAACTCCGGGATGAGCCGTAGAGGTTTTTTGGAGATTTTAGGCGGGTCGGGAGCTTTTGCCGCCGGGAGTATGATCCCGAAAAGTATTATAAAAGATCTTACGGATGTTCTCGTGTACAAAGAGGAACCGATTAAGGCCGCAGTTTACAATCTGGAAAAACAAGAAACACTCGACAATGTCATTGTCGCAGTACAGAGAAATCTTCGCAATCCTGCGGTGCTGGAAGCTTTGGAAGGTCGTGGAAAAGACTTTCTCTCGGTAATTCTTGGTGCGGTAGAAATACCGATTCTTCCCGAACATCTTGAAGGTACGTCATACGATGTAAGCGAGCTTCTCCGACGGTATCCTATCCAAGTCGAAGTGTCGCGTGGCACAACAACATCTTTTGGCAACGGTATATTTTGGCAAGATCCAAATACACAGCTTACCGCGGAGCACGTCATAAGCGGCAACCTTTCGAGTGACACCGAACTTCCGGCGGGTGTTGATGTAAGCACATATCGTGTGGACCCTTTTTTATCAGCTAGTTCGGAACAAATCGTCAAGGACGATCCGAACCTTACGAATGACGATATTCATGGGCAACTCGTTTCCATAGTTGGTTTTGATCCCGATACAACAAGTGATAAAAATGGATACAAAACATATCCTGGCATCGCAATAAAAATCACCCCCGGTCTTGCACGTTTCCTGGTTGAACATTCGGGACCCCTCGTGAAAAAGAGACCGCTCATGGAGAAGTATCAGAATTCCTTCATGCTCGTTCTTCCTCCCGGTGAGGCAAAGCAGAATGTGAGTGTAGTAAGTACGGGGAGGGGAAAGTCCACAGCAATATTAGAGCCGATTCGTCGTGCGGCAGGTATGTCCGGGTCGCCTATGTTTGTGCATCTCAAAGGCAGGTATGTTTTTGGGGGAATTTTCTGGAGCACGTTCTCTTTTGGAAACTTTTCGTCTTATCGCAACATGGACATCGGCTTTGTGCACGGTATTGATGATGTGCGTCGAGCCCTCAAGTAAAAAAAGAGATACGCAAACTTTTTCTAAAAGGCCGAGTTAGGACCCTTTCTTCTTGAAATCCAACAGCTAGCTTTTAGTATGCGTACGGATAGTACTGCGTGTAAGGATACTGTTGGTTGTATGGATACACATTATACTGATTGCCGTATTGGTAATAATAGGGAGCACTCACAAATTGCGAAGCGAAGTTGTTTGTTTTATTAGATTCGCGTACAGAGCCATATGGGTCCACATGCACGCTAAACGTTCCACCTTCCAGTCGTATCTGCGTAAAGCGTAATGTATTTACAATACGATCTCCGGCACCGAGCGATTTTTGTACCGGTGATGTATAAGTGTAACCCTGCATTGTTCCGCCGTAGTAGTTACCGGAATAGGCGGATGTAGTCGGCAATTGTGCGGTGAAGTAGTAAGAGCCGGTGACACTACCGCCGATATTCGCTATCTCAAATGTTGCAGTAGAGACGCCCGACGCATCGGTGTATACAGATACGATACGGACGGAAATATCAGCCGGAGTTATTGGACGCGGCGGCGCAGGTACCGTTTGTCTTGGACTCGCCTGTTGAGGGACTGTTGGGGGAGTCGAAGGAGAGGTTGGTGTTATACGAGGAGCCGCTATAGGAGTTGCTCCAGAGACCGGTGTGACTGCAACAGTTGCGCTCCCCTGCGCCTGCTCGCCTTCGCCGCTGGGGAGAAAGATTAAGGAGAGCGGGAGAGAAACTGTAGAAGTGGCAGGATTGAATGGGGTCAGAGAGAGCATGTTGTCACTTGCGGCAACCGTGTATGCGGCTCCACAGGGAATCTCTGTCAAAGCGCCGCTCGCATCCGATGTTCGGAACTGGAGTCCGCTTGCGCATTGGTACAGGAAGGCATATGTACCGGGGATCGACGGTTCGTATTCCCATGTGACGGTAAATGCCTTTCCGGAAACGGCCGTTTTCGGGGCGGTCATTTCTATGCTTGCGCCGGGTGTTCCAAAAAACGATGAGAACCAGCTACGCGAAAGATTCGCGAGATGCACAAGCCCCCAAATGACAACGACGATAATGATAATGAATCCCGCTATTGCGAGAATATTGGAAAGAAAGCTTGTTTTTGGGTCTTCGGGCGGAGGAGGGACGGCAAAAGGTCTGCTGACCGTCGTTTGGGCATCTTGAGCCATAGGTCGCTACGGTACATGAATAAAAGCGACTTGTCAACCCTTTGGGTAGAGGCCACATTGACAACGCACGCTATTCAATGTATCATTCTGCCATCTGCTATGAGTACAAATCACCTTGGTTTCGAGCCAAATATATCGCAAAAACCCCCTCTACGGGTCTTTTTCGCGGCATCCATCGTGATGTTTTTCCTCACACTTTCTGCGGCGGATTCCGTCGGTTTCGTTCCATGCTCTCTTGATGGCACGTGCGGGGAAGTTTCTTCCGAGAATGTTCGTCTTTCCAACCTTCCCGAGCTCAGCGTCGAATCGGTAGAGGGTGATAGTCAGGCAGTCACTTTACCGGATCGTATTGTAATACCAGCTATTGGACTCGATTTAAACGTACAGAATCCTTCGACTCGCGACATTGCGGCACTCGACACTGTTCTCAAAAACGGTCCTGTACGCTACGTCGATTCGGCGAAACTGGGTGAGAAGGGTAATGTCCTTATCTTCGCGCACAGCTCGCGCCTACCAGTTGTGAGAAACCAAATGTTCCGTGCATTCAATCGTGTGTATGAGCTTTCTCCCGGTGATACGATTACCGTGACGGGAGAAGGCAAATCGTATGTTTATTCCGTCCTCTATGTTCGTAGCGGAAATGCGGACGATGAAATAATAGATCTCTCGCCAAAACAGGGAACACGTCTCACTCTCGTCACCTGCGACACGCTTACTTCAAAAGAAAGCCGCTGGATTCTGGAGGCGGAACTCATAGGAGTGCTCTAAATTTTTCTCCGCTGAAACGCCACTTGGATTGACAAAATCCTCATGATGTGCTGATATGGGGATTGAATAAGCTACGCTGGTTGTCGGCGTAGTGCATTTAAAGGGAGTTAAGGTCATGCCGATCCTCGTCTTGTTATTTTTTGTGATCGCAGTTGCGATCGCAATGTTGACTATCTTTCAGTATCTGTCGTCTTTCGAATTCCCAACAACGGAATCTAAAGTGACGAAAACTACGGTCATGGACTCCGTTCTGGAGTTCATGGGTGAGAACGTATTGGAAGTAAACCTCATTCTCGCAGTGGCACTTGTCATTGCGGTGGTGGCGTACATCAGAAAAACATGATGAAAAGGGGACCGCATGGTCTCAACTCGCAAAAGTCCGATGAATGGACGCGTTGCATTGCAACGCGCACATTCCCGGACTTCGCTTTTTATACACATCAAAATCTCGGCCCAAGAAAGCATCTGGAGGTGCGTATACCCTGGGTACAGTGCGGTTGCGTTATGAATAACGCTTGATAGCATGTACATACTTATCAGCTTTGCACGCATAATACATACATGGCACCGAAATTTGAGCAACCGCGGAGAGCAAGAGAAGCGCCGAAAGAACGAAGACGACTCCATGAGGCCCGTTGGGCTGATCGGGCCGATGTGCCAACGGCGGACACGGATGTAGCGGAGGCGGATGTTCCGATGGCGGAAATTTACAGGGACAAAAGACAATTTGAAGCATACAAGAAAGTCGGCTTCCATCTGAAGAAAGAATCATTTCTCGAAATGATAGAGAGATGGGAAAAGGATGAGAAGCTCACTGATACGGATCGCAATATGCGCGAGGAGGTGCGGCTTGAGTTCGTCACACGCATGGGTATCGTAAAATCTTGTGAGAAGCTTCTTACTAAAGATATTTTTAAAGGGCTTCGCGATGCTGACGACAGGATAAACCGTCTCGTCGGTGAATTGGGCGAGGATTGGGTGCTTGACCTCATAAAGCCGCGTCTCATCAACCTTGTAGGCGAACCGGACGGGACGGCTTCTCTTACGGACCTGTGGCAATCGCTCCGTAACTTTCACGGCGCCTACGAAACTCGGGGGTTCCAGAAAGTGTATTCTCGTATCGAGCAGTATCGAGAGAAATATGGCATCACACCGCAGAAGTGGGCTGAAATCCAGAGGGGCGGTAGCTTGACTGAAACAGCCGGGAGAGCGTATAAAGAATTCCAAAAGCAACATGGAATATTGGGTCGCCTATGGCATGCTGTTCCAGAAAGCTGGCATGCAGTCAAGATAGGATTAGCAGGCAGGAGCGAAGAGCAAAACTCTCAAGTGCAAAGGATGCGCGAAACACGCAGTCATGCACTTGAAATCTTAGGAAGAATTATCGGTCCAGATTTTCAGGATGTTGTTGATAGAGCCATCAAAACAGGGGACAAAGAAAAAACCGAGTCGGTATTGCAAAAACAAGAGGGGGGACGCTCCGAATTAGCGCGTGGCTTGACGGAACGACAGCTACAGTCTCGGCACGATAAAGCGTGGGAGCAGTATGTGGCAGACAACGTCAAGAAAAACTCGGCCAATGGGTACGAAAAATGGCTGGAAGAAACGTTCCAACCTGATTACAAACGTGAGGCAAATGAAGAAACCGGAGGAGGTTGGGTTGCGCAATTGATGATGGCGCTTTTCGGTATTCGCATGAAGAACCTGAAACGCCCGAATTTTCCGGCTAGAACAGCAAGAGGCGCAGGAGGGTCTGCAGGTGGCACTACTTGATCATTCTACCAATTAACCGTTCTTGATTTATGAAACAACTCGATATTTTGGAAACTTGCAGGCAAAAAATAGCGGAGGGTGACCTCAAGGGTGCGGAGGATTTCCTAATCGAACATTTTAAAGAACTTCCCAAAGAATTGCAGGGTGATCTTCTCATTGAATTCATAAAACAAGCCGGTTCTGGTAATCGGCTTGAACACATGGCAACGGATACCGCGGATGCCGCCATGAAGACACTTGACCGGATCGAGAAGCTTGAAAAAGAACTTGCAGAGACACCGGAAAATTAGAAGCAAGGGGTGTGGAGAGCGGGTGCTCGGACTCTCAATGTTTTTCCTGCAGAGCAATCTTTATCCCCTCGAGCTTTTCAAGCGCATCAAGGCCCTCTTTCTGTATTGTTGAGATAACGGCACTGTCCGCTTCTTTTTCGAGCGCGTCCGCATAGAACGCGAACAGCATTTCTTTCTGTGCATCCTCCGGTAGCTTAGCAAAATTATCGAGCACGAAGCGCTCGAGCATTTTCTCATCCCCAGCTTCGACTAGACGGTCTATTGCTATGCGTAATTCATCTTTTGTCATTGTCATATAGAGTCAATCATTTTCCCCATTTTTTCCCGAGAAGCAAAGAGAGCTCTTAAAAGATTTATGAGCAACCCTTGGCCTTTATACCCATTTTGGCGTTGCATCTCTTTATCCAAGAAACGCTCTCTAAGATCGGTGTTCTCAATTTCGTTCTTTTGGGCGGCACTGGTGTTCTTCCATTTTTTATCTTTTCCGAATCTTCGCGCTACTTCTTGATCTCGGACGGCTAAGAAGCGTCCCTTGATCGCTTTCGGAGTCATTTCTGATCGTACTCTCCGATAGTCATCAACGGTCAGCACATTTCCCTCCAATGTTTCCACTTTCTTCTTGCCCTCCAGAGCGGCATTCTGCAGTTCGTGGCGAATGTCGGGATTAAGCGTACCGCGCAAAACTTGCGCCACGGAAACGAGGTTGGTGTTGCATTCTTCGATAAGTTTCTGCTGTTCCTCAAAACTCGCATAGAGTTTATCTGCTCGATAGCGTTTTACGATAAAGCTAAACGCCGCGCGCCACCCCGTCAATTGTGTGCTCACCGCCAGTTGCAAATTTCTTTTTATCTCATTTGGAGAGGCGGATGCGACCGCTTTGATAAATGTCTCGTCGGTAATGCTGTATTTTTTCAACCTGTCTTCGACACGTTTGTCCGTCATTGCGGCCGCTCGGCCGTTGCGTATCTCATGCACGTTTTTCAAATAGCCGGAAATGCGCTCAAAGCTCGGCGTATCGGTTACGGCCAGACCCATCACGTGTTCTCCCAGAAACTTAGCGGCCTGCTCTTTTCCGATTGCGCCGGCAACTATTTTAATGCGTTCGTCGCGCTCGGCCATTTCGCCTATTTCAGCCGGCGTAAGGTGTTTTTGCACCTGTTCAGCTTGTGCGCGCAAGCGGTTATAGGCAATCCGGGCTTCTTCCAGAAACTGCTCTTGTTGCTCGCTGAGCGCACGATTTTCTCTGCGCAACTCTACAATGTCGCGGGCACTCTCTTTATCTTGGGAAGGCAAGAAATGGTTTACGAATAAATCCTGCTCGCGCTTGTCGTTGAAAATATCTGCAATGGAGAGATCACGAGCGCCGAGCCCAATGCCCTCATCAGTAATCGGATCACGAATACTTTCTCGTTTTCGCGCCTTCAGTTGCTCGGCATGCATGCTGTATGCGCGATTCATTTTCATGGTTTTATTGTCTCAAAGAGTGGCTTTAGTGCAAGCAGGGGAGTTTGTGGGGACGTTATGTGATTTCGTGTTTTAATTTGACATTTTTCATATTTTGTAGTTTATTTTGTACGGTTCCGGGGCTGTCTCGGATAGACAATTGGAGGACAAACACATGTCGGGTAGTTGGAAAATCTGGCGTTCTCGTGAGGACGAACGCCCCCGCTTCATTTGGGCGGAGCGGTGGAATGCTCCCGCATATGCGCTCATCATTCTTGTCTGCGTCCCGCTTCTCGGTTGGAGCGGCTTCGACGAGAGCATCAAGTGGATCATCGCCGCACTTTGGTTCGGTCTCTTTCCGTTCTATATGCTCTTTGAGGGTCGAGAGTTAACGGGGCAGATGGAAGGGAGGGGTTCTATTGATGCTCCGCAGGCGCGTGCACAGATCAGGACCGGACAGCTCCCGTATTTTGGGGCCGTTCTCGCAATCGTCGTCTGGCTCGTTGCCCTCGTCTACTTTAAGGACGACCCGTCGGGAAGCCCGATACGGTACGGTATCGTTGAATGGGTGATCCTCGGGCACACATGGCTCGCGATACTCCTCTCGAACCGCATCTTCTACGGGCTCATCATGGAGCTATTGAAGTCGGCACCGAGAGGGGAGCGGACGGAGAGGCGCCTTGGCTGATCCGCGGCGGCAACAACGAGCGCTATCGGCGGCGGGCAAATTCATGCTCGCCGCCACACTGTTTTTACCTTTCAATCTTCATTATTCCGCGCCGAGAGAGATGTTTTATGCTTACGTTGAGCCATAATCAGAAGATTTGACAAGTCAGTCTTTGGTGATATAATGATGTCACTAAGGGTAGTAAAGCTCCTTTGCTGGTCCAACTGCGCAGTTTCAGCAGGACTGCGTAATTGGACTCACAAAGTCCGCAGTTCTTTCATAGCGTAAGCTCATCAGAAGAAATAACGACATCCGATATCGTTATGCCGCAGGGAGCGCATAGTTGAAGGCGTGATTGCGAGGGCATATGTGCGCGCGCGGAAACCGCGCGTACATATGCTCTCGCACATCTTCCAGGTGTGAGCCGAGGGTTCTTGAAAGGAGAAAGTAAATGAAGAGATTTTCTTCGATTCTGATTGCTTTGGCCATCATCGCCAGTGCCGTTCCGGCGCTGGCGGGATCGTTCACTCCCCCAGACGAAACTGTCTGGGAGCAGGTATGGGGGGAGGTGGCACAAGCATGCCTTGACCGGCACTACATTGGGCCCCCGGAGGGGTCGATATGTAGTGTCGTCAACAAAAAAAGCGGCCAGCTCACCATGTGGTGTCCAAGAGGACTGGACCCACACTTTCAACTCAGGGAGGCCTGCAATACGGAGGCGAACGATGTCGTTCGTTTCTGGAAACAGCACCTTCGCTGACACTGTGGGATGCTCATCGCTTCGGCGTGGGCATCCCATAACCACTATTTTCTTCACATTCTATCGCTATTGACAAAGGAGATTGTCCATGATAAAATGCTTGCGTTTAAGAAACTAGAATAAAGATCAGCAAAATTAATAAATATCTGATTTAGTATGAATACTTATACGCAAATAAGTACAATCGCCACGCTTTTGATGATTCTTGTTTTGGCGGCTACTACACCGAACATTACTCGCGCCGATGATGGCTACGGTGGCGGGGCCTCGTACGGTTACTACGATGGCGGAACCTCTTATGGTTCTTACGACAGCGGATCTTACTACGGCGGCTACGGCGGCTACGGCGGCTACGGCGGCTACGGCGGCTACGGCGGCGGTTCCTACTACGACAGTTACGACGATGACTCCTACTACGGTGGTTACGATGGCGGGACCTCGTATGGTTATTACGATGGAGGATCCTCTTACAGCGGCTACGGCGGCGGGACCTCGTATGATTCTTATGACAGCGGATCTTACTACGGTGGCTACGACGATAGCTCCTACTACGGTGGCTACGGCGGCGGTTCCTACTACGGAGACTACTACGATGGCGGCTACGGTGGCGGCTCTTACTACGGTAACTACGACGATGGCTCTTACTATGGCAGTTACGACGATGGCTCCTACTACGATGGCGGCTACGGTGGCGGCGGGTATTCTTACTATGGGTACGATACTTACGACTCCTACCCGAACTACTACACTTCCACTTATTACTACCCCAGCTCTTACTCGAATACTTACTACCCTGCGAATCAGGTCTCTGTCTCCGTTCCTGTATCGGTAACAAAACCGGTGAATGTTACGAGAACAGTGATGCCGTCTTACACCTCGAGCTTTAACACAAGCTACGTGGATAACAGCATTCGCGACAGCTACAACGTTACCAGCAACTATAACGTTACTGGCAGTTACAATACGAGCATCAACAACAGTGGAAACACTACGGTAGCAACCGTTGCCGCCGCGACTCCGCAGTATCCGGTATATGCAACTCTGCCTCCGGTTGTTTCTTATCCTTCCTACCCTTCGTATCCATACGTGGCGCTTTCACAGATCCCATACACGGGATTTGACTTCGGGTTTATGGGTAACTCGCTTTACTTCGCGGCACTTGTTGCCTTTGCGCTCGCCGCAGGGTATCTCATCGTCTATTACATACCGTCGTTCAATCTTAGAAAGGCAGGTGTGTCAAATAAGGCGAGTGAAATAACGGATGCGCCGAAAATGTTTGCATTCGCGGCCCCAACGCAGGCGAGTGCTCGCGCTTCTAACAAAAATTCTCAAGAACGAACGTACGACGCTCAGTATGCGGAAGTATCAAAAGACGCGATGACTTTCGCTCGTTCAGAAACGGGAGCACCACGAATAGTGATTACACGCAACTAATCCGCCATACGCTACCTTATTTGAAGCCGCCTCCTTCTAGCAGAGGTTCCAAAGTAGAAAAAACAAACATCGCCCTTCGGCCAAGTTCGGGGCGATTTTTGTTACTGTGCCTCAGTACACCACAATCCCACATAGCGTTGCGTTACTTCCATATATGAAAGTGTTCGTGTATGTAATAGAACAAGGAGGGACCAGAGGAATTTCGACAATTCGAGATCGCGGATGAGTGATTAGAAAGGTTGACACGACATGGAAAATCATGTATGAGTGCGGATAACACATGTCCCAATTAGCAGGCGTGTCGAGGATTTTTTATCAGAAATAATATAAGAAATAGAAAAATAAGTATGAAAACAAACGACATTCTTCGCAAGGGAGTATTAATCACGGTCGTTCTTACTGTGTTTTTGAGCATTGCGGCTGTCTCCAATGTTGCGAATGCTCAATCATTTACGGTGCCGACGTGCAGTATTTACGCGACGGCCAGCACGGGTTCAGGTGCTCCGGTGACACTCTCGTGGAATTCCACAAACGCAACATCGGCTTTTTTGAGCCCGGGCGGGGGAGTCGCAGTGAACGGCTCACAAGTCGTCTACCCAACAGTGACAACCGGCTACACGCTAGCGGTACACAGCGCACAGGGCTATATAGCCAACTGTCAGACGACAGTCTATGTGGGATCGGCCTCGGGGACGGCACCATCGTGCTCTATCTACGCAAGCGCGGACAACGTTTCCGCGGGACAGCCAGTGACCTTGACCTGGAACTCATCGAACGCAACTTCTGCGAATCTCACGAATATCGGTCATGTTTCTACAAACGATTCTCGTACGATAAATCCGAACGTGACGACAACGTATGTACTCAACGTTTATAACGCTCAGGGACAGAGCTCCTCGTGTCAGAAAATTATTACGGTGACAGGTAGCGGTTACTATGGGAGTGCACCAAGTTGTTGGATAACGCTTACGCCACAGTATGGCTACGGTGGATCATCTTACTACAACCAACCAAGTACCCTCTCGTGGGGCTCTACCAACGCTTCTTCGGCAAATATATCGCCCTCTATCGGAGCCGTATCAACCTCCGGTTCGCAGACTGTGTATCCATCAAGTAATCAGATCTATACGATGACGGCCTATAATTCGCAGGGGCAAAGCACGACCTGCCAGACATCGCAGTACTATCAGTCAGGTGCTCCCTCGTGCACACTCTCGGCGAATCCTTCGAATATCCGGAATGGCGATGCCTCATACCTAACTTGGACATCCCAAGGCAATGTGACATCTGCATGGCTTTCGGATGGATTGGGTAATGTCGCGCCGAATGGTTCGCTCGCTGTACGTCCTGAAAGCTCACGCAATTATACGCTGACAGTTACCGGAGCTAGTGGTACACAAAGCTGTAACGCATACGTTACCGTTTCCGGCAGTTACTATCCATCTCTTTCACTCACGCAAATTCCGTACACAGGGTTTGACATGGGGCCGATTGGGAATGTGCTCTACTTCGCGGCACTCGCGCTCTTTGCGCTCGCGGCCGGGTACCTTGTCATCTTCTATCTACCAAACATTTCTTCTCTGGGGTCGTTCGCTAAGTTTGCGTCGCGTACGCGACCAAGTGCTACTGTTTTCGCGCAAGATGTGAAAATTCCCGCGATATTTCACTCCGATTCAAACGTGGAATAAACATCTGGAAAGTTTGCATCAAAAGGTACTAATGCACAAAATACCGCTCAACAGAGCGGTATTTTGTGCTTGACAAAACAGAGTGAGTGATGTACCATTTTCGACGGCTCGGAATCTCATCATGAGAATTCCGGCAATGCACTTTAACTTGGGGAGTAAGGGAAATGATTCGCATCATTCTGATGGCGGCGATGGCCACCATAGTGCTTCTTTTGGCCGCCCCGCGGCCGGCCGTGGCGCACTACACGAAGGGCCGTCTGCACGAGCACGTCCCGCACCTAAACTGCCTGGTGCTCAAGTACGAGCATCGGCACAATCCTGAGGTCAAGGCGCTCCGCGCTTTCCTCAAGGCCCAGGGCTATCGGCTCTACTTCGACGGCCATTGCTGGCTCAAGCCGGGGCACACGTACAGGAAGAATCCCTGCGCGTGACGGTCTTGGGAGGGGCGCTCCGGCGACCCTCCCCACACTACTCACAACATTACTAATCATTACTAATTACTTTTAAAATATGAACACCACATCAGTTTCTGGAAAGATCATAACAATCATCGCAATTGCGGCTTTTGTCGTTGCGACAGGTGCTTTTGCATTTTCTTTAACTGTCTCCAGTGAGAACGGTATTTCTGTTGCCTCAATAGCATACGCATGGGGCGATGGCTCTTCCGGCGGTTGTTGCGGTGGTGATCGAGGAGGGGACCCTGGTGGCGGTAGAGAACCAGATTTCAACCCCCCTATAGTGTACAACCCAAAGCCCTCGTGTTCGATTTCTACGAATCCCTCAAATATTCAGGCAGGAGGTTCTTCTACCCTGTTTTGGGGTTCAACGAACGCAACCTCTGCATCTATAAATAAGGGAATCGGCTCGGTTCCGACGCACGGTTCACGCGGAGTTTCTCCTAGTATCACCAAGACCTACACATTGACGGTCTACGGCCCAGGCGGTACCGCGAACTGCCAAACGACGGTAACCGTCCAGCCACAGCAAGCGCCGAGCTGTACCATCTCTGCCAACCCAAGCTCCGTGCAATACGGCGGCTCTTCCACGCTCACATGGAACTCAACGAACGCGACTTCCGCGTCTATCAACCAGGGTATCGGCTCTATCGCACTCAACGGTTCTAATGTAGTGAGTAGTCTTCTTACTACGCGCACCTATACTATGACCGTCACCGGCCCAGGCGGTACCGCGAACTGCCAAACGACGGTAACCGTCCAGCCACAGCAAGCGCCGAGTTGTACCATCTCTGCCAACCCAAGCTCCGTGCAATACGGCGGCTCTTCCACACTCACATGGAACTCAACGAATGCGACTTCCGCAAATCTTACAGGCGTCGGTTCCGTCGCAACAAATGGCTCGCACTCCGTGTTAAATATCTACGGAACGACGACGTACACGTTAAACGTGACCGGCCCGGGTGGTTCAACGGATTGTCAAACGACCGTTTACACGTCGCAAATTCCGGCTCCTTCCTGTACAATAAATGCCAACCCGTCTTCTGTTCAGCAGGGCGGTACGTCTTACCTTTCGTGGTCGTCAACAAACGCAACTTCCGCGAATCTATCATCCGTCGGCTCTGTCGGCGTGAACGGCAACTATACGGTCTATCCGTACACCACCACCACATACATTCTTACGGTCTACGGCTCGCAAGGGCAGAGCTCACAGTGCCAGACAACCGTATCTGTCGGCACAGTGTACAATCAACCGCCAAGTTGCTGGATAACGCTTACGCCACAGTATGGCTACGGTGGATCATCCTATTACAACCGGCCAAGCACCCTCTCGTGGGGCTCTACGAATGTGACTTCAGCATATATTTCACCGAACATCGGCACCATCTCTAGTTACGGTTCACAGACGGTCTATACATCGGATAGTAATCAAATATACACGATGACGGCCTCTGGTCCCGGTGGCACGGCAACGTGTCGGACACAGCAAGTCTACATTCCTAACCCACCCGTCTATCCTCCGTACATCACACTGACACAAATACCGTACACCGGGCTTGATCTCGGGATCGTAGGAAATGGTATCTACTGGTTCTCCATTCTCGCCTTCGCTCTCGCCGCAGGATACCTCGCGGTTTACTATCTGCCTGCTCTCGCAGGTATAAAAGCGCGTGTACCTATTCGTGCTATGGAAGCTCCAATGATATTTGCGAAGTCAGTCGCGACCTCTGTTCCATTCGTTCGGAACACAATAGAGAATCACGCTGGTTGGATGCCGCAAGATTCGATGACGTTCGCGCGCGCTGAAAACGGCAGAGCGCCTCGGATAGTCATTACGCGAAAATAGCACTGATGTAAAGAACACCCACCGCCGCGCTTTAGTGCGGCGGTGGGTGTGTTGTGTGCGTCTATTGGGAAAGCACTTGTTTACCTGTCCCGGTCGGGACAGGTAAACAAGTCGGTATTTACTGGCGACATAAGGCGAGTGAAATGAAAATGTACTCATTTGCATTTCCGAGCTGAGGAGCCAGAAACCGGTGCACCGGTTTACAGCTAAAAGTATAGGTTTTGTTCGGTGTGTTTTTCAATTAGGAGCGGGTTCGGATTTCTTCTTTCAGTCGCACAATCGTGTCAGCGAGTGAGAGTGTGCCTACCCTTCCCTCACGCCCTTCGAGCGTTGCGGTTTTCGCATTCATTTCTTCGTCACCAACTACGAGGAGGTAGGGGACTTTTTCTTTCTTGCTATTGCGAATCTTCTTGCCGAGTGTTTCGTTTGAACTATCAATCGCCACTCGGATATTTGCTTCGCGTAATGCATCGGCGATTTCTTGCGCATATGCCGCGTGTTTTTCTGATACAGGAAGTACGGTTGTTTGGACAGGGGAGAGCCAGAGCGGGAATGCGCCTACATATTTTTCAATAAGAAACGCCATTATGCGCTCTATTGCGCCGATCGATGAACGGTGGATGACAAATGCTCTCCTCTTTGAACCATCCGGGGAGATATAAGTGAGATCAAATCGGTCGGGCATGCAGAAGTCATATTGGACCGTAAAGGCGGTGTCCTCTTTGTTATTCGCGTTCTTCATCTGAACGTCTATCTTCGGACCGTAGAAAGCCGCCTCGTCTTTTGCTTCTTCAAACACACAGTTACGTGATTCCAGATGCTTTCGGAGCAAATCTTCGCTTTTTTCCCACGCGTCGTCGTTTTGGTAATATTTTTCTGTGTTTGTACGATCACCGAGCGAAAGGCGGTAACGATAGTCTTCATCAAGCTTCAACCCGAGGACGCCGGCGACGTACTCTATGAGGTCCAGGGCTTTCCCCGCCTCTTCCACTGCTTGCTCTTCCGAAGCGCAAATGATGTGCGCGTCGGCGAGGCAAAATGTTCGCACGCGTTGAAGACCCATTAACTCTCCAGATTGCTCATAGCGATACAATTGCGCCAGCTCTGCGAGGCGCATCGGTAGCTCGCGGTAACTATGTGGGCGCGAAAGAAAAAGCTCAAAATGATGCGGGCAGGTCATCGGGCGAAGCATGTATTCCTCGTCGTCTATTACAATCGGCGCATACATCGAATCCTTGTAATGAGGATAGTGACCGCTTTTTTTGTAGAGTTCAAGTTTGGCTATGTCCGGTGTTTTTACATGCGAGTAGCCGCGTTTAATCTCTTCATCGATTATGAAGCGCTCCAGTTCGCGGCGTATTGCCGCACCTTTCTCGGTGAAGAGGGGAAGGCCCTTGCCGACCGTGTCTGAAAAAGTAAAAAGATCAAGCTCGCGCCCGAGCTTTTTATGATCGCGAGCTTGCAGTGAACCTGTCGAGATATCTTTTAAACCGTCTTCTTTCTCATTTACCATAAGCTCCAATACTATCGCGAATATATAAAAAACGAAACGACGGTCCGGAGACCGTCGTTCAGGAAAGATCCTTGGTTAAGTAGCTCCCAGCAGATCTGCTAGGAACGTACAGCAGAGAACTGCCTCTGCCGACTTTTCATGTGCCCGCTCACTTCTTTGTTCAAGATAGTGTAACGTAACACATACGTCCGCCAGGTCGCGAATCAGCATTGCCTGGCAGTAGGTCGTACGTGGATGCAGTTCCCTCATCGCTTGCTCGACATACTGCATCTCTGCAGTATTGCCGCCAGCAAGCTTTCGAATTATTTCCAGTAGAAGTAATCGAGCGCGCTCGAGATCAGATCTCTGTTCGGCGCCTGGATCTTTTTTGTGGCACGTCGCAAGACGAGCCGCGCGTGCGCCCGCCATCAGGATCTTTGCACCGGCTTTTTTAGGCATCGTTCCTCCCCCTAAAGTTAATGTTCAGATTCAAACTTATTTATAACCCAGAAACTCTGCGAAGTCAATTTTTCTACAGCGCCTTCGCCTTCTCGACGACAAACGACACATCACCGTTTCTGTCCGAGTATCTTCCCTTTACCATAATGCAGGAACCTGCAGTGAAAAGACCACCATTGTCCTTAAGAACGCGCGGGAAGGCGACAACTTCTATGCTGTCGGAAAAATCGGCGATGCGGGCGAAGAGCATTCGCTCGCCAGTTTTAGTGAGAATGGGACGTATGGTTTCTACGAATCCGGCGATAACAGTTTCCAGTCCTCGCGGGAATTTCTCTTTTCCCGTTTTGATGTCCATGCGCTGGCGAGCGAGCACGTCTTTATGTTTGTCTAGTGGATGTCCGGACACATAGAGACCCAGAAGCTCTTTTTCCCATTCAAGGCGCTTTTCAATAGGAGCCGCCGGCGCATCGGCAAGATTGAGCGTGGGAGTCCCCATTCTGGCCGAGGAGGTCGCAAAGAGCGAAGCTTGGTCTTTCGGGGCACTCATGTGCTCACGTTGGTGACTGAGCAGAGTATCGATATTAGAAAGAAGTACACCTCGCTCACCGAGTTCATCCAACGCACCTGATTGGATGAGGGATTCCAGAGATTTTTTATTGAGATTTCTATCCGGAATGCGTGCGAGGAAATCCGCGATATCCTTAAACGCCCCGTCTTTTTTACCGGCCGCGATTATGGAATCTGCGATACCGGTGCCGAAATTCTTTATCGAGTAGAGGCCGAAACGTATGGTTCTGTTATCGGCCACCGTGAATGTTCCCAGACTTTCATTGACCGACGGGGGCAGTATCGCGATGCCCATTCGTCTGCACTCGCTTACCGTTTCGCCAATCTTGTCCACGTTGCCGGCGTCGGCAGTGAGGAGCGCCGCCATGTAATCAATGGGGAAGTTTGCCTTCATATACGCCGTTTTGTATGCGAGATTGCCGTAGCTCACTGCATGGGCGCGGTTGAAGCCGTATGCGGCGAATGTTTCTATTTGCTCCCATAATCGCTGAATAGCCGCCGGCGTGATGTGATTCGCGAGGCATCCCGCCTTGAACTTTTCTTTTTGTGCCGCCATTTCCGCCGGTATCTTTTTCCCCATCGCCTTGCGGAACTTATCCGCCTCAAGCCAACTGTAGCCGGCGAGTTTTACAGCTATCTCCAAGACATCGTCTTGATAGACGATAACGCCGTATGAATTCTTAAGAATGGGCTCCATGCGCGAATCAAGGTAGCGAACGAGTTTCGGATCTTTCTTGCGTTCGATGTAGGCGGGAATGAACGCCATAGGTCCGGGACGATAGAGCGCGACCATTGCGTTGATATCGTGGATACTGGTGGGCTTTAGTTCCATTAGGTAGTTCGTCATGCCAGGGGATGCAAGTTGGAATACGCCGTGCGTTTCGCCGCGGCTAAGCATTTCATACGTCTTTGCATCGTCTAAAGGAAGGCGCTCGAGATCCACTTCGGCGTTCAGTCGGTTTTTAACGCGGACTTTTGCATCGGCAAGAACAGAGAGGTTTGTAAGACCGAGAAAGTCGAATTTCAAAAGCCCGGCACTCTCGACTGCATGCATATCGTACTGCGTGATTATCCGGCTGGCTTTCGGGTCGAATTGAATAGGTACGTAATCGGTGACGGCGGAGGGTGCGATGACGACACCGGCGGCATGTACTCCGACGTGTCGCGCGTTACCCTCTATTTTTTGCGCTAGGTCAAGGACTTCGCGTGCCGACGCATCGCTTTTATAGGCCTGTGCGAGATCCGGAGTTTCTTTCATCGCGTTTGCGATGGTAATGGGGAAACCCTGTTTGCCGAAAGGAATGAGCTTCGCGATCATGTCGCCAAGACTGTATGGATGCCCCAAGGCGCGCGCAACGTCGCGCACCGCGGCGCGCGCCATCATGGTGCCGAAGGTTCCTATCTGCGCCACTTTGTTCTCCCCATATTTTTGACGCACGTAATCAATGAGCTCGTCGCGACGGTTGTCGGCGAGGTCCATGTCTATATCCGGCGGCGAGGGACGTTCCGGATTAAGGAATCGCTCGAAGGGTAGATTGTATTCTAAAGGGTTCACGGTCGTGATACCGGTCGCATACGAGACCAGAGAACCCGCGGCGCTCCCCCGAGTATTGGTTAAGATGCCTTTTTCGCGCGCATGGCGCAAAAGATCGGCGACGACGAGAAAATATGAAGCGTATCCTTTTTCTGTGATAACAGACATTTCATAGTTTAAGCGCGCATCTGTCTCCGGTGTCTTTGATATATTACGCTCAAGTAAACCACGCTCGGCGAGTGCGAGTAATTCTGCGTTGGCGGAACTTCCCGCGGGAATAGGAAAATCGGGGAATACCCATGTGCCAAGTTTTAATTCGAGTTTGCACATCTCCGCGATTCGGATGGTATTATCCAGCGCTTCCGGGAGCTCCACAAAAAGTTCGTTGATTTGCGCTTGCGAAAGGAAAGAGAAATTGCGCGGTTCAGAGTCCATATCTCTTTCTAAAAACCCCGCAGTTCGTATTTTGTTCACTAAGTCGCAGGCAAGCGAGTCCTCGGACTGCAAGTAGTAGACATCGTGTGCGGCGACGAGCGGAAGTCCGACTTGTCGCGCGACTTTCTCGATTTCCTGCATGCGTCCTTTGTGTCCTTCTATTTCCGGATGACGCGTAATTTCCACGAAACATCCGCCGCTTGCTCCATAAAGTTGTTTGTACCAATCGAGGGATTGGGCGGCGCGGTCGTGGTTGCCGTGCCGCAGGGAATGAGCATGTTCTCCGGCGTGAGAAGGGAGAATGGCTACGAGACCGTCTCGGTACGTCTCTAGGAGTTCACGATCCACGCGCGGGCGGTAATAGAAACCCTCGAGATGCGATTTTGAAACAAGCTGGATGAGGTTTCGATATCCAACTTCATTTTTTGCGAGAAGCACAAGACGTTCTTTCGGCTCATCCTTTGCGTGCTCTTTGTCGTGTCGCGTGCGGGGTGCAACGAAGAAATCGACGCCGATGATCGGCTTAATTCCGTTCTTTCGGCACGTTTTGTAGAACTCGATAGCTCCGTAAAGATTGCCGTTGTCGGTAAGCGCAAGCGCTTTTTGGCCGTCGGCCTTTGCCGCAGCGACGAGCTCTGATACTTTCGGAATTGCTTCGAGGAGGGAGTAGTGGCTGTGCGTATGCAAATGTACGAAATCATGCGCACTCATTTCGTTAGTATAGCACTGTGAGTTTTCCCGCACACTTACTTTGGCGTTGCCTCTTATGAATTCCAAAAGTGAGACTATCCTTTATCACAACTATCAGGTAAGAAAGTTTGAGCACGAATTACAACGGCGTGAAATCACGCCACAGTAAGTGTGCGGGTTTTCCACATTGACTTGGGTTTCGAGTGTAGCTAGAGTTTGCGGCAGGCAAGGTCGGAGCCAATGATCCGATCAAGGAGGAGCAAAAAAATGAGCAGGACGATGAGAAAGGATGCCGCGGCTGCCTTCAAGGCAGCAGCGTCGGAGTCGGAATCGAGGGAGGACCGTCGCTTCGGCGAAAGCGGCAGTAAATCGCAACTGCCCGACCAGCACGGGATGTTCCACGGCGAAAGCGGTGGCGACCACGATTGGGGCGGCGCCGGGGCTACAAAGCCCTCTGTGAACGAAAGAAAGCCGACGCTCTGAACATCGGACACGATTCGAGGGCCACCTTCCACAGAAGGGGCCCTCACTTTTTGATACAATCAGTAAGTGAAATATCTCATCGGCATTGACGAAGCGGGGCGGGCCCAGCCGTAGTTTTGCATCTCAAAATACTTTGTGATTCCGGCAAACCAAACGCATACCGTTGATTTCGCTTACCCCATGAATTTTCCTTGCAAAACTACGGCTGAACGCACAATCAATCTCTTTTTGTGTTTGAGTGCATAATTGTGTATGCGTTGGGTAATTGGTGTTGACGAAGCGGGGCGAGGGCCACTAGCGGGACCCGTTGCGGTGGGTGCAGTGATGGTTCCTGAAGATTTCGATGTGTTGCGAACGTTCCCTGCAGTTAAAGACTCCAAACAACTCTCACCGCAGAAGAGAAGTGAAATATACAAAGAGGTCATCGTACGTGCCGAAACGGGCGATATTCGTTTTTGTGTGCGTTTTTCCAACTCTAAACATATAGATACGTTCGGAATAACGAGAGCAGTTTCGCGCGCGATTGCAGACAGTGTTCGTTTTCTTACTGGAAACGATGACGAGAAGTCACTGCCTTCGCCGAAAAATGTACGCATATTGCTCGATGGGCTTCTGCGTGCACCAGGCGAGTATGAACAGGAGACCATAATTCATGGCGACGTTCTCGTGCCGTTGATATCACTCGCGTCTATCGTTGCGAAGGTGCGGCGCGATGCACGTATGAGACGTTTCGCATTGCGCTTTCCGGAATATGGTTTTGAGAATCATAAGGGCTACGGAACGCGTATGCATCGCGCCGCTATACGAAAATTCGGCCTCTGCACTCTTCACCGCTCGACGTTCTGTAAGAATTTGCTGATAGGCGAAAAAACTGTATAATCCCGAAACATATGGTAGTCAGAATGCGAGCCAATCGCTCAAAGACAGGCAAACGTCGCTCTCACGCAGCGCTTACCAGCATGCGCTCCGTAAAGTGCGAATGCGGAGCACCCCGACTTTCTCACCGTGCGTGCTACGAATGTGGCAAATACAACGGTCATATCATCATAGATGTTGTGGCTCGCGCGAAGAGAGAAGCGCGTCGCGCCACTCGAAAGGAGAAAGATCTTCGTGCATCTGGCCAACAGACTGAATCAAAAAAAGAAGAGCCCAGCCCAAGCACGTAAACTTTAATCCGTTTCCTTGCTCTTTTGTATGTTCAGGAACAAGCTACAGACTACGATCTGCATACTGTAAGCTATTTCTATGGCCAACAGACACCTAGCTCGCTCCGTTGTCCTTCAAGTTCTTTTTGAACGTGATGCGGCAGGAGAAAAGATGACAACGGCGGAAGGGGAAGCGCGTCTGACGGATTACGCAAAAGAATTTGGTGCGAGAGAAAGCGACATGCCATTTATGACGCAATTGCTTTTAATGGCAGTCGCGAAACAGAAGGAAATAGATGATGTGATCGTCAAGGCGGCGCCAGAATGGCCGCTTGAGAGGATATCATCGATAGATAGGAACATATTGCGGCTTGGGCTTGCGGAGCTTCTTTATGCCGACCGTACACAAGTGCCGGCGAAAGTCGCCATTAATGAAGCGATAGAGCTCGCAAAAACCTTTGGAAGCGCATCTTCCGGGCGTTTTGTAAACGGAGTCTTGGGTGCCGTGTACGTCGAGCTTGGAGAGCCGGGTAAAAGTGAAGGTGTCGCACGCAAAAAAGACGCAAAGAATGGAGGAAAAATGCCGGTTGAAGAACTTGTTGGCGCCATTGTTTACGCGCGCGAAAAGGGTGAAGTGTATTTGGCGCTCGTTCACGATATTTTCGGGCATTGGACGCTTTCTAAAGGGCGGCTCCAAGAAGATGAATCACAGGAAGATGGCGTAAAGCGAAAAGCAAAAGAGGAAATGGGGCTCGAAGTGTCGGTTGATGAGATGCTCGGCGAGAATGAATATATAGCGAATGACAGTGAGTCGGGAGGGAAAAAGCGTCGACACGCAACGTATTACCTAGCGCACTCAGATTTTAAAGACTTAATACTCAAGCGGACTGGCGGGTTAGATGATGCACAGTGGTTTCCGCTCGCCGCAGTAGGAGATCTTAATTTTTACGACGACATTCTGCCGGTAGTGACGCGGGCGATCAATTTACTTGCTCAAAAAGTACGAAAGTAGTGCATGTATGGCTGACTTTGCTGTTTTCGAATCAAAAATCGGGTACGTATTTACCGACAAGGGTTTGCTTGAACAATCTTTTACTCACCGTTCGTATCTTAATGAGAATCGCACTTCAACGCGTTCTGGGAGAGGAGCTGAACATAACGAACGATTAGAGTTTTTGGGAGATGCTGTTTTGGAGCTTGTCGTGACAGAATTCTTATACGCAAAATATCCGGAAAAACCTGAAGGAGATCTCACGGCGTATCGCGCCGCTCTAGTCAATACTGTAAGTATTTCAGAAGCCGCTAAAATCCTGGGTATGAACGATTTTCTCCTCCTTTCACGCGGAGAATCAAAAGATACCGGTCGGGCGCGGCAAATCATTCTCGCGAATGCATTTGAGGCGCTTATAGGTGCCATCTATCTTGACGCGGGTTATGAAGCGGCCAAGAACTTCATCAGAAACCAGCTTTTTCACAAAACGGATGAAGTGGTCGCGAAACGTCTCTGGCAAGATGCCAAAAGTCATTTTCAAGAGTTAGCGCAGGAAAAATTTGGTAAAACTCCGGATTACCAACTTTTAAACCAGTCCGGCCCAGATCATGACAAACGATTTGTTGTCGGTGCTTATGTAGGCCAGGATAAAATTGCAACTGGCGAAGGACATTCCAAGCAGGAGGCTGAACAAGCTGCCGCCGAAAAGGCCCTTGCCGTTAAGGGATGGCAATAGCCACGATACTTTCGCGATACCTCCATGTCAGTTTATGAACATATGTTCATAAACTGACCTACTGTTTTTCTGGACTCGTCGTCAGAATCGGAATCTTTTACGAAACTCGGATTCTTTGTCTATACGCGTTGCAGTGATGAATGATATGTGTGGCAATAATCCGTACATCTTTGCCACCTGTCTCACTTCCTTTTCAAAAGGGTAAGGATATATCCATACGGATCGTTGATAAAATTGCAAACCAAGATTTTGTAAATGTCGTACGAAGACGATACGAACTCGTGACTTTTCTTTCGGTATGTCAAAAACCAAAAGTCGCCAAAATCCATCATGCTTTTTCTGTGCAGGAATGGAGAGTGTCCACAAACGTTCTTTCTCAAGCGTATGTAGACCAATACTCGAAAGCGCATAATGTTCGCCATTCTTGGACAAGTAACCCTGTCGCCGCATCGTCTGAAGCCTTCTTTTCATTTTTTCACGGCTAGAAATTGAGTCGTCTTTTTCTGTAGCATTCAGAAGGGTATATATCACACCTGATGGTGAACGTATGGAGCCAGTAAATATTCGCGCTGCAATCTTTAGCAATATCAGCGTCTCAGATGTCGGTCTTCTATGAGACATAGTACAGGTTAATAAGTGAACATATGTACATAAAGTGACTTTTTTATATTGTAACAGAGTTTTGTACGCACCTGTCCACTGGCAGGTGAAAGCCGTAAGCTGTAAGCTATTCGTAATGTATTTAAAATCAATCGAGCTCACGGGATTTAAGTCGTTTGGGAAGAAAACAGAGCTCCGGTTTGGAGCCGCCATCGCTTCCATTGTGGGGCCAAATGGGAGTGGGAAATCAAACGTGGCCGAGGCATTTCGTTTCGTTCTCGGTGAACAGTCAATGAAGTCCATGCGCTCGAAGCGAGGCGAAGATTTAATATGGGGTGGATCGCCCGCTTTGCCGCGCATGAACCGCGCCGCCGTAAAGGTTTTGTTCGATAATTCGAGCCGATTGCTTGATCTCGATTTCAAAGAAGTCGCCGTTGAACGCGTCGTATATCGCGATGGGCAGAACGAATATCTGTTAAATGGAACACAGGTGCGCCTGAAGGATGTCATACGACTTTTGGCAGGCGCAAACATCGGCGGTTCAGGATATCAGATTATTTCGCAGGGGGAGGCGGATCGCATATTGAACGCGTCATCAAAAGAGCGGCGTGAGATGGTGGAAGATGCGCTCGGTCTCAAGCTCTATCAGCACAAAAAAGCGGAGAGTGAGCGGAAGCTTACTGAAACAGCAATTAATATTGAAAGAACCCAGTCTCTCAGGCGGGAGCTCACACCTCATCTGCGTTTCTTGCGTGGACAGGTAGAAAAGATAGAGAAGACACGCGAACTTAAAGAAGAGCTTACAGAGAAACTTCTAGATTACCTTGCACGCGAGCATGCATGGCTAACGCAAGAAGACGCACGACTTTCGGGGGAGTCTCACGAGCATGAAGCGGAACTCAAAAAATTAATGGCGAATGTCGGGGAGACGCGCAGTAAACGTGGAAACGCAGGTGGACTAATGCTCTCCGAATTGCAGGCGAAGTTGTCCGAACGCGAAGCAAAGATCCAGGGGGCGCGGCGTGAGAGTGAACGGCTAACGCGCGAGCTTGGTCGCGCGGAAGGAGCGCTGGAGGCAAATAACGTTACGGTAGAGGCAATCGTACCAGTGCCGCATGTGCGAGGATTCGTGCGCGAATTGGACGGAATTATTGCCGAACTTGAGCGTGAGCATGACATCAGGAACATTAAACAAAAACTCGCCGAAATTCGCAGGCAGATAGTGTCGTTTATTAATGGCTTATCGGGTTCAGCGCCGGATACGAATGAGGAAGTGCGACTACAAGTCGCCGCTCTCTCCGTATCGCTTGAACGAGTACGGAAAGAGGAAGAGGCGCTCGCAGAAGAGCTTGAGAATTTGCGCCGGAAAATCGCGGGAGCGCGCGAGGCGAGCCTCACGGCGGAACGTGATCTCGTTTCACTCGAATCATTGGTGCGCGAGGCTCAAGGGAAACTGAGTTCATTAAGAACGACGCGCGGAATACTTGCCGATGCGAAGCGGCGTTTTGAAGAGGAGGTGAGAGAAGGAGTTGCTCTTATCGGTGCTTCGATGCGCTCGTGGGAGGGGGCACTGATTCCTGATGGTGCGCTTTCGGAAGAGCGTAATGTGCAGGAGAAGCGCCGGCGTGAGATAGAGCGTTTGAAAATAAAGATAGAGGAATCGGGTGTCGGGAGTGGCGAGGCGATAGTAAAGGAGTTCACACAGACGAAAGAGCGTGATGAATTTCTTGCGCGGGAGCTTGTCGATCTAGAAAAATCTGCGGGCTCGCTCAAAGACATCATTGCGGAGTTGGAAAAGACGATAGACGTGCGATTTCATGATGGGTTGAAGCATATCAACGAGGCATTGACGGGTTTTTTTGAGAAGCTTTTTGGCGGTGGGCATGCAAAACTTTTTGTGGAAGAGCCGCGTCGCGGCAGGCATGGTGCCAATTCTCTCGACGAGGAAGATGAGGAAGATATACTTGAAGAAGAGGAGTTATATGCCGGGCTCAGTATATCCGTCTCGCTTCCTCGAAAGAAGATCCGAGGACTTGAGGTTCTCTCCGGTGGTGAGCGCGCGCTTACCTCTATCGCACTTATTTTTTCTATGACGCAGGTGAACCCACCGCCGTTCCTGATATTGGATGAAACCGATGCCGCGCTTGATGAGGCAAATAGCCGACGTTATGCCGACATGGTTCGTGAGCTCGCAGCCAAAAGCCAGCTTATCGTCATCACGCACAACCGTGCGACCATGGCCGTAGCAGACGAGCTTTATGGTGTCACCATGGATGCAAGCGGTGTATCCAAGTTGTTGTCGGTAAAACTGGAGGAAGCCGAAAAGGTAGCGAAATAGAGAAAGATTGTTTTCTAGAGTGCCGAGTGTTATAGTGTCGCAGCACCTGCCCGGTTAGTCTGATTTTGGCTAACCGTAAGGAAACGGACTCTCAACGGAGGCACTTACGCCAGAAGGGAGATGGGAAAACGAAATTTATTACTTTTAGAAGTCATTCTTAGCCGAAATTTATACTATCGGGTATGTTAAAAATAAGAATGCAGAGGACAGGGCGGATTAACATGCCCACTTTTCGTATTGTCGTCGTCGAGCACACGGCGAGCCCCAAGGCGGGGAATTTCGTGGAGAAAGTTGGAACCTACAATCCGAAATCCAAAGAACGCGTCCTTAATGCAGAGCGCATAAAATACTGGATGTCGGTCGGGGCAAAGCCCAGCGACACCGTTCACAACATGCTCATCTCTCTCGGTGTCATCGAGGGTAAGAAGATCAACGTTCTTCCCGCGTATAAGGAGCCAATTAAGGAAGGGGTTGTCGCAGAAACGACTCCTGCCACGGGAGTTTCGGCAGAAGAGAAGCAAGAAGCCGCTTCCGCCCCAGAGGAATCGCAACCAAAGGCAAGCGAGCATGAAGCCGTCGCTCCTGCGGAATCATCCACCGAAGAGACAGCGAAGGCGGAGTAGTTTGGTATACTGAGGCGAATAATTAGAAAGATAGATTAATACGGCTATGGAACAAGATCAGCAATTTCTGGAGTATGTCGTTAAGGCGTTGGTTGATAATCCCAATGATGTCAAGATTAACCGCGTGGTGGATGAGATGGGGGTACTCCTCACGCTCTCTGTCAATAAGGATGACATGGGGAAGGTCATCGGGCGTTCGGGCCAGACAGCGAAAGCCATCCGTACCATTTTGCGCGTTGTCGGCATGAAGAATGAAGCCCGTGTCAACCTCAAAATAGAAGAACCCGAAGGAGGTGAGCGTCCGTATGTACCCGACCGCTCTGTGGATGACGTCATTGCCGATTTGAAATCGGAGTAAATCCGAAATCCGAATATCGAAATTCTAAACAAATTCCAAATCACAAATTTCAAATAATCATTTGGAATTTCGAGTTTGGTGCTTGTAATTTGTTTAGGATTTAAGATTTCGTGCTTAGGATTTTCTGCATGCTTCACTTTCACATCATTACCCTGTTTCCGAAATCCATTGAGCCGTACCTCTCAAGTTCGATACTTGGTCGTGCACAAGGGAAATCGGGCCAGCCGAAGAAACATGAGAAACCGAAAATACGCGTCTCATTTTATGACCCGAAAGACTTCGCAGTCGCGAAGCATAAGCGAGTGGACCAACGACCCTATGGCGGTGGACCAGGCATGGTATTGGAGCCAACGGCGATTTTGAAAGCCGTTGAAAAAGCTTTGCGGGGGAAGAAGGGGGCAATAAAGATATTCTTTGCAACCGACGGCGTGCAATTCGACGAACAAATGGCAAAACAACTAGCTCGTAAGAAAGACATTATACTCATTTGTGGTCGCTACGAGGGTGTTGACGCACGGGTACAAAAGATTCTCAAGGCGAGAAAAGTCTCTATTGGCCCCTATATTTTGACCGGCGGTGAACTTCCTGCGGTAACGTTGATAGATGCAATATCTCGCTTTGTGCCTGGGGTCTTGGGGAAACCTGAATCTCTTGAGGATTCGCGCGTAGCAAGTCCAGAGGTATATACGCGACCGGAGGTGCTCACTTGGAAGGGGAGGAAGTATAAGGTTCCGAAGGTACTCATATCGGGCAATCATGCTGACATTGAAAGTTGGAAGGCCAGCGTCAAGCATAGGTAATTAACTTTTGTCAAGCTTGACACAAAGATGATGGATGATACACTCTCGCGGTATTTACTTAAAGCATTGAATGAGTTGCGGTTGCGCTTTTAGTGAAGAAATGCCCGGCTTTTTATCGGGCGAAGCATCCTAAAAAGTGCTTTTGATACAAAAAACTTAATAAGTGCAGTGTCTACGATCCACCAGAGGGAGGACCGTACAGTTATCTTGTTGCATCAATGGCAAAAACACACACGCGACCGCAAAAATATTTCGGAAAATTCCGAGAGCCGTTAGTAAAACTCCCGAACCTGGTTGAGAGCCAGCTCGCTTCCTTTCAAGAATTTGTGAAAGGCGGTGCTGAACGTGTTTTTAAGGAATTTTCTCCCATAAGTGATCATTCCGGAAAGAAATTCGAGCTGAAACTTGTCAAATTCACGTTCAGTGATTTGCGTTGGGACGAACACTACGCTAAGAAGATGATGCGCACATATGAGGCCCCTCTTTCGATGGTGGTAAGATTAAAGAACAAAACTACTGGTACTGAAAAGGAGCAGGAAATATTTCTGGCGGATTTTCCGTGGATGACCCCGCACGGCACGTTCATTATAAACGGAGTCGAACGCATAATTGTGCCACAACTTGCGCGTTCATACGGAGTGTTTTTTGAGGCAGTTCCTTATAAGGGCAAGGGTTATTTTGCGGCGAAGATTATTCCTGCGCGCGGTGTGTGGATAGAAATAGAATCCGACCCGGATGGCGGCATATATGTGAAAATAGATCGCAAGCGCCGTTTTCCTGTTACATCGCTTTTGCGTGTCTTGGGTCTTGCGACCGATAAAGAGATACTCGGACAGTTCAAGGGTCCAGCACATGACGCGATCGTAACGACGCTTGAACATGATAATGCAAAAACGTCCCAGGAAGCGCATGTCGAGATATACAGGCGGCTTCGAGACGGCGATATTGCTACTCCGGAAAGTGCCCGTACCCACGTGCAGGCGATTTTATCAGCTGAACGTTATGACTTCTCTCGTGTCGGAAGGTTTCATTTCAACAGGCGCTTCGGTCTTCCCACAAGTGAAAAAGACCTTGCACGGGCGACACTTTCTCTCGAGGATATTGTTCGCATTGTGACGCACATTGCGGAACTTAATACGGATCCCTCTGCGGGGCCGGATGACATAGATCATCTCGGTTTCCGGCGTGTTCGATTTGTAGGGGAGCTTTTGGAGCAGAGAATGCGCGTTGGACTTTCACGCATGAAGCGTAACATCCAAGACAGAATGGCAATGGTAGATGCAGAGACGACATTGCCTGTTCAGTTTATCAATCCCCGCCCGTTTCAAGCCGCTGTCCGCGAATTTTTTACAACAGACCAACTGTCTCAGCTCATGCAACAGTACAATATTTTGGATGAAATAGAGCACCTGCGTACGCTTTCAACACTGGGTCGCGGAGGATTGACATCCGAACGAGCGGGTCTTGAAGTGCGTGATGTACACTCCTCTCACTACGGTCGCGTGTGCCCCATTCACACACCGGAAGGGAAGAATATCGGCCTTGTTTTGCACATGTCACTCTACGCACGACCGAACGAATTCGGAATCATGGAGGCGCCATACGCGAAAGTGGAAAAGGGCGTTATCAAGGATAAAATTGAGTACTTGAATGCTCTTGAAGAGGAGAAATTCGCTATCGGGCACGCCGCGGTATCCCGTGATGACAAGGGTCGTATTTCCGAAGATTTTGTCGAAGTGCGCAAAGAGGGTAAGCCAATGCTTGTAAAGCGTGAAGACGTAGATTTCATGGAGGTTGCTACGAATCAACCATTTTCAGTGGCGACCTCCCTCATTCCTTTTGTTGAGAATGATGACGCGAACCGTGCCTTGATGGGTTCAAACATGCAGAAGCAAGCAGTACCTCTGGTTACTCCGGAGGCGCCCCTTGTCGCAACCGGCGTTGAATCAGCGGCCGCTCGAGATTCTGGTCGCCTCGTTTTAGCGGAAGAGGCGGGTGACGTTACCTATGCTGATGCGCAAAAGGTGGTGGTCAAAGGTCAGAGTGGAAAGACAAAAGAATATATACTCGTGAATTTCTCGCGCACGAATGGATTCACGACCTTCCATCAGCGTCCGGCTGTATCTCCAGGCGAGCACGTAAAGAAAGGTTCAGTCCTGGCTGACGCTTCCACGTCGGTCGGCGGACAGCTTGCGATAGGGCAGAATGTTCGTGTCGCGTTCCTACCGTGGTTCGGTGCGAATTTCGAGGATGCCATTGTAATCTCCGAACGTCTTGCAAAAGATGCACGATTCTCTTCCATTCATATGGAGGAGTTTGTTTGTGTAGTGCGTGACACGAAACTAGGATCCGAGGTAACGACGCACGACATTCCGAACGTCAGTGAGTTTAAGCTTCGAAATTTAGACGAAGACGGAGTGATCCGCATTGGTGCAGAAGTGCGTTCAGGAGACATTCTAGTCGGAAAAGTGACGCCGAAAGGAGAAACGCAATTGACCCCGGAGGAGCGTCTTCTTCATGCGATTTTTGGAGAGAAAGCGAAAGACGTGAAGGACACTTCACTCCGGATGGAGGGTGGGAAACGCGGACGTGTTGTCGGCATCAAGATATTCTCTCGTGAGAACGGCGATCAGCTTGAAAGCGGCGTCATCGCCCGCGTGCATGTAGAGGTTGCGCAATTGCGCACGATCTCTGTCGGTGACAAGCTCGCCGGCCGACACGGTAACAAAGGCGTTATCTCCCGCGTTCTTCCTGAAGAGGATATGCCTTTTGATGACAATGGGGATCCGGTTGATATTATTTTGACCCCGCTTGGCGTGCCGTCGCGTATGAACCTTGGACAGATACTTGAACTACACTTGGGACTTGCGGCAGAGATGCTTGGATACCAGGCAGTTGTCCCCTCATTTTCCAGCGCCACCGAAGAAGAGATACGCGGAGAGCTTAAAGCGGCGGGTGTTGCCGAGACGGGAAAACGTATTCTTTTCGACGGTCGAACAGGAGAGGCATTCGCTCAGCCAGTTTCGGTCGGAATGATGTACATGCTAAAGCTACATCACATGGTGGAGGACAAAATACATATGCGCTCCATCGGGCCATATTCCTTGACTACTCAACAACCCTTGGGCGGTAAAGCGCAGAACGGAGGCCAGCGCGTCGGAGAAATGGAAGTGTGGGCATTTTTAGGTTACGGCGCGGCACACAGCTTGCGTGAGATACTCACTATCAAGTCAGACGACATACTGGGAAGAAGCGCGGCATTCGATGCCATTGTTTCCGGTAGGCGTATCGAGGAGTCATACACACCGGCGACATTCAACGTGCTTGTTCGTCACTTGCGCGGATTGGGAATCGACATTGAGTTTATTGGGGGCGGCTCAAGGTGAGAGGTCAAAAATTAAGAAAAATCAATTATGAAAAAGAAAGACACCATCCCACAAGATTTTGAGGCGGTCGCAATGCGACTCGCAAGTCCCGATCGTGTTTTAGATTGGAGCTGGGGCGAGATAACGAAACCCGAAACCATAAATTATCGTACGCAACGACCGGAGAAGAACGGTCTTTTCGACGAGCGCGTTTTTGGCCCTGAAAAAGACTATGAATGTTACTGCGGCAAGTATCGCGGTATCCGCTTTCGCGGCATCATTTGTGAGAAGTGCGGCGTTGAGATTACACGCGCGGTCGTTCGGCGCGAACGAATGGGACATATAGACCTCGCGACTCCGGTTTCGCACATATGGTTCTTGCGCGGCATACCTTCACGCATCGCCTTACTGCTCGGTCTTTCCGCCGCGGAAGTTGAGAAGGTCGTGTATTTTGCGGGACACATCGTAACATCAGTGCAAGAAGAGGAGCGCATACGGCTCTTGAAGGAGCTTGAACAAGAGCTCCAGCAAAAAACCAAATCGGCGGCGAATGCGGAAGTAAAAACCGAACTTAAAGAGAAGGCGCAAAAAGCGAAACGCGAGATAGATTCTATTCAGGAAGGAGTAGTACTCGACGAAGCGGCGTACCACCTCTATGCTGTAAAATACGGCGCCATGTTCCGTGCGGCCATAGGCGCGGAAGCTCTATATAATATTTTGAAGCGCATCGATGTCGACGCATTCATCAAACATTTGAAAGAAGAGTATGAAAAAGCGGGCGCGGCGTCTCGCGACAAGCTCCGGAAACGTCTTGCGCTTGCAGAATCACTCCAGCGCGCAGGTGTGCGGCCCGAGTGGATGTTTCTTATACGGCTTCCAGTCGTTCCACCCGCTCTTCGTCCCATGGTGGCTCTTGAAGGCGGACGTCATGCGTCTTCGGATTTAAATGACCTTTATCGACGCGTCATTAATCGCAACAACAGACTTAAGCGACTTCAGGCGATTAATGCGCCAGAAGTTATTTTGCGGAACGAAAAGCGTATTTTGCAGGAAGCGGTGGATGCGCTCCTCGATAATTCCATGCGGCGCGGGAGCGGAGTGTTGGGGATTTTGGGCGGGCGGCGCCGGGCATTAAAATCACTTGCCGATTATCTCAAAGGTAAGCACGGCTATCTGCGACAAAACCTTCTTGGTAAACGCGTGGATTATTCCGGCCGATCAGTCATCGTTGTTGGTCCAGATCTGGCGCTCGACGAGTGCGGTCTCCCAAAACACATGGTCTTGGAACTTTTCCGTCCGTTTGTCATTCAGGGACTTTTGGCACGCGAACTCGCATACAATATTCGCGGAGCCGGACGTCTCATAGAAGACGAAGCGCCGGAAGTATGGCCTATCCTTGAAGAAGCGATACAGAACAAGTATGTACTCTTAAACCGCGCGCCGACACTTCACCGTCAGTCCATTCAGGCATTTCGCCCGGTTCTTATTGAAGGTAACGCCATTCAAGTGCATCCGCTTGTGTGTCCTGCATACAATGCCGACTTCGACGGCGACGCAATGGCTGTTCATGTACCGCTCTCGGAAGCGGCCCAGCTTGAGGCGGCACGCATTATGTCGGCAAACAAGAATATCTTGAAGCCCGGTAGCGGTGACGTTGTTGTAGCCTCGAAGCTTCTCGACATCGTTCTCGGTTGTTACTGGATGACGAGGGCGATAGATGGCGTCAAGGGTGAGGGTGATGCGTTTCCTTCCACGAACGCGGCAATAACAGCACATGATTTCGACGCAGTTGATTTGCGTGCAAAAATAAGGATACTTCCAGGTGATAGTAAGAAATACGATGCTTTCAAAGGTAAAGTATTCGAGACCACCGTCGGTCGTCTCCTTTTTAACTCTGTTCTGCCGTCAGATTTTCCGTTCGTAAATGAAGAGGTGACGAACAAGCGCATGGGTGATTTGGTTCATGAGCTTGTCTCACACTACAAACTGGATGGTATCCCGAAAATACTCGATAAGATAAAGGCGTTCGGATTTCGTTACGCGACACACGCTGGTATAACATGGTCACTCTCCGACGTCGTGACGCCGAAGATAAAGGAAGAGCTTATACGCGCCGGTCGAGCATCTGCCGCGAAAGAGGAAGAGAATTTCGCGAATGGACTCTTAACGGAGGCCGAACGTCGGCGTATGACTATTGAAATATGGAGCAAACTCTCTAATGATCTGCGGAAGCATGTAGTTGAGTCCCTCGACATGTACGGTCCCGTGCATGACATGATTTCCTCAGGTGCGCGTGGCAGTGTCGTTCAACTTCACCAAATGGCAGGTATGAAAGGTCTCATCACAAACCCGCGCGGAGAAATAATCGAATTTCCCATCACCTCGTCTCTTAAAGAAGGACTGACGCCGGTAGAGTATTTCATCTCAACGCACGGCGCGCGAAAAGGTCTGGCAGATACCGCGTTGAACACCGCGCGCGCAGGGTATCTCACGCGTCGTCTTTTTGACGTAGCGCACGACGTCGTTATTTTAGAAGAAGATTGCGGTACCAAGGAAGGAGTTCTTATACAACGACCCGGTAAGGAGAACATCGGTGGTAGTTTTTCTGAACGTATCGTGGGTCGGGTTCTCGCCGAGAGTACGCATCTGTCATCCGAAGCATTAAAGCGTGGGACGCTACTTACGCACGATTCTGCGAATGCGATAGAAAGTTCCGACGTGAAGGAGGTTATGGTGCGCTCTCCCATGACATGCAAGGTTGCGCGTGGCGTATGTCAGCAGTGTTATGGCGTGGACCTAACAACCGGGGAGATGGTTGACATAGGAGAAGCCATAGGCGTTATCGCGGCGCAGGCCATCGGTGAGCCAGGTACTCAACTCACTATGCGCACCTTTCACTCGGGAGGTGTCGCGACCGTCGGCGGCGACATCACCATGGGTCTTCCTCGAGTCGAAGAGGTGTTTGAAAGTCGTACTCCCAAGGCACCGGCGACGCTGTCGCGCGTTTCAGGAACCATTTCAGAGGTAGTGAAGGAAGGTACGGAAACTATAATCCGGGTGTTGCCCGACGTTATTTCGGAAGGGAAGACTGCAAAGGCGGTAAAACGCGAAACAGAATATAGTGTGAGTCCTTTGCGTGCTATTCTCGTAAAGGAAGGCACTCATGTGGAAAAAGGTGATTTCCTAACAGACGGTTCGGCGAATCTTGAAGAACTTTTCTTGCTCGCAGGAAAAGAACGCTCTCAGGAGTATATTATCGACGAGATAACGCGTATCTACGAGCTTCAAGGTGTTACCACGGCGCGCAAACACCTGGAAATAATTGTTAAACAAATGTTCAGCCGCGTCTCCGTTACATATTCGGGTGATACGGGTGTTTCTGCCGGTGAAATAATCTCCGACTTTGAATATGACCGCATCAATGCGACACAAAAAGAAGCGTCAGGTGAATCGGCGAAGGCAAAACAGCTCCTTCTTGGTATCACGGAAGTATCGCTGACGCGCGCTTCATTCCTGTCCTCCATCTCTTTCCAGAATACGCCGAGAAAACTCGCGGAAGCGGCGGTTTCCGGAGCAGTGGATCGTCTTGTCGGCTTAAAAGAGAATGTAATCATTGGTCGCTTGATACCAGCCGGTACCGGATTCCCCGGAAGCAAGAAGCATGAAATGATAAAAGAAATGGAGCGAGAATTTGCGGCCACGGCACCCACAGAAGAGAAGAACAGGGAATAATCCTCGTTTGCACATCTGCCCACATCGTTTCCAAGGGCGACGTTTTTTACGAGCGACGTAGATCGAGAGTCCCGAAAGCTTGTTTTCGTATTTGGAACGAGGAGCTCGAAACCAATAAGCACTCGCGTTTGCCTGCCTGCCGAATCCTCTTCCTGTGCGGTGCACGCAGACAGGTCGGCGCAGGCAGGCGCGCAGAGGGCATTCCCGACCCGTAGGGTTAATTCCCTGCGGTGTCGTAATGCATTGGTTTACGCGAGAGTGCATAATGTAGGAATGTCATATACCGTCCAGAAAATCAAAGATAAGCTTTCCATCGTTGACGTGGTAAGTCAGTACGTAAAGCTCGAGAGGAACGGCGCAAACTTTCGCGCGAGATGCCCGTTCCACGCTGAACGCACGCCATCGTTCTTTGTCTCTCCGGATCGGGGTACGTACCACTGTTTTGGGTGCGATGCTGGCGGCGATATTTTTACTTTCGTGGAACAGATAGAAGGATTGGATTTCAAGGGCGCGCTCAAGATACTTGCAGAGAAAGCCGGTGTAGAAATAGTGTACGAGCACCCCGGAGCGGGTGGAAGAGAAAAGAAGGATGAGAGTACTCGGCTCTTTGAGCTTTTAGAGACGGCGGCAATTTTTTATACGTCGCGCTTGAATGAGCCGGTAGAGAAATATTTGAAAGAACGTGGTATAAATAATGAGACCATACGAACATTCCGTCTCGGACTTGCGGGAAGCGCTTGGAGCGAATGCTCGGAATATTTGCGCGAGAGAACATTTACGGACAAAGAAATAGTGGACGCAGGAGTTGCAAAACTTTCTCCACTGGGTAAGGGAGATAAAGGTCTTATCGATAAGTTCCGCAATCGCATTATGTTTCCGATTGCCGACAGTGCAGGGCGCATCGTCGGATTTTCCGGACGTATTTTTGGTTCGGAGGCACATCCCGACGCTCCTAAATATTTGAATAGCCCAGAAACTCTGCTGTTCCGGAAATCACGGGTTCTCCATGGATTCGACAGGGCAAAGCAGGCGATGCGTAAGCATAATTGCGCTATCCTGGTGGAAGGACAAATGGATTTATTGGCTTCAAATCAGGCCGGTTGGACGAATACAGTCGCGGCATCCGGCACAGCGTTTACCCCCGAACACGCCGCACTTATTCGACGCATTGCAGATAATCTCGTTATCGCACTCGATCCGGACGAAGCTGGACTCAAGGCCGCGGCACGCGCCGCACGCACGGCTCTACATGCTGGTCTAAACGTCAAGGTTGCGGAAGCTTCCGACGGTCTTGATCCTGCGGATCTCATACAAAAGAAAGGTGCGAATTCTTGGAGAGATTCCATTCGTGAAGCAAAAGACATAATCACATTTCTTCTCGATGTACTAGAGAAACATGCGAAGAGTACAGATCAATTTAGACGTTCGGTGGAATCAGTCGTCTTACCTTTCCTGTCGGATGTTTCGAGCCCTATCGCGCGGGAGAGCTATCTGCGAGAAATTGCAAGACGTCTGAGTGTTTCCGAAAGCGCCGTCGCCGAAGCGCTTGCGAAAGTTCCCGTTGCGCGGGAGGCCTCAGCTACGGGTGCTTCGATAAATACAGGAGATTCCCGCAAAGAACGATCTTCTTTCGCTCGAAAACCGATGGACCATGGACGAGCAAAGCAGGCATACGCTATCTTTCTTTGGCAACAGTCGCTCGAGAAACCAATCGTGAACATAAATAAGTTTGCGAAGGATTTGTCTGAAGCGCTCGGAGTTGAGGCGTTCAGCGTTCTCGGAACACTTTCTGAAGATGAGAAAGAGTCTCTGCGTTTTCGGGCGGAGAGCATGTATGGCAAAAACACGACACTCAAGCGGGAAGTCGAAGCTCTTCTCCATGTTATTTCACATGAGCGGCTTTCAGCGGATCTAAGAGAAGCTACGGCCGCTCTTAAGAATGCCGAGGTGACGGGGAACGAGGAGGATGTAGCTGTGTATATGTCTGTGTGTAAGCTGTTGACAGCGCGTATTGCACAACTCCACGAGCCAGTGTAAAGTAAGCGACTTCGCTTCTCTGCATCCTTTCGCGGTGAAAATAGGTGGGAAAGTGAAGCTTTTTTAATTCTACCCTTGGCTCTCCCAAGAAAGGAGGAGGGAGCTTTTGCGGCGTTATGTTGGCTCATGGTTAAAAAAAACAAGAAAAAAACAAGAAAAAAGACTTCACGGAAAACAGTGAAGAGGATTAAACATGCCGTAAAGAACAAAAAGTCCGCTTTAAAAAAGAAGAACAAATCTGCTCGTGTCAAAAAATCTACAAAAAAGAAGAAGATTAAAAAACTCCGTCCTGTGACGCGTGGTAAGCGGGCAAAAGGCGGGCGTGGCAAACAGGACACGAAGGTAGAAGCTCTGATCACTCTTGGTCGCGAGCGTGGATATGTCACGTACGACGAGATACTTCGTGAGTTCCCGACGATAGAAGACAATGTGCTCTTGCTTGAAGAGATGTACGAGCGGTTTAGTACCGCAGGAATTGATATTTTAGAAGGTGGCGGCATGCTTGAGGACACGTCTGCCGACACGGTATTAGAAAAGAAGAAACTTCAACATCGGCGGGCGGATGCAGGTTTTGATTCCGTGCAAATGTATTTGCGCGAGATA
>Ga0209211_10000606_pt1 | contig 72567 bp, 67 predicted proteins | sample RifGroA2_FD_183992 | JGI IMG/M metagenome (GOLD analysis project Ga0209211, IMG submission 183992) | Groundwater microbial communities from Rifle, Colorado, USA - Groundwater A2 (SPAdes) (version 2) | ecosystem: Environmental > Aquatic > Deep subsurface > Groundwater | place: Rifle, Colorado... | reverse complement strand
ACTTCGCGTAACAGCGGCTATGCGTCGCTTCGCTACATCCCGCCTGTTCGAAACCTGACGGTTTCGTCCATGCGGGACGTCGCATAGCCGCGAGCCGTTGTATGAAATACATGTTTTCCTTTTGGGGCTATCCCCAGCTCTTAAAAAGAATCAGATTTTGTTTTATTAATTGCTATTAAAATATTTGACTAAATACTTAAAAATGGAATTCAACCCACACAACACTATTGTGCAGCTCTGCCTGAAGGGTATGGGCATGGAAGATGCGGGCAAAAATGAAGACGCCAGCACACTCTTTATGGAAGCTTGGAACGAAGCCACTAACGACTTTGAACACTATCTGGCTGCGTACTACGTGGCTCGTCAGCAAAAGGCTGTTCTCGATAAGGTACAGTGGTACGAAACAGCTTTGCAGTATGCGTTACGCATAGACGACATCGCGGTGAAAAGCGGATTGCCAACTGTTTATACGCACATCGCGGAATGCTACGAAAACATTAACGACCCTGATAACGCGAAAAAAAATTATAATCTCGCTGCTTCATTTAGGGATAGAGTATCAGACACCGTGCCGTTTTATCATGGAACAAAAGCTGATTTGCATGCTGGTGACCTACTCACAGCTGGGAACGATTCCAATTATACGTCTGAATTTAGAATGAATCATATTTATTTTACCGCCCTGCCTAATGGCGCCGGATTAGCCGCAACTTTAGCCAAAGGTGATGGACTGGAACGGGTGTACATGGTGGAACCAACCGGAAGTTTTGAAAATGACCCAAACGTGACAGATCAAAAATTTCCTGGCAATCTCACACGCTCATATCGATCTGAAGCACCATTAACCATTGTTCGTGAAGTAACTGATTGGACGCAACAAACCCCCGAACAACTTAAGCAATGGCGCAAACGGATAACTAATACTAAGGAAGATATCATTAATTAATTCCCGATATATTCATACGCCCAAAATAAAAAAACAAAATCTGATTCTTTTAATAGCGATTTACTATCGCAAATCAAAGGAAAACATGTACATCATATAACAGAGTATATCTGGTTACGGCTTTTACACAAAAGCCTCCACCCATATTTTGCTCCGCTACGCTCCGCAAAAGATCAGATATACGCGAACGTTGTACGAAATATCGAAAAGCAAATTTTTTTCAAAAATTTTAAATTCGCCATTTATTTTTTCTCATGGATACATCAAACATAACAATCGAAACAAAAAATCTTTGCTTAAAGGGCATTACTTCAGAATACAAAAATGACATTTTCATAGAATTTACGCCGGAAATTACTACCCACATGTTCCCAAAGCCCGCAAAAAAAATTGAGGAAACTGTTGAATTTATAGAAACTTCAATAAAAGAAAACAGAGAGGGTAGTAATTTCCAAATCGTTATTCTCGATAAAGTAAGCAAAGATTTTTTGGGCTGTGGCGGTCTCCATCATATAGACCGAAAAACTCCGGAATTAGGGATCTGGATAAAAAAATCAGCCCACGGTCATGGCTATGGCAAAGAAGCAATCATAGCTCTTAAAGAATGGGCGGATAAAAATCTGGACTATGAATATATCCTATATCCAGTTGATTCCGGAAATCAGGCAAGTAGAAGAATTCCGGAGTTTTTCGGCGGTGAGATTGCCAGAGAGCATGATGAAGTCAGCATGAGTGGCAGAAAATTACATTTGCTAGAATACAGAATCTATCCCCCGAAAAAATAAATAGCGAATTTTTTGCTATCGCAAATGCTTTTCGATACATCGTACAACAGCGTGTATGCGGCTACGGCTTGCTCCGTACCTCCGCAAGCCTCCGCCCATTATATGAAATATGCTTTTCTTTTTTCGGCTAACGCCTTACACTTTTCTATAATGAACAAATTTTATTTTTAATTATTTAAGAGGGTGGGGTAGAGTATTTTTTCTCTTCTATCGTCGTTCAAAAAATAAATAACTTTCATACAAAATTATGTGGAATGTTTTAAAATGTAATAATTGTGTATATATTTGGAAATCAAAGAGTGGTGAAATGACTGCCTTGGTCGGAATGATGAATTTCCGGCGTGCCAATGTTTAAAGCTTGTTTCAGATTATTCAAACAAAATTGTATTTCCAATGTTTCAGACAATTCCCAGCTGACCACATAACGGCTGAACCAATCGATCATCGCGACCAGATACGCGAATCCTTTTAACAGCTTAACATAAGTAATATCGGTTCCCCAGACTTGGTTAACTCCGATAATGGGCAATCCGGACAAGAGATAGGGAAATTTTCTTGTATCTTTGTCCGTGTCGCTCAAATGCCATTTCTTCTTCGGATAGATGGCCGAAAGCCCCATATTTTTCATCAAGCTGATTGTTCGTTTTTTGCCGATGAGGATTTCGTATTCAGTCCGTAAATCTTCTCTGATTTCTTCGATGGCCGTAAAACGGACACTCGGTGAATATCTCATCGATGGCGTTCATTATTTTGATGTCTTCAGGAAAAGCGCGCAGTGAAAAAAGACGGAATGACCATACACTTCAAACCACTATGGGGATGACTTCTTGAACCGACCAAGACATAACATTTATGCCAAAGGAAATCGCCAGTAAAACCAATATCATCTACAGATCGCGTCTTTGAGCAATGTGCTCTGCCACTCAAATGCCTCTTTAGCGGTGATGCGGAGTTTTTTCATGAGTACAATTTCTTGGCTTATCAAACGCAAAAGATGCAATTCAAATTGCTCTTTTTTGTTATACAATTTTTTGTAGATCGGATGATCGCTGTTCACATAAATCAAATTATCTTCCGTAACTGTTTCTTGCGCATCCGTCCCCAATGATACAATAGCTACACTAATGCCGAGTTTCTGAAGACGAATTCTCTTGATTACTTCTGGTTTGGGCATTATTTGTTTGGATTGTTCGGTTGACTTTTGATGCTCTTGTTTTTTTGATTCCTCTGTACCTTCTGTTTTTATTTTTTCATTTTTTAAATTTTCATCCGTGGCAACAAGAGCGCCAGCTGTAAGCTCGCGCGATAATTTTTTTCTCACCGCAATAGTGCGCCCGCTTGGCGTTAATTCTGGATGAAGTTCCATGGCAATCCGAATTTTGCTTAAAGCATCTTTGAGTTCCTTATTAATTTTTTTTAGATGTTTTGTATCGCCATCGTGTTTCAAATCTTTTAATACTCTCTCCAAATCAGCGCGCACGATCTGATAAAAAATTTTAAATTCGGCGCTATCGCGAATAAAATCATCACGACCACTCACCACCTGTAAAAAATCCGCGTTCACTTCACCAGCAATACGATTTAATCCTGAGTGATATATTTTTTCCAAATCAAAAAACTCCCTTCTCACCAGGGCTTGCCGCACACGGCATTCTATTCCGGATTTTTCAATCAAAGCAGGGCGTAAAGCCACTACAATTTCACCCTCAATAGCGCCGTACAACGTATTATGTAAAATTGGCACTCGTCTGCCAGGTATATACCGCGCGGTAATTTTTTTATTATTCAAAAAAACGGAAAACTTTTTCGCCCTAAGAGGAACTGATTCTTTTAAAAATCGTTCAACATCGGCAAAAGTAAAAGTTTTTTTAAGTTTTGAAAGTGTTACAGTCGTACCTTCTTTCTCTAATGGAGAAGACGCATATTTTTTAATTGGCAATTCCCACTCATCATTTTTCTGCCACTCATTCCGATCAAAAACCACTGAATATACATAGCCGCCTCTGTTGCTCTCGACTGTAAAACACTCTGCCGCGGCCAAGGCTGCAAACTTGCCAATGCCAAATTGACCTATCCGTTTCCTGCCAAAACGCGGCGATACAGAGTTCACTCTTTTCTCCTCTGAACCCACGGTAAAAAACTGTCCCAAACCATTTTCATTCATCCCACTTCCATTGTCTTCTATGAGTACCTTATCGGCATTAAGAATAACACGCACTTCTGTGGCATCCGCGTCATAAGCGTTATTAACCAACTCGCGTATAAGCTCAACGCTCTCAACATACATGCGCTCACCCAAAGTGAGTAAATGGCTTTTGTCTATACTGACTTTTATTGTCTTATGCTGATTAAACATAGTTCAGATTTAACTCTACTTTGGCGTACTACAGGAATTTTGTCAATATCAATTTTGCCTGCGCATTTTTGCGAGTTTTTTAATATAATTTTTTAGAGTACACAAACAAATTTTGAGTTACGCCAATTCTGAAACACAATCTGCAATAGGTGCCAATCGCGCTTCTTTTTCATTGCGTTTTTTAATCTCTACCGCGTTTTCCGCAAGCGTTTTAGGAGACACAATCACGCGATACGGGATACCAATCAAATCCGCGTCGCTCAACTTTTCCCCGGTTGAGGCTTTTACGCGGTCGTCATAGAGCACTTCAACGGATGCACGCGTTAATGTTTCATAAAGTTCCCCCGCCTTGACGCGCGCCGATTCGTCGTTGCCAAGCGCCATGAGATGCACTTTAAACGGCGCAACGGACTCCGGCCATACCATGCCTTTGTCATCATGAAATACTTCCACCAAAGCGCCCATGAGGCGAGAGATGCCAATGCCGTAACAGCCCATAATCACGGGGTGCGTTATTCCTGTTTCATCTTTGTACTTAAAATCAAACGCGTCGGTATATTTAGTTTTCAATTTGAAGATATTTCCCACCTCAATTGATTTCTTTTCCACCATGGGCGACGCGCCGCATTGTGGACATTGAGCATGATCCATACTGATTTCTTGATTCACCGCCTTGTTGCATTTTTCACAAAGATAGATAGTATCTTCTCCAATCGGGCAGAGCGTCTGAAATTCATGGGAAATGTCTTTGGTAAACATCCCGCCTGACGCGGAGGTGACCACAGTAAGGTCGCCCAGACCCAAACGTGCATACACCTTGTGATACCCCTCTAGGGCGCGTTCGTAAAACGCATCAAAGTCATCTTCCGACGCGTGAAAGGAGTACATATCTTTCATCATAAACTCACGGCCGCGCAAAAGTCCGGATTTGGCGCGCGGTTCATTTCTGAATTTGGTCTGTATCTGATACACCGCGGTCGGCAAATCGTTATAAGAAAAAACAAACTTCTGGATCAGCGGCGTTACCACCTCTTCATGGCTCGGATTTAACACCAGCTGGGATTTGCCATGACCCTCCGTACGGAAAAGCACGTCAATGGTGTCGCGCCCTGTTTTTTTGTAATCCGCCTCGCTTGTTAAGCTGGGCATCAATATTTCCTGCCCACCCAAGGCATCCATTTCTTCGCGTACAATGTGTTGGATTTTCTTAAGGACGCGTAAGCCCAGCGGCAAATAATTATATACACCCGCCATCTGCTGATACACAAAACCGGCGCGGGTCAAAAGCTGAGCGTTCACGCTTTCCGCTTCCGCGGGCGATGTTTTGCTTGTTTTGGCAAATAATTGAGATAATTTCATATAGGATAATAATACCTGAAAAATAAAAATTACTCAAGGCGAAGTTGCCGTGCACGCTGGCACGCGGCTTTGAGCGCTTTTTCCCACACCACATGCATGGCACTTGGCTCAACCACTTCAAACGCGGCCGCCGTGGTGCCGCCTTTTGAAGTAACACGCGCACGCAAAATTTTTGGATTCTTGCCTGAATGCTTTAGCAACAGACTTGATCCGGCCAAAGTCTCCCGCACCAGCAACGTCGCATCTTTATATCCCAAACCGAGCGCTTGCGCGGCGTCAATTAAACATTCGGCAAAATAAAACAAATATGCCGGACCGCTTCCGCTCACCGCGGTTGCTTTGTCAATTACATCTTCACTATGCACCTGAAGCGTTTTGCCGAGCACTGAAAAAATTTCCTCAACAAGGGCACGTTCCGCTTTTTGAATTACGCGCGGCGCGTACCACACTACCATCCCCTGCCCGATTTGAGCGGGCGTATTGGGCATAGAACGCACCACCTTTTTTGTGCCTAACTGCTTTTGTAAAAAATCAACGGAAACGCCCGCCATGATGGAAATAAAAAGCTGATCGCCGACCGTTTCCTTGATACTTGTGCATACTTCCCGCGCGCTTTGCGGCTTTACGGCAAGAATTATCACCTCTGAACGCTCAAGAACATCCGCATTCCGCGTGCTGGTGCCAACACCATATTGTTTCTTGAGTACGCGCAATCGAGTGGCGTTTGGGTTGCTCACCATCACATTGCGCGGCTCAACACACCCGCCTGCAATCAACTGACGCATACAAGACTCGCCCATCACTCCGCCGCCGATAATGCCAATTTTAATTTTTTTGTTTTTCATAGATTTACAAAACGATCATGTTGTCCGTATGGATAACTTCTTGATTATATGTATCCGCGCTCTCTAAACACTTTACAAGCGTTTGTTCGCTCATATTCACAATGCCGATTGCTATTGTTTCGCGCGCCGTATTAAGGACTTCAATAATTTGTTTTGGTTTGAACGTGCCAAATGATTTTTTGATGCCCACCGCCAGCAGACTTTTGCCTTTTTTAAGCGCGGACACCGCGCCGTCATCTACCACCACAAATCCCGAGGAAATTTTTGCGGACAAAATCCACCGATCGCGATTTTTAAGCTGATAGGCATGCGAGCGCGGTTCAAAAACCGTGCCGATTTCTTCACCGGCAATCAAACGCGGCAAAATTTGCGGTTCATCCATGCGAGCAACCACGGTATAAATTCCACACGCGGTAGTCAAACGAGCGGTGTTGAGTTTTGCAATCATGCCACCCGTCCCCTGCGCCGATGTTTCTTTTGAACACAGCTTGATGAGTTCGCGATTCACATCAGTCACGCGGCGTATCAAACGCGCGCGCGGATTTTTTGCCGGATCCGCGTCGTATAACCCCGCAACATGCGAAAGTATTATCAGACCATCGGCACGCGCGCTTAACGCAATCTTGCCGGAGAGCGCGTCGTTGTTGCCAAAAGCAATGGTAGTACCCGTGGTGAGCGCGTCGTTTTCATTGATAATAGGCACAATGCCCGCGGCACACATTTCTTGCAATGTATCCTGAAACGCTAAAAATATTTCCTTGTTATTTAACGTATCATGGTCCACCAAAATCTGCGCGATGGGCAAACTGTATCGGCTAAATGCATGATCATAGAGACCCATAAGCCCCGCTTGTCCCACTGCGGCAATCGTAGTTTTTTTGAGTTTTGCATGCGATTTGAGCTGGGTGCGCCCCATTGCCGCCGCGCCGGAAGTAACAATAAGCAACTGCGTGCCACTCTGCGCGCATTCAGCGGTTTCCGCCGCAAGTTTATCAATCATGAGCGGGTCAATATACTTGCCGCCGCACGTAAGACTCTCCGTACCTATTTTAACAACCACTCTTTGCATATCGTTACACTCTTATCTGCCCATCGCCTCTCACCACATATTTGGTTACGGTCAATTCTTCTATTCCCATTGGACCCATCCCATGCAAATGCGTGGTGTTGATGCCAATTTCTCCACCCAAACCAAACTCTGCACCGTCAGTAAAACGGGTTGAGGTATTTACATAGACCGCCGCGCTATCCACTATCTGTGTAAAACGCTGTGCGGCGTTTTGATCTTCAGTAATAATGCCATCCGCAAGTCCAGTGCTATAATGGTTGATATGCGCCACTGCATCTTCAAATGAATCAACAATTTTGATGGCGATAACCAAGTCAAGATATTCGGCAGACCAATCTGCTTCAGTGGCAAGAATAATATCCGGCGCAAGCTCTTGCGTGCGTGCGCAACCGCGCACTTCAACGCCTGATTCTTTTAATTTTGCAATCAATGCCGGCACTACGCGCGCGGCGCAGTCTTTGTGAATCAGCGCTTTTTCCAATGAATTGCATGCTGAAGGATTGGAAACTTTTGCATTATGAATAATTGCGATAGCTTTTTCCACATTCGCGGACGCGTCAACAAACAAATGAGTAACCCCTTTGCGATGCTTGAGCACCGGCACTTTGGCGTGCGCCGTTACCGCGTCAATGAGCGCCTCGCCTCCGCGCGGGATAATGAGATCTATATACTGATCAAGTCCTGCGAGTAGAGGCACCGCCGCATGATCTGTCACGGTAATAAGTTGAACAAAATTAGTGTTCACCCCCGCCACGTGTGCGGCGCGCAAAAGAACTTTCACAAGCGCCTTGTTGGATTCCATGCTTTCCGCGCCACCGCGCAAAATACACGCGTTACCGGACTTCAAACACAACCCGGCAATATCCACCGTTACGTTGGGGCGAGATTCGTAGATGCAACACAACACCCCTATTGGGATTCGCGTTTTTTCCAACTGCAAACCATTGGGACGCAAAGTAGTGCTTACAATTTCACCCACAGGATCTGGCGCGTTTGCCATCTCGTGCAAGCCCCGCGCCATTGCCTCTATTTTTTGTTCTGTCAAAACCAAACGATTTTTGAGCGCCGCGGATGCATCCGGACGTTTGACCGCAAAAGCCGCAATGTCCTTTTGGTTTGCTGAAAGAATATGAGCCTTCTCGCTCACCAAAGCGTCAGCCATTGCGTTCAAGGCATTATTTTTTATGTCTGTTGAAAACGCACGCACCAAACGCGATGCCTCTTTTGCTTCGCGCGCCTGTGCAATTATGATTGTTGCTAAAGTATCCATATATGTTTCCTATAGTACTAAATATACGGTATTTTAACAAGAGGACTAAACTACTACTTTGTCTTTATGCGAAATCTTCTTTAGCTCCCTCACTTCATCGCGTAAAATCGCCGCAAGCTCAAATTCCAAATTTGTTGCCGCTTCTCTCATTTGAGCCTCTTTTTCTTTAATGATACGATCAATTTTCTTGCCTTTGTCCCCTGCCATTTCAAGCTCCAAAATACGCTTTACCGCTGATACGCTTTTATTGTTTGCGCCCTTGCCTTTTGCCGGCCGCTCTGCCGACAGCCCAAACTCTTCCAGCCAATTTTTGACCGCCTTCTTAATTGTTTGCGGAGTGATGCCGTGCTTTTTATTATATGCAATCTGCAAAGCGCGGCGGCGGTTTGTTTCATTGATCGCGCGTGTGAGCGATCCTGTCATATGGTCTGCGTACAACACCACTTGTCCCAACACATTGCGTGCGGCGCGGCCGATGGTTTGTATAAGTGCGGTCTCACTGCGCAAAAAACCTTCTTTGTCCGCGTCCAAAATCGCCACCAGCGTTACCTCGGGCAAATCCAATCCCTCACGCAACAAATTAACACCCACTAGCACGTCTGTTTTGCCTTTGCGAAAATCATGCAAAATCTGAACGCGCTCCAAAGTATCAATATCGCTGTGCAAATAGGTTGCTTTTATTTTTTTCTCTTGGAGATATCCCGCCAAATCTTCCGCCATCTTCTTGGTGAGCGTGGTAATGAGTATGCGTTCGTCTTTTTTAACGCGTACTTGCACGCGCGCTATCACGTCATCAATTTGTGAAATATTTTTTTGTGTTGCCGTCACCGGATGTATAATAATTTCCGGATCAATAAGACCGGTGGGGCGGATAACCTGCTCCACCACCTGTGAACTCTTTTTGTACTCATAGTCCGCCGGGGTCGCGGATACGTAAACTGTCTGCCCTTGGCGCGCCACAAACTCATCAAATTTCAAAGGCCTGTTGTCCGCGGCAGAAGGCAAGCGGAATCCGTGCTCAATGAGAGAGCGTTTGCGCGCGGCGTCTCCCGCGTACATGCCGCCCAACTGCGGCACGGACACATGCGATTCGTCAATAAACATCAAATAATCGCCTTCGCGTTGGTGATTGAAATAATCCAAGAGCGTATAGGGCGGCTCGCCAGTCGCGCGTCCGTCAAAATGGCGTGAATAATTTTCTATTCCGTTGCAGTAGCCGATTTGTTCAATGAGCTCCAGATCATAGCGAGTACGGCGCGAGAGACGTTCGGCTTCCAAAAGCTTTCCTTCTTTTTCAAATTTTTTCAGCTGTGTGTTCAATTCTTCCCGAATGGTTTTGACCGCGCGTTTGCGATCCGGTTCAGAGGTTACATAATGCTTAGCGGGGAAAAGCCATATCACCTCCGGCGAACCCATTACCTTGCGCGTTACCGAATGATACATAGTGAGCTCCCCCACGCGCGAGCCGACAAATTCAACGCGATAAATGACTTCTTGATTAACGGGCATAACCTCAAGCACATCGCCACGCGCGCGATAGCTTCCTCGCTTTAAATCCGCCGTAGTGCGTTCAAATTGCATATCCACCAATTTTCGCGTGAGCCCCATGCGATTCAACGGCTCGCCGCGCGTAATTTGCACGCTCCCGCTCTCATAATTTTCCGGCGACCCCAAACCGTAAATACACGAAACCGACGCCACAATAATCACGTCCTCACGCGTGAGGAGCGCTTGCGTTGCCGCGTGACGCAGACGGTCAATTTCTTCATTGATCATCGCCTCTTTTTCTATATAGGTGTCGGATGTGGGCAGATACGCCTCGGGCTGATAGTAGTCGTAATAACTTACAAAATACCCCACCGCGTTATCGGGGAAAAAATCGCGAAACTCATTGCAGAGCTGTGCCGCAAGCGTTTTATTGTGTGCAATCACGAGCGTGGGTTTCTGAATATGCTGAATGATGTTTGCCATGGTGAACGTCTTGCCAGAACCCGTAACGCCCAAAAGCGTTTGATCCTTGGAGCCTTTACGGACGCCCTGCACCAATTGCTCAATGGCTTTGGGTTGATCGCCCGCAGGCAGATAAGGTTTTTTTAATTGAAATTGCATGTGGATAAATACATTTTTTATACATTAGTTTGACTTCCATGGTTTTGTAGAAATACCAAAAGTACTCATATTCTAGCTGAATATGGATTAAAAATCAATCAAACTAATACCCTGTCAAATTAGTGCCCCTAAAAAGATCCTCAATTGTTTCTGCTTTCCTGATCTCATCAATTTTTCCCGAATCACGAATCAAATACTCCGCATGACGCAATTTATTATTATAATTGTGGCCCATGGCATACGCGTGCCCCCCGCAGTTATGAATCACTACAATATCGCCGGACGCGCATGAGGGAAGTAAACGATCTCTCGCAAATTGATCATTGTTCTCACAAATACTTCCCACCACGGAAACCCTCTCGCGTGTTCGCGCGTTATTCATAATAGAAATATGATGATACGCGTCATAAATAGAGGGACGCGGCATATCATTACTACTCGCGTCTATCCCAACAAACTTTTTATAGCCTTCTTTTGTGGATGTTACCCTGCCGACCAGCCAACCCGTATCCGCGCTGATATATCGTCCCGGTTCAGCGTAAAGACGCGGCGGTTGAAGTTCATAACGCGCACAAACTTCCTTAAAAGCTTTATGCACATTACGAGCCACAGCATTCAAATTAATTGAATGTTCACATGGACGATACGGCACGCCAAATCCGCCGCCGATATTAAGAAATTCAATTACTACTCCTGTATTCTGTTTGATCTCCGCAACAATGGTGAGAAGTTTTTTTGTGGTGAAATAAAAATAATCTTCATCAAGAACATTACTTCCTGTCATCATGTGGATGCCAAAATGCTTAACCCCCATAGATTGAGCTAACGAGTATGCATCGCTTGCACGTTCAAATGGTATGCCGTACTTTGCGTCAACACCTGACATACTCCATTGCTTTACAAGCAGTTTACTTGTGCTTTGGTGCGCGCCGGGATTAATACGCAACGAAAGCGCCTCCGGCATTCCAATGTCCCGTACTGTTTCAAGCGCGCTTATGTCATCAAGGTTAAGTATGAGTCGTGTATTTTGAATTGCATATTCAAATTCCTCACGCCTCACATAATTACCCGTATACATCCCTTCAACATCAAAAAGATGAGCAAGAAAAAGTTCCGCGGTGCTGGAACAATCAAAACCAAAACCTTCATCTTGAACAATACGCAACAAATCCGGATTAGCATTTGCTTTTACCGCAAAAAGCGGTTTAAAGTCGGGGAAATAAGTGCTAAACGCTTTTCTGAAATTTCTGCAATTTTCACGCAGACGCGCCTCGCTATACAAAAAAAATGGCGTTGGAAAACGGCGCGCCGCTTCTAAGACTGCCTCGTGCGGATAAAAAATGACTCGTCTGTTCACATACATAAAAAATTATTTAAAAAATAAAAAACCTTCCGTCTAACGGAAGGCGTATAATGTGTAGGGAAAACTTATTACACAAAGACCGCTCTTCCGCCAAGGAAAGCTTTCTTTGATTTCTTTAAACTGTTGTTTACAAAATTTATCATAAAATTAACCTCATTTAGCATACCACTAATAAAAAATTAAGTCAAATTTTTTTGAACGGTTTTTGTCTGTTACACCTCCGCACTCTCCCCCACCATTGGTTTGTACACTTCCACACCGGGCAGAGCTTCCTTAAGTTTTTCCTCCATACTGTCGCGGCTTGCCGGCTCGCCGTGGACTAAAAATATTTTCTTGGGCGGGCGTTTTGCGTCCGCCACCCAGCGCACCAATTTGTTTTGATCCCCATGCGCGCTGTATGCGCCAATGGCGCGCACCTCCGCATGTACCGGCACGGTCTGCCCGTATATTTTTACCTCTCTTGCGCCTTGCAAAAGCCGACGTCCAATGGTGCCCTCCGCTTGATAAGAAACAATCAGCACCATGCTCTTGGGGTCGCTTACATATCGCAGGACATGGTGTTGGATGCGCCCACCATTGATCATGCCACTTCCCGCAATAATGATTTTTGGCGCGCGTACGTCGTTGATGTGTTTTGATTCGTCGCTTGTTTTTGTTATCGCCAATCCGGGAAACTTAAAAAAATTATCCCCTTTACCCACCAGATAATGTGCCGCTTCGTCATAATATTGCGGATATTTTTCAAACACCTCGGTTGCGGCCGCCGCCAACGGGCTATCCAAAAAAATAGGCACACGCGGTATGAGTTTGCTTTCTACCAGCTGATTCATCTCGTACAAAATTTCTTGCGTACGTTCAAGTGAAAAAGCCGGAATCATCAAAACCCCGCCGCGCTTCATGGTATCAACAATCGCGCCCTGCAAAAGATAAATGCGCTTTTCCGGATCTTCATGGCTCACGGCGCCATACGTGGTTTCCAGCACCAACGCGTCCGCTTCCCCAAGAGGATGCGTTTCACGCACAATTGGTACATGGCTGTTGCCGATATCGCCTGAAAACACAACCGTCTTGCCTTCCGCCTCAAAACGAATAAACGCCGAACCCAAAATATGCCCCGCATCAAAAAAACTTGCCTGCACGCTCTCCGCGACGGCGATTTGCTTGCCATAATCCACGCCTTTAAAATGCCGCCACGCGCTGTCTATATCGTCCTGATGAAACAAAGGAGGGTCTTCATATTTTTTTTCATTGTACAACATGACACCAAGCGCGTCTTCCCAAATCAATTTGGTCAAATCTTTGGTGGCATGATTGGCATATAGGGGGCCGGTAAAACCTTGATGAATCAACTGGGGCACGCGCCCGGTATGATCCAAGTGCGCGTGGGTAATCATTACCGCGTCAAGTTCCGCGGCATTAAATCCAAACGGATTGTAATTGCGATCCGCAATAAAATGACTGCCCTGAAACTGCCCACAATCAACTAAAAATTTATGACCGCCCGTTTCTATGTGATGACACGAGCCGGTCACTTCTCCCGCCGCGCCGTTGAAGGTTAGTTTCATAAAAAAGGTTAAAAAGTATAGAGACAGTATAGCATGTGGCAGAGTAAAAAAAAAGACAGGGTTTGCTGTCTTTTTGTGGTTGTGTCCTCGCCAAGTAGAGGCGGCTCAAGCGGGTGTAACGCCCAAGCCGCCCCTTACCTCTTAGCGAAGACTAGTCTTCTTTGTAGTCACCATCAGGGCACTCGCCGTGTCCATCCCAGTGACCATCTTTGTAGTCGCACGGCTTGATATCACCGGTGACGCTGACACCGCGCATCCCGCCGCCCGGGAGGTCCACGACCATCTCTGTGCCGGACAATCCGTCACGGGAACTCCACTTGATGGTGTCGCCTACACGATCACCATCCCATGTACGGCCCGCCTCGTCACTGCCTCTAAGCTTTGACATTGTCTGTCTCCTACTCTTGACGCCATCTGCTACCTCCCCCGCTTTGAGGGAAGTATGTGTTGCATTACGAGCACTTCCCGCAGTGCAACGACACTTAATAGACACTAGCACGTGCTTATGTGTCTAAATTTGATTGTTTGTGTGACTCATCAGCATGATGCGGCTTACTACATGGCGATCCCACAGAAGGTGTCGGAGGAGCCGTGGACTTTCCATGTGTGACGAAGGTTAATCACCGTACCAACATGTTCCACGCCGCCATTGTCACAAATCTGGTAGGCGGAACGCCACAAGAGGTAATGCGGCCTAGAAGTCTCTTTGTCGGAAACTTCGGGCATGCCGAGATCGGCAAACGTACGCCGAGAATCAACAAAAGGCATCAAGAGCCATGCCTCCCCTTCTTCACCTTGACGAAGAGCTTTAGTAATCAGTTCCATTACCTCTGCTCTTTTACAGTCCTTGTGAAGCGCATGAACGGCGTGTCCACCGAAACGCTCCCAGTAGCGTGCACCGGCATACTTGAGCACCAAACGACGCTTACTCGGGTCTATTGCATGCAAGTTGCCGATGGTTGTTTCACCAATGAGTTGATCCATTGACTCAACCAAGGTTACCGGATGACAAAGACCGCGTTCGTCATCGGTGAAATGCCGGCGAGTGGTTGGATGATGCAGGAGAATCATCAGTAGTTTGCTGTCAAACAGCATGTTTGGAGGCGGATCAATCTCCACCCTACCCTCCAGCCATCGTCGCAACAATGCGCGCCCCTTCTCACTCGCAACAAGCTCCGGAAATGGAGGGCGTTTTACCACAACTTCCATTGACGAGTCGTTCGGATCAAACTCGTCGGTGGTGAGCGCGTCCAGCTTGATACCAAGACCTTTGCACGTGTTGGAAAGATGCTGGATTGACCTCGCCATGGACTCATTGTAAAGCCACCACACGCCGCGTCGACCACGAAGCCACGAACGATAAGTCCCCGAGACTTGCGAGTTTTCCGGAGAAATTCCGTACGCATTTTCCAACGCAATGAGGTAGCCCCACCCAGACCCGGGACATTGGAGTTCGGCGATTGTTCCGTCCCCGAGCAGATCCGATCTAAAGTTTTTGGGCAAACAGCTTTCGCTTGCGATCATAACTTCGGAGGCAAAGGATCGAAACTCCGGTTGCACCGAGGCCAGGACAGCTTTTGCGAGCCACGCAAGCGCAGGATCTCCACGCAAGGCAGATACCACGAGATCGCGTGTTTTTTTGAACACCGACGCGGAAATGACACCGACCTCATGGATCCTGTCTCGTTCCGAGTTCGTCAAGGTATAAATTTTTGGAAGGGGCTTAAACCCCCACTTTGGGTCAACCTCCGACGCTCGCCGAGAGGCATAGGCAATGCTCGCAGGCATTTGAACTCCAAGACTCATGACTGTCTCCTTTTCATGCGAAAAAAATATTTTTCCTCGCGTTTGGTTTTTGTGAAAGAACACTATGAACAAACAAAGTCCTCCGGTTAAGGAGGACTCGTATGAAGATCTTTCTAATAGTAATGTGACAATAGGCAAAGCCAACTACTATAGAAAGATCTTCACAAGAATCTTCCTTGTTTTTTTGCCTATTGTCTTTTGAATTGTTTATGCGATACGCTTCCCGACAGTTGCGAGTTTTTCTCCAAAACGCCACAACTGTCTATCTGCAATTTCTGTCAATGTTCCCTGATAAGGCGAGTGAATTTCTTCTCTTGCAAGAGAAACACTGTCTATCATGCAACCAATAACATCGTTGATTTTAATTTCATCTCGTAATTTTCTTGTTGGCACAAACAAACCTGTGGATTGGCTGATAACCTGCTGGCGCTCAAAAAGATGAATCTCTTTTGACGGAGTACATGACGAAGCATTGCCGCTACTAAGTGACGACAATGCATGGAACAAGTTGTCTGCAAGGAGTGCAATAAATTCCTCATTTATCTGCCGCACAGGGGGGTACTCAATCGCCACAAATGGTTTGCCTTGCGCAATCATGTATACGCCCAGCGCGCTCGCCTCCCGTTGTTCTTCCCTCTTAATATCCATTGAAAACACAGTTTCCGGATCAAGCGCTTGCAAAAATCTTTTTACAAGCGCAGTATTTTTTTCACTGCTCTGCGGAAGAAAGAGACCAGCTTCAAGGCAAGGGAGGACAAAGGTATGCAGGTCAATAATAAAATCATGCGCGTGTCCAAGCTGTATCAATGTGTGTTTGTATGCCGCACTCACTCCGCGCGCCTTGGGTGGTGGCGGAAATCCTCGATTAAGATCTTCCTCGTCTAAAGGAACAAAACGCTGACGATGAATAAGACCCAAAGGATTAGCGCTCGGTATTATTGTCAAAGTACCGGAAAATTTTTCCGGCAACAAACTCACGAGCTTTTCAAGAACATAAAATCCACTCACCTCGTCTCCGTGCATATTGTTGATTATCAATACTTTTGGCCTGTCGGAACCAAATCGAAGCACAGGCATTGTGGCGTCAAAAGAGCCTAAATGAGCAACTTTAATTGGGTGTGATGATGGACGTAATAGAGACATAAAAGATAAATAAGCTAAATAAAAATCGCCACCCGAGCTAGGGTGGCGATTTGTTTGTAGAAAACAAAATTATCGCGACTCTAGCGGAGTGCGATTTGAATACCATGCCTGAATTTGAATGCTTTGTTGTTTCATAAATTTACTCTATCACAACGTGTACATCGCCGTCAAGCGCCCTTTGTGGATAAACCATTTAATCAATAAAAGTCCTTCTTGTTATCCTCTCCAACTGTCTTCCCAAAATAAGCTCATCGTGCTACAATTACCCAATCGGCGCATCCGGCCTATTTTTAAGTCAACATCCAATATTAACAATGGACACTCAACCAATCAACGACCATTCTCCCGCCCCCATAGAACACCCGCCACTTACCAACGATCGTTCTTGTTTGCGCCGCGGATGCAGCTGGAGTTTTGGATGTGGTCTTATTCTTGTTGCTGCGCTGGCACTCGCGGCATGGTTTTTTTCCAATCCTTCCGCGGAACTGCGCGCCACCTTGCCGCAAAATTTCCCCTCGTCCATAGCCATGTATAGATTTGACGAACGCGATGGCATCACCTATCTTTCCGGAGCTCGTTTTAATCGGCCATGGAACAAGCGCCTTACCGCCGTAAAACTTGCCGTAGGGAAAATGCTCACTATAATACATATACTAAACCCCAATGATTTGCTGGTTTCCAATGACCAAACATTCGCGTATAAAGATGTTACTTTTGAGTGGCTCAAAACATTCCTCAAAAAAGAAAACACGGGGGTGACGGATACCATTACCATTGTTTGGGACGGTTTGGATGCGGCGCCGCAGACCATTTCAAAATTCTACAAACAAAATTTTGATGCGCAAGACTTTTTTTACGTGGAAACACTCAACGCGGATCAAACCAGAACCATCACCTTCAGCAAAAAAACAATAGAAGGGAAAATAAATATAACTCCGGATCCAAAAAATCCTAACACTACGCCGCATGCGGAATTGCGCATTCATTACATTCCATGAACATCTTCAAATTTTTTAAAAAAGAATCTTCCTCCATAACGAGTGCGGCAATTCTTTTGGGAGTTGCCTCGCTTGCGTCACGCGCGGTAGGGCTCATCCGTGACCGCCTTCTTGCGAGCCATTTTGGCGCGGGCGACACTTTGGACGCGTACTACGCGGCTTTTAAAATCCCCGACCTCATTTTTACACTGCTCATTGTGGGCGCGCTCTCAACGGCATTCATACCAATTTTTACCAAGCTCAAACTTTCTCATAAAGAAAAAAATCCAAAAGAAAACGAGGCATGGAAACTGGTAAACAACTGCGTCCACCTTTTGGCAATTTTGCTGTTTGTAATTGTCATTCTTCTGGAAGTTTTCACTCCCCAACTCATGAATGTGCTCGCGCCCGGGTTCTCCAATGAAAAACGCGATCTCACCGTAACGCTCACGCGTATCATGTTTTTGAGCCCTATTTTTTTAAGCATCTCCGCGCTGTTTGGTGGCATTTTGCAATCAATGCAAAAATTCTTTGTATTTGCCATAGCACCCATCTTTTACAACATAGGAATTATCATCGGGATTACCGTGCTGTATCCCCTCTTAGGCGTTACCGGACTCGCGTGGGGCGTGGTGGCGGGCGCGTTTTTGCATTGCGCAGTGCAATATATAGAAGCACGCAGATCCGGATACCAGTGGTTCTGGTATTTTAATATACGCGACATGAACGTCAAAAAAATCCTTTACCTTATGATTCCGCGCACCATGGGAATTTCCGTGAGCCAAATCAATATCCTTATCATAACGGGGTTCGCGTCCACCTTAAGCGCAGGCAGTGTGGCGGTGTTCAACCTCGCGTATAACCTACAATCGTTCCCCTTGAGCTTGTTTGGCATTAGTTTTGCGCTTGCGGCGTTCCCCCTGCTTTCCAGAGAAGCGGGAAAAAAGAACATGGGACAGTTTATAGACACCCTCACGCAAACCGCGCGCAAGATATTGTTTTTTATGATACCGGCTAGCCTTGTTTTCTTACTGATACGTGCGCAAATAGTGCGCGTGGTGCTGGGAAGTGGTTCATTTGATTGGAACGATACCATTCAAACAGCTGACACGCTTGCTTTTTTTGCGTTAAGCCTTTTTGCGCAAGGACTCGTACCGCTTTTAAGCCGCGCATTTTTTGCCCTTGAAGACAGTAAAACTCCCTTTGCAATAGGAGTGGTGAGTGAAATCATAAATCTGGGAGCGGCATACGTTGGCATGCGCGCGTACGGCGTTGCGGGGCTTGCACTGGGCGCGTCGCTGGGAAATATCTTTAATGTGGTGCTCTTGTGGCTTGTATTGCGCATACAGCTCCACACGCTTCACGAAAACCTCCTGATTAAATCACTTATTCAAATCAGTATTGGCGCGATGCTCTTGGCATTGGTCACGCAAGGCATCAAAACATGGCTTGGTTCAATGTTACCGCTTACTTCATTTATCAATGTTGCAGTACAAGGAGGCGTAGCCGCAGCTGCGGGGCTCGTCGTGTACGGCTTTGTATTATTCGTCCTAAAAAATGAAGAAATGCTGGATCTTGTCGCGAGCCTCAAAAAAAAATTCACAAAGATGGATCAAATTTCCGCTTCAGATATTTCACTGCCTTCTTAATATATGGACCAGAATTCACTTCGTAATTTTTGCATCATCGCGCATATTGATCACGGCAAATCAACACTATCCGACCGTTTGCTTGAGTATACCCACACGGTTGCCAAGCGCGAGATGAAAGCGCAGATTTTGGATTCCATGGAACTTGAACGCGAACGCGGCATTACCATCAAATTGGCGCCGGTGCGCATGAGCGTGCCCGCGCGCGAGTACATTGATAACCCACCCTACGAACAATTTATTTTAAATCTCATAGATACACCCGGGCATGTGGATTTCAATTACGAAGTCTCACGATCCCTTGCGGCTGTGGAAGGCGCCCTGCTTTTGGTAGACGCAACGCAAGGCGTACAAGCACAAACCATTGGCAACTTATACTTGGCGCTTGAACAAAACCTCACGATTATTCCGGTGGTCAATAAAATTGATATGGCAATAGCCAAGCCGGAAGAAACCGCCAAAGAAATTATGGGGTTGCTCGGGTGCGCGCGAGAAGATATTTTATTTGCGTCCGGCAAAACAGGCGAGGGGGTTGATATTATAGTACAAAACATAATCAAAAAAATTACTCCGCCCCACGGGAATATATCAGTGCCCTCCACACGCGCGCTCATTTTTGATTCTGTCTACGACGATTTCCGTGGAGTGGTTGCGTATGTGCGCGTGGTAGACGGCCAGATCAAGCGCGGCGACTCTATATATATGTTCGCCACAGAAACGTACTCGGAAGTTATAGAAGTGGGGCATTTCAAACCAAAACTTGTAACCGCGGATACCTTGTCTGCGGGCGAAATTGGCTATGTGGTTACCGGACTCAAAAACATTGTGGGATGCCGCGTGGGAGATACCATTACCATAAAAAAACAAACAAAAGAAAGCGGAGCGCGTGGCGCCGAACGCGCAAACGCGCCGGCCATTCAACCACTGCCAGGATACAAGGAAGTGGTGCCCATGGTGTTTGCCGGAATTTTCTGCAAAGAAGGCACGGAATACGAACGCCTGCGCGACGCGGTGCTCAAATTAAAACTCAATGATTCCGCGCTGATGTTTGAGCCTGAACACTCGCAAGCGCTTGGGTTTGGTTTCCGATGCGGATTTCTTGGGCTTCTACATCTTGATATTTTCCAGGAACGATTGCATCGCGAATACAAACTCAACTTGGTGGTTACGGTGCCCTCTGTGGCATATAGAGTGGAACTGACCAATGGGGAAACGATCACCATCAAAAGCCCACAAGAACTCCCCGACCCATCAAGATACCGAACTGTTTTTGAACCATGGGTAAAAGCTGATATCGTTTTGCCAAAAGATTATTTGGGAAACATTATCGGATTGTTGGAAGAACGCCATGGCAAATATGTTAATACGGAATATCTGGAAGGAGGACGTGTTATCCTGCATTATCTGCTCCCCTTGTCGGTCATGCTGGTGGATTTTTATGATCGTCTAAAAAGCTTATCCTCCGGTTATGCTTCACTCAACTACGAAATTACCAGCTACGAACCTGCGCACGTGGTTCGCTTGGATATTGTCGTCGCTGAAGAACTGGTGGAAGCGTTGAGTACACTCACCTATGAATCGGAATGTTATTTTGTGGGACGCCGAATTGTTGAAAAATTAAAAGAAAGTATTCCCAAACAAATGTTTGAAGTTAAAATTCAGGCGACGATTGGGAGCAAAGTTATTGCTTCGGAGAGGATACCCGCAATGCGCAAAGACGTGCTTGCCAAGATGTCGGGGGGCGACTGGACGCGCAAAGCAAAACTGCTCAAAAAACAAAAAGAAGGAAAATCGCGTATGCGCGTTTCCGGCCGCGTGGATATTCCTACGGAAACCTATTTGTCCGTGCTCAAGAGAGATTCATAAGCTAACAGGGTGAAAGTCCTTGTGGGGACTATGAGCCGCGACGGTGGCGAATCTGAACAAAAATTCAACAGAATTTTTGCGTGCCTCACAAGGACGTTCACCCTATTAGCTAAAATCCATACTATATGCAAAAAAAATGGGTCGTATTGCCACCCGCTCCGCAAGAATTTCTTGAACAATTTCCCTCCATTCATTCAGTGGGAGCGAGTTTACTGTATCATCGCGGATTAAAAACCCAAGAAACAATTGATAAATTTCTCTCCCCCGACTACAGTAGAGACATGCATGATCCGTTTTTGTTTAAAGACATGCGCCGTGCTGTGACACGGATCATTACGGCAATCAAACAAAAAGAAAAAATCGTGGTGCATGGAGATTATGACGCGGACGGAGTAACCGCGAGTACGATCTTGGTGAGCTGTTTGAACCGCTTGGGGGCTGTTACCGATGTGTTTCTCCCCCATCGCGAGATTGACGGTTACGGATTAAACATGGACACCGTGCGGCTTCTTGCGTCTGACTCCGCCAAACTCATCATCACGTGCGACTGCGGCGTTTCAAATACGGAAGAAGTGGCGCTCGCGCAAAGCCTTGGCGTTGACGTGATTATTACCGATCATCACTCCATTCCCGCAAAACTTCCGCCCGCGTATGCGATTGTGCATCCAAAAATTGAAAACGAGACCTACCCGGACAAAACGCTCTCCGGCGGAGGTGTTGCGTTCAAACTCATGCAAGGGCTTATGCGCATGGCACCGGAAGCGCTTGGAATCACCATAGAAAATATCGAATCGTACGAAAAATGGATGCTTGACTTGGTAGCAATTTCTTCCGTTGCGGATATGGTGCCGCTTTTGGGGGAATCACGCTTGCTCACCAAATACGGGCTCACCGTGCTCAACAAAACACGCCGGCTGGGGCTTAAAACAATGCTCACGCGCTTGAACGCGCAAGGCCGCTTCAAAGAATTTGGAGTGCAACAAATCGGTTTTCAAATTGCGCCGCGCATCAACGCGGCAGGACGCATGAAACATGCCAACACCGCGTATCAGCTTCTTATGGCTGAAACTCAAGCGGAGGCGGAGGCACTCATGGACGAACTTGAAAAAAGCAATACCGATCGCCAAAAAACCAGCGCACGCATGTTTGAGGAAGCGGTGGAACTTATAGAAAAAAATCAACTTGCTCGAAAAATGGTGATTGTCGTGTACAAAGACGGATGGGCGCCGGGCCTTGTGGGTTTGATTGCAAGCAGAATTAAAGACCGGTATGAGAAGCCCACATTTGTAATGACGCAAAATCACGGCGAGATAATGGGCTCCGGCCGCGGAATTGACGCATGGAACATGATTGCAGCCATACAAAAAATGCCGGAATTGTTTGGCAAGTTCGGCGGACATCCGCAGGCATGCGGCCTCACGCTTGCCTCGCCCGACCTCCTTGAGTCTTTTGCACTGCGCATCAATGAGCGCGCGGAAGAAGAACTCAAGGGAGTTGACGTATCCCCCGTTCTCTCCATAGACGCGGAACTATCTTTACGCCAAGTAGACTGGGAATTCTATGATTTTACGCGGCAGTTTGAACCGTTCGGACAGCATAATTCTTCACCGCTTTTCCTTATTCGTAAAGTAACAATTCAAGACGTGCGAGCGCTTGGCAAAGACGGCCAGCATTTGAAACTCAAAGTTCATGATGGCGCAGGCACCACGCGCGGCGTAATTGGTTTTTGTTTTGGCGACGAAGAAAAAAAAGGAGTCAATTGGTGTACGGCGCTCAAGCTTGGTGATATACTTGATATTGTCGTTGAAGTGGAGGTGAATGAATGGAACGGTAATCGTGAATTGCAATTGATTTTAAAAGATGTGAGATTTACACATTAAAGGATGTGCGTGAAATAGCTTCTTGGGGCACACAAAAATTCTGTTGAATTTTTGCTCGCGCTCGCACGCCGTCGCGGCTCGTAGTCCCCTCAAAGCTCTTTCACGCACATCCTATATAATAAACAAATTTAGTATGGAAGTAATTATATTCTCCGATGGCGGGGCGCGAGGGAATCCGGGACCTGCCGCAAGCGGTTATGTTATCAAAAATGAACTGGGTGACAATCTTGCGGAGGTAGGCTTGTATTTGGGGCACACCACCAACAATCAAGCGGAGTATCAAGCGCTTCTCAACGCACTCTTGCACGCGCAAAAACTTGGCGCCGCAACGGTGAATTGTTTCTTGGACTCGGAGCTCATTGTCAAACAAATCAAGGGAGAATACAAAGTAAAAAACAAAGAGCTCGCACCGCATTTCTTAAAAATTTGGAACCTTTTGCACACGTTTAAAAAATATACCATCACCCATGTGCCGCGCGAAAGAAACAAAGAAGCGGACGCTCTGGTAAACCGCGCCATAGACGCGCAACAAAATATCGGCATGCTTTGAAACAAACACTTTTAAGGGCACGCGTAAAATCCTTGAAGGATTTTCGCTCCGACTCGCCCCGTCGGGCTCCGCCAGTCCCTTTAAAGTGTTTGTTTCAATAGCACTAGTAATTAAGGCGCGAATATCACAAACGCAAGCGGCACAAGCATCCATCCAAGACGCGCATATTCGTGCGTAAAAACCGCTTGCGTGGCGGGAGTAAAATGCGCAATGAGCGGCCCCGGGGCAAAAAGCCCAAAAATCATAACAAGGAGCCCGAGTTGCAAAAAACTAAACAACACAATCTCCACTTGCGAACTAAAAGAGAACCCATATAAATTGCGCCCCAAAATGCCACGTGTAAAAAATACGGTTAACACAATTAACAGCACTCCAAAAACAATCATCTGCCTGTAAGGCTCGCCCGATCCTTTTATCCACGAGTATAAAAACGGTACGTGGTCAACAATAAACGCGGCGATATAAAGAGACAGAAGCGTGAGGATGCTTCTGTGTTTGCCATAGGTAAACGCATAAATCAAACCAACGACAACTAAAACTCCCAAAAGCCACCAATCCCACGCAAGAGAAGTCGTATTCAAAAGTGTTGAAGTGGAAATTTGCATGAATATAGTATATCAAATTTTTAAAAAAGAAAAAAGACAGGAATTTCAATTATTCTCTTGAGCACCATAAGCGTATTCGCGACTAGGTGCGAAAGAGGGTAATTGAAGCAGGGCTTAAGACAAAGAACCAAACTCTTGCAACAATTCTTTCTGTCGTCTTGATATTTTTTTAGGCACACTCACCTCAACTCGCACCAGATGATCCCCTCGCCCACTCCCACGTAGCTGTTTAATCCCGCGTTCACGCAATTTGAAAACCTGTCCGGGTTGGGTGCCTTCCGGTATAACCATTTTTACCTCACCGTCCAATGTCTCAACAGCAACCTCATCACCAAGAACCGCTTGAGCAAACTGTATTGTAACCGTACTGTGGACATTAAATCCGTCCCGTTCAAAACGCGAATCAGACTTTACATGCACCGTCAAATACAGATCTCCGGGCGTGGCGCCATGCGCTCCAGCCTCTCCTCCACCGCCCACGCGTATTGTCTCGCCATCATCAATACCGCCCGGAATTTTCAAAGAAAATTCTGAATGTTTTTTTATAACGCCGTTCCCGCCGCAATGTTTGCATGCTTTTTCCGGACGTTTGCCTTCCCCATGACAATCATTGCACACGCTCGCGCTCTGGAATGTTCCCAAAATAGTGCGCTGATTGGTAACCACCTGCCCTTGTCCGTCGCAGGTCTTGCATTTTTTAAGGCTTGACCCTGGTTCCGCCCCTGCGCCCAAGCACACATCGCATGCAACTTGCTTGTATAAACTTACTTGTTTTTCAACGCCAAACGCCGCGTCTTTGAAGGTTAGTTCGGCATCCATGTGGATATCAGCACCGCGCGCCGTACGAGTTCGTGTTCGCGTACGTGCTCCGCCGCCTCCAAAAACATCTCCAAAAATATCACCCAAATCAAATTCAAAACCTTGGCCTCCATTGCCAAACCCGCCGCCAAAAGGGCTGCCTGATCCAAACCCTCCAAATCCCGTACCGCCCTGCGAACCCGCTTGGTCAAATGTTGAACCGTACTGGTCATATTGCGCGCGCTTCTCCTTGTCTGAAAGCACCTGATGCGCCTCGTTGATTTCTTTAAACTTTTCCGCGTTGCCGCCTTTTTTATCCGGATGATACTGGTGCGCCAAACGGCGAAAACTCGCCCGAATTTCATCGGGCGAGGCATTTTTTCCCACTCCTAAAATTTTATAATAATCTTTAGCCATTAATATGTAATTCTTTTTTTAAGGGCTTAAGACACTCTTCTCTAAATTCATCAAAAACAAATTCCAAATCTATGCCTGTTTCCAATGGCTGTATTTTGCCCCTCAACCATTCAAGAAATTTTGCTCGAGACATAATTTGATCTGACGCATTGCCCGAGTCAATCGTTGACTGATATGTGATTAAACTTTGGTTGATTGTCTCAACTACGCTTCTGAAATCTTTATAAGTATTTTCATCAGCGGTTTGCAAATAATTGCAGAATGTTTCCCACGCATGCCGTTCATCATCTCCTAAATCTTGTGTACGGCCAATAAGCTCCGTAACTTTAAAATCATAGCCGGTCGCCCCGCCATCGCGCATGTTTACCGCATTTTGTACAAGTCCCTCTATGGTACTTTGAAACGCAGAAGTACGCGAGGCCGCTTCGCGCGGGTCTAAATCATCTGGCATAAAGACATCGCAAAAATTTATTTAAGTGTGAGAACCATATTTCTCCTGCATCCGTTGTACAAACGGCATTACTGCATACTCTCCCAGCAAATCTTCTTCTTTAAGACGAGAAGAGACCTGCGGCAACGAATTGGGAGACAATACATGGTACGCTCTGTACTCTTGAAAATTCGGAATATGAGAACGTATTGAATCCGCAAATTCTGCAACTTCTGACATTACCTCCACGCTCTTTTCCTCAAGCACTAACGCTTTCAACATCTCATGCACATCTTCCCAACTTTTTAATTGAGTTTCTTGCGGTTCAACAGGAACCGCCGTATCATGCCGCCCAGTAGGGATTGATAATTCAGACATACTAAAAATATTATTCTTTAGTTTTTTCATCCACAATCTCACCTTCCACAGGTTCGTCTTTTTTAGGTTCGCCGGCGTTTGACGCGGCATCGCCCGCTCCTGCACCCGCAGGGCCTCCGGCCCCAGGCGCGCCTTGTGCCGCGCTGTACATTGCCGCGCCAACTTTCTGCACGGTCTGTGAAAGGTCTTCCGTGGATTTCTTAATCGCCTCCAAGTCCGTTCCATCTTTCACTTTTTTGAGCGCTTCAACCTTTTCCTCAATTGATTTTTTATCATCATCTTTTACCTTATCGCCATTTTCTTTGATCATTTTCTCTGTAGTATAAATCATGGAGTCGGCGATATTTTTTGCTTCAATGGCTTCTTGTTTTTTCTTGTCTTCATCCGCATGCAATTCCGCTTCTTTTTTCATTTTCTCCACTTCTTCTTTGGACAAACCGGATGACGCGGTAATAGTTATATTCTGCGCCTTGTTGGTTGCTTTATCCGTGGCACTGACATTCAAAATACCATTGGCGTCAATGTCAAACTTTACTTCCACTTGCGGCACGCCACGCGGAGCCGCCGGAATGCCGGAAAGAATAAATCTTCCTAAATCTTTATTATCCGCCGCCATAGGGCGTTCACCTTGCAGAACATGAATCTCCACGCTGGTTTGGCTATCCGCCGCGGTAGAAAACACTTGTGATTTGGAGGTAGGGATGGTGGTATTGCGCGCTATGAGCGTGGTCATAACGCTTCCCATGGTTTCAATACCCAATGAAAGCGGCGTTACATCTAATAATAGCACATCTTTGACGTCTCCTTGAAGTACCCCGCCTTGCACCGCGGCGCCAACCGCCACCACTTCGTCCGGGTTCACAGTCAAATTGAGCTTCTTGCCAAAAAATTCTTCCACGGTTTTTATCACCAATGGCATGCGGGTCATGCCACCCACCATAACAATCTCATCAATATTTTGCGTGGTCATCTTGGCGTCCTCAAGCGCTTTGCGCACCGGACCAAGCGTCTCTTGCACCAAATCGCCTACCAATTCTTCCATTTTTGCGCGCGACAACTTCATGACCAAATGCTTGGGGCCGTCAACACCGGAAGTAATAAACGGCTGATTGATTTCTGTTTCCTGCGCGGTGGAAAGTTCAATTTTCGCTTTTTCCGCAGCCTCTTTAATGCGTTGAAGTGCTAGATTGTCTTTTGCCAAATCAATGCCTTGATCTTTTTTGAATTCATCCAAAATCCATTTGATCAATACCTGATCAAAGTCATCGCCTCCCAAATGAGTGTCCCCATTGGTAGAAAGCACCTGCACGATATCTTCACTCACTTCCAAAATGGAAATATCAAATGTACCGCCACCCAAGTCGTAGACTGCAATTTTTTGGTTTTTCTTCTTATCAAATCCGTACGCCAATGCCGCGGCCGTTGGTTCATTGATAATGCGCAAGACTTTCAGCCCGGCGATTTCACCCGCGTCTTTGGTGGCCTGGCGTTCGGCATCATCAAAATATGCCGGCACGGTAATGACCGCTTCAGTAATTTTTTCTCCCAAACGCTCCTCCGCGTCCGCTTTTAATTTCTGTAGAATCATAGCAGAAATTTCTTGCGGAGAATATTCTTTGCCGCTCATTGCAACTTTAACGCCTTCACCTGCTTTTACAATTTTGTAAGGCATGAGCTTGAGGTCGCGTTGCACCTCCGCGTCATCAAACCGGCGGCCAATGAGGCGCTTGATTGAATAAAGCGTGTTTTCCGGATTGGTTACTGCTTGGCGCTTTGCGAGCTGTCCGACAAGACGCTCGCCGCTTTTTGAAATAGCGACGACAGATGGCGTGGTGCGCGCGCCTTCTTTGTTTTCCAATACTCTGGGCACGCCGCCTTCTATGACGGACATGCATGAATTGGTGGTACCAAGGTCAATTCCTAATACTTTTGGCATATGTTTAAAAAAAATTTAATATATATAATTGATAAGTTATTTCGCGATGATCACTTTTGCCGCTTGCAGAACACGCTCGCCCATCTTGTATCCACCGCTCACTTCTGCAATAATCTGTCCGGGCGGAACTCCCGCACCTTCTCGTTCCTCTATCGCTTCATGTATACGCGGGTCAAATGCGGCACCCACCGTGGGAATTTCTTCTATGCCTGTCTGCTTCAAAACTTCTTTGAACTGCGATTTAATGTGCTGTATGCCGTCCATCCACTGCTTGAACCGTGTGCCTTCCTCGCTTTCTGGAAGCACTGGTTCGTGTGCCGCCGCTTTCTTGAAATTATCATAGATGGGGATAAAATCCATTGCCGCCATGGCGCGCGCGAATGTTCCCATCTCTTTGCGTTCACGGTCAACTTCTTTTTTTAAATTTTCGTAATCCGCTTTTGCGCGGCGCCATCCATGGAGATATTCTTCTGCTTGTTTTGCTAAATCAGATAGAGGCGCTTCACCACTGTTGTCTACCACACCCTGCCCGTTCGCCGCGTTAAAATTCTGTTGTTGAGTGGAGTTAGAGACCTCCTTAACCTTTTCACTCTCTGTATCATCGGTCTCATTATTTGAGCTCTTTATTTGTTGCGCGTCATCACTCATATTGTTAAAAATGCATTGAATTAAGTAATTGCGTCGCTCTATTCATGAGCGTCAGCGTATATTCATAGTCCATGCGCGTTGGCCCCAACACGCCCATAAATCCATGCTGAAACGGAGATACTACAAGCGCGCAAGATTCGCCAAACGGATTCTCTTGGCCAATCAAAATCTGCGTTTCGTCCGACGCCACAATGTTTGAAATTTCACTCATCACCTGCTCACACTGATCAAGCAACTGCGAAACATAGGCAACTTGTTCCGGCGTGCGAAACTCCGGCTGGCTCAAAAGATATGCAAGTCCCGTATAATATATATCATCTTCATCAAAAGAAACAATGACTGCTTCATGCGTCAATTCCGCCAATGCTTTTGCCACACGCTTGACCACAAGCTCCACATCCGTAATCGTAGCGGCTTCTTGAAAACGCTTTTCCACTTCTTCCAACAGCGTGCGCGCTTCCAAAAAGTTATCCACGTAAAAACGGTATCCTTTTTCTGTAGGTATGCGTCCGGCACTCGTATGAGGCTGGCTCACATACCCTTCTTCTTCAAGAAAAGCCATTTCATTTCTGATGGTCGCGGATGACACGTCAAGCTCATCATCCATACCAACAAGAGCAGATGAGCTTATGGGGTCTGCACTTCTGATATAGAGCTTCACGAGATGTTTGAGTAGATGTTCTTGCCGTGATTGCATATTCTGCTAATTTGAGCTGATTTACGGTATTTCTATTGATTTAGCACTCAAGTCTTTTGACTGCTAAATACACTATAAAACATTATAAAAAATTTGTCAAGATGAGCCGCCGCACAAACTCCCGGATTAGGTAAAACCCGCCTTTTAAAGCGGGTTTTAATTCAAAATATGAAATCTTTACTCCTCTTTGACTGCTACTTTCCCCACAACAGAGTCTATCTCGCTCAACAAAACATTTTCCACATAGATCCCGCGTGGATAAAAAATACGCTCCAATTCATTTTTTATTTCCACCTCAATGCGGTCGCGATGTCCGGAAATCAAATCTTGATAATTGTAGCGTGAAACCACCATGCGCACGCGCGAACGAATGGTTGGGCGCACAATTTTGATTACAAAATCCTCACCGATGGTCTGCCAGATGGCAGGAATCTGATGCACGTCAAGGCGCAACAACATAGTGCCTTCAAGCGCAATCTTCTTGGCGTCAAGAGTCTGTGCGGAAACAGGCGAGTCGCCCAATGCTTTTTCATTTTCCGGATTAAAATTCTTGCTGATGCTGTACTCAAGGGTCTGCGTATTAAACAATTTTGCTTTTTGCCAAAAAGGAATTTTCAAATGCAGTCCTGGCGACAAAACTTTCTTCAATACCCCGCGCCCCAAGTCATATACGCAGGCCACATAACCCGGCGGCACATAAATAAACAAACCTTTCAAAACATCCTCAACAACAAATGAGTACATTAACTTATCCAAAGAATCGGCCATAGTTTAAGATAATTAGTTGCCCGTAAACTCCCGCGTTTAGGCACACAGGGTCGGGTTATTTTGCTTTAATGTCTTGCTTTTTCCGTCCAAAACCAATTAGAGCAAGTATATAAGAAAATACCAAGCTTGTCAAAATAAAAAGCGACTTGACCATAGGCAGAAGCCACAACAAAAAAATACTCATCAAAGGAAACAAAATCGCGTATAAATAATCATTGGTGGTAAGCCCTTCTTTGTGCCGGCGCTGATCAATATAAATTTCAAGAAATAATACTACGCCCACAATGGCAGGCCACAAAATTGAACGAACACCAATATCAAATCCGTAAAAATCGGTGTTGATAAGCTCCGGCCGCGCAATACCCGGATACAATACGTTTAATTTTGAATAGGTGATGCCGTGAATAAAAACCTGATAAAGCAAAACCAACACCAAGCCTTGAATAAAAAGCGAGAGGCCTTTTGCCCACGGGCTTACTTTATATTTTTTCATGAGTTTGCGCGCTTCTTCTTTGAGCTTGATGGTATCTTCTTTATATGATTTCTTGAGTTCGGCAAATTTTTTCTCCATAATCTGAAAACGCGCCTGACTGCGCGCCGACGCAAAAGAAAGCGGCAACAATATAAAACGCAAAATCAGCGTTAAATAAATGACGGCATACCCCAAATTTTCGTTGGTATAGCCGTTATACAGCCAAATGAGGGCATTAAACAGTGGAACGTAAAGAAATGTATTCCAAAAATAGGCTAAAAAAGACATAGTCTTGATAAATTCTAGTATAACACAAATCTAAATGCAGACCAATAGCAAACAATGTATTATAAAAATGTAGCTCTCATTCATTCCTTAAAGCATCAACAGGCTGGAGACGACCGGCGCGCCGCGCCGGATAGATACCAAACACAACACCAACAACCATTGAAAAACCGAGTGCTAACGCAAACCCTTGCCACGTAAATGAGACGTGCCATGCAAAACCATTTAATGCCGCCACCGCACCCAACACATAGGTGCCCACAACCCCCACAATCCCACCGATAAAGCCTCCCATGCCGGTAAGTGCCAGCGCTTCAATTAAAAATTGGTACAAAATATCTGTTTCATGCGCGCCTACCGCTTTCCGCAGACCTATCTCAAACGTTCGTTCCGCAACGCTCACATACATTACATTCATAATGCCCACACCGCCCACAACAAGCGCTATGGAAACAAGTGCCAGCAGAAGCAAAGTAATGCCTCCCACCACCGTACTCAACATTCTTTGCGCTTCCGCCGCAGTGGTCACATTGAAATCGTCTCTGTCCGGATTCGTAATATGATGACGCGCGCGCAAAATCGCGCGTATCTCCTCGGCAGTATCCTCCGCACGACTCAAATCCCATGTAGTAACCATCAAAAATGATACATGGTCAATGCCCAAAATGGTTTTTTGCAAAGTTTTGACGGGAATATAGATCAAAGAATCCATATCAAAAAAACCGGCACTGCCGCGCGAAGACATGAGTCCTATGACACGGAATGTTTTTCCGCGTATGCGTATTTCTTTATTCAAAGCGGACGAAAAACCAAATAATTTTTCTTTGACCTTTGTCCCCAGAACCACCACCGGCGCAAGCCCGTTATTTTCTTCAGCTGAAAAAAATCTTCCCTCTGAAAGCTGTGTACGCTCAATGGATAACATGCCCTCGCTCACGCCATACAAAGTGATTTTTTTTATTTCCGACCCCGCGCTCACCAGCTCTTGCCCCATGATCGCCACGTATCCATCTTTGACATTTGGTATGCGGCGGATGGCTTGTAAATCTTTATCATTCAACGTCGTAACGGAAACGCCGCTCACCAAGCTCACCGCATTTCCTAGAGAAGCTTTTTTTGCTACCGGCACTTTGATATCAACATGAATATAATCAGACCCAAATGCCGATAATTGACCTACCAAATATGCTTTTAAAGCATCACCCGCAGACATAACAAGCACCACGGCGGCGCTCCCTATCACAATACCAAGCAATGTGAGCACCGTGCGCATTTTACGCGACACCAGCGCCGTGTACGCTTGCTTAAAACTGACACGCAATGTAAACCAAACATGTTTATTCATATCGCAATGCTTCTACCGGTTCAAGACGCGCGGCATGGCGCGCCGGGTATAATCCAAAAATAAGGCCGATTGCCGCGCTCATACCAAGCGCCGCAATAATTGAGTTCCACGAAATTATATACTGCCACTGATAACCCAACCCTCGGGCGACCAGCGCAACAACTCCCGATATACCCGCGCCAAGTACAATTCCTATCATGCCGGCGGCAATGGTAATAACAACGGTCTCAATTAAAAATTGTTGCATGATGGCGCGATTGGTAGCTCCCACTGCTTTCTTGAGCCCAATTTCTTTTATACGTTCTTGCACTGCAATGAGCATGATGTTCATGATACCAATACCTCCTACCAAAAGAGCGAGCGCCGCAATCGCCGCCAAAAATAGCTTGAGCGCGTCGGTGGCAGTGGTAAATATTCTCAACGCGTCAAGCTGGCTCCTGACGGAAAAATCATCTTGATCTTTTTTGGTAATATTGTGCCGCGCGCGCAACACGCTCTTAACCAACTCTTGCGCTTCGTCAACATTTTCCGCAGAATCAATTTTGAGGCGCGCGAGTGAAATATGATTGATTCCCAACAAAACTTTTTGAGCGGTAACAAGCGTCACAAACACCTGCGTATCATAATTTTGAAACGCGCGTTCTCCGCGAGGCTCCATTACGCCAACAACTTTGAAACTTTCTCTTTTCAGCTTGACCATCTCGCCGACTGCCGGCGCGTCATTGAACAAATCTTGTTTGACTTGAGAGCCTAAAACGATCACGCGCGCATTATTTTTTTCTTCCGTCTCATCAAAAAAACGCCCCTCGCCTATGCGCACATCTTCCACAACGGGAAACTGCGCTTCAACGCCGGTAAAGGTGACATCCTCGATTTTTTCTCCCGCGCGCACCGTATCAACGCCTTTCACGTATCCCGTTGCGGCGACAAGATGCGGCATTACTCCAGGCACGCGCAACGCGTCTATATCCGCTTTTTTCAATGTCGTAATCACAATTCCCATAGCGGCCGCGGGCGGGCCGTTGTCTTCACTTCCTCCGGGTAAAATTGAAACCAAATTTGATCCTGCGCTTGTTATCTGCCCGATCAAAAGCGATTGCGCTCCGGCTCCCACCGCCATCACCACAATCACGGAAGTAATGCCAATAATAATGCCGAGCATGGTGAGCACGCTCCGCATTTTATAGTGCACCAATTGACGCGCCGCGTTTTGAACAGTGGTACGCACATTCATACAATTACTTCAGTATGCCGCTTTGCACCTCGCGCCGCGTTTCTTCCGGCACTTTTTCATCGCTCACAATATGCCCGTCATGAATTTTTATAATGCGCGCCGCGTGTTCAGCGGTATATTTTTCATGGGTTACCAAAATGATGGTGTGTCCTTGCTCGTTCAATGCGCGGAAGATATTCATCACTTGAGCGCCTGATTTGGAATCCAAATTACCGGTTGGCTCGTCCGCAAAAATAACCGATGGATCATTAACCAATGAACGTGCAATGGCGACGCGCTGTTTTTCCCCTCCTGAAATTTTGTTGGAAGCGTAGCTCATGCGATGCTCAAGACCAACTGACCGCAATGCTTTTTCAGCAAGCATGCGATGCTCGGCAACAGGCACCGTGCTGTAGATCAAGGGGAGCATTACATTGTCCACCACGCTCGTGCGCGGCAATAAATAAAAAGATTGGAAGACAAACCCAATTTTTTTATTGCGCGTATGAGCGCGTTCTTCGTCGCTCAAACCGGTTACGTCGCGGCCTTCAAATTCATAGATACCGCCGGTAGGGCGGTCTAGTAATCCCAAAATATGCATGAGTGTTGATTTGCCGGATCCGGACGGCCCCATAATTGAGACAAATTCCCCGGCGGCGATAGTAAAAGAAACATGTTCCAGTACATGTGTTATCAAACCTTCGTCAAGGTATTCTTTTTCCAGATCCCCCACGCGAATAAGAGCGCCATTGTCGCTCGATGCCGGATTTTTCAATGAGTTGTCTTGGTGCGGCATATAATTAAGCGGGCTTCAAGAACGTTATAATCTGATCACCGTCATGGAGCCCATCGATTATTTCAATTTGCGCATCGCCTCCGCGCAAGCCGGTTTTGACTTCCCGCTCTTCAAATAATCCTTTTTTTAAATCCGTAATGACACGCACATATTTTACTCCTCCTCTTTCTATGATTGCGCGCTCGGGAATCATCAGGGCGCCTTCCTTGTACGCGGTTGAAATGGTAACGTTTGCGGTCATCCCGGGTCTAATCTCTTTAAGGTCATCGGCGGAAACGACCATATCTACGGTTTTATCCTGCCGATATTTCCCTTCAATTTGCAAGGTTACCTTATAATACACCACGTCAGAGATAACAGTTTGAGCGGGGTCAATGGCAGTTACCTCGGCAGAAAAAATACGATCTTGTCCAAGCGCGTCCAGCGTAATTTGCGCCGGCTGTTTGAGATGCGTCCTTGCAATATCATTTTCAGATATATTCACCTCAATGCGCCTGAATTCGTTGTCGGCAAAAAGGCTTGCAAACGATTTGGTAAGATTGGTTTGTTCTCCTAATTTATAATTTATCGCGGTCACGGTGCCGTCAAACGGCGCACGCAAAAACGCCTTTTCTTTATTGGCAACGGAATTATTGTAGGTCCCCTGTGCCTCTGTTACCGTCGCTCTCAACGAACCAATATCAACTTCGCGCGGCTTGGCTTCTTTTTGCGCCAGCGCGGCTTTTGCGGCGGTTAATGCCGCTTCATAAATTTTTGCATTCGCTTCCGCTTGCGCCACAGAAGAAACATTTTGCGTACCGGCAGTGGATCCAAAATTTAACTTGGCGGAAATCAATTTTTGTTCTTGCGTTAATACGGCGGATAACTTTGTATTTACAGAACTACGATCCGTATCAATGGTGGTTTTTGAAGCACTGACTGTTGTAGCGGTCAAACCCGACACGCCCAAATCCAATTTATCCAACACCGTCCATACGTCATTTAACGCGGTTGCGGTTATTACCAGCGCATCTTTGGCGGGAGCAATCGCCGCGTCAATGTCGCTTTGTTTTGAAATGCCCAAAACCAATCCATTCACAAGTATTTTTGCGGCACTCAATTTTGTGCGCGCGCTTGCAAAATCGCTCTTGGCCGTTGAGACATAGGTTGAGCGATTGTCCAAATCGGTAACTCCTTTTTTGTATGTTTCCCCTGCCGTGGTATTTACCACACCCAGAATCGTATCAATATCATTTGCCGAGGTTTCAAGCGGCGCAAGAGCGCCCTGCAAACTTGAAATTGTATTCACGTTTGCATCGTCCAATGACTGCCCTGTGCTTGCCTTGGCGTTTTCCAAATCAACTCGCGCTTTATTCAAGTTGGCTTGAGCTTTTTCAACATCAGCGCGATATTGATCCAAAATTTCCACCGTACTCCCCGCCAACACCTGATCCAGATTGGCTTGCGCGCGCTTTAAAGTGCCCGCCGACTGCGTTACCACAGCATCCAAGTTTTCTGTTTTGAGCTGTGCAATGAGCTGATCTTTTTTAATATGATCCCCTACCTTTGCGGGCAGTTTTGCCACCGTGCCGGTAATTTCAAAATTCAAATTTGCGTCCGTGGCGGCAGTTACCGTCCCCGAACCTTCCACACGCTGTTCAAGCGTGCCGCGCGTAACAGCGGCGGAAGTAAATTCCGGTTTCTTGGTTTGCCGCGCACGCCACCAAAAAATCCCCACCAATAATACAACGATTATAATACCAATCCACACAATCTTTTTTTTCATATTACATGTTTTTTTTAAAAAATTGTTCTATTATTGTGTGAGGGTCGCCATTACTCTTGACTAACCGCTTGATCAATTTCAAAAGCGGTAAACTGCCACTATACCCTTTTAGCACGCGATCTATTACTTCCAAGGTTTTAACGCCTTCAACCACTTGTCCTACGGACTGCAATGCCTTATCAATTGATTTTTCCTTACACAGTGCTTGTCCAAAACGGCGATTTCTGCTTTGCTCGCCAAAACAGGTGGTTACCAAATCTCCCAGCCCCGCCAAGCCATAGACCGTCTCTCGTTTTCCGCCAAGATGCTCAACTACTTCCGCCATTTCTTGAATGGCTTTGGTGATAAACGCGGATTTTGTGTTCCACCCATACGACAAACCCGCAAGAATTCCCATAAACACCGCGTAAATATTTTTGAGCGCGCCGCAAGCCTCTGCTCCCACAACATCATCAGTTTCCTGTACGCGGAACACGGGGCTTTGCAACACGTCAATGAATACGCCGCGCTCTCCGACATTTGCGCCGGCCAAAATCGCCGCGCATGGCACGCCTGCCGCTATTTCATTGGCAAAAAGCGGCCCCATAAGCGCCGCCACACGCACGCGCGGAGCAATATGCCGGATGCGCCTGCACACCGTCTCGCCTGTGTCTTTTACAAACCCCTTTGAAACACTCAACAGGAGATGCGCGGCGGTAAAATTTTGAACATAATTTTTAACAACGGAGGCAACCACTTGAGTTGGCAATGCGGAAATAACAAGATTAGTTTGTTTGAGAGCTGGTGCAATGTCCCCGGTTGCGCGCACTCCCGCAGGCAATTCTATCTTTGGCAGATATTTATGATTATGATGCTCATTATTGATGATTTTGACCACGTCCGGCTCAATGGTCCATATTGTCGCCTTGTGGCCATTCTGCGCCACAAGCGCAGAGAGCGCCGTGCCCATGTTCCCTCCACCTAAAATTAATACGTGTTGTTTTGGCATAAAGTTGTGAATTACGATCCGTTAGCCCTCTCAAGGGATTTACCTCAACGGCATTTCATAATTCAAAAAAATTATCTAAAAAAAGTTAAAAACGTCCCAGCCAAAAACGCAGCCAAGACCGCGGTTGAAAGCAGAAGCGCGTGATGCAGTTGAAACGACCGCGCCGGCATATCTCCTTTTTCACGCGCGCGCCAATACATAATGATGAAGAGAATTGTATTAATGGTGCCAAATACGGCACCCACCATGCTCAAAGTTTTAATAAAATCACGAGCGGCAAAAATAAATAATACGAGCGGTGTAACACACGTTATCGCCCATGCGCTAGTGCGCCCCATACGGTAATCACGCGTAAAAACGCGTTTAGTTGCAATTCCGATATTTAAAAATCCTCCCAGCATTGCGCATAATGCAAATACATTACCCAAAACTACCACTGTGCCGCCAAGCGCATTACCCAAACCAACAGTCGCAACTTCTGTTGTGCCTATGCCGGTTACACCCACCGTAACGGTCACAAACAGAGCGTACACGATTGCCACAATAATTCCCGCGGTCATAATAACGCGTTTGAAAGCAACTTGCCTGCTTGCCACAATCTCTTCAACCTGCGGTATTGCCGAGGCGCCCATGAGTGCGAACAAAAATGACCCATACGGCAAAAATAAATAAGCGACATTCATGGAACGCAAATTTTCAACATGCACAAAACGAGCTCCCAAAACCGCGATACACACAATAACAAGCACAACACCCATGCTCAAAAAGACATCAATGTGACTTACGAGTTTAAGTCCAAAAAACAAAATAACGGAACAAAAAAACCAAAAAATGATGCTCCACATCATTTCTGTCCCTCCAAATAATGCCTTTAAAACAGCGCCCTCACCGATAATATATACCAACAAGACACCGAATGAACCCAAAAACAGAGAAACACCCATGATTATTTTGCCAACACGCCCCATATACTTTCCCGCCAGGCCTACGAGCTGAAGAGGCTCACGGGTGCGCACGGCTACCTCGCCTATCATAAGATGAAGACCTGTCACTAACACGCTCAAACAGATTAAATAAAGCATTCCTATGCCCCAGCCGGCATGGGCGGCAACATAGGGCAACCCCAACACTCCGGCACCAATTATGGTGCCCAGTTCAACCGCAAGCGCGCGTATAAATGTAGTTATTTTTTTCTGCATAAAGCAGTTGTATGATACCAAAAAAACAGCCCCGCGTAAAGGCTGCCTGTTTTAACAATTGCTATATCAAATGCATGCTTCTAATTGAACAAACTCTTCTTTTTCAACAAGCGCGTGGCGTTTGAGTAAATTTAAAACACCACGTCTAAATTCTTGATCACGTTCAACACGGCGATTGATTTTTGCCTCTATTTCTACCCCTAAATCTGAAAATTTGTTGTCTCCTATTTTAGTTTCTTTATCCATATTTTTATAATTCCGCAATTCATAATACCACACCCGTAAAAATCTGACAAATAAAATGGTGCTCTGAAACCTTGACTATTCCGACGGCTTTCTCGCACACCCTATTTCCTCTTAATCAAGACTACCAGCCACAGAAACATTGCGGCGGTAATTGCCATGCCGAGCCGCCCAAGCAATATCGCAAACGATCCCCCGCTTTCTTCCAAGCGCAATATAATAGCCGAACCCACAAAAAGCGCAACCACTAAAAGCGCCAATACGCGCACGTCGTTTTGCCGGTCAAATTCTTGCGTCAATTCGCGCAGTTCCGAAGTATCAATTTTGACAGACACTTGCCCCTGCTCAATTTTTTGCAATAATTTTTCCGTGCGTGCCGGCAATTCCGTGAGCAAAGAAATATACTCCAAACTCACTCGTTTCAACGTTTTACCCACCACTGCGGGGGACAGTACGCGCGACTCTGTCTGTTTAATTAAATCCCCCATCACATCTTTAAAATCAAACGAGGGTTCAATCTGCCTGCCAACAGATTCAATAGTCAAAAGCGCCTTTGCCAAAAGAACCAGTTCGGTTTTAAAAACAATGCTGTAATTGGCACCGGAAATAACCACATGATAAAACGCCTCGGTGATATGAAAATTTTTCAAAGAAGTGTCGCTGTAAAAAAGCCGGTTCATTATATCCCACGCGGCGTGTTTGAATGTTTCCACGTCGCTGTCCGCGTCAACATGCGCGAAACGCAAGAGATGTTCAGTAAACTCAAATACCTCGCGATTGTTAAGCGCCACAAACGCGGCGAGCAAAGTGCGGCGCGCGTCTTCTGCAAGCGTTCCTACTTGCCCAAAATCATACAAAGCAAGCCGGTCGGGCGGCATAATAATGATATTGCCCGGATGCGGGTCGCTGTGGAAAAACCCGTCCAAAAAAACTTCTTGAAAAAACATCTCCGCGCCAAGGCGTGCAAGTTCAGCGCGTTCTACGCGGCGTTTGCTTTTGCGCAATTCAGTTACTTTTACCCCTTGCACATACTCCATGGTGAGTACGGTTGGCTTGGTAAAATTCCAAAATATCTCCGGAATATGCACACGCTCGTTCTCGCGGAAATTATAACGAAAATGATCCGCGTGCGAGCCTTCGGCGGTAAAATCAATCTCGCGCATCATGCTATGTGAAAATTCTTTGACCACCTCAACGGGTTTAAACGCACGCGCTTGCGGCCAATATGCCGCCAAAAGGTGCGCAATGTACAAAAGAATATGCACATCCGCCAAAACCAACTCCTTAACACGCGGGCGCTGAACCTTGACCACAGCAGACTCCCCTGTTTTGAGCGTTGCGCGATGCACTTGTGCAAGCGAGGCTGATGCCAACGGAGTTTTTTCAAACGTCTTAAACAAATTCTGCGGTGATTGTCCAAATGCCTGCTGAATAACTTTGTGCACCTCGCTGTACGGTATCGGCCGCGCGTGATCCTGCAATTTTTTGAGCTCTTGCGTGTACTCCGCGCCAATCAAATCTTCACGCAATGACAGCATTTGCCCGAGTTTTACAAAGGTGGGTCCCAATTTTTCAAATGCCTCGCGCAAAGCCTGTGGCGGCGGAACCAGCGTGGTGCGACCTTCAAGCGCGCCGTCTTCTCTCGCATGGCAATGGCAACGGCCAAACCGGCAACGCACACGCTCCCGCCACGGCACCAGTTGTTTTAATTTTATTTTTTCCGCGAGCAAGCCGAATCCTGTATTAAAAAATACGCGCGTAATCTCCCGCAACCGGTCAAGATCATCAATTTTTTGTTGAAAAGAAAAAATCGGCATACTCTTTTGTTGCCGATAGTATACCATATTTTAAAAGAGAAGGTCTACGTAAACAACAAATAACCAAAATAAATAAGGTTCAGAGAGGTTAAAAGAATCACCGACACCCACCCCGCGATATTGAAAAACATGGTATTTTTATGCTTTCCCATCAAATCATTTCTATTTAAGAGCTTGATAAGATAATAAAACAACAAGGGAAGAACAAACGTGTTCAATGCTTGGGACGCCACCAAGACCGGCAGGAGTGGAAACTTTGGAATCAGCACGAGTGCGGCCGTGGAAACAATACAGAACGTAAAAATTTTATAAAAAGCAGGTGACTCTTTCCAACTTGCGTTAATGCGCCCTTCCCAACCAAACGCTTCAGTAATAGTGTAGGCGGTGGAAATAGTAACCACGCCCGCTCCGAGCATTGAGGCATTTAACAGCCCCCACGCAAAAAGATGCTTGGCAAGCGCGCCGGCAAACGGCTCCAAGGCGATAGCGGCATCCGCCGCGTCAGTGATGCTTATGCCTTTGACGTACAATGTTCCCGCAGTTGCCACAATGATAAAAAAAGCGACAATGTTGGTCCAAAACGATCCAACGCACACATCGGCGCGCGCAAGCGGTAGATCTTTTGCGCGCACGCCTTTTTCCGCAAAATACGATTGAATAAAAAATTGCCCCCAAACGGTAACCGTGGTGCCGATAAGGGCGATGGTAATAAACAAAAATTCTTTATTTGCCTGCCACGACGGAACCACGGTATTTTTTATCGCCGCGGTCCAATCTGGATGCGCCATGAATCCTGCAACAATGTATGCAATATACAAAAACGAAGACGTCAAAAATATGCGCTGTATATTTTTAAAATTTCCTTGGATAACTATCCAGCTTATGGTCACGGCCGCGGGCAGAACAATCAAAAACGGCGAAAAATGATAAATTTTCGCAATGGAAGCGATACCGGCAAACTCCGCCAAGATGTTCGCCCAGTTGGCGATAAAAGAAAAGGCGATAATAAAAAACGTGGCGCGAAAGCTAAAATTTTCACGAATAAGCGCCGCGAGCCCTTTGCCTGTTACAATGCCAAGCCGGGCGCCCATTTCTTGAGTAATCGCCAAAACAACCGTGATCAATGCCAGCACCCACAACAACTGATACCCAAACATCGCGCCGCTTACCGAATACGTTGCGATGCCTCCGGCGTCATTATCCGCGGTGCCGGTAATAATCCCCGGGCCAACAACCGCCAGAATGACCAAAAGCCGCGGCCATAATTTTTTTGTCTGTTCTTTCATATTAGGCGTGAGGCACTAACGCGCGCATAACGTCGTCTACTGTAACTACGCCCAAAATCTTTTTTTCTCTATCCACTACCGCAATAGAATTCAAATTATATTTTGTAATGATTTGCGCAACAATTTTAAGCGACTGATGCGTGCGCAGTACCGGCAATCGACGCGTTTTTTTCATGATATTTTTAAGCCGATCGCTTGGTTTTGCAATTAAAAGACGCCGCAGAGAAACCACACCTTTATACACGCCAAGCGCGTCAACCACATATAAATAATTGATTGAGCGAAACGCGTCAGAAACCTTGCGCACTTCTTGGATGGCTTGTTCAACAGTAGCGTCGGGAGCGGACGTAATATACTCCGTCGTCATCAAACCGCCGGCGGTATCGTCCGGATAACGCAACAATGTTTGCACTTTTTTTGCGCGATCTTTTTCCACATACTCAATCAATTCTTTTGCTTGGTGATGCGGCAAAGATTTAATCAAATCCACCAACTCGTCAATGGACATGCGTTCGCTGATTTTTGCCGAGTGTTCCGGCCCCAAACGCGATATCAAAAGTTTCTGAATCTCCGGATCAATTTCCTCAAAAACGCGCGCGGCGGTGGCGCTATCCAACGATTGCACCAAGTTGCTCCCCTGTTTCAAACTCAAATCTTCAATAATGTTGGCAATGTCCGCGGGGTGCAAACGCACCAAATCTTTTGAAAGACTATTGACGTGCACCGTGCCTTTTATAACTTGCGAGTTCCGCCAATCAACAATCTTGGGAGGGAACCAATTAAAAACATCCGTCCAAGCCGCACCAAGACGCCGCAACATGCCCTTGGTGCTCACGTCCATTCCGATTACACACATGGTTTTATCAATAAGACCGATTTGCAAATCATTCACGCGCACCACGCGCGCGCCTTCCACGTCTACAATCTGCTGATCAAGAACATCGCGGCGCAAAAACAATCCTTCTTTTTCCGGTGGAATAGGCACAATACGGTCGTATAAATTCTTGAGAGAAATCTCTCCTCTGCTTAAATTTTCCACATAATCATACGCAAGCCAAACAAGACCGTCGCGTTTTGTACGCACCGCCAAATAAGTCAACGGCGCGTATTCGCCCGGCATGGGACGCACGATAATATCTTTGAGCACTCCAACGCGCGCGTCCGAGCTGTCAAAAACTTTTGCGTTTAAAAGATGGCTCAAATATATCATAATTGAGAAGTATCGCGCGGCATGAATATGTTGAGTGTCCAATCCGCTACAATTTTAAGACGATTCATCCAGCTCCACATCTCGGTCAAAAAGATGGTGCGACGCAACCACCACGCAAAACGCCCGCCAAAAACAAACGACCCAAACTGCGCGACTGCGTACCAATCCCCAATAGGCATAATATCGCCTTTGCTTTTAAAAGAAAACGGCTTAAGCGGTTTGTTGGACATGAGCGCAAAACAATTCAGCGCGGCCACATGCCCTTCACCCACCGCGGCTTGAGCGGTTTGTGGCGCGCGCGTGCCTTTTCCGTTTTCCACACCCGCGTTATCCCCTGCTATAAACACCTCATCGTGCCCTACTAGCTGTAAGGTGTCGCGTGTTTTAAAATATCCGCTTTCGTTGAGATATTCATCATCCACCATGCCGCGCAAAGGCGAAGCAACACCTGCTGTCCACATAACGGTTTTTGTTTTGAGTATATTACCATCTGCCAAGTACACTGCGGAGGCTGTGATTTCTTTGGCAACGGCGTTGAGTTGAACCGCTACCCCTTGTTGAGCAAGACGAACCACGGCCATTTTGCAAGCAGGAAGGACGCATTGCGGGATAAGACGATCTCCTCCTTGTATAAGTGTTATTTTTACTTCATGATAATCAATTTCTTGATACAAATTTTTAAATTCATGAAACACGACATCGGCAAGCTGTCCTGCAAGCTCAACGCCGGTTGAGCCGCCGCCAACGATTACAAAATGCAATAATTTTTTGCGTTCGTCCGCGTCCGCGCTTTTAGTTGCCGCTTCAAAACGGGCAATGATGGTGTTGCGCAATGCGATAGCCGAGGCGATATCCTTTAATTGCAGGGTATGTTCCGCCGCGCCTTTGACGCCAAAAAAATTCCCCGTGGCGCCAAGACCGACGCACAAAAAATCATAGATGAGCATTCCTTGCGCGGTTTTGACCTGTTTATTTTTAAAATCAATATGCTCAGCATCTGTGTGATAAAACGTTTCCAAACAACAATTCATAATCTCGCGCAGAGGCTGTGTGATGTGGCTCCTGTCAACAGAACCCGTGGCAACCTCATGCAACATGGGATAAAACAAAAAATAATTCCACCGGTTTACCACCTGGAATAAATAGTCTCCGCTGTCATGAGTGAGATCATGGAGTGTTTTATAAAACCTTACTCCGCCAAACCCTCCGCCTAAAATCAATATTTTTTTGGGCATACCCTGTCAAAGCGCTTTGCCTCATTATTTTCTTTTCAGACTCTCAAAGTATACTACAAAAAAATATGCGAGGCAACTTACTTTTTTAAAATAAGTTATTAAGGAGGGCGAGAAATGAAGATCAAATTTTATGTCGCGCGCGTCTGGCGCCCATGTCCCTTGTATTTTGGTTTTTGCGTTCCGCGATATTTAATAGGTTTTGTGTCTTTTCGACGCAATGATGAATTTTCAACACTGCTCATTCTCCCTATTCCTATATTTGATATTTCCGGACCAACCCTCTTCCCCCGCGATTTATGTAATACCGCTGAATCATGCGTTCCTATCATTTCATCGGGATACTGAACTGTCTCAACACCAACCTGAAAACCCTCATTGTTTCCCTCTTTTGTTGCTTTCTGTTTTTCGCCGTGTAGATGTCTTTCTTCCTCTTCAATCAAAGCTTCTTCGGGCGACTGTGCTGAACTGTGTGTTTCAATTGAAACCCGCCCCCCCATACGACGTTTCCCTGTATGTGGGTTCAACAATACATCCCGTGGCGATGTGCCCTGTGTTGGATAGTCACTTGTTCCTTTTACCTTTCCATGACCTATCTGATAATCTGGAGGCGTAAACGGTCTTCTTTCTATCATAGATAATGATAAATTAAATTAAAAATTTTTATTGGCAGGCCCGCCCGGACTCGAACCGGGAACCTCGGTTTTGGAGACCGATGTTTTACCATTGAAACTACAGGCCTATTTAAAAGTGCAGAAAATACTGCACTTTATATAGTTACTTTGTCTCTTTATGCGGCGTATGTTTCTTGCAAAATTTGCAATGCTTCTTAAGTTCAAGACGGCTCTTAAGTGTTTTCTTGTTCTTATGAGTATGATATGGAACACGTTTGCATTGCGTACATTCCATCTTCACCAAATTATCTTGCGACATACATTTCTTGAATTATAGTAAATAAGTATTGTGCTGGAGCCGACAGAGGGATTCGAACCCACGACCCACGCTTTACAAAAGCGTTGCTCTACCAACTGAGCTATGTCGGCGCACGCGTCGATTCCGACTGGTGGGTGGAGAAGGATTCGAACCTTCGAAGGCGTGAGCCAACAGATTTACAGTCTGTCCCGTTTGACCGCTTCGGTATCCACCCGTATTCAAAGTAAATGGAGCCGTTGATCGGAATTGAACCGATGACCTACTCCTTACCATGGAGTTGCTCTACCAGCTGAGCTACAACGGCATTCATAACTTGTTAAAAGAACTATCCCATCTCCTCAAGACGCTCGCGGAATTCCGGTAATTTCTGATTATCCGGATTCACCGCCTCAAGACGCTCATAGGCCTCTTCCGCCAAACACCGATCTCCCGTTATTATACTGATTTCCAGCAATTGGTCAAGGTATTTGGGATTTCCCGGCTCTATATCTGACGCTTTCTGAAAATTACGAAGCGCGGCTGCAGGCCGTTCAAGCTCCTGATATAGCCGACCGAGATCAAAAAAACGGATCGCCAAACCATCATTTATTTCAACCGCTTTCTCAAGCGCTTTTGCCGCATCTTCATATTTATTTTGCCCAATAGATGCCATTGCCAAACGATTCAAGGCACGATCATCTTGCGGAGACAATTTAAGCAAAAATTTAAAAATTGCGGATGCTTCTTTATATCTTTCCAAATCCAAATACACTTTTCCCAAACCGCGGTACGCCTCCACATTTTTTTCATCAAGTTTTAAGACTTCAATAAAACATTGCTCGGCGTCTTTTAATTCATTGCGATCAATATGCTCCTCCGCCTTTGAAAGCCACTCTTCAATTTTCCCAAGCGTTACGACAGTCGGTGCAACCAAATCCGTGTCCTGCGCGCTTTTACTGCTTATTTTTTTTGCCTCCGCTTCTTCCGCCACCTTCTCATACTTTTCTTGCAATATGGCAACATACGCGCGAAATTTATTTTGCCCCGCCCTCCATACGCCTTTTAGTGGTCCGCTTGCGATTTTGAGCCACCTGCCCGCGCGCGCCATAGCGCGCCAAAAACGCTTGAGCTCCAACTGTTTCTTGACCTCTGCTTGTTGCACCTTGGGCAAGGTGCCAACGTCAAGAGATGTGAGCTGTGGAAATTTGCGCACCACAATCACCATAACGCCCACAAGGCAGACAATGATAAGTACAAACGGAATGATGTTAAAAAACATACTTTGCTTAAAAAGAAAGTAAGGCGAGCAATGAAGATAAGGTTTCTTTGCGCGCGCTCGCGCCGCCCACTAGCACTCCGTCAATATCCGTCGTATTCCAAAATTCATGCATGTTGTCCGGTGTTACGCTTCCTCCATATAGCACGCTACACTGCGATCCGTTCGTTTCTTTAACGATTTGTTTAATCAATTGATGAACCGCGCGCGCATCGGCAGACGAAGACGCTTTTCCCGTACCGATTGCCCATATCGGTTCATACGCGATAATTACTTTTTTCACGCTCACGCCCTGAAACGCGGTGCGCACTTGCGCGCTCACACGCGATTCAGTCTGTCCTGCGGTGCGTTCTTGCTCGGTTTCTCCCACGCATACAACAGGCTGAAGCCCTCCCGCGTACGCCGCTTTTACTTTTTTATTGACTGCCTCATCAGTCTCTCCAAAATACCGCCTTCGTTCACTGTGCCCTACAAGAACATGGGAAACACCCAACTCTTTGAGCTCTTTAATCCCCACAGCAGAGGTGAACGCGCCAGATGATTCAAAATACGCATCCTGCGCGCCCAGCACCACCGCGGAGCCGCTCACTACGCGTCCCACCGCGTCAATATGCACAAACGAGGGGCACACAATTGTTTGCACGCCCTCCGCGGTCTTTGCCGCGCGTGCGATTTCCGCAAGCATAACGGCATCTGCGCGTCCCACGTACATCTTCCAATTGGCAATAAAATATTTCATAGCTTACAAAAATTTTAAAAATCGAGCGCGTTCTTTGTAGGGGCCAACGAGCGCGATGTGCATTGCTGAAAAATCAAAAATACGTTTTGCAAGCCGCTGTACATCCCCCGCGGTTACTTTTTTTACTTTTTTCATTTTTTCTTCCGGACTCTCGTGAGCATTCAAAAGCGCTACCTGTTTGGCGTACCAACCGGCCCAAAAACTTGATTCTTCCATCTGCAAAATTGTTTTGCCAATCACATAATCTTTTGTGCGCGCCATCTCATCTGCTTTGACAGGCTCCACAATGAGCCGCGCGAGCTCTTCTTTGATTGCCTTGATTGCTTCTTCCGTGCGCGTTTTATTCAAGCCCGCTGAAACGGTAAAGGTGCCCACGTCTTGGTAAGGGCTTGTGCCGGAATTAATCATGTATGCCAAGCCTTTTTGCTCGCGCACCACGTCAAACAAACGGGAACTCATGGAGCCACCCGCAATCGCGTTCAAAATTGTGAGCGCGGGGTTATGCGCGTCTCCCAATTTCAGACCGGGGAATCCGAGCTCCAAATGTGCTTGATCTGTTTCTTTCCATTTAATCACCAAACGATTCTTTGCCGGCCGCGCTCCGGGAACAGGGCACTTTTTGTATCCGATTTTGATAAACTTTTTGGCAGGACCGCTGTCCGCAAACATCTTTTTCACTTTCTTGAGCGCGTTTTTTTGGATATTGCCGGCAATTACCACAACCGCGTTTTGCGGAGCATAAAAACGATCGCGATACGCAATAATTTTATCGCGCGTCATTTTACGAATTACTTCTTCCGTCCCGCCGATATACTTGCCCAATGGATGATGAGGAAATAGCAATTCTTCAAAATACTCTTCAACCATTGAGGATGGATTGTCTTTGTACATGTTAATTTCTTCTATCACCACGCCCTTCTCGCGTTCCAATTCTTCCGGCGCAAACAATGAATGATACAGCATGTCATGCAAAAGTTCCGCCGCACCCGCCAATTTTTCCCCGCTTGCTTTCACGTAGTAGCCGGTATAGTCTTTGCCGGTAAACGCGTTGTACTCCGCACCCAGGCTGTCCAGCGCGCGAGAAACGTCTATGGGGCGCGGGCGCAACGCGGTTCCTTTGAACATGAGATGCTCAATAAAATGCGACGCGCCGTTCATGTCCGGCGTTTCATAGCGAGAGCCCACCGGATACATGACTAAAATGGTCATGGCGACCGTGCCGCGCAATGGTATGGTGATTAACTGTGTTTTATTACGCAAAATTTCTTTGTGGAACATATCTTATCTTCCAAATTGTTCTTTTAAATAGGCGCCCACCTCTGCAATTGCCATGCGCGTTTGTTGCATGCTATCGCGTTCGCGCACCGTAACCGCTTTGTCATTTAATGAATCAAAATCCACGGTAATGCAAAATGGTGTACCCACTTCATCTTGTCGGCGATAGCGTTTGCCGATGGACTGCGTTTCGTCATAGTCAACCGCAAATTGTTTGCGCAATTCAGCCGCCAGAGGGCGCGCCACATGCGCCAGTTCTTCTTTCTTGGACAAAGGCAAAACCGCAACCTGAATAGGTGCCAAATGAAGCGGGAATTTCATTACCACGCGAGCTTCTGTTTCCCCTTCTTTCGCCGTAGGCGCCTGTTCTTCATGATACGCCTCCAAAAGTGCAACCAAAAGCATGCGGTCTATGCCAAACGTGGGTTCAATAACATGCGGTACAAACTTGTCGCCGGTTTCCGGATCCGTGTAATGCAAATCTTGCCCACTCATTTGCTCATGACGCGACAAGTCAAAATCCGTGCGATACGCGATGCCATGTAATTCTTTTACTCCAAACGGATACTTGTATTCAATATCCACGGTGCGCTTGCTATAATGTGCGCGCTCGCTGTCCGGAATCTCATGCCATACCAAATTATCCATGTTGACCCGCATGATATCTTTCCACCAACGCTTGATTTCTCCAAGCCACATTTCAAACGTTGCCTCCCACGCGTCCGGCCGTATGAAATATTCAAACTCGCCGATTTCAAACTCGCGCGTGCGAAAAATAAAATTACCTGGTGTGATTTCATTTCTAAAATTTTTGCCAATCTGCGCGATGCCAAACGGCAAACGGCGGCGGGTGACTTGCTGTATGTTTTTGAAATTTACAAACATACCCGCGGCGGTCTCCGGTCGCAAATATGCAACGCTCGCGGAATCTTCCGTGGAGCCGATAAATGTCTTAAACATCAAATTAAAATTCTTTTGCTCGGTGAATTTTCCGCCGCACTCCGGGCACACCATTGTGGAAATATCAACCGGCACCTCTTTGTCGTATCCCGGCTCCGCGGAGCACGCTTCCAGCACATGATCCGCGCGGAAACGCTTGTGGCACGCGCGACACTCTACCAGCGGGTCGCTGAAATTCTGCAAATGCCCGGACGCTTCCCACACGCGAGGGTTCATGATGATTGCGGAATCCATGGGAACCATATCGTCCCGTTCTTGGACAAAAAATTTCCACCACGCGGCTTTGATGTTCTGTTTGAGCGCATGCCCCAAGGGACCGTAATCCCATGAGTTTGCAAGGCCGCCATATAATTCCGATCCGGGGAATATAAAACCGCGCCGCTTTGCGAGCGAAACTATTTTCTCCATTTTGTCGTTCTCTAAAAGCATAGAAAGATAATGAGGCGACTAATATAAAAATTTTACGGGGACTACGAGCCGCCCCGACGTACGGCGGCGAGTCTGAGCAAAAATTCAACAGAATTTTTGTGTGCTCCGAAAAGTTTTTATATTAGTCACGTAACTCGTAGTTATATTGTCATGATCTCTTTTTCTTTTTCATCCCCCATCGCCTTAATCTTATCATTGTATGCTTTGCTCAATTCATCCAGCTCTTTGTGCAAACGGAATTTTTCATCTTCCGTAAGCGTTTTTTCTTTCTCCGCGGCGGTAATTTTTTCTTTCATCTCATCACGCGCACGCCGCACGGAAATGCGCGCCTGCTCCTGTTTTTGGCTGACCACCTTAATAAGATCCTTGCGCGACTCCTCGGTCATGGGGGGCAGAGGCAAACGAATTTTTGTCCCGTCATTGATGGGATTGATGCCAATGTTCGCAAGCTGTATGGCTTTTTCAATTTCCTTCAAAAGGGTTTTGTCCCACGGTTCAATGGTAATAGTGCGAGCGTCCGGCACCGTAATTGACGCCGTGCTTTTTAAATCCATGCGCGCGCCATAGGCTTCAAACGTAATGCCATCTAAAATTCCTGCGTTCGCGCGGCCGGTGCGCAACGTGCTTAATTCTTCTTTTAAATGAGTGAGCGATCCTTCTCCGCCGGTTTTAAATTGATCAAGTGTAAGCATATATTAAGATATAAATTAAAATCCTGACTTTTGCTCCACAAACTTTGAACCCATAAACACCACATTGGTGTTTGTTGGATTCACCATAAGTGCGCTCGGCACGCGTGTGGTGGGAAGTTTTTTGGTGATCCATTTTTCTCCCCCGTCATCCGTGCGGTATAAGGTGGAATTGGTGGAGTAAAAAATCTGCAAATAATTCTTGGGGTTCACCACCACCGCCTGAATTTGCGCGCCGCCCGGAGGTGTTAAGAGCTTGAATGCGTCCCAATTAGCGCCCAAATTAAGAGATTTTATTAAACCATATTGCGTTGACAAAAGCAACCATTCCTTTGACGCGTCCAAAAATATAATGTCGCGCACCGCAAACGCGCCGCCGTACTGCTTCAAACCTTCATTAATATCATCACCCCAAAAATCTCCGCCGTTCAGCGAGCGATACACGCCTTGCTCCGGCGTTGCCACATATATGTGGTTTCCGTCTTGAGGCGAAAGAAGTATTTTGAGTATGCCGTTTTTGAAGCGATTTTTTACCACCCAGCTTTTTGCCTCATCCGTACTTTTGAGCAAATCACCCGCACTCGTGCCTACCCATACAATGTTGCTCTTGTTTGGATCCACCGCAACACTCGTGAGCACCGTGTTGGCGCGCGCTTCTTCATATACATTTTTCCAACTGCGACTGCAGTCCACTGATTTGAATAACTGCGTGCCAAGCGTTACATAAATAGTGCATTTGTTATGCGGATCCACTGAAATTGACTGAATATACCCCGTACGCAACTGATCCGGTTGGAACCATCCCTCGCCAAGATTATAGGTTACCAAAAGCCCTGCACCGTCGGTTCCCGCGTAAAGCGCTTGCGGGTCGCTTGGATCCGCCGCGAGTGTTACGATATTAGCCAAACTAAAATTGCGTTGCGCACCGCCCACTGCCAGAATCTGCGTTTTTTGCCCCCATGTGTTTCCTTGATCGGAGGATCTAAAAACTCCGCCATCCGGCACTTTGCTTCCACTACTCCCTAAACCGGGCACGCATCCCGCGCCGCCGAACAAAAGAAAAATACCCGCACCCAACAAAACGAGAGAACTACGATGTAGTTTCATACGTGTTAATTTGTAAAAGTAAATGTTCTAATAAAAGCCGTCCATTCATATTCTGATCAAGACCTTCATGCGCTGTTTCAATTTCTTCTATAAGCTTTCCAAGCCTTTGAGCGCCTACACGTTCCCCGATTTCTTTGAGACGTTTTTCTTGATCCCGATACACCACCTGCTCGCTCAAGCCGTAATGAGCAAACACCGCATCGCGCGCCAATACCTCCCATACGGTGAGCACATTGTGCACGGTTTCTCGCGCGGATGTGTGGTCGGCGCTGCGTTTTGAACCCACAAAAGAAGAAATCGCTTGAAATTTATCATGCAAATTGCCACTGATAATTTTGAAAAAACGATCCACTTCTTCTGTCTGCCATTCACGCGCTTCTTTTTCATGCGCCAGATTGAGCGCGATACCGGGCAACCCTCTGCTCATCTGCGCGGCGGCGCGACTCTCTTTTTCCGCAACTCCTTGCGCAGCAAGCGCTTTTTCCATGTCTTCCACCGCCACTTTTGAAAGCCGAATGGTCTGGCACCGTGAACGAATAGTGGCAAGCATTTGCTCCTCATGACTCGCGAGCAGTATCAGACAAGTGTGCGGAATGGGTTCTTCAAGTGTTTTCAAAAGCGCGTTGGCGGCATTGCGATTCATTGTTTCCGCTTCCCGTATGAGCACCACAGTGTAAGGCGCGACAAGCGATTGGCGCGTGAGCGTATTACGAAGTTCTTTTATTTGATCCACGGAAATGGAAAATCCGTGGCGTTTCTTTTTTTCATCCGCAGCGCGTTCTATAACGGTAAAATCTATACCGGCAATGAGACGCGCGGCGTCTTTTTGCAAAAGCGCGGCAATAAATTCAAGTGCCACACGCTCTTTGCCTACATGTTCCGGCCCGGTGATGAGGTACGCATGCGCCATTTTCCCTTGAGCGTGCGCCTGCTTTAAAAACTCAATCTGCTTTGAGTGCCCAATGAGAGGAAAAATTTGATTTGGCTTTTTTGTGTTTTGCTCTTTTTCTTGAACCTTTTTACGCGCCATAATGCTTTAAAATGCTGGTTTTGTGTTGGCCAGCTTGTTAATGAACAGTATAGCACAAAAATGGAGGTGCTGAAAGACGATGTAATTATATATAGTTTTTTTAAATTCAAAATTTTGATAAACGCCTAGACAAAATGCCAGTGGGTTTGATATAGTCAAATTAACCCCGTCTTTGAGCTAACCCTCAAGGCATAAAGCAGGCGCAAGCCCGCAAAAGGACGTCCGATGAACGAAATCGCTTTTTTCAACTTGCTTCTTCTTTATGCACTCAGTTCCGTATCCTGTGGACTCTTGATTCTGGGTGATTTTCTCGGAGCGATTGAATCCCGCTGCAATGCACGCAACCGACGCGTACAACAGAGGACAACGTGAGAATCCCCAAAATCATCGGCATTCTCTTGATCCTCATTGGCATCGGTCTCTTGCTGTGGCAAGCCGATCTCACCACACCAGGCCTCGGTTGGTATCCATACCTGTAAAGAGAAACAACGACTCCAACCATGCTCACCATCTACGCCCTAACCGCGTAGTTTTTTTAAATTTAAAAACACACCGGCGTGGATGCGTTTTCCTATTTATGCAATTCGTAATTTCATTTTAATCTGTCGTATTTCCTTCTCTGTTTTTCTAACTCGTTCTACGGTAAATGTTCATTCCTCATCACATACGATTCAGCACCCCGATAATTTGATCTTGCCCACTGATGATTCTGCTTTCCGAATTTCTAACATCTTCCTTAAAACCCACTCACCTTTCTTCCTGTGAGTTTTTTTAATTTTAGGAATTTATTCCCCCAATTTCACTTCCTGCAAATGCCCGCCGGAAAACGCCGCAAACATCATGGGGGCTTGCGCGCGTTGTGCAAGAAACGCGGAAGTAAACGTAATCTGCACCGGCGCGCCGGCATGAAAACGATCGTTATAATTTACTATATCAACAACAACATCCGGAGAGCTTGCGAATTTCTCCCCGTAAAACATTGGCCCTTGAATCCCCCCTTGCGCGATAAATCCTTGCGCGGACGGATACCACTTCAAATCCAACAAATTTTCCGATGTAACGCGCGCGCAATAATATCCGCACCACGGTTCATACGCAAACTTGAGCGGCAAAATGTTTGGCGCATAGTCCGGATACCAGAGCTTGAGCGCGGAAAAAAATCCATTGCGGTACACTTGTGCGCCTTGTATTGTTTCCGGCAAACCCATAATCACCAATGCGCCGCGCGGCGCGAGCGTGAACGTGTGCATATCTTCCAACACCGTGCGCGATGCCGCACCGGCATTTTGCCACACAATGCTTTTCATGCGCATAGTTAGACTTTGATTTGCCACAAACCATGCCAAAAGCAAAACAACCGCGAACAATTTCCACTGTATCCATTGCGTCTTCGCTTGATACTGAATATACATGCCGCACGCGGCGCCGACGAGCAATGCAAAACCAACAGATGGAAGGTACGCAAAACGCTCGCCTTCGTCCGTCCAACTATTTAATTTCAAACTCAAAACCGGCAAAGTGCCGATGATAAAAAACAAAGTGAAAAATCCCAGTACCCGTTTGTAAGTGGGGCTGATTTTGCTCATATAAATGCTTGCAACAACAAGCGCCGCGAGCGCCATGCCTCCTCCATACGCCAGCAGACGATGATGATCTACGGTGGAAAAAAGAAACATGCGTACCGAGCCGCTTGCAAAATGAGAGATGATAATTTGCACAAACGTACGCCCCATGTTTACAAAATTCATGTGTGCTCCGGACGCGTTGTAATAATTCCACAACACGCCGGTGCTGGCGGCGCGCATCCATAAATACCCAACAAGCGGCGCCAATGAGACAACCCACAGTAGCCAAACACGCCGCATGAGTGGGCGTTCTTCGCAAACAAAATCATACGCGATAATCAAAAGCGGAACAACAATCGCCATTTCTTTTGAAAGTAATGCAAAACAAAAAGAAATGAAAGCGCCAGCCGCGGCACTGTAGCGACGCGTACAACCGCGACTGTACGAACGAAACTGAATATACAGTATCAACGTAAGCAAAACAAAAAATGTACTCAACAAGTCTCCCCTGCTCGCAAGCCACTGTACCGCTTCAGCGTGATTGCCCAACACCAAAAATACAAGTCCCGCAAAGTACGCGGCAACGTAATTTTTTTTGTTTTTAAATAGCATGAGCGCGAGCAAAGCAACCAAAACGCTATTGATAAGATGCAAAACGATGTTCGCGGCAAAATATCCGCGCGGATCCAAACCACCAAGACGGTCATTCACCAAAAAGGAAAGGCGCACGAGCGGCCTATACACACTGCCGGCTGTTCCGCCCAGCATATTGGTTGAAAAATAACGCAAAGAAAACGGCGTGTTGTGCACGCTTGCCAGAATATCAAAATCATCTGAAAGAAAAAAAGAATGAAGTGCGGGACTGAAGATATACGCGCCCCACGCGAGCGCCGCTACAACCAACAACGCGGAAAAAATTTTGAAACGAAAGACCATGCTATTAGTGATGTTGTTTTGAGTGGCAACGCTTTTCGGGGCACGCAAAAATTCTGTTGAATTTTTGCTCAGACTCACCGCCGTCGCGGCTCGTAGTCCCCGCAAAACATTTCCACTCAAAACACTTAATTAAGTAAAATAAGTTCCGCAATCTCTCGCGCTGATTTCTTCCAAGAAAACATTTGCGCGCGTTTTAAACCTGCGGCAATAAGCGTCTGCCGCAATAACCAGTCATTCAATAAAAGTTCTATCTGTACGGCAATCTCCGCGGGTTTGAAAGGATTGACATAGAGTGCCGCTTCGGCGCAAATCTCCGGCAACGAACCGCTGTATGAAACAATAACAGGAGTCCCCACAGCAAAAGCTTCCACCGCCGGTATGCCAAACCCCTCATAAAAAGAAGGAAAAAGAAACGCAAACGCCCCTTTCATCAAAACAGGCACATCCGCGCTTTCAACCCACCCTGGACGCACAATCTGTCCGCGATATTTGGATTTTTCTATGGCAGGCGCCACGTCTGCATATCCATACCCGGGCTTGCCGAGCAAAAGCAACTGCCACTCTTTTGCGCTTCCCGCGCTCTTTTTTTCGCATTTCTCACACCACAACTCAAATCCTTTAATAATTCCCAGTGTATTTTTCTTTTCTTCCAAACGACTAATGCTCATAACATACCGCCCCCTAAGCCCGTAGGATCGTTTCACCTCCACAATCAGCTCGTCCGGAATATCAGTATTAAAAATACGTGAGTCATAGCCGTTATAAACCACCTTAACTCGTTCCAAAGACGCACCAAGAAGCGTATGCAACTCCGCCGCGGTAAACTGCGACGGCACTACAATCTGCGTATGCATGCTATTGAACGCAGAGCGTGTTGAAGCAACGCCGTACCAGCGCTCAAACAAACTATATCCCGCGGGAAACCGCACGCCACCCAAATCATGTATTGTTAAAATCGTGCGCGCAGGGTGCACGAGCGGCATTACATGCGCCGGCACAAACAACACATCCGGCGCCTTACGATACATCTCCCAAGAAAGCCGCACCTGCGTCCAAAGTCTTTTTGGCGGCCATTTCAAAACTTTTTCTTGCCAATTATTCGGCAGAACGCCAAGCTCCCCGCGCAATGGTTCCCGCGTATACAAAACAACCCTATGTTCGGAAGATATGATTTTCTTTAACTCTTGTATGAGCGCCCACGCGTACCACTCTACACCGGTCTTTTGTTCGTTGTTGGCGCGCGAGGCATCTATTCCAATGAGCATATTATTTTTTCTTTATCACACGCACTTCCCCCTTGTCCGCATCAACTTCAACCTCGTCGCCACATTGACCAAATCATGAGTCGTACGAATTATTTTTACTATTCCTCTTACGCATCCCACCGACGCGGTTTGTCCCCGCAATATACGCGTTTCTTTATCGCGCGCGCCGCTCATGCGGACAAAAAGCTCCCGAGCGCGTTTCCCGCTCACCACTTCATAACCCTTAAGCGTTTGTATGCACACGCAAAAATCCTTACGCTTGTGCAGTTCCTCCGAGGATACACCGCGCTTTAAAAGCATATCGTACAACTCGGGATAAATAGTATAATTCATCTCCGCCACGCCAAGCTCTAAACGCTTTCCCGCCTCATCTTTAAATAACTTCTGATAATAGTTCGCAATCAAAACGTATTTCTTGCGCTCGTCTTGCATGTACGCAAAAACCTCCGCAATAGTGATAAGGTTTCGCAATTCTTTGTTTAAATTTAATTTTTTGATAAGAAGCAATTTTTCGTGTTTGACGCGTGCAATTGCATCTTCAATCCGTTTTATTTCAACGCGCGGGTTCACTCCTTTTTCAAGCATGTCATGCAATGCTTCCAAAAAATAGACCGCGTCCAAATATACCACCTTGGCATAGTTATTTTGCACCCAATGAAAGTTCAAAATGTGCTTGCGCAATTGCGCATATAATTTTTTATGCGATTGCCGAATGGCAGGAAGCGCACGCGCGCCTTGTGCTTTTATAAGCCGCGCAAGTGATGCATTTTTTTGAATTTGAATGAGTATTGCATACCGCCCAAGCATTTCTTGGTTGATAAATGAATCTTTAGTCGGTGACATGAGCAGGACAAAGGTGTCATTAAAATGATCATGAATCACTTGCTTGAGCGCCGGCTCAAGAAAACGGTCGGAATGCATGGAAAATGAATCCTGCAACCCCGCCGCTATGCTGTACTCATCCATATACGCCATGTTGAACTTTTTATATAACGCCAAAAATGCGCGGTCGTTTAACTCAGCAAGACGCGCCGTGGTGATTGCCTTAAAAACAGTTCTAAACAATTTTAACTTTATATGCCATTGCTTCAAAAGCCGGCTCAAAAAAGCCGGATCGCGATTCACGCGATTAACCAAGCCAACACGCAGCCGTTCCATGTCTGCTTCATTCCAAAACCAGTGGACGTAATCATTTTCAACAAAAAATATGGTTATATGAAACGAATCGCCGTAATTTTTTCTAAAAAACCTCAACGGCTGTTCTCCAACCGGAAAAAAAGTATGCAAAAGCCCATGAAACCCTTTATATGTCCACGTCTCTTTTTCAAGTTTATATTTTTCAAAGAGACCCTCCTCCATATTTATCGTGTTGCCAAAATGCTCCGCTTGTAACTTTCCAAATTTTCAAGCGCAATGCCTGTGCCTTTAACCACGCACAAGTACGGCTCGTCCGCCACAAACGCGGCAACGCCGGTTGCCTTGGTGAAAAGCTGATCCAAATTGCGCAGCTGACTGGATCCGCCAGAGAGCACCATGCCCTTGTTCATAATATCGGCAGATAACTCCGGCGGCGTTTCATAGAGCACATCTTTAACCGCTGTAATGAGTCCCGCCAGTTCGTCTTGAATGGCTTCCGTTACGTCATCAGAAGTAATGGCAAGAGTGCGAGGAAGCCCCGAAACCATATCACGCCCGCGAATTTCTGTTGATAATTTTTTATCTAAAAACATGGCAGACCCCACCTCTATCTTTGCCTCTTCCGCGGTACGTTCCCCAATTGCCAGATTATATTTACGCCGTATGTATTCAACAATCGCCGCGTCAAACTTATTACCACCAATCCGCACGGATCTGCTTACCACAATACCCCCAAGAGAAATAATGGCAATCTCCGCGGTACCTCCGCCAATGTCAATAATCAAATGACCTGACGCACTGCCAATCGGGATATCCGCGCCAATTGCGGCTACAATTGATTCTTTAATAATATACGCCGCGCGTGCACCCGCGTTGATGGTTGCGTCAATCACCGCGCGTCGTTCTGTGGAAGTAATTCCGCCCGGAACCGCCACCATAACCTCAGGACGGAACAAACGCACGCCTCCCAATGCTTTGTTAATGAAGTAACGCAACATAGCTTCAGTGGTTTTGTAATCCGCGATAACTCCGTCTTTGAGCGGCCGCGCGGCAACAATTGTTTCCGGCGTGCGCCCCAACATGTCTTTTGCTTCTTTGCCCACTGCAAGCACTTTTTTGTCAATTTGAGAAATCGCCACCACCGACGGTTCGTTAATCACAATACCCCGCCCCGGAACATACACGAGGACGGTTGTCGTACCCAAATCAATGGCAATTTTTTTGATAAACATATTTTTTCAAATTACGAAATGTCATTGAGGCAATGGATTCCCGAGGGGGCTTACGGAGCCCGACGGGGCGAGTAGGAGGGAAAATGCTTCAAGCATTTTACCCTTACCCCTTGGGAACCATTACCGAAAAAAAGCATTTCGTAATGAACGGTATTATCTCTTAAATTCAATGATTTGGTCGTGCGACAAATCGCCCTCAAACCGCCTTACTGTTGTACCAAAATCAACCTGCACTGTCAATCGCGGAGAGCGCTCAAGTCCGAGCTGTTTTTGCGCATATAATTTGTAGACGCCGGCGTTTAATTGCTCCTGCACGCTTGGGGGCAAGGTAAACACCCAACGGATTGTTTCTGACCCTTTTGGTTCCACAAACCAAAACCCTCCAAACGACTGCTTGTCCCCTTCCACTCCAACTTCTGCAGGCACAGGTTTCTTGCTTTTGACGTCATCAATAAATCCATTGCTTTCACGCAACGCCGCACTAACGGGAACATACAACCGAGTGAAACTGCGATAACGCGTTGTTTTCCAATCATAGGAGCCCGTGTGCGCATAGGTGGCGGAAAATTCTCCCACCCATTCGTTGTTTCCCGCACGTTTGATACTGTAAGTAAATGCGCGATCAATCACCGTATCGGTTTTAAGACTTGCCAAATTTGCGTCAACAACTTGAACAAAATCCGTACTCATGGGAACGCCTGCTTGTCTGCCTCCCCACCCCAATTCTTCTATGGTCTTTTGCACGGCGATATCTTTGGAAAAAAGCATAACATGTTTTTCCTTAACCATGCGTTCAAACAAATCAAGCATTGATTTCCATTGCCACGAGGGCACGCTCGTAATTTTGTGCATCAGAGCACTCCCCATTTCTCCAATAAGCGTTTTCCGCTCCGCTACCTGCTGTCCGGCATCTTTGTATCCGTATTCAACATGATATTCCAGCTCTTCAACCACTTTCTCCGGCACATAAGTTTTGCCATTTACTTCAAGGGGTCCTGTTACAGCAAGCAATCCCTTAAGAACGGTTGGTGTAACTCCTATCACTCCATCAAGCGCACTCGCTTCCGCACCACCCTCCGCCGCATAAAAACGCAACGTATTTTCCGATGAAATTTTAAAATCAGGCGACCAATTGCTGTCTCTGAAGTACCACAGTGGCTGGGCAAGATATTTTTTAATCGGCGCGGGTGGATCTATTTTAAAATCCACCGGAGCATTCCAATCCAAATTTTCCGATCCGCTGGTGGTAAACGAGAGAATTTTCCCCTTATTAATTTTTAAAATGCCATAACTGCCGATAAATCCGCCACCCGGGCGCATTTCCGTATTGTTTAGAAATAACAGTAAAAATGTGCGCGGCTTATCAAACCCCAAAAAATATGGAGCCAAAGCAAACCCACCCTTAATACTCCCTGAGTTTTCCTCAACCGGCTGACGTGTGAAGTTACGCGACAATCCAAATAGATCCCATCGAAAAAAACGCACCCCAAAACCCATTACAATCGCGATAATCAAAATCACCATAACAACTCCCCATCGGGTAATGCCTTGCGGAACAAGCGAGCCTCTTAATTTAAGAGCGTACTTTTTTAGCGACATAAAATCCTAAATACTTTCCCAACATCAAACGCGTTTGCGCGTCAAGCGCGGGAATGGAACCGAATAAAATAGTGGACACCGGCAATAAAATCCATTGTAAAATCATAAACAGATACGCGCTTTTTGACACTGTCTGCGGGCGCGGCGGCAAAAGCAATAAACTCAAAAGTGCCGACACAAACAACCCTGTCATCGCCAAATTCATAAGCGTTTCAAGCGTAAAAGGCGCGTTTTGATAAAATGCCGAAGCGCGCGCGTATTCCGGCGCAAAATACAACGGCAAACGTCCCAAGAAAAAAATCATAATCGGCACCACCGCCCATGAATACATGCCCTCCGTTACGTTCCACAAATACACGATTTTCTTTGTCCATGGAATTGAACGGTGCTTTCTAAAATGCCAAATCATAAAAGGCAAATTTTCCACGCCCCACGCCCAACGCCTTTGCTGTTTATACAAATTTTTCAAACTGTCCCAGAAACCTTCACCCTTGGCTGTATCCATGGACACCGGCACATACATGGGCACAACACGATAATCTCCTCCATAACGCAAAAAGCATTGCAAAAAGATACGCGAGTCCTCACTCACAATATTCTTTTGCCAAAAACCCACATCAACCAGCGCTTTGAAACTCATGCTGTGCGATGAGAAGGTAAAGAGCCGCTCGGGGCGTGTGAGTTCCGTCAAAAGCCAAAACGTAGTACCAAACGAGGCGAGGCGCAAAATCGCGCTTGTCTGCCAAATGTTATTATTATAGAGCGCAACCGGCTGGTACGAAGCGCGGGTGCGTTCCGGCGTGGTGTGATAGATATACGCCAAATGTGCAAAGTAGTGCGGATGCGCACAGGTGTCTATGTCAAACGAAGACACGATCACTTTTTCATACGGTATGCTCATTTCTTTAATTACGCGCTCGGCAACATGTCCCGCGTAATTGAGATTGGAACCCTTGCCGGGGATTTCATTTTCAAGCCCGCGCGGATGCACCGTTATCAATAATTTTTTGAAACGAGAGCCGTATGTTTCCTTTATGCGCTCGGCAACCTGCAAAAAATGATCCTTGTCCCCCTCCTCGCCCGCCAATACGATAATGAATCGGTCAAGCGCGTACTCGGTGGTGCTCAAATTTTCAAACGTGGCGCGCACCACGCTTTCCTCCTCTTTATAGGTGGGCAAAAAAATCAAATGGTAATAATCTTTCCATGTGGGAATCTCATTTTGCAATTTTTTAAACCAATCAATTTTTAACGCTCCTCGGAAACGAAACCACGCGATAATGAGATAAAAAACAAAATATATCGCGCGTAAAACCCAATAGACATCAAACGCAATAATAAAATAAATAGCGGCAATGGGCGCAGTGATAGAAACCACAATCATCGCCACAATGGTAAACCATGCGGCGGCACCGGGTGCTATTTCCAACAGGCGATACTTCCTATATTCAGTCATAAACGGGAAAACAATTTCTTTTTAGAAACAGTGATGTGCGGCTCGCCTTGATAAAGTGGATGCAAGGGCACGCGTGCCATACGTGCCTGCCAAGAAAAGTGAACAATAGCCTCATATAGATGCGTTTCATCCGCATAGGAGCGGCAGTCAAACCCTGCCACACGCACTCCTTTTGTCCATTGCAGAGCATTCAATACGGAGACAGCGGCACGCACCGCCGAAAAACTCCCTCTGCCTTCCACAAGCGCAATGCCCCTCACGTCATCTTCTTTCAATTTCTGCAATTTCATGTACTGCGTCAGATGCTTCAAAAAACAGGAACCATGCGCGTATGCAAACTCACGCACGCTCACTAGGCATCCCGATTGGAGCATACCTATACGGAAGACGCCGATTTTCGTTATATCAATTACCAATAACGAGGCGCGCGCGTTCATTTTTTGCGATTTAACGTATCGCACACAACCACATATTTGTGTTCCATCAAATCATTCAAAAATTTATCCGCGATATCGCGGCGATACAAAAATTCTTTGGTTGCCATGAGCGTGTAACGCACCTCGCGGCCATATTCCTTTTCAAAATGAGTAATGATTTTATCAATTGCTTTTCTGGGCGCCGAGCCTACCAATAAAATATCGGTTACCGCTTCGGGCGCACTCACAAATACACCTGTCATAACCAAATAATCCACTGTGCCCGCTTTTTTTAAATCATTAACAAGTCTTTCTTCACCAAATAATTGTGCCTTCAACAAAAGCGATTGCAATTCAGGGTTTAACAATCCGCTGTCGGACAGATGATAAAATCTTCGGCGTTCGACCGGTGTTGTGCCGCGTGTCCGTCCTCGCGCGCGGCGTGTGCTATTTTCCGGAACCGCAACGGGTAGTTTTGACTCCGCAATAATATGCGCCGCGGACAGATGATCCAACTCGCGCCGCACCGCGTTAATCTGCGTATTGAGCTTGCGCGCGAGTTCCCGCACAAAAAAATGATCGTTGGGGTGATCAAAAAAAATACGAAGAAGTTTTAAGCGTGTTTTGGAGCCAAACAGATGTTCAAGCATACGATTAAGCTATAAAATTAGACCATTTTGCTTTTGAAGCTCAAGACTAGTATAATATAGAAGAACACTCCAGTCAAAACTAGGGTATGTCGGACAGCGTACAAATCAATACATTTGTGGTGCAATCAAAGAACAAGCCTTTGCACCATGCACTTTTGTTGTTATCTCCCTCATCACGATCAGGCGGCGCCCAAGATCGCCTTTTTGTAATTGCGGAAATTCCTCTCTCTCGCGGAGCCGGCAACTCTCGCATTGAATCCGCGCGATTATTCGGTTCACAGCTTTTTAGCCATTACAAAGAATGCAAAGACGAACAAGGAAATGCGAGCGAGTGTTTTGAAAAACTTATTGAATGGGCAAACCGGCACGTAGAACAATTTATAGAACTCAAAAAAGATGAACGAACCCCCACCATGCTGATTGGATGTCTTTCCGAGGAAAAATTATTCTTCAGTATCTCCGGCGACCCCTCCGCGCTTATCTATTTTAAAGATCATGAAACGTTCAGAGACCTTGATCTCATAAAGACATACGGAGGCGGCGAACGTGAAAACAAGCAAGCACCTTTTTTTCACACGCTCATAAACGGAGAACTCCACACGGATAATTATGTACTCATCTCCACTGCGATACTTCATGATTTTTTGCCGCCCGAACGCGTGGCCAAGTTCATTACGGAAAATGAGGGAGATTCAGCGGCTGACGCGTTGTCTAAAGAATTGAGTACCGCGGCGGCGCATCTTGCGGTTGCGGGACTCATCATCAGCCGTCCCGGTGTGCGCAAAAAAATTTCAGCGCCCGCAGGATCGTTTACACTCTCAACCGCTTCCATCAAACGGCTGATTCATCAAGGACACGCAACGGAAAAACTTTTGGACATGTCATTCATTGCAAAAATAAAAGCATTGCTCCTGCCACATTTGATGCCGCGCGGGAAACACAGCAACACGTCCGCCATGCGCGCCAAAAAATCCAATTCTCTCGGTACAATAAATTCCAAACCCCTGCAAGCGAGAGAACTTTTGCGGAACGCGAACCGCATAATACAACAAATGCTCCTCAAAATGGGATACTTCTTGGTAACCGTCTTGCGCCATCTCAAACAATTATTTAGCTCTCCCTCACATGAACGACGAGCGCTCATAGACGGCCTACGCCACGCGTCATCCACGTCTGTTTCAAAATGGAAAACTCGCTGGAGCGCGCTCTCCAAAAAACAGCGTCTTATTTTTGGAGCAAGCATTATCGGCGGGCTTGTGATAGCGCTCAATATCGCGGGTTTTACCATGCGTTCCGTCAACTCACGCGCGCAAGCCGCTTATACGGCGCAATATAATACCATTAAAGAAAAACTTGATGGCATAGAGTCAATGATCATTTACAACAATGCCCTGCAAGCGCGCATGGAAGCGCGCGACCTGCAAACACTCATTGCACAATTTCCCGCCGATACGGCAAAACACAAGGCAACACAGACGGGGCTCCAAAAATCATTGGATGATTTAATGCTCAAACTGCGTCAACTCACCAGTATTACTCCAACACTTGTTGCCGATTTTGGAGCGCAAAACCTCGGTGAACTTTCAAAACTCTTAATAGGGGGTGGATGGGTTACCGCAATCGGAAGCGGCACGCACGCCTTCACCGGCAATGCCGCTACGCATGAAACAAAATCAATTGATTCACCGCTCCTCGCCACAGTGAGCGCCAAAACCATTCGTGATGCGCAAAATTACATTGTTGCTGTTGAAGGAAAACGACTCATCAATATTCAAATGCCATCCAACGCCGTAACTTCGCTTGATACTATCTGGAGCGCAGAACCCAAACTCATCAAAGCGCTTGGATTTTACAACAACAAATTGTATGTGGTAGACGGCGCGCGCGGCAGTATTACCAAACACGAACCGGCGGCAAAAGGATTTGGCAAAGGTGTTGATTGGCTCAAACAGCCGCAAAAAAATCTTGCGGGAGCCTCCGCACTTACGATTGATGGCGCGCTGTACGTGGGCATGCAAGACGGCACGATCTACCGATTCATGAACGGCGCGGGCGTAAGGATGTCGCTTGACCTGCTTGACCCGCAACTCAAAACGATAACCGCGATATACACCGCAAAAGATTCACCGATTCTGTTCATTTTGGACGCGGTTGAAAAACGCGTAGTACTGTGGGACAAAAAAGGCGCGCTCAAAGTGCAATACACAGCGGCAGAGTTTGAAAACGCAAAAGATTTTGCGGTGGATGAACGCACCAAAGAAATTACCATCCTTGCCGGAACCAAAGTGTGGAAGTTTAGATATTAATTTCAAAACAAAACAGCCTCGTTTTTACGAGGCTGTTTTTGTATATCCGAAAGATATTATTTTAACACGGCTTTGCCTCCCGCTTCTTCAATCTTCTTTTTCATGCCTTCAGCGGTGGCTTTGTCCAAACCTTCTTTAACCATTTTTGGGGCGCTGTCTACGACTGCTTTTGCATCTGCCAAGCCCAAACCGGTAACTTCGCGAACAATTTTAATGACCGCAATCTTGTTTGCGCCCGCTTCAAGCAACTCAACGTTGAATGAAGATTTCTCTTCTTCAGCAGGAGCGGCGGCGCCCGCAGCAGCCACCACGGCAACCGGAGCGGCGGCACTCACGCCAAATTTTCCTTCCAAGACTTTGACCAATTCGGCCAAGTCCAAAACAGAAAGCTTTTCAATTTGGTCCACAAGAGATTTGAATTTCTCGGGAACCACTACGTCTTTCATTTCTTCTGACATATGTGTGATGAATAATTATAATTAAGCTTGTACGCCGGATTTTTTTTGCTCATACGCGTGCAATATCTGCACGAGCCCTCGCAAATTTCCTGCCAGCACGTTAACAAATCCGGAAATAGGAGCCTGCATTGTGCCAACCAATTGCCCAAGCAATTCTTGTTTTGACGGCAATTTTGCAAGAACCATAATACTGGATTTATCAACCAATTTTTTTTCTAAGACTCCGCCGACAATCTTGAGCGCCTCATGCACGCGCGCAAAATCCGCGGCTATTTTTGCGGGTTGGACCTCGTCTCCAAAACCAAACAAGGTAGCAAAAGACCCTTCAAGATTCTTGGGGTCAATGTCCAAATTGTTTGCTTTGAAAGCGAGTTTTAAAAGCGTCTTTTTGCCTACCAAATATCCTACACCCGCTTTCTTACATGCGCGGCGCAGTTCTGTAACTTCCGTGGCTTTGAGGCCTTGAAAATCAGCAAATACAATGGACTTGGTTTTGCCCACGCTTTCTGACAACTCCTCAATTAATTGTTCTTTTTCTGATCGTGTTTTGGCCATACAATTAAAAAAGTCTGTGATATCCACAGACAAATAGTTCCAACATATCTCGACCTCAACTCTTAAAGCTTAAAGGCTTGAGCGATATGCCTCGGCCGGCTTTATGCGGGGTTTGACCCGCTACCGACTGTCTATGGCAATGTGGATAAAGGATACTATAGGGGGCAATTTATGTCAAGGCACATCGCAATCTGCACACTGAAAACTTGACTATTCGCCTGACTATAAAATATGCATTCACAAAACAGGTGTGATAAAATATGTGAAGAGACACATTCACAACCTCTCCCCTATGAAAATCGCCCTTATTGGCACCCATTCCACAGGAAAAACAACAATACTCACCCGCTTATACGCGCACCTGCAAGAACGCGGTTTCAAGGTGTGCATAGTGCCGGAAATGGCGCGTCTATGTCCCTACCCCATCAATGAAAAAAGCACCATAGAATCCCAGGAATGGATACTCAACGCGCACATAGAAGCCGAAGCGGAGGCGGGAAAAATGTATAACATTGTGCTTTGCGACCGTGCCACCATAGACAATTTTGCGTATTTTTTAAAAGCGATTGAACGAACCTCGTGTGTGTTGCCCAACAACAAATGGGAGCGAATTGCCGTGGATCACGCGCGCACTTACTCATACATTTTCAAAACACAAAAACTTTCTCTCTTTGCAAAACCAGATGCGCGACGCACTATCAATGAAGAGTTTCGAAGCGAGATAGATGAGCTAATCACTCAATTACTGAAAAAAAAATCACTTGCGCATGCGCTTCTCCCGCGTACATTTGACTATGACGAACATGTCAATTTTGTGTTGCAACACACTGGTGTATTGGCTGGTTAATCTTCAATGATTGCTAGAGTATTGCCTTTTCTTTTCAAAAACCCTTCTTTCCGGAGTTCTCACACTGCGGTGCCACAAAAAATCACGGCCATGTTTTTCAAAGCGGCCGTATATCTTTTTTTGAAACGCCTGTATGCGCCGTATGTTCAAGCGTTGAGCTTCTTCCACAGCACTTCATCAAATTTCAATAATGATGGAATCACTTCATCTGCTATCACCAGCCGCGCGTCGCCTTTTAAATTCTCATCCGGTACGCACACACATTTCATTGAACCCGCTTTTGCCGCAAGCACGCCGTTCCACGAATCCTCAAACACCAAGCACGCGTGCTGACCCACCCCAAGCTTTTTAGCCGCAGAGATATTAACCGCCGGATGCGGCTTACCGTATAACTCAAACTCGGCGGAATGCAATACTTGAAAATATGGGCGTATCGCGAGCTTTTCCACCACAATATCAATCAAATGCATGGTGGAAGAAGAGGCAAGCGCAAGCGGCAATTTTTTTTCTTTAAAAAATTCAAGAATCTCATAGGCGCCCTCGCGCGCAACTCCCCGCTCGGCGATAAACCGATGCGCGGTGCTATCCACCTCTTGTATTATTTCTTCAACAGATTTGCTATGAGAAGCATATTGCGCGCACCAATAGGCAACAACTTCCGGCGTGGTCATTCCCATGGTAGCCTGAAATTGTTCCGGAGTTATTGATACGCCCACACCGTTAAAAACTTCAACAAGCGCGTCGCGCCACAGCGGTTCGGAATCAATTAACAATCCGTCCATATCAAAAATAATCGCTCCAATCATATTACTATGTTTTAATTTTCCAACCGATTTTAAATAAATACCATACCAGCACGCCAAACACCACCGTCAAAACCGCCATAAGCCCCATGCCTATTGCAAGCGGCGCTTCATGCAACCCCACCATTGAGTACCGTAAACCGTCAACGAAATAAAAAAACGGATTTAGCCTCACTACAGTCTGCATAGTGCGCGGTAGCATATTCACGGAGTTAAATACTCCGCCCAAAAAAGTAAATGGCATAATGACAAATGTGGTGAAGATGCTCACCTGTTCAAAATTTTCCGACCACAAGCCCACCACAAGCCCGATTAAAGAAAACACAATCGCCACTCCAAAAATGTAGAGCGCAAAAATACCAATATGATCCATACGCGCCGCGCCAAACAAAATGGCTATAGCATACACGCCAATGGATACCGCTACTCCGCGCGCTATGCCGCCTACCACAAAACCGCACACAATCTCCGCGTAGGACAAGGGCGAAACCAAAAGTTCCTCAATATGTTTTGCAAATCGCTGATAAAATAAAGAAAACGATGTTTGAGAAAAAGATGAGGTAATAAGATTCAACATCAGGAGTCCCGGCATTACAAATTGAATGTAAGAAATGCCGTCAATCTGCGCAATGCGGCTACCCACCACAAATCCGAAAATAAAAATATAGAGCAGAGCGTTGATCCACGGCGAAAGCAGTGTTTGCACGCCCACACGCAAAAACCGCTCTATCTCCCGCCGTACAAATGTGTATAATCCAATCCAATTATTCATGTTGATTTTTAGTCAATTGCAAATATTTTTGTTCAAGCGTGTGTCCGCCCTGTATAAACTCGCTTTTATCGCCAATGGCAATAATCTTGCCGCCAAAAATAATCGCGATGCGGTTGCACAACAACTCTACCTCTTCCAAATAATGCGACGTAAGCAATATGGTCTTACCCTCTTCATTGATACGACGGAGATACTTCCACAAATCATGGCGCAATTCAATATCAACGCCGGCGGTTGGTTCATCTAAAATCAAAAGTGGTGGATTGTGTATCATGGCGCGCGCGAGCATAACGCGGCGCTTGAGCCCTCCGGAAAGCGTGCGAAACGGCTTTTTGGCATGCGATTTCAAATCAAAAATAGCAAGCAGCTCGTCAATGCGCGCCTCGCGTTTTTTTTCAGGAATTCCGTAAAACCCCGCAACGTACCACAAAATACGCGCGACAGGCGCCCAAAAATCCACGTTAAATTCTTGCGCGGAAAGCCCCACCTGTGCGCGCGCCGCGCGGTAATCTCTTACCACATCATGCCCAAAAAGTTTCAAAACACCGCTCGTGGGGACGGTAATACCGGTCAAACAACTGATGGTTGTGGTCTTTCCCGCACCGTTGGGCCCCAAAAACCCAAAAAACTCTCCTTGCGGCACCGCAAAAGAAATGTCATTCACCGCCACCGAGCCTTTATATGATTTGCTGAAATGTTCAATCTCAATCGCGTTCATTTTTTTCTATTATATTTCCCAATCAACCCAGCCTGCGCGATGATGTGCCCTTGCATGGCAAGCTCCACTTCATGTTTGGTAGCACCTTCTTTTAAATCCAGCATTGTGTCCAAGGCGTACAGTTTAAAAAAATATCTGTGTTCACGATCCGGAGGGCAAGGGCTTCCGTAGGTGGTGTTGCCTCTTGTGTTCTTTCCCAACACTCCCGCGGGGTTTGTGCCTTCGGACACCTCTTGCGTGGTTGGCGGAATATTGAATACCGTCCAATGATCCCACACCTCAATTCCGTAACTCTGCTTCGCGGCTTCCGGAATATCCGGATCATCCATTATGAGCACCAAACTTTGGGCTTGTGAGGGAACATCTATAAAATGCAACGGCGGACTGATGCTCTCACCATCACAGGTGTATTTTGGTGGAATCAATTCATTGTGTGCAAACGCAAGGCTTTCTATTTTCATATTTTTTGAAAAATTATTGAGTGTCGTTGAGGCAAATATTTTGCGGGGGCTAACGGAGCCCGACGGGGCGAGTTGGAGGGAAAATTTTTCAAAAATTTTACCCGTACCCCTCAAAATATTTACCGAAAAAGACACTCTAAAATGCAAAATAAAACCTATGCAAAGGACAATTATGATGATTATGACCCCGCGCCGGACAATATTTCCTCCCATATTCTATCAAACGATACGTAATTGCAAACCACTCCTTTGTGGGGATAATCTGCATCAAATCTTTCTCTATTTTATTCGGATTCCACTCTTTGGTCAACCCCAAAGCACGCGCAAGCCGCCGCACGTGCGTATCTACTGCAATCCCTTCCACTACACCATAGGCGTTGCCGAGCACCACATTGGCGGTTTTGCGCGCAACACCCGGAAGTTTTAAGACGTCCTCCATGGTATGCGGCACACGCCCATGATAACGTTCTTTGACCATGTGCGCCGCGGCAAGAATATTTTTTGTTTTATTTCTAAAAAAACCCGTCGCATGAATGTCTTTTTGGAACTCCTTCGTGTCCGCGCGCACATAATCATCCAATCTGCGATATTTTTTAAACAAAGTGGGAGTTATTTCATTCACTTTCTTGTCCGTGCACTGCGCGGAGAGTTGGACCGCCACCATTAATTCCCATGGAGTGCTAAAACCGAGCGCGCATTGCGCATGTGGGAATAATTTTTTGAGTACGCGGTCTATCTTCGCCGTACGCGCCCGCAATTCTTTAAGCTTTTGTGGTGGCATTCGTTTATACATTTTCTATTGCAATGTATATATCACATCCTTGCGCTCCACCACCACCTCCCAACCGCGGCGTCTTGCGTGGGCATAAAGCGCTGTGTTGGGATTAAAACAAATCGGGTGATCAACCATTTTCAAAAACGGAATATCATTTTCCGTATCACCCACGCCAAAAGACCCTTTCAAAGTAAGCCCGTGTTCTTTCATCGCATGTTCAAGGACACGCGCCTTGTCATAAATAAAATCCAGATACAACGCCTTGCCGGTAAAAAAACCCTGCGCATTGACCTCATAAACTGTCCCATAAAATTGATCTAACCCGGACATACGGGCAAACTCATGCACCATCTTTTACAGCCTGCAAAAATAAAAACAAAGGAATCTCCTTGCGCGCCAGGGTTTCCGCCTCCGCTTTTGGCCCCGGCTCATTTTTTTTGTGTGATATCCATTCTTCCATGTCATTCACCAGCAACCCGCTTTTTCCAAGCGCCTTAACATAATATTGCAGAGGCCTATGAAATGAAATTGTCGTTGCATGAGGGTTTCCGCCCGGGTGCATCTGAATTTTTATTTTTGATTCCGATAAATAACGGTCAATACGGCGATACTGCACGCCGTGTGAGGCATCCCATCCCCAGCTGGTTGACTGTGGTACACGAAATGAGGGATGGTTAAGTACCATATATAATTTCCCTTTTGGTTTCAGAATACGCGTGCATTCTGCAAATACGCGATGCGCACTGGCGATATTTTGAATTGCCAAAACAATAAGTACCTTATCAACGGAAGCGGAAGCAATAAAAGGGAGATGGTCTGCCGCCGACACTTCAAATTGTAACGCATGAATACCTGCTTTTGGAGATATGTTCGCTGTTTCTTGCCGCGCCAATGCAATAAGTTCGGACGCCGCATCCACACCAATCACGTGCGCGCCATGCGCATAAAGGGCGCGCGAAAAAAACCCTTGCCCGCACGCGAGATCAACGATATACTCGCCCTTCTTGATTGCCAACAAACGCAACAAATGAGGCAAAATCACTTCTTTTTGATATGTATCTTTTCCTTCCGCCAAAAGCTTGTGATACCACTCTGCCACATGCCCCCACGAAGTTTTGACCTGTGTTTTTTTCTGTTTCATAGCAGTACTCACATTGTGCCACAACAACGGTTTGAAAACAAGAATCCCGCCTAACGTTGACAGGCGGGAAAACATGTTGACGCTCTTTAACAATACTATTACTTCTTGACGGAAGGTTGCTGAGCGGCGGGCATTTGCGGTCTGATTTGAATAGATTGTGCGTTTACACTGCCATCGCTGTTGGCGGCGCCCGATACACTCACCTGCTCTCCCTCTGTTAAATCACCTACCAAACCCTCAACAGACTTCATGATCTGTGTGATTTGTGATAAAAACACAATCTTTGATCCGCCGTCACGCAACTTAACGGTAATACTCTTGTCATCTTTAGAGAGAATGTCTCCTGAAATAAATCCGCCGGTTGCTCCACCCGCTCGCCCGCTTCTTGCCCCACCATTCTGCCCGCCGGACACCATCTGCACTCTGCGTGCTTGCCGTTCTTCCGGAGACAGATTCGCAAAATTCGCGATGTTTGCTCCACTCTGCTTGTTTTGGCTATATTTCATTCCCGCAAAAAACGATCCACCTCCCACAACCACAAAAGCAACAACAAAAATAATAACATTCTTTGGTATTTTTTTCATACAATATACATTAAAAAAATAAATAAATCATTCGTAACGCAATGCGACAATGGGGTTCAGCCGTGCGGCGCGGCGCGCAGGATAGTAGCCGAATACAATGCCGATGCCGGCCGAAACGCCAAACGCGAGAAACACGGAAGAAACCGACACTCTTGTTTGTATGATACCAAAATAGGTAATGCCAAAAGAAATGAGCCAGCCAAGCATAATGCCAATCAAACCTCCCAAAAACGTGAGCGCGATCGCCTCAACCAAAAATTGAAAATTAATATCGCGCCGCTTGGCGCCGATTGCTTTGCGCAATCCGATTTCTTTGGTGCGTTCCGTTACATTGGTAAGCATCATATTCATAATGCCAATGCCTCCCACCAAAAGCGATATGCCCGCGACCGCCGCAAGCAAAATGGT
>Ga0209211_10000603_pt1 | contig 72824 bp, 78 predicted proteins | sample RifGroA2_FD_183992 | JGI IMG/M metagenome (GOLD analysis project Ga0209211, IMG submission 183992) | Groundwater microbial communities from Rifle, Colorado, USA - Groundwater A2 (SPAdes) (version 2) | ecosystem: Environmental > Aquatic > Deep subsurface > Groundwater | place: Rifle, Colorado... | reverse complement strand
AAGAACTCGCAGAATTGATTGGGGTCATTCTCGGAGATGGTCACGTCCATAAAATAAGCGATACTATAGTTGTTACAGGTAGCCTCGATGATTACGAATATTATTAAAACTATTTGTTACCTCTAGTTAAAAAATTATTTGAGTCAAACGGATGTATATATTTTCAAAGAGAAAAAGGTGCATGTTATTTTTCTATTAATTCCAAAACGGCAATGAAAACAATTCTTGATATAGGACTAAAAAGGGGCAAGAAAAATTACAGGATGCCCAATAAAATTAAGAAAAGGGCATTATACCCACATATACTTAGAGGGATTTTTGATACAGATGGGTGCTTAAAATTTTCTAAACAAAGTAGGAAAGTAAACTATTATCCTAGAATACAATTTGCACTTATGCCGTCTGATATAACAAATTTTATTTCCATAATGTTAGAAAAATTAGAAATCAAACATGGAAAATGGACAGAAGATAATAGCAGAGGATTTCAAACAAATAGCAAACTTGTGTATTTTCATATATCAGGTTCGGATAATTTAGAAAATTGGATGAGGATTATTGGCACGCACAACCCTGTTCACATAACTAAATATATGATATGGAAAAAATGGCTATTACACATCAAAATTACCACTTTCACAGCGTTTTAATCTTTTAGGAATAGATACAAAAAAGGTCATGAAATTCAGCCCCATGGTGTAGTGGCCCAGCATAGAAGCCTCTGGAGCTTCGGACCCAGGTTCGAATCCTGGTGGGGCTATTTATGAAATTACTTTTAGAACTAAGGGACAAAGATATCGGAGCGATTTCTAAAAAATCTATAATGAAAGAGCGCGCAGCGTCACGAGCTATATTGATGAACAATGGCAAAATAGCTCTGATGAATGTCACAAAGCACAGCTATCATAAGCTGCCAGGCGGTGGCATTGAAAAAGGCGAAAGCATCGAGGAAGCACTTTTACGGGAAATGAAGGAAGAAACTGGATGCAAAATAAAGATAATTGCAGAATTAGGAAAAATAATAGAGCACAGAACACACTTAGGCATAATACAAACATCTTACTGCTATCTTGCAGAAGTTGTGAAGAAAGGCAAGCCGGAATTTGACAAAGGAGAACTGAGTGCTGGATATAAGCTTGAATGGGTCAAAATAGACGAAGCGATAAAACTTCTTAAGAAAGAACCGGAAACAAAGAAAAGATTGGAAAATTACGCCGGGAAATTCATTATAAAACGAGAACTTAAGTTCATAGAAGAAGCCCGAAAAATTATTAATTCACAGCTTCGTAGAAACCCTATGACAAAAGCCAACATCAGGTCAATGTTGTGCACCAAACATTTCAGATTCGTTTCTTTGAATTGATTATTCCACGCCTTGCTGGAGACGTAGTCTCCATATTTGCGCTTCATCATCGAATTCACTGTCTCTGACATGCTTCTTTTTCCGTAATCTTTCATCCTCACATTGTGCGCTTTGTCTATGTTCCAGAAAATCCTGTGCTTTATGACTGGTCGTGTGCCTTGCGAGCGAAGCGAGTCTCGTACGACTTTCGAATCATATCCTGCATCTCCATGCAAAGACAGCAGCGAAGCTGCTGTCTTGTTCACCAATGGAAGTATGATCTGCGAATCATGTCTTCGTGACGTGGTGCAATGAATCCGATGGACTGCTAGACGGTGCACGTCTATGATTTTTGTGACTTTCAGATCTCCGAAAGTCATTTTGCAACGCCGTACATAATGCTTTGATGAATAGTGCCTGTCGTATCCAGAAGCGTCGATAGACGCTTCTATGTCACTGCCGCAGGCAGCGAGTTCAACAAGAATTATCAGCATGCAATTCTTCAATCGGAGAAAGAATTTGTTCAGTGTCGTCCAGTGAGGCACTTTATCCAGATCGAGAAATTCCGGCATTAAATGCAAAATTTCCCACAGTTCTCTGTATTTCAGCATGTAACGTTTCATGACACACAACAGCGTCAGTAGTTGCCATTGCGTATAGGCCTTTCTCGAATACTTTGACGAGTGCCTGCGCACTCGTCTCTTGACCACACCCAAGCACACAGATACAAACTTTATCAGTTTGCTTGGGTTATTCATTGTAGACCCCTCCTTGTTGAGTTCAATCTACCCAACATTGGTTGGGGTCTATTTTTCTCAATTTAGGTAAGGATTTCTACAGAGCCTAATTCACAGAAATAGCATGACGAACACGCCATTGGCACTAAAATTAACTTTTTATTCCTTCTGTGCAAGTTAGACATATGTTACCGCGAATTAAAAAAGTAGAACTTGGAAAAATACACATAAACGACGACGTAATATCAAGTGATTTCTTTCTCCACTCAAAGGGAATAGAACAACTGGACAAAACAAACAAAATAAACAAAAAGGAATTTGAGCGTATGATGTTGCACGACCCTGAGATAGCCATCTTTGGTACCGGATTCAAGGGAAAGCTTAACATAACAGAAGATGTTTTGGATGCCGCAAAAAAATCCAGCGCAGATATACACATTCTTAAGACTCCGGATGCACTGAAAAAGTTCCAGGAGTTTGCGAGAAAGGGAAAGAAAGTAGTTGCACATATACACGTAGGCGAATAAAAAATGAGAAAATCAACACAAAAAACGCTTATGGCACTTTCTATAATTCTGATATTCGCACTCTCCTCCATAGCTTTTGTTTTTTCTGGATTTCAATCAGGCACGAATACAAACACCGACTTGAAACCACTCGAAAGCTTTGTGGTTAACGGCGAGATAAACCAGAATCTGGAAAACGCATATTTGCAGAACGGATTTACGTTCCTGAAATTTTACTACGACGAATCCGCGGATAGCAATATAGTGAATATGATTGACAGCGTTCCAGAATCCTTCACAACACCATCAGGTCAGCAGCAGGTTATAGTTATAAAAATAAAATCACAGGAAACTTACGCCAAGATATTAAACATAAACGGAGAAAATGACGTTTTCAATATAACAACAGACAAAATTTTTGACGCACTTTGCTCAAGTCTGATAGTAATGCCAACAGAATGCACCATAAGCGCACTTAATCTGACTGGGTAAGTAAAAGTAGGACGCTAAGTTGAGGACGTGCATGAACACTTGCCTTTACTCTATCTCGCTTTTCATCTCTTCAATTTCTCTTTTGAACCTGGAAAGAGTCTTGGGTATGTCCTCGTAGCTTACGTTTAGTATATTTCTGATTTCCCTTAGTATTTCATCTTCTTTCATATAATTTCCTTCCTGAATTTTTGAATGAACTCGTCAAGATTATTTTTCCCCATACAAATACCCTGCGCAAGATTTTTACTTCCTCCACCCTTTCCGGAAAGCTCAGCACATATTTTTTTCATCAACTCTCCGGCATTGGAATTTGTATTTTCTCCAGCCGAGATAAATACATAAATTTTATCACTCACACCAAAAAGTATTATTGTTCTGTCAGGCGAAGAAATATTTTTCGATATATATTGCAGCTGGTCCATGTTAGAATTTTCTAGTTTCTCAACAAGTAAGTTGTTCATTATTTTTTTCTCTAGATCAGAAATTACAATTTCGGATTTTTTATTTTTGTATAAGCCTAGAAGTTTTCTCTTCTTTTTCCACTCTTCGAAAACCTTTTTTGTAGCATCTATTGCTCCCGCACCTTTGACGCCGAGTATTTTTTCAATTTCTCCCATAATATTCTTTTGTTTTTCCTCATACATGTTAAGAGCCTCGCCGGCAACAAAAGTTATTCTTGATATGTTGTCCTGAATACGCTCAGCAGAAATTATTTTTACCCTTCCAACATCCTTGGTTGAATCAAGATGGGTTCCTCCACAGGCCTCGACATCAAGACCTTCTATGTTAACAATTCTGAGTTCCCGGCCAGGTACAGCACCTCCCTGATAAATCCTCACACCATATTTTGCTTCCGCCACATTTCTTTTCAGGAAATTCTTTTTGACTTTAATAGATTTTTTAACAAACTCATTAGAAAGACTTTCTATCTTATCCAGTTCCTTATCAGATATCGATGCGTAGTGCGTTATGTCCAGATGCGCTTTGTCGATGCCTTTGAATGCGCTGGCCTGATTAACATGGTTTCCAAGAACACGCCTCGCAGCTTCGTTTATTATATGAGTTGCCGTGTGATGCTGAGCTAGCTGGAGACGCCTCTTGATATCTATCTTAACTCTTACTTCTTGGCCTTCCTTGAAATTTGGTGGGCTCTTCATTTGATGAACAATTAAATTTCCATATTTGAAAACATCGATAAAATCTATACCGTTTATAGATCCTGTATCGTGAAGTTGACCGCCAGATGTTGGATATGCTACAGTTCTGTCAAGAACAACATAGTTTCCATTTACTTTCACAACTCTAGCAAGATTTTCACTTTTTGTATGATCATCAAAGTAAAGCGCCTGTGTATTTTCAAGCGTCCCGAAGTTCAATTCTACACTTTTCTTTGTTGCATGTTTTTGCTCACGCTCTTCATGCAGTCCAGAAACAAGTGCGTAGAAATTGTCAGGCACCATTATATTTTTTCCATAGGTCTTTGCTTCCTGAGCAATTAGATCAGGTGAAATACCCTGCGAGTCATAAAGTTCCAGCAAATCTTTTGTTGTTATATCCCTAGAAGCTATTTTTGTTATAATATTTTTTGACTTTACTTTCGTCTTCTGATATTTGTCTTTCTCAACGTCAAATATTTCCCTTACGTCGTCCAAGTTTTCTGAGAGTTCCGGATACTGAGGCTTAAGATATTTTGCATGAAGCTCGAATAGTTTGTGCACATCAATATCCCATCCATACTTGTCGGCGAACCCAAGCATACGTCTTAAAATTATTCTGAGATTGTAAGAGTCGCCCATATTAGAAGGAAGTGCCCCATCATTAAACATTATAAGCAGTGCTCGACTATGTTCGGCGATAGAATAAATGCCTGCCAGCGGGAGTATGTTTTTCTTTAATGATTCTGAGTCACACCCAACCTTTTCTGCAACATTTTTCCACGCTTTGTTTATGTCATCAACTTCGTCTAGGTTGAGAAGTCCGGAATAAGGAACATATCTTTTTGCCAGGGCCTTGTCAAAACTAAGACCGGTAATTTTTAACAGGTGTTTTATAACCGTAGGAAAAGTTGCATCATATTGTGTATTGACACCCTGTGAGAACCAGGCATTCCTTTCCTGACCCATACCCATGTCAAGGACCTTCAGGTCAAGCCCCTTTATGCCACCTTCTGTTTGCTCGTACATCATGTATACCTGATTTCCGAGCTCATTGCCACGGGAAAAATATTCCATACATGGGCCGAGATTTCCTCCACCCGCCCATGCGTCTTCATGAAATGTTATTTCTTCATTAGGAAGTCCAAGACCTTTCTTGAGCCATGTATGTATATGACCAAAGACAAGATTCTGGTCCCATTCTTTTGGCGGCACGAACATATGTTGTCCTATCATACAGAATACCGTATTATGGGAGCCGGTAATGCCAACATTATCTATGTCAACCGTGCGGAAACATAGCTGTGGAATAACGAGTTTTTTAGCAGGTGGTTCAACCTCACCAGATATTACATAAGGCTGAAAAGCCGCTATGGAAGCATTTGTGTACTCCATGGTGGGATTCCATCTTGCAACTATAGGGTACCTTCTTATTGGAGTATAACCAAATTTTTTGAACATCTTGGAAAACTGCTTCCATACTTCTATATAATCTAAAGCACGTTTAGCTGGCGTGTTGCCGATGAAATCGAACGGAATAGTTCCACATGCAGGATCACCGCAAACGTTACGCTCTTTGACAGACCAGAAAGGTTTATTGCAATTGCAACAAATACCACGGCCGAAGCCCTCATTTTTCAGATATTCGGTGGCGTAATATTTGTCAGGATGACTATAAAATTCACTGATATATTTTTTCTTCGCTTCCTTGTCGGTGAGCATATTATCACATATCTTATAATCTGATTTCTTTTTCAAGCCATTCAATATTTTTTTCTTTGTGTTTCCAGAACAGATTTGTAAATATATAATAATAAGATAACCCTTTCCAGTTGCCGTATCTTTTTTCAAATTCTTCTATAATCCTCTCAGCAGGGACTAATTTTTTATTGAATAAGATTCTGGAAAGTATTTTTTGTTCCCACACACGACCCTTAAGCTCAAATATGTCATGCCTCCTCAGGTACTCTGCCAGAATGATCTGCGCTGTAGCTGGTCCTACGCCAAAAAGTTTAGTTATCCACTTTTTTGCATCTTCAGTTGACATTTTTCTTAATTCAAATTCATTAATTTCATTTTCTGAAAAACTCTTTGAGATAAGTTTTATCATTTTATCTCTGTAGCCAACCTTCAAAGTCCTTAATTCTGGTTCTGTGGCACCATTCAAATCGGATGGGTTCCAGTATACAGCAAGTTCTTTACCATCAAACCTAACCACCTTTCCGTACTTGCCTAATAGATTATTCATCATCTGAACCGTTCTTCTTACGGTTGCATTCTGCAGAACGATTGAAATCATAAGAAGCTCGTATAAAGAATTTATGCAGCTGCTTCGCATGCCCCTTAGCTTCGCGAATACAGGCTTGAGGAATTTATCGTTTTTAAATTTGCCGAAGAATTCTGCAAGGTCTTCCCCAAACCCATAGCGCCAGTTAAGCTCATTTTTTATTGCTAAAAGCTCTTCTTTCGACACCTCTTTATTTGAATAAACTGTAAGTTTGATTTTCGGCTTAGCTGTTGTACCCCTATTTTCCATTTTCAATCCGTATATTATCATGTTAAAATTCATGCTTTGCCATAAAACCCCGCTTTTCCATTCAAAATCCGGCGTAGGGAAGTGTTGCGGCACGTAAACGGTTCCATCAAAATTGAATGGAGCATTTGGGCGAATCACAGCTGAGGCTTTCTTATTCAATAAAATTATTTTCATAGCTATCTATAATTAGAAAAAACAGAGATTAAAAACAGATTTATTGCTTCTCTATAATTATTTTCTTGCCGGAAACTCTTACCTTTACATCTTCATTTTTATTGAAAGGAAAGGACGAGTCATTGGAAACATCTTTTGACACATATATGTAAACACTCCCTCTATGTGGTATAACCCTACCTTTACCATACGAAGCCATTTTTATCACGTTATGTATATAGTTATGTATAGAAAATTATAAATAGGCACAGTACGATAAGTTATGTATGAAATACATAACAAAGCGAGTTCTAAGTATGGGCAATAAGAAAGGGATATTTTTAGGAATGAATTTTGAAGAAGGCTTTGGTATTAAGAAGGGCGATATAATAGAAATAGAATTAAGAAGGAATGGAAAGAAATGTTTTATTATTTCTAAAATGAATTACAACATAGTTCTACGTAGGCTCGTAGAAAAGAAATTAGAGTTGAATTCTAATGACAAAATTCAACTAAGGATAAGAAGGATTTATAATATCGATAGACCAAAAGAAATGTTATATGACGGTTTTGTGGACTTACTTTATTTTGTACCAACTGATATAATTGCTAAAGAATTTATAACTAAAGATGAAAAATGGTTGAGATTGTGGCAAAGTCATGAAAGAGGCTCATCAAGGCAAATTGAAGTAAGACGATACATTAAAATAGAGCCATTCGGAAAAATGCTAGGACAATTACAGGCAGAAGGCACCAAAAAACCTATAAATGTAGAATTTTGCAATACATTAATGTCCGAACACAAGGAATTCAGTTCTGTGTTAAAATTAATTGGCATAGATACAATTTTAGTACGATACATATCTAAAAATAATTATTTATTGATTAAAACGATGGTAAGGTCTTCAATTCTAGCTACTGTCTTATTAAATGCGATGAATGAAGTTAGAAAAATATTAGTTGAAAAAGAATTTGATAAAGAATTAGAAATTCTCGTAAACGCATTCTTTTCAAAAGTTCTAATAGGTGACGGCACAATTGACATAAATAGAAGAAAAGTACCAAATGTGTCAATAAAAATTATAGACATCAATAAAAAGCATTTGGAAGACTACAAATCAATAATGGTAAAACTGGGCTTTAGACCAAAAATAGATTTTCAACACATTCTTGTCAAAAGTTCCTGTTCTTTTGGGAATTTATTGTATTTGTATAAAATCAGGGCTTTCGAGAATTCTAATAACTGGAACAAATTGCTTGTCTCTATAGCTATGGTATTAGAGAGTAGAAGGTTGATTACAAACTCACGGTTTATAGAACTTCTAAAGCTCGAAAGATTCGACAGCATATATCTTAAGAAGAAATATAATGTCCTTTTGAGGTCTGCAAATGATTGGTTAAATAATAAAGAAAAAGGAGGCTACATAAAAAGAGTAGATAATAGAAGTCCTGTGAAATATATTTTAACCCCAAAAGCTATAGAGTTAGCTAATACTTTAATTTACTGGAAGAGAGAATTCGATATAGTAAAAAACGGCAGTCACACTAATAATCTCCTAGATTTACGTGACTCGCTAATGACTAAAAGGTCTATTTATTATCCGAAGAGGCTGGCTAATGCGTAAGCTTATGCAAACAATAAGCTCAATCCGCCAGCAGCTTCTTCTGCCTTCTTTTCAACTTCTTCTTCGCTTGGGCCTTCTTTCTTCGCTTCCTGTGCAGGTGCAGCCGCTACAGCCACCGCTGCGGTAGGCATTGCAGCCTTGCTTATCACATCAGCTATGTCTACGCCGTCAAGTGCAGCTACTAGTGCCTTTATCTTTGACTCGTCAGGCTGCTCTACAGAAGAGACTACTTTCTTTACATTCTCTTCGCTAATATCTTTTCCGGCACTGTGAAGCAATAAAGCCGAATATACGTAATTCATTTTTTTCTCCTCCTTTATTATCTAAGAATTCATTGCCCCTTAAGCAATGAATTCTGGATGCTATGTTCTCCAAAACCACAGTTTATTAAGAACATATCATGATATTTTATTTTCAAGACTCTTTGCTGCCCGTTCTGCCTTCGCGAGGACTTGTTCTATGAATTCTTTTTCTATTATGTCCACGTTTGTGGCAAGTGAGCGAGCTTCAATGAACGCCTTTTGCAGCATTATTGGTGCAGTGAATTTCGTAGGGTAACCCGTATTTACCGAAAGGTTAACTCCACACTGCACACACTTTATGACTTCATTTATATAATCATCAACGCTTACGTCAAGCACGCTCTTTCCATATATGGTTCCATCCTCCCATACATAGACTAGGTCAAGACCGATTTCCATCGGCTCCATTTTTAACAGACTCAGCACGTCTGTAAGGTCTTGACTTATTTTTTCGCCTGCTTTGCATACAAGCTTATCCTGCAGGACTGCTATTTTCCCTGCTTGTACCGACGTTTTGAGACCAACTTTTTGTAGTGTCGATATGGAAGGCCCTGGTGGCAAGCTTGTTGGACCTTTAGGTATTACAATGTCCTTTATGGCAATATCACCAGGCTTGGCAGCTGCTGGAGTTCTGTTCTCCTTCAAGAGTTTATAAAGTTTAAATGGATTTTCATTTGTCAGCATCAGTGCAGGCACGCCGGTGAGTTTTTCTTCGAGTATTTTTATATTTTGCTTCTTTGATTTTTCCAGAGCCTTTTTAATCATCGTTTTTTTACCCATCTTTATTACTGTTGTACCACGCACGCTTTCTCTGATATGTTGGAGAGCTCGGGAAGGGAGTTTGTGCATGTTAAGTATGCCTATTACTGAGTGATTGTCTATCAGGTTGGTGAGTTCATCCACCCGTTTTGGTTTGTCCTGTTTCAACATTTACATCACACCTATCTTAACAGCTTTCCCCATCGTCGTTTTGATATAAGCATTTTTCAGCTGGGCTTTTGGGGGTATTGATTTTCTCACTTCCTCGAGGATTTTCTCAACATTTTCTTTTATTTGGCCGTCTTGCATATCTTCGGAGCCAATAGGTATTTGTATTGTTGGAGAATCCCTGAGCATTATTCTGACAGACTTCTTTGACTCGTCAATTATAGATTTGGGGTCTTTTCCCGGCAAAAGTAGACGTGGCATTTTGCCCTTAGGCCCGAGGTAACGTCCAAGCACTTTACCTACCAGAGGCATAAGTGGCGCCTCACATACAAAAAAATCATATTTCTTTGTAAATTGCTTTGCCGCAGATTTACTTCTTGAAAAATCTTCAATATCGTTTTTGCCTATGCTGCCGCTTATGTTGTCAGAGATAATACATACACTGATCTCCTTCCCACGGCCATGGGGAAGTAAAATATCCTTTGAAAATTTGTTTGCCGGATTCTTGAGATCTATGTTCCTTATGTTAACTATAAGATCAACGGTCTGGGAGAACTTTCTCTTCTCGCCTTCTCGGATTTTCTTTAGAGCTTCATCGAGCTTCATTCCGGTGGATTCTCTAGTTGTTTTCATATAAGCCCTCCTGTTGCCCAATTAGTTATGAAACCTTTGGCATCAGTATGTCTTGCGACACGGGTTATCTTACTTTCTGGGTAAAGTATTTAAAAAGATTAAAATCAGGCTTCCTGCCTGCTGTCTGACCTGTATTCTATGCCACGTATTCTCTCGTCCATGGAGCCTATGGATGAGGACAGGGTTTGGCGCAGTTCGCTTATCCGGTCCTCTATAGATGTGAGCTTTCTGGAAAGATCATTGTAAATATCGCTAACTTCAACTTCCACAAAGTGCCGTACTTCATTGACCTTGTTATCAACAAATACAACCTGCCTGTTTATGTCGTCCTTGAAATTATCAGTGCGTTTCGAGATTTCCTCAACCTTTGCAAGTATCTCATCAAGCTTTTTGTTCCTCTCATCTTCATTAAATTTCAACAGCTTTTCAAGTCCGCTCTTTTGTATTATTATCATCAAGATAATTAGTATTAGGACAACCGTAATTGCTACCATGTCAAAGATTTTGACAGCTATGACAACCAGTGCTAGAAGGTAAAGTGCTATTAGAACGCCGTCATATTTCATAACTAAGAAAAGAATTCAAAAGTTCTTAAACCTCAGGAAAACTTTCGACACATTACGTAGAAATTACATATGTGATTAAGATAAACCGCAAGAGGAAATAAAACCCACTTATTTTATTCTATCTTTATTTTTCCTTCGTTGATTTCCTGTATAATGTCTTTGGGATTTTTGTTATCAACCAACACACCAGAGCTCTGACATGTTCCTATAACCTGTTTTACCTTAGCTTTCAAGCCGCCGCGTATTGAGTCCTTGCTTTTCGCTATTTTGATTACAGCCTCAAGGCTTATGCTTCCTGGAACAGTTCTTGTTTTATCTTCCTTTACTTTTGAAAGCATTTCCAGTTTCATTTCTTTCTTAATCATTGACGTGACAGGTGGTGTGCCTACACTTATGGTGAATTTTTTTGTGTCAGTATCAACTACTATCTTAACAGGAACTTCCATGCCAGCGAATGTAGAAGTTTTATCATTAATTTCTTTCACAACATTTACTACATTAACACCAAGTGGTGAGAGCGCCGGCCCTATTGGCGGAGCAGGAGTCGCTTTCCCACCGCTTACTAAAACATCAACAGTTTCCTTCGACATATTTATTCTCTCTTCTTTTCGTACATTCTTACGGAATTTATAGAAATAGTTACAGGTATAGGTATAGCCGCCTCGAGAAACTCTACGGTTATTTCACCCTTTGTTTCATCAACACGGGATATTTTTGCCTTCTCACCCTTGAATGGCGATCCTATTATTTCAACTACATCGCCAACATTGAATTTTACCTCGCTCTTCTCAGCTATTAGGAATCTTTCAAGCTGGCTCATGGGAACATCCTTGTTTATGAAACCGCGTACATGAGGAACGCTTTTTACCGTAAGTTCAATTTCCTCTGGTTCGCCTTCTATGAAAACATAGCCGCGCAGTTCTTCAGGATGAAAAAGTGATTTTATCTGCAGCTTTCCATTTTGTATCTTTGTTGTAAGCGAGTCTATAACCACATTTTCTCTTCCTGTTGTCGTTCTTATTGTTGCTATCATTCAAATCCTTTTCTTGCAAGAAAGGTCTTTGAGAACTCCAAAGAACAGGACATCTCAAAAACCCTTCTATCCAAATATTATTATTTTTACAGTCCGCCTATAAGCTGGACAATCATGAATATGACAAATCCTATTACGCCAATTACTACAAAACCAAGTCCGGTAATTTTTACGGTCTGCCTGTATTCGTTTTTATCAGGTTTTGAGGAAACAAGCAGAATCCGCCTCATACGCTCAATAAGCGATCTTAGTCCCATAGGTCTTTATTATAACAAAAGATTTAAAAACAGACTTTAAAAGCGTTTCATCCAAAGCAGAAAAATGTCAGACCCGCTTACTTACGTAGTAGAAAAAGCCACTATTGCGGGCTTTTCCATTGAGGATCAAGGAATCGTTAGATATGCTCAAGTACAGTTTCAAAGAACTGATATTTACGGATTTAGCATAGATAGACGATGGAGAGATGCTTTTGCAGATGAGACATCTGAAGTATTCAGTTACAGACCGTCTGACGACCTATTTCTTTCCTTATTTGTTAGCTTGTCTGCTGAAGGAGTGTGGAACCTCGCTTATCATGCTCCAGAAGGATTGGAACCCGACGAAGAGCCAAAATATTTTTTGAGATTTGAAAAGAGCGGCGATTCAATAGTACTTGTTGGCATGTTCTCCTTTTTTATAGTAATGAAGTCCCTTCTACAGAACGCCTTCTTCTGGCCCCGACTCCTAAGTTGGCAAAGACAAAACTGGAGAGAAGGCAGAGCTCTAGAATTCTAGTAATGCCAGATGAAATATCAGAAAATGAGCCACGTTATGGATCGTCTATTGACAAATTAAGAACTAGAACAGATTATAGGAGCGCAGTTGACGCGGTTTTTTATCAGTTTGCAAGCGACGTCAGAGATATTCAAAATGGTATGATGGATGGCGAGCCAGAACTTTCTCTAATGTTTGATAACGCCCATACTGGTGAGAAAAAGCCTAACTGATTATTTTTCGATGAAATCTATTCCAAAGAGCTTCTCAACATCTTTTTTCTTTTCCTTGGTGTAGACTTTTTGCGGACTGAAAAGCGTTGGAGAGTTAACGCCTGTTATTACCAGCATCGTCCTTATGGAGTCGCCAAGCTCTTTCAGTATCTGTGCTCCCCATATTATTTTTGCGTCTGGGTTAAGGCGTGTTGCCACAGTCTCAACTATCTTCTGGCAGTCTCTTATGGTAATATCAACGCCCCCGGAAACATTTATCAACGCCCCGGTTGCACCATCTATGTCTATGTCCAGAAGAGGATTATTTAGTGCACGCTCCACTGCTTCTATTGCCCTGTTCTCCCCGTCGCTGTCACCCATGCCAATCATGGCCAGGCCACCGTTTGTCATAACCGCTCTTATATCTGCGAAGTCTAGGTTTACAAGACCAGGCCTTGTTACAAGTTCAGATATGCCTTTCACTGCATTAACAAGTATTTCATCAGCTACTTTGAACGCCGTAGGCAGTGAAACATCCGGAACAATTTCAAGCAGCTTATCATTTGGTATAACAATTAATGTGTCAACGGCTTTCTGCAGTTTGTCGAGGCCTTCACGCGCATTCTTCATTCTTTGTCGGCCTTCCATCGTAAATGGCAGGGTGCAAATACCAACTGTTAACGCACCAGATTTTTTTGCGATATCAGCCGCAACAGGAAGTGAACCGGTTCCAGTACCTCCGCCAAGCCCGCAGGTGACAAATGCCATGTCAGCTCCTTCAAGAACTTTCTTAATTTCATTTCTACTCTCCTTTGCAGATTCCTCGCCTATCTTTGGGTCCGCACCGGCACCAAGACCGCCTGTTATTTCCTTTCCAATAAGTATTTTGATGTCTGCATCGGTGTAAAGAAGGTCTTGAGCATCTGTGTTTATGGCTATTGTTTCGGCGCCAACAACACCTACCTGCATAAGTCTTGAAATTGTGTTGCCACCTGCACCTCCAGCGCCCAATATTTTTATCTCAGCCTTCTTAGATTCAAGTATTTTCCTCAATTCTTCGTCGGCTGGTGCCGTTCCAATATCTTTTTGACCTAATATTCCCATCTCATCACCTGTCCCAAGTAAATTTAATATTTGATATTTCCTTTAAGTTATATTTAAAGTTTAGAGAGGTTTTTTTCGTGTTTGAAATGCATTACAATAAGATTTAAATAGTAGTAAGAGTAGTAGTAAGAGTAGTAGTAAGAGTAGTAGGAGATGAAAAAATGAAGCTAAAATGCTCAAAATGCGACCATTCTTGGGAGACAAGAAAGGATTCGATTCCAAAACAGTGCCCCTATTGCAAATACTCGACCTATTACCATAAGCCGATTGTAATAAGAAAATAGAAGTCTAAGCTTTAGTGCCGTTCTTCTCGAAGCTTTCAGTGAAGTTTACCTTTTCAATACCCTTTACGTATTCTATAATGAGCGAGCTTATGCGTTCCTTTAGCTGCGCTGGCAGCCTTATGTTTATGTTAACTATATTGCTTTCTATCTTTGGATCAGCATCACGGGCGCCGAAAAATTCGAATATGGATTTTACCTGGTCAGTAGGAGTATCTATTTTTTCTTTGACTTCCATATGATATTTCAACAGGTGTCCAGCAAGAGGGTTGTTAAAATCAACTCTTATACGCCCGCCATCCACGCTCTGGATGCGACCTTTTGCGCCGCCGAAATCAACTATCATACCCGGCCTTGGTTCTACCTTCTGATCCCGGAAAAATTTTCGAGGCACAGTTCTGACAAGTCTGGCATCTCTTTCACCAAAACCATCTTCTGGTTTTATTTCAATATCCCTCTTGTCACCAACATTAAGATCTAGAAGAGCATTATCAAGTCCTTTTATCATGAAATTAGCACCAACAATGATAGGCAGGTCCCCATAGACAATCTTAGAACTGTAAATGCCTTCCTTTTTGGCAGTCTCGGCATCCGTAAGGTCAAAAACCTCACCGGTTTCCAACGTACCGACGTAACTTATTTTTACAAAATCTCCCTTCTTCATAGCTTCACCAATTACAAATCCTTTACAACTCTATAATGTGAAACCTTACGCATATTCATCCAAGGTTTCACATATAGCAAACAAGGAAGTTGTATCGTCTATTTTTCCTTGTATTGCTATAAAAGCGAACCTTTATAAAGATTTTTGTTACTATTAAGTAATTGAATTAGGGGTATAAAAATGTTGTTCAGAGTAGTTGACGATTGGAAACAGTTTCTTCCTCCGGAAGACGAGACTAGACTAAACAACCTGCTTAAAGCTGTGGCAAAACACAGGAACGCATATAGAGCATCCAAGGACATTAAGATAGCACAGCTCTGGTGCGCATTTCTTGAGTCACGTAAGGAAAACGCTGTCCTTTACCGAAGATTGAGAAGGCTAGAGTATATTTTTGAAGGCATAGCAGAAAGAGTAAGAAAAGAAGACGTTCTTGAAAGGGAAATTCTTGAGAGCCTTGAAAAGTTCTAAGTAAGATTAAATTATAGGAGTAAATAAGTATGCAATCAGCAGAAAGAATGACAAAAATACCGGCATTTCATCTACCGAATGGCATTTCATTCAGGGGCGACCTTGTTTCAGAAAGTCTGGAATATCTTGACACAAACAAACCTGCTTATGAATTATCCGTCGGTTCATTGACGCATGCAGACCAGTCAGCACTTTATCTGCTCGGCCTTTTCGCCAAAATGGGCGTGGATACAGGTGCACCTGAAGAAGCAAAGCAGGCTGCGTTGCAACACTATGAAACTGTCCATGCTAACAGAGGAAGAGGCAACTGGAATTTCGATGGCGTTAACTATGATATTGAACCAGAAGATAAGAAAGGTGGATTATTTTTGCCAAAGGGTTACGAAATTGTTGGATGGATAAAAAGGCCCGTTTTTGAAAAAAACAGTGGAGTATATTCACCAATCGTAGGCGAAGGCTCGGAACTTATTTTTACAGAGATGCCGCCTAACGGCTACGGTCCTGTGCTGACAGTTGCAGGTCTTCGTCACCCGAAAACCGGCTGGGCGCTCGCAACAGTTCCTACAAGAAAAGAAGCTGAGGAAAGGCTTGCAAGAGATTTGTTTTCAAAGTTCGTTGACGAGCATGAAGCAATAGAACTAGCTAAAAAAGAGGTTTCGTATTCTTGCAGAAAGCCGCATGGCAGTGGAAATGCGTCTGTCTATCGCGACTTCGTCCTCTACGACGACGGTCCGTTCTCCGAGGATGCGCGCTGGGGCGCTGCCGACGGGGGCTGGGGCTTGGGCGCTTTCTCCTCGAGTAGTTCGGCAGAGAAAAAATAAATAGAAGTTTTTACAATTATTTTTATGAGTTTCCATAGGAAACATAGGTCGTCCTCAGAGAGAGAGAGAGAGTAGTTACTTCTAAATCTAAATTCATTGTCCCAGCAGGTGTATGCGCTTCTTCTATTCGACAAATAACTTTACAAACATTTAGAAGAAGCGCCCGAACTACACGCTTGTTCATAGTTCGGTTTTTGTTTATTCAGCCGACATGAAATGCAGCAATCGGATGTGTCTGGTTGCAGTGCAAGTGAACTGAAACACTGTAGTGTTTCTTTCGCTTTTTGGTGAACAGGCTACAAGAAAGCGTCTGTCTATCGCGACTACAACCTCAGCGACGACGGTCCGTTCAACGAGAAATTGGCAAGTATATGAGTTGCCAATGCGTAAATGCGAACTGGAACGCTGGCAACAGGAAATTGTTTTCAAAAAACAACCTGAACAGGAACTTGGGCGCTTTCTCCTCGAATAGCCCAGAGCCTGCTGGGATATTGATAATGCCACAAGATAATTTATATGGAGAATTATGCTTCTACGAAAACCTTCTGGAAGCCTTCAGAAAAGCGGCGAAAGGAAAATCAGGTAAATGGTACGTCATCGAGTTCAGGAAAGACTTGAAGAACCGTCTCCTTCGCCTCAAAAGGAACTAATAAACCAGACATATGAGCCGCAACCAATGAAGACATTTGTCATCCACGACCCAAAAACGCGTGTCATCTCTGCGTCAGCTTTTCGCGATCGTATTGTTCATCATGCTTTGTGCAACATAATTGAGCCAATTTTCGATAAGGCATTTATTTATGATTCTTGTGCAAACAGGAATGCCTATTGGAAACTTGACAAGCCAATTCTTTGCAAATGTATATCTTAACGAGCTTGACCATTTCGTGAAGCATAAGCTGAAAGCAAAATATTACATACGCTACGTTGACGATTTTGTTATACTTCATAGAAATAAACAAATTCCACTTGAATGGAAAATCAAAATAGGCGAATTTCTCAAATCAATTAAGCTTGAACTGCATCCTGAGAAATCGAAGGTTTATACGCTTCATAAAGGGGTTAGCATACTTGGATTTCGTGTATTTTATCATTACAAACTGCCGTACAGGAGAAATCTCAGGCGATTCAAGAAGAGACTCGAGAATATACAACAATCTTATGCGAAAGATGAAATAACACCTGAAGATATGGAGAGACAGATAGAAGGTTGGCTGGCTTACGCTGCCTGGGCAAACACTTATAAGTTAAGAAGCAGGGTTAACGAAGAAATCAATAATAATTAATTTTATTCCAGAAACAACCCGAACTTGCTAGGTGTAGATGATTTAGCTTTTAGGTTGTCAGTGTCATCTGCATCCTGTATTAAGACTTTGCAACCTGTTTCCTTTTCTATGAAATCCCTTACGTCCTCAAGAAGTGCAAATTGTCTGCCTCTTGCAATAACAGGCTGCAGTTCATTGATCTTTTTGTAAAGCGACTGAATGAACATGACTGTTGCTTTGCCATAAGTTCCTGAGGACATAATCTCCTTTGTTATGTCATTTACATTGCATGTTTTGTCCCTGAGAACCTTCTGATGAACGCGGAACTTCCAGTCTTCCGCGACAAAAAGTGTTATTTTTTTCGGCGTTATCTTTGCAATGCGCTGGACTTCTTCTATGTCATTCAAGGTCTTTTTCACAAGCTCTTCGCCAATCTCAGACTCAGAATTCATCTTTGTTTGATCTGGCACAGGCCATTTGCTGACAGAAACAAAATCCTTGTGACCTAAGAGGTGCCATAGTTCTTCGCAACTGTGTGGTGTGAATGGTGTAACAAGTTTCACTAAATTTTCCATATAATTTTTCATTATTTTCTTGTTGGCATTCTTGATGCCGTCAATGCGCCTTAGGTACCATCTGAGGTCATTCGTAGCTTCAAATAGCGCTGTTTGAACAACATCACGAAACATGAGTTTTTCAAAGTTTTTTGTGGCGTTTTCTATGTGATGCTGTATACGGCTCTGCATATATATGTCAATATTTTCCATTTTTGTTCTGCCAGCTTTTCTTATGTCCTTTACCGTTGAGAACATGAATTCGTAACGATTCCTGTAGCCTTTGATGCACTCCTGTCGCCAGTCGGCATCTTCTATTCCCTGGCTGGATCCGGCAATGTTTATTCGTACCATATCAGCCCCATATTGCTCTACGATGTCCTTGAGCGGTATTATGTTACCTTTGGACTTGCTCATCTTTTCGCCCTCAACATTCACGAAGCCATTTACGCTTATTGCCTTTGGCCACTTGTTTTCAGGCCAGATAGCTGTATGATGAAATAGGTAAAAAGTCAGGTGATTTTGCACAAGATCCTTGCCACTGTTTCTCATATCCATGGGATAGAAATATTCAAACTCTTCTCTCATCACTTTCAGCAACTTCTTGGAAACAGAATTTTTTGTCACCTTTTTCGGATCACCCTTTCCAAGGAGCACATAGTCAAACATTTCATTGGTAAGTTTTTTGGGAGGTATTTTGTATTTATTTATGACATGTGCTATGGTGTAGTATGCCATGTAAATAGTAGAATCACTTAACGTCTCAACTATCCATTCCTTGTCCCATGGGAGGAATGTGCCCAGACCGGATTTTCTTGTGCACGCCTTGTCCTTCAACCAGTCTATTGTATTTTCAAAATTATTTCTGGCTTCTTCTGGGTATATCTTCATTTTAGAAAGACAATATTTTACTTTCTTTTTCCAGTCCTCGTCAGAGAATTTGAGGAACCACTGATTTTCCAATATCTTCACATGACACTTTGTTGTGCATCTACAGACAACGTTATTGACCTCCCACATAACATCTGCAAGACCCTTGTCAATGAAATCCAATGTAAGCTTTTCCTTTGACTCACTTACTTTCATCCCTGAATACACACCACAATTTTTCAGTGTGCCTAGATGAAATTCTTTTTTGTAGAGAAGTGCCGTAGCCTCATCCAGTTTGTCAATCTGCGACAAATTCGTGATACCCATCTTCTCTGTCAGTTCTACAGCAGGCAGTTCACCGAAGCCTTCGGCTTGTATGACGCTTATAGGTTCCAAATCATTCTTTTCAAACCCAAATATCTGCAGTTCGTCCTTGTCTATTAACTCCTTGATAGCTATCCAGTCATAAGGTGCATGAGCGGGCACGCTCATCACAACACCCGTCGCGTTTTCAGGGTCAACAAATTTAGAAGGTAGTATTGGAATTTCCCTGTTGCTTAGTGGTTCTGTACACCTTTTGCCAAGCAGTGTCCTGGCGTCGAAAGCCCCAACCAGCTGGACATTCATCTGATCCGCAAGTTTCTTGGCAGCATCCTTGCTTACTATCCATCGCTCTCCGTCTACGGTTATTTCGACATACTCTGCGTCAGGGTTAAGCCAGATATTGGTAACGCCATAAAGTGTTTCTGGTCTAAGTGTAGCACACGGAAGCACATATCCCAAATACGTAAATTTAATCACTGTATATTCTATTGGACTTTCTCCTTCACCTTCAAGACGGTCATGGTCTCCTGTAGGACTGAGGTCTTTTGGGCACCAGACTACGGGATGCGTTCCCTGAACAACATAACCCTTCTTTTTTAGTGTATTGTACTGCCATTCTACGAAACGAGAGAAGCCAGGATCAATTGACAGCGTAAATTTCCTTCTCCAGTCTATAGAAAACCCGACTTTTTGAAAGCTTTCTGTCATCCTTTTTGTCCAGAACTTTGCGACATATTCGGGGCCTTTTTTCTTGAAAGCATCGATATCTTTTTTTGTCGCGCCAAACGTCATGAATGTATCTACCTGGGTTTGATCGCCCTTCTTGAGACGCTCTATTATGCCGACGATTGGCTCTCCTGTAGCGTGAAAGCCCTGAGCCATCAGAACGTTGTAGCCCTGCATTCTTTTGAAACGTGCATAGGCATCTGTCCTCGTAAACGTATAGCTGTGGCCTATGTGGGCATTGCCGTTTACGTAAGGTATTACATTAGAAGTGAAAAACTTCTTTCTCCCATCAGGATTAGCCTCGAACAGCTTTGCCCTTTCCCATTTTGCCTGCCACTTTTTATCAAGTGATTTGAAGTCCATATTATCAGCTTTTATTTATCGTCATGAAAGTAGTCTAATACTATGACCTTCAGGTATTTATTATAATCTACTTCCATGCGGAAATACTTTGGGCTTTAGCCCAAAGTATTTGTTGTCTATATTTTTAAGGTATGAATTTAATTAGATTCATAGCCGGGCGTGTAGCTCAGCTTGGATAGAGCATTAATCAGCAAATGCTGAGTGTAGGCCTTCTAAGCTAAGGGTCGTGGGTTCGAAAGCCGTATGCGAGCTTTGCTCGCCGGTCGATTTTCCCACCACGCTCATTCCTTATATTTTTTTGTTTGTTCTGTATTATGCCTATGGCCATACTATATAATCCATGACCTATTATATAATCCATGACCTATTCCTCTATAGTCACAGAGATCAACAACCATGTTTTCGCCACAACTTTGGCACCGCACAAACTCTGCACCCTCAAAAAAACGCTGTCCAGTGTACTCTACTGTTGCATGACTGCATTTATTCATCTATTCACCTCCTTCAATTTTTCAAAGTGAGACAAAATCAGAAGTAGCTTTTCTGTAAATTTGTTTAACTGTAAGTTATTACGCGCCATAAAAACACCAGTTTCAACGCGCAATTAAGCGAGCAGTACAAGGACTAGATTAATGTTATAGAATTCGATTTTTTCAGTTTGATTGCCTTGCATCTATACAGATTATCCACCATGCTTATAAAGTTTTTAATTGTCCGTCACGCCCATTTATTGATTTTTAAACTTTTCATTAATCTTGTTAATATGAGATATGAAACGTTTCATGATGTTATGACGCAAGGTCATGAAAATAAAGTCCCTATAGACGAGACTTCGTATAAAAGGTTTGCTAGATCCCTACATGAGATTTACGAAGAAGTAAACCCTAGAACAAGAAAACAAGCTGAAAAATACAGAACCGCTTTTTGGAGTGGCTTCGGGTCAGGGGAAGAAGAAGGAGTTATCAGAGGAAAACAAACAGCACTTGCTGTACTTGATTCTGCTGAACGTCAGATTAGAAATGCATCAGCTGCCTTGATACAAGACGTGAGTAGATGTCGTTAATCTATAGAAACTTCTAAAAAACCAATTTTTGTAATTTAAATGTATTGATGATAAGTTATTACATAGTGGTCAAATGACGAGGATCATAGCTGTTGTTTCTGGAAAAGGAGGGGTTGGAAAAACTACAATGGTCGCAAACCTCGGCACAGCTCTTGCAAAAATGGGCAAAAACATTATAATTCTTGATGCAAACCTTACTACCCCAAGCCTTGGAATGCATCTCGGCGTCCCCCTTTATCCTGTAACGCTTCACGATGTCCTGAAAGGCCGGGCAAACATAAAGGACGCTGTTTACAGTCACGAAAGCGGAGTCCGCATAGTTCCTGCTGGCATTTCGCTGCGGGACATGCGCGGGGTCGATTCAAAGGACCTGCCAAACGCGCTTCTTGACCTGCTTGGCAGCGCAGAGATAATACTTCTTGACGCCTCGGCAGGCTTGGGACGCGAAACACTTGCAGCAATCGAAGCAGCTGACGAAATGCTGGTAGTTACGAACCCGGAGATATCAGCTGTTACAGATGCGCTCAAGGCAGTTAAGGTTGCAGAACAGCTCGGAACACGCACAGCCGGTTTCATAGTAAATCGTGTAAGCGGAAAGAGTCATGAGATGACCAGAAGAGATATATTAAATATGCTTGACAATGTAAATTTTCTTGGAGAGGTTCCAGAAGACATTGCAGTTCAGCGCGCCGTGGCTACCAGAATACCCGTAGTTAATCACAGCCCAAACGCGGCTGCAAGCAACGAAATAATGCGCATAGCAGCAGGACTTGTTGGCGAAGAACATAGATTCAAACCAAGCATGCCATGGTACAAGAAAATGTTTCCATTTATGGGACGATAGATAATATGAAGAAAAAACGTAAAGACGCTGAAAGGGATATTTCTCCGGTTAAAGGAAAATTAGTCGCAAGACGCTGCTAAGTATAGAAAAAGACGTTTTTTTCGGAAAGAAAAATACCAACAGTTCGCCACGCATTATGCTTTAGCAACAGGTAATTATTTTTTCCTTAGCAGTTCAAAAACTTCTTCCAGATCAATTTCAAAAGCAACAACCGGTTTTTCAAGAGTCCAGTTATTGAGAACAGCTGGGTGTATTTCGCCTATTATACCCAGTTGTTTTCCACCAGAAACTATTTCAGCAGACCTTCCTTCAGCAAAGCTTGGGTGTGTATTTTTCCTCAGAATGTATTCAATACCAAGATTTTTTAGCAACGCATCAAGATAGGATGAAATAGTCTCATAATTCACGGTCGTTGCAGAAACAGCTGCTGCCAGTTTCGTTACATCTTTTGCTCTTGTGCTGGAGTTGTCACGCAGTATGGTGTTGCCTACTTCAAAAACACTATGAGGATATTCCACATGTTTGTTCTTTGATAAAAATTCCAGTATTCCTGGCAGGAGCCACGCTCTGAATACAGACCAGTTGGCAGACATAGGCTTTTCTAACTCAACAGCTTCGCCTTTAGTCTCCATCTTTTGGAATATGTTTTCGACATTCGTTAAGGTATACGAAAGTATTTCCTGAAATCCAGTACCAATCATGATATCTGACACATTTTGAACAAAGTATTGCTCTTTGGATACGCCACCTTTTGTAATTAATTTTGGTATAACAGATTCGATTTTGTTGAAGCCGTAGGCTATGAGTACATCTTCCACAACATCCCTTTCATGCATCAGATCCTGACGATAAGCAGGATAAGACAGTTCAATATTCTTCCCTTTTATTGTAGCGCCATATAGGGACTTTTCCAGAAGCTTTATCACATCTTTCACATTAAGATCCAAGCCAGAAACTTTGTTTATGTAATCAACACTCACCCGGAATTTTTTTGGTGTGAGATCTGGTGTGATTGAAGAATTTTTGCCATAAACCACCTTGACGCCATATATAATCCCGCCGCGCTCGTGCATGGCGGCCACTAAAACGTTTAGTGCAGTGTAAAGAAATTTTTTATCAAAACCACTGCACTCTATGAAGATATCAGTTGTTTTTTCTGTAACTTTTCCGCTATGATCAGAATTTATAATTGGCGGAACTGACAAAACTTCGCCCTCAAAATCAATGAATATAGGGTACATGCTCTTGCCTGCAAGAAGATGCCCGAATTCCTTACCCTTTGGATGCTTTTCCAGTATTTCCTTTGGCGTCATCTTATCCTTGTAATCAAGCGGAATAAATTTTATTCCTTCCGGACTTATGGCCTTGTAAGTTATAGGGAATTTTATTCTGCTAAGATCATAAACACCTATGGCAACTTCCCTTCTGTTGCGACCAAACGTCCCAGCAACTTTTTCCTGCAACTGAAGAAGCTGTGACATTACAGTATCGTTTATTTTCAAACCCTTTACAACGGCACAGGCTGTGTAAGGACGTACTGCTTCAACACTTTTCTCAACATTTACAACAAAAGAGGATTTTCTCACATCGTATTTTAGCATACCAGGTTTGTATTTAGCTCTTATTTCCCTTGCAACTCCTTCTGCACTCCATAAATCAGGTCGGTTGGTATCTTTTACATCTATCTTAAGGGCATCTCCATTTGCCTCATCCAGCTCGGCCTTGGCAAAAAGTACCTCATCCCCCAGTTGCTCTGCAGACAATTTGCGGCCTATCAGGTTGCAAAGATCTTTCTGGGAAACATCTATTTTAGGCATGACTAAATCCTCCGTATTCTGTTAGCGTAATTTTTATCTAAGAAAGATGTCACCATTCTCATTAAATCTACACTAACAACAACATTTCTCATACTATCACCTGTTTTCTTAGCCAATCAAGGTTTTGGCTGAACAGATTGCGTATATCATTTATTCCGAGCTTGAACATGGCAAGTCTGTCTATACCAAGGCCCCATGCAATTACCGGTACATCTACACCAAGAGGTTTTGTCAGTTCCTCACGAAAGATTCCCGCGCCGCCCAGTTCTACCCAACCTAATTGTGGATGCTTTGCAGACATTTGCACCGACGGTTCCGTGAATGGATAATAATCAGAAAGAAACTTTACCTTTTCTGCGTTAGCAAATTCCACAGCAAACTCTTTCAGCACACCAAGCAAATTTTTGAAATTAAGAGATTCGTCAATTACAATACCTTCTGTCTGGTTGAATTCCACACCATGGGTCATGTCTATTATATCAGGTCTGTAACATCTTGATACGGCAAAATACCTTCCTGGTATGGTCGGGCCGTTTGCTAGCGTTCTTGCAGAAAGAGCAGTGCCATGAGCTCTTGGCATCAGGCGTGCAGCCTTTGCCGGGTCCCATTTGTAACCCCAGCCAATACTTCCTGTAGTCCAACCATTTTCATGAGTTGCCTTTACTTTTTCGACCAAAACTTTTTCTGGAAGCGTTCCTTCCTTAGGAGATTTGAGAGAATATGTTTGTGTCCAGTCGCGGCTTGGATGATTTTGAGGCTGAAACAGCGCATCAAAATTCCAAAATTCTAATTCCACGGTCGGTCCTTTCATTTCCTGGAAGCCCATCTCAACCAGTTTACGTCGGACGCTTCGCAGAAAGCGGTTATAAGGCTGCTGTTTTCCTATGTATATTTTTTTGCCATGGGCCTCAACATTATAGGGTCTGAGTTTTACCTTTCTCCACATGCCGGTTTTTATCAACTCGGTGTTAAGGTTTGTTATTTCCTTCCCAACGAATTTTTCCGCCTGCTTTACTATGCCTTCACTCTCCTTTTCTACAAGCTTTCTCTGAATAAGTATCTGTAATACATCTGGATCAGGTTCCCTGCCAGCTGCAATTTCCTTTAATGCACTCTCCTGATGCTTAGTCTCTCTGGGCATATCACCAGCCAGGGCTAGTTTGCCGTCTGTTACAGTTATGCACTTGTATTTTTTACACCACTGAAGCGCTATGGCAAACTCTCCACCTAATTCTTTGGTAGCATCCCTCATCAACAGACCATTATTCTCTTTCAGCAGTTCTATAAGCCTCTTTTCAGGCAAACCATGTTTCAAGTATTTTATTCCCTCTTCTGTTAAAGCATACATATTATCACTCTATGTTTCTCGTGGTTTTATAGGTTTTTCAGAGTAAGATGTATAAGTCCATTGACAAAGGAATATATGTTGATTTTTAAAGTAGAAAATTAATTAGAAAAAGTGATATTATGCAGAAAGAAAACAAGATAGAAGAGATATCTAGAAGGCGCGGATTTTTCTGGACATCCTCAGAAATTTACGGCGGGCTGTCAGGATTTTATGATTATGCGCATCTTGGAACAGCGCTTAAAAACAAATGGGAAAATATATGGAGAAAATTCTTTCTTGGTCTGGATGATAATTTTTTTGAAATAAGTCCAACAGAAATTATGCATGAAAAAGTTTGGCAGGCCTCTGGACACGTTGAATCTTTCGTTGATCCGGTAGTAAAATGCAAAAAATGCGGTAACGTGGAGAGAGCTGACAAACTATTGGAGGAACATCTAAAGGAGAGTTTTGAGGGTATATCACTCAACGATCTGGCCGAAGTAATAAAGAAGAATAATGTAAAATGCCCAAAATGCAAGGGCCCGCTGGAAGAGATTGGTGTCCTTAACCTGATGTTTCCGGTAATGATAGGTAATGATGTAAAAGCCTATTTGCGTGGAGAAACTGCCCAGGGAGCTTACGTGAATTTCAACCGCGAGTTTGAATGTTTGCGCAAGAAACTCCCGCTTGGTCTTGCCATAATAGGAAGGGCTTACAGGAATGAGATAAGTCCTAGAAATCTTTTGATAAGGATGCGCGAGTTCACCCAGGCCGAGTTGCAGATATTTTTTGATTCGGAAAAAATAGAACAGCACTCAAAATTCGCTGAAATCAAGAATTATAAGCTTCACGTGTACCCAACAAAAAACAGAGACGACAACAAAACCAATCAGGTTACTTGTGAGGAAATGACAAAACATCTGCCGGAATTTTATGTTTTTCACATGGCAAAGGTTCAGCAGTTCTTCTTCGATGTATTAAAAATACCCAAGGAAATATTCAGATTCAAGGAACTTTCTGATGAGGAGAAGGCATTCTATAACAAGTATCATTGGGATATAGAGATAAAACTAGAGAGCCTAGGAGGCTTCGTAGAAGTTGGTGGTGTACATTACAGAACTGATCACGACTTGTCAGGGCACCAAAAATTTTCAAAGCAGGACCTTTCTGTATTCGCTGACAACAAGAGACTGGTACCTCACGTACTTGAACTGAGTTTTGGCGTTGACAGAAATATTTATGCACTTCTCGAGCTGTCCTATAAAGAAGACAAGGAGAGAACATTTTTTGCCTTCCCACGCGCATTGTCACCGTTTGATTGTGCAGTTTTTCCGCTTGTAAATAAGGATGGTCTTGACAAGAAAGCCGAAGAGATCAAGGCGTTAATGAAACAAAGATTTTCTGTTTTTTATGACGACTCTGGAAGCATAGGACGCCGTTACAGACGCATGGATGAGATAGGTGTTCCACTATCCGTGACGTGTGATCACCAGACTCTTGACGACAAGACTGTAACGATACGTGACCGTGACACTATGAAACAAGTAAGAGTAAAAATTACAAACTTAAATGAGGTTCTTCAAAGATTCCTGGAAGGAGAGGAACTGGAAAGCCTTGGAGTCCCTGTAAAAAAGTTTATAGGTAATGATGAATAAAATAATAAAGAGGTGGAAAAAATGCCAAAAGTAGAAATGCTTGTTGTAAAGAGCAAGGTTAGAGAATACGCAAAGAAGAAAAAAGTTAATCTAGGTGGAGATGCTGCAGAAGCACTCAGCAGGGAAGTAATGCGCCTTGTAGACAGAGCCGTAGAACGTGCTAAAGCCAATCGTCGCAGCACGGTGAAAGGAAGAGACATCTAGTTTTAGAAGTTATTTCTTTCTTACAACTAGAAAAAACCCAAAGACGTTTTGTTTACTTATCTTCTTTTATTCAGCAATCGACGCTTTTTGATGTCTGTACGCCTTTTCCCGTATTTTTTGATTACTTCCTTCTCAAGATTATTCATTACTTCCTGGGCAACTGTCGCAGGATTCCACCCACTGGCCTTTGCAACGAACATACCCATAGGCGTGCCAAATCTTGTACGTATGGAGTATTCTTGTCTCGTACCACCTTTATGCGACTTTTCCACATGTACAAACAGGTACTGGATACGTTCAATCATCTTATCCATTTTTTCCATGAAATCATCGACAGCCTGTTGTGTTTTTAATTTAAATTGTGGATTCTCGTTGTCAAGACCTATTATCTGAACATGAGTTTCCTTAGCCGGAGAGCTTACAATAAGTTCAAGAATATCTTTTGGAGTTATTATTTTTACACTTCCATTTGAAACTATAGCTTCTTCATATTCTTTCATGGAAGCTAGTACGCTCTTGAGTTGCGTGCTGCTGCTAACAACAACAGGAGAATGCATTATACTTTCAACAAGCGTGTCTTCAATACTTATTTTTTCTTTCGCAACCTTTTCATGAGGTTTGCCACCACGGGATTGCATGGATTCCTTACCCTCAAGTAATTTTATGAGATCCATGGATCTGACTACGCCAACTATTTTATTTCCTTCGATAACAGGAACACGCGAGACGTTTTTGTAAATCATAATATTCCTGACTTTCCCTACTTTGTCTTTTTTTGTCACACATTCACATTCAGTCGAAATTTTTCCGATCTCCATATCAAGAAGGTTGCGGGAAATTCTTTCGATGGATGAAATTATATCAGATTCTGAAACTATTCCTACTATGTTATTGTTTTCTATTACCGGAAGTGCCCTCATACCGGAATTTAATAGAGAATGAGCAGCGTTTTCTAAACTGTCTGCACATCCAAGGTTTGGTGTGCTGATTATAAGATTACCGCACTTTGCCGTTGTTGGGTCCATGTTTTTCGTGACAGCATTCTTCAATGTGAACATCCCGCGGTATCTGTTATTATCCACTACCGGCAGCTGATTTATATTATGTTTCTTTATTTTGCTGAAAGCCGAGGAAACAGACTCGCTAGAATTTGCTACCACGACATTTTTCATCATAATATCTTTTACTTTCATTTTTATCACCTATGGTTTGTGTCGCGTTATCTGATAGTATGTAACGTCGCCTTCATTATCGACGATTGCCCACAGCATACGCGCCCTTATATTATGAGCTAGGCGCACGCTTCTTGAAAGTTCCTGGAATGACATTGTATAGTCTTCAGGCACACAAAAAACTATCCATTTTGTGTGCTCCTTTGCTGATTTAGGACCTTTCTTCAGCTGAACACCACGCTCGTAAACACGAAAATCGCACCCGAATTTGAAGCCTGTTCTGACCAGCAGACCCCTTTCTCTGAGGTCCTCGTAGACCCTGTAACGCTCCGGAAATCTTTTGTCCAGGGAAGCAGCATGATCATATAGGGATTTGAAATCCATTTGTTTCCCCTGAAACACCACGCGTATTCGGCCGCGTTTCAGCAACAGTACAGCTTCTACCAGGGCAAGCTCAAGCCTGCCGCCCAGTTGCTTCCCATAGTAACCAGGCTCATAAATATACTCACTCTTTTCCGTAGCAACAGCTTTGTTTTCCTCAAGTGTACAGTCAACTATTTCCTTGACTGGCTCAGGCTCAACATATTCGTTGCTTTCTATGTCTTCTGTATCACGTTCTTTATTTTTCTTTGACATAATAATCACGAGAAGCTAGACGAGCACCAGAAACCTGGTCCTCTATGCCCACTTCTATTATTTGTTTTTGCCTTAAGTTTAAAAAGCTATGAAAAGAAATCCTGTTGCTATAGTTAACCCAGAAAAGAATCAAGACATGTTTTCTGGGTTCACATATAGTGCCCAATGAAATAATATCCAGATTGATTCCTTGGAGCACTATAAAAGCGGAAGCACGGTTCGACATTAAATATAGTTACGTAAACCAGCGCAGACATGCCACACACAGCATTTACTTAGTAGTTAGTCTCGCCGTTACTGCAGTTGACAGTATAGCTGCCTGTGCACGTTATGCTGTTGTTGACAATATTCCAGTTTCTTACGGATCCGGCCTGCACATCACCATAACTGCAACACATGGCTTTGACTGAATTTTTGACGAGTTGCCTGGAAGTTTGAATTGCAGAATCCTTTTCTGTCTTACATGCGTTCAACGAAGAAGCGGTGTTAGTTAAGCTATTGTTCAGAGAGGTTTTTTCTGTACCACATATGTTGAGTAGTGTAGCTTTGGAACTCAGGACACCTTGGCAAACCTTTAGATCATTATCTGTATAGTTCAAAGAAGCTAGGCACACATCTTTTTCCGCCTGTAAAATAACAAGATTTGCCTTAGTTTCATTTAGCAGTTGTTCAGCGTTCCTGCTATATGTAGCATATGAAGTCATTGCAATCCCTGTTGCATAGAAAACCGCAATGAGAAAGATAATTACAATTGTCACCGCAAGATGTTTTCCTCTTTTACTGAAGAATTGCCTGGCCTTTTCATCCGTCGAATGTGGTGAGTAGTTATAGCCCATAATCATATATTTTGCAGGAATTTTATAAAGAGATGGGAAGGGGTGTCAGGTATACCAGAACTGTCTGTTTCCGATTTTACGCTGTTTTATTTTGTCTTCTTTATGTAATTGCTCTATGTATTTTAGACCAGTTTCATAACCCATATTTAGTTTGTCACAAATTTCTGAAGTTGACATGAAAGGATAAATTTTTAGAATTTTTAATATTTCTTCCTTATATTTGTCAGGTACAAATCCCTTTTTCCTCGGCATTATTATCTAAAGAATATTAATCTTTATATATTTTAGAACTCTATAATTATAGAGTATTGAAGTCTATAGATGATAATATGAAAACCACACCAGAGATTGCAAGAATTCATGCGCACATATGTGGAGATGGGTATGTCATGATTGCAAAAGAACGCAGATCACCATCGGATTTATTGACGCATAAAAGAAGAAAAATAGAAATGACGGTCTGGACAATGGCTTATTGCAATACCTCCAAAGAATTGATAAAAGAATTTCAAGATGACATGAAAATAACATTTAATAGAAGCGGATATTACAGAAGAAATAAATACGAAGTAAGGCTTAGAGCAGCAAAGCATATTATTAAATTTTTACAGTTAGAAAACAAAAACTCCAGAAATTGGGTTATACCAGATTTTGTTTTAGAATCTTCAGATAAAATAATTAAAAATTGGATACGAGCATTTTTCGATGACGAAGCCACAGTTGATATTAAGAAGAGAGCAATTTTTGTAACGTCTGTAAATAGGAATGGCCTTATACAAGTTTCGAATACTCTTATGAAATTAGGTATAAATTCAAAGGTTAACGGTCCATATTATGATGCTTGGCGACTTTGTATTCGGTCAAATAATACGTTAGAGTATTCAAAAAAGATTTCATTTTTACATAAGGAAAAGTTAGAAAAATTAAATATAATAAAAATGGGAAGGGGGGGAGTTTCCTGAGACAAAAAAACATCGTCTCATTTTGAACCCCCGACATGCCGCATTTAGTACATTTTCTTACTAAACTGCACGGTGTCTGCTCGAGACCTTCAGCTTCACAATAGGAAAGCAATCTTATCCTAAGCGTGTGCTCTCCCGAGCTGAGCTACCTTCCCAGCGCCCCCGCGCGGGCTCGAACCGCGGACCTACAGATTAACAGTTACGACTAACCTTCTTTAGGAAAGTTAACTGTCGCTCTACCTACTTCTCCAACCTTTTCCACACTGGTTTTCCGCCAGCGCTTTTTTGAAAAAGGCCGTCTGAGCTACAGGGGCATATCCATATCTTTTCCAGTAATTATATTTATAAACGTATTTTGGGTTATGGCTTCCTATAGTTTTGAACCACATATTAAAATTTTTTTCACCTCTTGTACAGACTCTGTATGACATTCTCCACTCATGCCTTTTACTGTCAATCTTCCAAGTAGATATATTAAATTTTAATACATCTGAAAGTATGTAAGATATCTGTTCTAGTAATTTCTTAGACGTTGTACAAATCGTAATTCTTGGATAATACGGTACTTCTCTAGATTTTTTCTCAAAGTCTATACATCCATCTGTATCAAAAATACCCCTAATAAGATGAGGAATTAATTTTTTCTCATGAAATATTTCAGGTATTGATACGCCAGTTTTTTTACCTAAAGGTAGCCCTAGCGTATTAATCTTAAAAGTTCCAATAGCCTTAGAAAATGTCTGAAATCCGACAACATCATCCCAAAAACGTATTTTAGATTTTAGATTATACAACTTATAATAGAGTTGAGATACAGAATTCCTATAAAATTTTATATCGTTCGAATGGTGACCTCTTAACGAGTACATATACATATTTCGCGTTGTTATGAGACAGCCATCTCCTATATGTAGGCCTGTTTCTTCTGCAAGGTCCGAAGTTAACATTTTTGGAATTTTGATAAAATTTCTTTTGTCCCATGAACTGAATTCAACATCTGATAAATCTAACATTGTAATTTAATACATGGTATCGAATATAAAGTTAACTAATAAACGCTCTATAGAAAAATACACTTTGTGGAATATTTAAAAGCTATTGGATAACTGTTTTCATGGAAGCATTAGTTATCAATTTCGCAGTTGTAATAGCATTTCTCACTGTAATCTTTGGCATTCTTGCAAAAGTAGTTGGGTTTCCTGATCAGATAAGAAAGAATTATAAAAGAAAACCGACAGAGGGGCTGTCAACCATATTCATAGCAATTGCTGTGGTTTCATATATATTATGGACATTACATGGTCTGCTTATAAACGACTGAGTTCTTGTTGTTGGACAGGGCCTTGGAATAATAACAACGGGAATTATTGCGTTGCAGATAATCCACTATAAGAAGCGAAACAATCACGATAAGCGCTGAAAATAAAAAACTTAGTCCAAAAAGTCCTTCTTATTGAGCTTGTCCGACAGGTATTCCTCTGGCGTGACTTCTAGAAACTACAAATGTTTATATATTTGATAAGTATATGGATAGTATATATGACAATTTTAAACACAAGAGACTTAGTTCTTGATGATTGGAGTGTAGAAAAACGCAACAAAAATTTATACGTTTGGAAGAAAACAATTGGAAGAGGTAGAAATGCAAAAGCCTTCTTGATACCGGAGGAAGTACATTTGAATAGGGGTGTAGTAGAATGTATAGGTCTTTATTTAGGTGACGGTAAACTGACTGATAATGATTTAATGCACTCACAATTCCACAATAAAGATTTTGATTTAACAAAAAAGATATTTAAATTTTTTCACTCGTTAGGCGTCAAAAATTCTGATATTACATTTACTTTGACATATAATAAAGATGGGTTGGCTGTAGCAGAAAGAAATTTAAGTACTATAACTAGAAAATTTCGTATTGTTAAATCAGAGCGTAATAAATTTCCTACATATTCTATACAAGTTAACGGTAAAATATTTCGCGTATTCCTTAAAAATTTTATTATGTGCTCCTTGAATCATATAAAAAATGATACAAGTCTTAGAAAAGCCTTTCTATGTGGTTATTTCGCTGCCGAAGGCTGGATTGGTTACAGCAGTAAGGAAAAGTATTTGGCAAATGTAGGATTCGCCTATAATCCAAAAACAGAAGAGTGGCTCAGAGATTTTTGTATAGAATGCCTTAAACTCGAAGGTGTAGTTTCTAAAATAAATATAAGACATGAAGCGCATGGAGGTTACATTATAATACATAACTGGGAAAACTACTACAAAATGTGGAAATTGGGTATATTTGATGGATGCAAAAGAAAAAGAGAAAGGTTCATGAAAATATTTAATGGTGTTAAAATTTGCTGCGAAATAAACAAAAATATGAGACTGAAACTGTTTACTGGTGATCAAAATAAATTGGCAAAAGAATTAGACACATATCAGGCAACAATTTCAAATATGAAGACTGGAAGTAAAAGAAATATGTGGCCAACAACAAAACAAATCAAAAAACTATCCGAACTGAATAAGGTACATCTATCCGAAATAAAGCAAAATATTACACATGTACGATTTGGAAGTTTAGCAACGCTAGAAGCAAATTCAGATATTTTAGATGATGTATTCAGTCGAGAAAATCTTTCTTTTTAATTTTCTCGGGGAGATATTCTTCAGACATGAATTTCAGGCCACGATGGGATAGTGCTTCTATCTCTGCTTTGATTCCTTTTTCTATAAGCAGATTTATTTCTTTTTGCCATCTAGGATTTTTCTTGAACCACTCATAGTTTAGTAGTTCTTTCGCCCGTTTTATGTCGACATCCTTTGCTTTAATTGCAGCTTTTTTCAAGTCATACTCATATATATCACTTACCGTAAGCCCAAGGTATCTGGCAGATGGCGTAGATATCCTGTCAGACACGTGAGCAAGGCTTATAGAACCAGACTTTATGACAGAGTAAATATAAAATCCATAGCTATCACTGTCGCAGAATACATAAACAGGAAGTTTGTGTTCATCATTCAGTCGTTGTATGAGAAGTCTTGTTCCTCTTGATGGCTGACCTCCCGTACCGATAAGGATGCAGTTATGCTTTTGCCAGAACTTATCCTCGTGCAACCTTTCAAAGCCGGCGTTTTTCTCCACAACCAGGACAAATTCCGCATCTACTTTCTTGAAATCGACCTCATCCACCGTGCTCGGAATTGACCAGCCACCACTTCCCAGTTTCGACCAGTCTATTATGTCGCCCCTGTCCTGTATCTTAACATTGCCTGCAACTATACCTTTGCGGTCAGTTGTCAGGTGTAGTTGTTCTCTAAGGACGTCTATAGCGACCTCCAGGTCGACTATTATTGGATCACTCTCGCTTTGCTCATCAAAAGTATTCTCGTCGCTATTTGGAAGCGTCCTTTTTAGATTGTAATACATATCTCTGATACTGGCGTGTATTTTCTGGTCTATTAACTGCTTTGAGAAGGAAGCAACCATAAGCGTTTGCATGAATTTTTTTGCGTGTGCTACATTGAAATAATATCTCTTTGCGGTCTTGTCTCCTAGAGTGAGTTGGCCTGCTTTCTTGTCAAATATAACATTCGATAACGCCCTTATCGGTATTTCTATACTAGGGTTTTCTTTCTTTTCTATATCCTGCAGTACTTTCTGCCCGAGATTTTCAAGCTCTTTTTTCATTTCTTTTGTCATATCACTTACCTTGCTCCTTTTCTTCTGGCGTATCCTCTTTTATGTGGGCACGGGACTCTATAAGACTTTTTAGTTTCTTTTCAACTTCTTTTTCCGGCTTCCCTACAAGAATGGCAATGGCACTTGCCACCTCACCCGAATATCTATCAAATATTTGTAGTCTTCTTTTCTGTTCCCCTACCCGCCTCTTTCCACTGAGATAAGACGCGAGCTTGCGACCGGCATCCTGCAATGCAAGCTTGGTCTCTTTTATTATTTCCGGATACGAAGCAACAGCTTCCTTGCTTTCTGATACAAAAGGCACCCACACAGAGCATATGTGTATTACTAATTTCATTTGCCCCACAGGAAGGTTATTTCCTGATTGTTGCATGTTGTATCTTCGCCAGTCGACTCCCTTTACTGCATCGGTGAGTGCGCAGGCACTTTGCTGGTAGAGAAGCGGAACTCTGTTTGCAAATCTTATGAGCTCTATGGAATCTTCTCGCTTTTCATCGTCATCTTTCTTCTTGCCTTCTTGAAAACCATAAACTATACCAACTTCTATAAGGAACGGAAAGCCACGGTAAACTTCAGGTTCTCTTTTGATAGATGTAATGAACTCTGCGCTAGGATATTCCTTCTTCAGACTTTTTTCCAGCTCCGCTTCACCTATAGGTGAAAGACAGTCTGTTGGCGGCCTCTGAACTTTTGATGTCTGCATTGATTTTATAAGTTTTTCAATATCACCACGTTCCATATCCTGCGGCTTCATACTATCCTGCAGCTTTGCTGATTTGCATATTTCCTTTGCGCTTTGCTGACCTACGGAAGAGAACTCATTGGTGAGAAAAGACAGAAGCGTTCTGGAGCTGGTCTTCTGAAGCAATCTCTGAAGGATGCCAAACTCCATACCATGTGGGTGTGGTCTCATTGTCTTTGAAGGCTTCGGGAGTTCATTCAAAGAGCGCGGGAAGGTCGTTTTTGTGCCATCAGGTGCAGTATACATTATTTTGGCAAAAGGGTTTGAGATAGAAGTCTGCTTTAGATAGTCCTCTACGGTTTTTCTGTAACGTCCGTGTATCTCCATGTCTATTTTTACGCCATGCTCACCTAGGATATCCTTTTCTATGTCCTCTTCTTTTATTACGTCAGGTTCATTTTTTGTCGTGTCCAAGTGAAGTTCACAGTAATGTGTTTTCTTTTTACTCTCAACCTTTGACCACACCTTTGTAGGCACGCCAGTCGTGAGCTGTGAATATAATGTGACACTGCTTATGCCAATGCCTTGCTGACCCCTCGATTGCTTTAGCCTGTGGAACTTTGATCCATAAAGAAGCTTGCCAAATATTCTTGGTATCTGTTCCTTTACAATACCAGGACCGTTGTCAGAAACAGAAACAATATAGATGTCCTCCTTGACATTTTTTATCTTGACGACTAGATCAGGAAGTATGCCAGCCTCTTCACAGGCGTCCAGCGAATTATCAACAGCCTCTTTGACAGCCATTAGTAGGGATTTTGTAGGATTATCAAAACCAAGCAAATGCTTGTTCTTTTCAAAGAATTCGCTTACGCTTATCTCTTTCTGTTCTTTTGCAAAGTCTTCCGCTTTCTTACGCTCGCTCATTCTGCTTTCCCTCCAGAAATTCGTACACAGACCTGTGTGGTATACCAGCTATAACTTTTTTCAATGCCTGTTCCGCCAGATCAACATTATGGTATTTGCCTATTATTGATACAGTTTTACCATACACAGATATATATGTTCCTGTGAGGCGTTCTATATTTCGCCTCGCCTTGCCGCTAGTGCCTATTAATCTGGCTCTGATGCGCTTAAGCGAATGCTCGTTTTTTGGCAGTTCTATTATACTAAGAGTATTTTCCTCATCAAGCAGATTTATGGAAATTTCCGGAGAAAAACCACGGCCTATCGCCTTGACAATATTTTCTGCATCAAGGACATCCAGTGAACTACCCTCTATGGTTATTTCCTCTCCTATGAGGATTTTTGTTTTTGTTTTTTTCTCCAGAGACTTTTTTGTAGTACCGTTTCTGCCTATCAAAACAGGAAGACGCTCATCAGGGATCTTAATATTTTTTATCATTATTAAATTTTAATCCATTCTTAAAATATTCTTTCTTCTAAGCCACGACACTTGTGTCTGTGTATACCTTGTTAATATATCACCATGGTCATCGCCTTTTATGGACCACGGCTTTACAAGCACAGCATCACCTTCCCGCATCCACACAAGTTTTCTGAGTTTGCCAGGTATTCTGCATAGTCTTATTTTGTCATCCTGGCACCTAACTCTTAGTTTATTAGAGCCGAGCATGGCTTCTATGATACCCAGAACTTCACCCTGTCGTGGTTGTCTTATTCTTAGTGGTTCTTCGAACATGATATCTACCTTATTGCATAATAGTTTCTATAAAGCATTTCACCTTTTTTACTGGCAGCAAGTTTGTACGAATCCTTTACTTCATACCTCTTCCTAAAACCCCGGACCGCCGCAGCCGCATTGGCTTTGTGTAATACTTTTATGTTGTACCCTTCTTTTAACTTTTCTATGCTACTTATAGATTTTTTTGGAAGCAAGCGGGTAGCATATTTCAGTATATTATCTTTGTCCCTGCCGCGTATTTGAATGACAGCTTCGTAGTAGCCTCCGGAAAGTTTTACGTGCATAGCACACATTTTTTTCCTGATAATTACCATGACATTTTTCGTTTCGGTCTTTGGCAGACCCTTTATGCTGCCGCTGCAGGTAACCGTGGCATGGGCTTTGTTTCCAACCAGTTTAATTGAAACCTTTGTATTAGATATGTTATTTTTCGTCTTCAATGACCCAATTATCTGTTCCTTTATCATATTCTGGTTTATTCCACAGATGTCGCAGTATTCCATGGAAAAGTCTTTTATAGCAAAAAGTTCCTCTGAATCAAGAAAGCAGGCGTCGCAGAAGTTGCCTATTTTGGCAGGACGTCCACATTTTATGCAAAACATGCAATATAGTGGAACAAGAAAGGATTTATAGTGCTCCGGGATTTACCGAATAAATCAACCCGTTTTTGTAGAAAACCACAGAAATCAAGAACTTTTAGCAGCAGTAATCTAGAAGTATATGCGCCATACAATGAGTTCGACAGTGTAGACATCCTTGTCAAACACCAATATGCCTGTTCTAAAGTTCACCGGAGCAGGTTCTTTTTTTATTATATCCAGTTTAAATTTCTCACCACTTGCCCACATAATGGAAGCTTTAGTCAGATTGTCAATAGTTTTTGTGAATCTGTCATTATGATCGGTTCTTGTGTAGTCGTTAATCCAAACAGACCGTCCGTTGCTATTCACGATATTATAATTAGCACGGACAAATGCTTTGCTGTTGGCGCCAGTTGACTTTGCTATATTCTTCAGGTCACTGTCAGCTATCACGCCGCTTTGATGAAAAACAGTAAAGTCAACAGTAGACAGATCAGCTAAATTTTTTGATGAAGTATTTGCATAATAGCGGGCAACATTATGTGAAACTTTTCTCCCATCATACAAATCATCAAATTTGGATGTTGGTGACGCTGGGTTAGACCAGGACAGGTTAAACATGTTACCTATGACTCCCTGCGCGTCTTGTTGTGTAAGGTCGCTTAGAAGAACAACAGAGCCGCCGTTTGAAAGCGTTGAGTTTATCTTCGTTTCATAGGTTTTTATACCATTTGCTCCATTTACGACTTTGCCGAAAAAGACGAGTATATTCGTATCCTTGGGTACATCATTGATGGCTAAGGATAATTTCTGTACGCGTATGCTTATGTTGCGGTCCTTGTAGCTGAAATCAAGCGGAATGAGCATCGTCTTGAGTTCCGTGACATTATCATCTGTGCAGTCCACACACACTATATTTATTATGTTATTGACGGTTCCGCTTACTTCAATCGAAAAATCAACTGACTTTGGCAGCACCTGGCTCATCAGTGTATATAGAGAAGTTACATTATCGGTATTTACATATCTTGTCAATGTACCGTTAAGATAGGCGCTCTCCAGTGCATCCTGGGCAAGAGTTTGAATCGTAGCGTCTTCCCACCCGGACGCCTTTATGTTAGGCACAAGGAAAAACGTTAGAGATGTAAGAATTACTACCGACGCTATTATGGACTCAAATATTCTAGCAAAACCTTTCATCATTGTCACCAATCAAATTATAATTGCCTTTATGTGAATTATTGTCTTGTCAGCATCGTTTAGGATACCAAGCCTGACAGTCTGAAATCGTGGCCTGATCTGCGTTACCGCACTAGGCCCGCATATAGTTTTTGAGCTGCCTGTAACAGGAGAGTCATCAAGATAAGATACTTCTATTATTATATCATTCCTGAAGTCTAGCCCTAATTTGTCCTTCACAGAAGCATAACCAGAGGAACAGAGAGCAGCAAGCTTGTCTATTTTGTCTTTATCTAGTACGTAACGTTTGCCGTTTGACAAACCAATGCGTTTTACATCCTTGTCAGGAAGTTGCCAGTCGGTAGGAGCACCTTCGTCAAAAAGAAGCATCTCTGAGTACTGCCAGCTCTTTGCTTTTAAAGTGTCGCTCATTGACGCACCATGAAATAAAGGCATGTTGCTTATGACTATGCTGGTCACAAAAGATACCGTTGTTATGAAGACAAAAATAGAAATTATGAACTCTATTTCAACGACACCCTTCATAAAAACACCATTATAAAATAATCCCTACTAACATAGATTACGACACGTAATAGTCTAATCATACAATGCCTGTCCTAATAATGATAATGAATATTATGAAGCCGCTCAGCAGCATTATCAGGCTGTGCTTTATACCAACAGTTACAGAATCAGAACCTATCTGACCAGCTATAAGTCCGGAAAAGAATCCCTGAACAAGTATCATTGCCAGGAACAGAGATTTGTAATAAGTTGCTGTGTCATTGGACTCCCCAAGATCAAAGGCAATGCCTATAGCTTCGAAAGTTTTGCATCCTGCGCACTCGAAATCAGAGCTTTCTGTGCATACGCTGCATGGATTTGGATTAAATCCCTGTATGCCAAAGCCGCCTGTTTGGGTCTGCGCCTCAAGCAGAGGTATCAGGAATTTTATCAGGGCTATTGTTATGCCCAAAAATATGAAGAATATGGCGTACATCATTAGTACCTGCTGGTTGAGCAGCACAGCTTTCTCCTGTTGTGTATCCCTTATTGATTCAATGTTGTTCGCAAGGGATTCCATTGTATCTTCAACATTGCCTCCGGATTTGTTGGCCTGATCAATGACCATTATGGCCCTTACGATAGTATTGCTGTCCGAAAGGCGGTCAACAAAGCTTTTTAGCACACGCTCCAGAGGGATATTCCAGCTAAGCTGATTGTTGATTTTTTTGATTTCCTTAGACAAGCTTCCATAATCAGATTTGCTCGCAGCCTGTATGGATTGTATAAGTGAAAGTCCTGCTCTCTGGTTTTCTGAAATGTCGCGGAGAAAATTTGGAAACTCGTTTTCATATGCAGTTATTCGCTTTAGATGGAAAAACTTGTAGACGCTATAGGGAACTACAAGTACCAGCATCCCAAGAAAAACCATGTTTACCCCTATAGCAATATCACCTATGTACCATGCTATGATAACAAGTAAAACGAACACAGCGACAGACATTAAAAGAATAAATCTGCTTGTGCTGACTCTGGGATGTTTTATTTTATAGGGATCTTTCATAATTATAACTTATTCTCTCTGGGATTAAAAAGAGTATTCTGAAGAATTTTACAGGCAGTTACGGTAAAAATTACATGGGATTGGTGGATTTTATGAGAATTATAAAGGCCACCGAAAGCATCGGTAGTAATATAAAAACAACAAAAGTCTGTACCATTATGGTTCCAAGGCCTGCAGATATCGTGGATATGATTGATGAAAGGACTATGAAAAATATAGAGCCTGTTATTATCAAGGTAAGATACATCTCCACATAGAGGGAAATGTCCTGTGAATACTTTCTTATGCGTCTGCGGTAGTCATTCATTAGTTCCTCGCTCTTTTCCTTCAGGAAAATCCCAAGGTCGCCGCCGGTCATTATCATCGTATTAACACCGAACAGTAAATCCCTCATATCCTTGGATGGTGTAATCTTTGCCTGTTTTTTTATTGCAGCTAATGTAGTCATGCCAAACATTTCCACATCACGCACTATGCTTTCCGCCTCTTTTGCGAGTTCCCCATATTCTTTGAAAGCACTAAGTATTTTGAACATTACAATTGGTGGCACATTTGAGCTTGCTACGGTTGCCATATAGGATACAGAGAAGGGGAGCATTTTTTTTATCTTGGTGTCCCTGTTTTTTGACGCCGTTGTCGGATAGGAATAGAACAGAAAGAATAGCATTCCCGACAGGGTCATAGAAAGTGTCATGGCCAATATAAGGGCTACTAGAGGCGACACAAAAAGCCCGAACAGGAACGACAGCAAAACAGCCTCCAGCAGAAACGTAACAGCTGTTGTGAAAAAGGCGATGGAAAGATACTCCTCAAGTGTATAATTCATATTGGCTTTTCTCAGGTCTTCCTTTATGTCAAGAAAATAGGGTTTTAGAATTTTTGTGAATCCGCCAAAAAGATTATAGGATAAACTTGCATAACTCATACTTCTCCCTCAATCCTGCTAAGCAAGAAGTCAGGAGAAAGATAGAACATATTTATCACGGAAGCCACTTTCCTGTAGTCGGTTATGTTTTTGTTTACAAGCCACTTGATAACCTTTGCCCGCTGCTCTATCGATGTCCATATTTCTTTTTCTCCCATACCGGTCGCATCGGAGATTTTCTTCAGCAAAGCACTTTTACCCACAGCATTGAATTCATCCTTTTTGGCATCCCAGCTAATTACCTCGTTCATAATAGGTAGTTTGATGTTCTGGTCATATCCAACAACCTCTACCGTTGAGAATACTCTTCGGTTGTATTTTCTACCCTGCTTCATCCTTTTTACAAAAAGAATAAGGTCCAGGTTCTGCATCAGATTAGGTGGCAGATTTATTGGCGGCGAAGTCATTCTGTCTACCAGTTTTGTAAAGTTCTCTGCGTGAATTGTTGACAATCCAGGGTGACCAACAGCCATCTGCTGGAACAGTACATAGGCTTCCTTGCCACGCACCTCACCGACTATTATATAATCAGGTCTCTGTCGCAGCGATTCCCTCAAGAGTTCAAACATGTCAACCTTGCCTTCCTCGGATATAGGTGTTCTGGCAACCTCAGCCACCCAGTGCGTGTGCGGCAATCTTATCTCTGACGTATCTTCTATGCTTATTATTTTCATCTGAGGTTTGATGAAAAGCGAAAGTACGTTCAGCAGGGAAGTTTTTCCCGAGGCAGTCCCGCCGGAAATAAGTATGGATGAACCGTGTTCAACCAGGAACCAGTAGTAGGCCATCATTCTCAGGTCGCAGGTGCCATATTTTATTATATCCACTGGTGTCATGGGCTTGTCAGAGAACATTCTTATGGTAAAATTGCTTCCGTTGCGCGCTATGTCGCTGCCAAGAGTTGCCTGTAGTCTTGAGCCGTCAGGAAGAGTCCCGTCCAGCATCGGCCTTGATACTGAAATTGTCCTTCCGGACCTTTCTGCAAGTTTGTTCACAAACGTATCAAGAACATCCCTGTTCGAGAAGCTTATGTTAGTTTTTATGGAGCCAAACTGCGGGTGCCTATGATAAACGAATAGGGGTATATTTACGCCGTCGCACGATATGTCTTCGATATATTTGTCGTTTACAAGGGGATCTATGCTTTCCAGTCCAATAAAGTCCCTGACGACATAGTAACGCAGCATGTCAATGGTTTCCTTGTCGAATTTTGTCTTAAAGTAAGCCAGGGATTTTGTAAAGACCACATCAAGATATTTTATTGCATCACCTTTTCTAATCTGGGAAAAGTTTATGTCCAATTTCTCCTGTATGTACTCCTTTATTTCATTGAGTATAGTTTGATATTTCCCTATAGGCGGTTCAACCACATTGTAGATGAGTTCCCCTAGGCGCTTATCAAAATATATGTGTGCATAAGCAGAAACCTTCTCACCCTTTGCCGGGTTTGCAGGTATAAGCGGATATTTTGTGTCAGTGAGCTGGATGTCCTCACTGGCGACAATGGCCAGTTTCTCTGTATGAATTTCCGGAAGCATTATGCCGTCAACTGCTCTTGTTTGCATAGATTGCTGCGGATATGCATATTGTTGATACATATATTGCTGCGTAACCACCGGCATAGCTTCATTTTCTATGATACCAGTCTTTATTTCTTTAGGTACTCGCGGTTTTATAGAAAAACCCCTGCCGCCCCTTACTTTTACGAATTTCGTCTCCATAAATAAAACCTGTTAACCTCTGATTAGGGTAATTTTTTCATTTTTTCTGATTTCTATGAGTTGTGCACTGCTCACAACTTCGCTGTTGTTAATAATGTGATTGTTGCTAATTGTATTGTCGTAGTCTATATTAAAAAGTTGTCGCTCTACAGATATGGCGCCATCCAAAGTGGTTACGTTAATTATCCCGCCAAAAAACAGGCCATGCTGGTCCTTTATTGATATTTTGTAGACACTTTCAGATACCTTGACAGGTATGACAAGCCTTATGGTTGCGTTATCAGTGTTTGCAACCTTTACTATTGCCGAAGCCACGGCATCAATAACGTTCTCCATCTGATCCCTGGTAGCCATGCCAGTTACACTAGTTTGAAGGGAACCAAAGTTTATTATAACGTAGCTGGTTATCATTATACCAATTAGAAAAAGAAGCATCTCACTTATTAACCTGTATTGTCCCTTAGAACTGGCATGAAAAGGGCTTATCATATTATACTAATCTTTACGTTGCTGTTTATTAAAGTTCGGCCGTCGGATTGTGTGGCAGAGTCGCCCTGACTCTCTATAACTATAGTCTTGTCCAAACCGCCGGAGGTGCCCTGACCCGTTGGGGTTATTTTAAAGTCTGACATGGTCTTGGCATTTCTAAGTTCGACGTAGTCAAGAGTGTAATCTGTCTTGTACTTGTTCTGTGATAGTTTACTGCTCTTAACCTTGAACAGTACGGGATCGTCTACTCCCCAGGTTCCATGATAAACGGTTTCCCCGTTGATTATTTCTGACTCAAGAACTGAACTTCTACCTAATAGGATCTCTGCATCTGTGGCGTATATAGTACCCTCTGTCTCAATTGAAAATTCCACTATTTCGCCGTCAAACCGCACAAGACCTGGAACGCTTATAACTATCTGGTCCCTGCCGCCATTATTTGCCACAGCCTTTATTTTGCTGTCAAGTGTTTGCATGAAAGCTTCTGAATTTTCCAGCAGCGATACATCCTTGTTTTTCTGTATTAGTGGTATGCCCCAGAAATATACAGAACCAACAACACCTATCAGTATGCCGGATATGAGTACTGCTGACAGTGCTTCTTGTTGCCCTTTCATGAACTCTAATTGTGCGGCAGGTAATATAAAGAGAATCCATAATAATATGGCGGATTCGCTTATGCAGGAAATCACGAATAATATTATTATTTGATAGTGATAGTCCTTGTATAAAAGTAATCTAATCAACAAACAGCCATTTCTACGTTCGCCACACAATTTAAAAGATTGGCTTTATTATTGGACATGTGGATGACATAGATTTTTTTCAAATGCTAGGCATCGGACTCACCTTATTTGACATTTCCGAGACATATCATGGTTATTACATTGCAGGCACTTTGACAGCATTAACCGGCGCAGGGCTCGCTTTTGTTGAATACAAGATTGACGTTGCGAGGGAACAACGTAAGAAAGATATACAAGAAATTTCAGATTATCTGGATTCGTCAAGAAATTAGCACAATTACATTGTCAGAGGCTTTCTGACAACAGGTTTGAACTGCTTTGCCTTCATGGTGGAAAGAAGCATCGAATTTATGCGCTTTTCCAGTTTTTGCATGCGCTGCTCAACTTCTGGATTGCTTTGCTGCGGTGCTTCTACTCCTTCAGCAGCTTCGCCTATTTCCACCCGCTCGAGGAAATCGGTGAGTTTTTCAGTCATCTGCGTAACATGGGCAGACAACTCGGAGACCTTGTTTATCATCTCCGAGTTTATTTTCACGACCTCGTCTATGATTTTTTGGTTTGTCCTTACTACCTCAATGAGCTCTTTAACCATCTCGTTGCCCGAGCCAGATCGTTCCATCTTTTCTACCCGCTTCTCGATCCGTCTTATGGGACCGACAGGCACGATTTCGTATTCATCTTCCTCTAGGGGCATATTTATGTTATTGGCAAAAAGAGTATAAAAAGATAATTCGGTCAGCACAAAATCAAACGAACAAAAAATAGTTAATAAAAAGGCAGAACCCAGCGTTTTTTTTCACTCGCCGTAGTCTCCGCCGCCCATACCAGGAGGCATACCGCCACCCATAGGGCCTGCCGGTGCTTTCGAAGTTATGACGTCGTCAATGCGCAGAATCATCTCTGCTGCTTCGCTGGCAGATTTGATTGCCTGGGTTTTTATCTTGAGAGGTTCGACAACACCCGCCGTCTTCATGTCAGCCAATTCGCCGTTCATGACGTCTATACCGTAGGCAGTTTTGCCTTTGTCATGCAATGTCCTAAGATTTACAAGAAGATCTATTGCATCCTTACCTGTGGATTCTGCCAGGGTACGTGGAATTATTTCTATGGCTTCGGCAAAGGCATTTATGGCCAGTTGCTCTCTTCCGCCGACACTATCTGCATATTCCCTCAATTTGCGTGCAAGTTCTATCTCAATCGAACCGCCGCCCGTAACAAGCTTACCAGTTTCCACAGCGCTTATGATTCCTAGAACAGCGTCGTCCATAGCTCTTTTTGCTTCGTCCACGACGTGTTCTGTTCCGCCTCTTACAAGTATGGAGACAGCCTTTGGATCCTTGCATTCACGTACAAAGATCATTTCCTCGCCGGCTATCTTCAATTCTTCAACAACACCAGCATAGCCTATGTCATCCTTTGTGAGTTCGTCTACACTAGAAACAATGTTGGCGCCTGTTGCCTTGGCAAGTTTTTCAATATCGCTCTTTTTGACGCGTCTGGCAGCTGCTATACCGTTTTTGGCAAGATAGTGTTGTGCCAGGTCATCAATGCCTTTCTGGCAGAAGACCATGTTACAGCCGCTGTCAACAACTTTCTTTACCATATCCTTTAGCATCCTTGATTCCTGTTCAAGGAAAGCTTGTAGTTGGGACGGGTCAGTTATGCGTATTTCCGCATTTGTCTCCGTTTCCTTTACCTCCAGAGCAGCATCCAGCAGCGCTATTTTAGCGCTTTTTATGTGCTTTGGCATGTTTGAGTGGACGATTTCCTTGTCTATGACAAGACCTTTTATGAGCTCTGTGTCATCAATGGAACCGCCCTGCTTTTTCTCTATTTTAACATCACTTTTGTCTATGACCGTCTTGCCATCCTTTGTTTCAGCAACGGTTTTTACAGCCTGAACCGCTAGCTTTGCCAGCGGCTCCTTTGCAGCTTCGCCTCCCTTGCCTGTCATGGCAGTCATTGCTATCTTTTCCAGCGTCTGAATATCATTTATTGTTACATTTTCAGAAGACTTGTCAAGTATTTCCAGTGCCTTGGCTTTAGCAAGCCTGTAACCGCGTATAATCATTGTTGGATGAATATCCTGGTCCAAAAGGAGCTCAGATTTCTTAAGAAGCTCGCCGGTTATCACAACAGCAGTTGTTGTACCGTCGCCGACCTCGTCTTCCTGGGTCTTTGCAACTTCAACTATCATTTTGGCAGCAGGATGTTCTATCTCCATTTCACTCAGTATGGTAGCGCCGTCGTTCGTTATGGTAACGTCACCAATGCTTGATACGAGCATCTTGTCCATACCCTTAGGACCAAGCGTAGTTCTTACAGATTCAGCTACAGCTTTAGCAGCAGCTATATTCCTGCTTTGTGCATCCTTTCCTGTACTCCGAAGAGTGCCTTCCGGCAAGATAAATATTGGCTGTGTTCCGTATTGTCCGTTCATATTATCAACTCCATGTAGTTTTCCGCCAGCGCTTTTTGAAAAGGGCTGTGTATACTTTCATGCACATATAAGATAGAAACCTTTATAAGCGTTGCAAAAGCCAGTAGAATATGGTAAAGCAATGGGTCTGAGGAAGATGAAATCTTTTCCGCCAGACGCTTTTGCTTGCAAAAGGGCTTAATGGGCCGGATGAGATTTGAACTCATGACCTTCTGCTGGCTTAGACAATGACGATGTCACGCCAAATGCTTTGATTTTGTTTTTTATCAAAGCACGTCATATAAGACAGATGCTCTACCAAGCTAAGCTACCGGCCCGATGCTATGAGTTATAGATAAAAATCTTATAAGCTTTGTTTTGGTGACTAATAATAAGAAAAAGTGAAATTTATGTTGTTAAACGACATCGAAGAAATACTGGAAGAGAACGGTTATAGTTACTGCGAGTACAACGGCTGTTTTGATATAGCTGCCCGCCGCGAATCGATAATGCTTCTCAAGGTTCTAAACAACGTCGACTCTTTTCAAGAAGAACAGGCAAACAACCTCAAAATGCTTTCTAACGACTTGGACGCAAAACCTATATTAGTCGGTTTGAACACACGCCGGGAAGCGCTTTCTGATAACATAATATACGACCGCTTTTCCATACCTACGGTAAGTCCAAAGACGCTCGAAAACATTATTCATGGTTCACTGCCGACTATCTTCCGGTTTCGTGGAGGAATGTTCGCAGAAATAGACCCTGCCAGACTAAAAAGTGCTAGAGAAGACGTAGGCTTGAGCCAGTCAGATCTTGCAGAGAAAGTTGGCATAACAAAAAAGAGCGTCTATGAACACGAGTCAAAAAAACTAAAAATAGTATATAAAAACGCGGTCAGGATGGAAAAAACGCTTAAAACAGACCTGATGATACCTCTTGAACTGAAGATGTCCTACGCGGCAAAAATAAAGCCCAGAAGCATTTTCGAAGGAAAAATATCCCAAAACTTCCGGAGAATGGGCTTCGCCACTGACTTCGTTTATCAGAGTCCTTTCAACATGATAGCAAAGGAAAAGTCATTTATGCTGATTTCAGACGTCGACGAGAAAAAGAACCGTATACAGAAAAATCTGCCATATATTTCAGAATTCTCCCATGTCACGAAAAAGTCGGCAATAGTAGTAACAAACGAAGAAATCATCTGTGATATCCCAACCCTGAGGGAAGACGAGCTCCCTGGACTAAAGTCGAGAGATATTAGGAAGTTACTGAAAAGATGGTAATCGTAAAAAACAAAAATTTCAATTAGGACAATAAGAAAACCCTAAAAATTCACATCAAATTATTTCTTCTTCTTTTTCTTTGCTGCCATTTTTATCACCATTACCAACTAATTGATGTCATGACGTATAAATATTTATCCATGCTGTGAAAAACATTTTTCTAAAAGAAAATCAGAATAAAAAAACACAATTTTTGTCTAATCGTTGTAGTTAGAATGCTCAGTTTTGAAGCGCAAATCCTTCCAGCTGTTCGAAAGCTTTCGACACGTCTTTGAAAGCTCCCCCTCGATCTCACTGTTCCACAGTTCCCAGGTTTTTTTAACCCATACAGCAGCCTTTTTTTCATCTGGCTGGAGCATCAGAAGACTATTCTCCCATTTTAGGACTTGTATTTTTTTGTAAATATCAAAGAGTTTTTGTCGGTCCTTTTCTGTAAGCATTTCCTGCTCAAAAATACATGAGTAGCTGTCTGAGCCGGCTATAACCGGTTCTATTATTTTTTCCGTAAAAGTAAAAAGTCGTTCAGAAATCTCATTTCTTATCTGGTCGAAGATTTTTTCATTTTCCTCGATGTCAAATTTGAATCTTTCTTTGAGTTCGTTAAGATGAGGGAGATTAAATCTATCCTGCATACGCTTGTAGTGTTGAAAATTTTTAGAACTCATGGGTATAAGATAACATAAAAAGTATTAAAACAGTATACTATCGGATTTTTCGGTGAAGATAATGAAAATCGTGATAAAAATCGGTGGATCCGTGTCCATTGACGAAAAAGGACCGAATTTTTCCTATTTTTCCCGCCTTCTGCCGATTCTCCGTGAAATAAAAAGGAAAAATCAGCTTATTATGGTAATTGGCGGCGGGAAACTTACTAGGGTATATGCAAAATCAATAGAAAAGTTCTCACTAAGCGACGAGGAAAGAGAAAAGGTTTTTATTTCACTGATAAGTGCTAACGTGAACTGCCTTGCTGCACTACTTAAGATGAAGCCCATTTTCTCCTTAGAAAAAATAAAAAATAATACAACAGGTGTGATAGGTGGGGTAGTCCCTGGAAGAAGCACCGATGCTAACGGAGCTATAGCTGCACGAAAAATAAAGGCAGACCTGTTCATAAAAATGACAAACGTTAATGGAGTTTACGACAAGGACCCAAACAAATTCAAAGACGCAAAAAAGATAGATCAAATACATTTTTCTGACCTGGCAAAGCTGGCACCAAAAGGAAAGCCGAACAAGTACGGGGTTCTTGACAGGTTGGCAGTGGAGACGCTTTCCGCAGGCAGGATAAGAACAGTGATAATAAACGGCAAAAGCCCGAAGAATCTGTTAAAAGTGCTTGAAGAAAAAAAGATAGGAACAATAATTTATTGAATAAGGAAAAACAGGGCTGCCAGGAACCCGACTACTATTACCACAGCAGCATATTTTTCTTCTTTTGTAAGAGCCATAATTATACTTTGTTGCCCTGTTTAAAAAGTTTTTATCTAAGAGGATGCATAGGAAAGACACGCACTGGTTACTTTAGAGATTGGGCTTGTGGTCTAAAACATGCACATAAGATGTGGAAATCGGCATGACATCTGCTTCACTCAGCCCTTTTCAAAAAAGCGCTGCAAACATAAACGAAGTTTATGTTGCACAGCATTGGAAACAATGCTTGTGGCGGAAAACAGCGCAGAAAAGGCTGGAAGTAACGCAGAAGGCTGGCGGTTCGATAGCGTACGACGCCTAAAGGCGTCCGCCGAATATCCGCCCGAGCCCATTCAACCCTTTTCGTTCCTGACTGACGCACGAAGTGCGTCTTTCGGTTTGAAAGTGCATGCGAAAAAAATAGTAATCGGTTAAAGCCTAATCTGAGCGTTCTACTTACTTCTTCTTTATAATATGCTCTGTGTATTTGTCGCCTTTCCAGAGATGTTTTGTTGTTTGGTAGGACCACCCTTTCCCTAATAGAAAATCTACTTTAAACTTCATGTAGGTAGCATCAAGCTTTTCAGCAGCCACATGACCTTTGAGTCCTGGGAAAGGATCAGTATGGAACTGATAAACAATTTTACTTTCTGAGACAACAGGAAACTTAACAACAAGACCCACCGATGCATCACGTTTACTTACTACCTTAGCAAAACTTTTTGGGTCGCCCTTGATAAAACCCGATGAAGTGTACGCCTTGCTAAGATTCCGTTTCATAACCCGTCTAATTGCATCGAGCGCGAATCGCTCACCTTTCAGTTCCTTTAATATTAGAAAGTAGGCTTCATGGCATCCGAAGAAGGACGCGTTGTACTTCATAAATAGCATATATGTAAAACCCTTAAAAAGACTCTTCTCGTTTTAATTGTATGAAAGCGGAAGCTTCCTCTTTGGTTAAGCTTTCTGCTCGGATTAGGAGAAAGGTTATATGAAAGCAACAGCAACAGCAAATGCCAACATAGCTCTGGTAAAGTATTGGGGGAAGAGAAGCAGTGATCCCATACTTCCGCAGAACGGAAGCATATCAATGACATGCGATGGCATGACAACCAAGACAACCGTTGAGTTCTCTGAGCGGCCAGAGCATACAGTGATGATAAACGACGAGGAATTCAAGAAAGACGAAAAGGACATCCATGGCCATATTGACCGCGTATGCAAGCTGGCTGGAATAAAGCAACATGCCCGTATCATCTCCGAGTCTAATTTTCCTGTAGCAGCCGGCTTGGCAAGCAGCGCAAGTGGATTTTCCGCGTTGACCGTAGCTGCTTGTTCAGCGGCAGGTCTCAAACTCTCTCCGAAAGAATTGTCAATACTCACACGCCAAGGCTCTGGCTCTGCCTGCCGCTCGATATTTGGCGGCTTTGTAGAATGGCATAGAGGTAACAGAGAAGACGGCTCTGATAGCTATGCTGAAGAAATAGCAGCAAAGGAACACTGGCCTGACTTCCGTATGATTGCGACAATAGTAGAGGCAAAGAAAAAGCCGGTAAGCAGTCGCGGCGGCATGGCCCAGACAGTAGCAACGTGCCCTTATTACAAGGACTGGCTTGCTACCGTTGATGAAGACCTTAAAGCAGTCAGGGACGGCATAAAAGCACGCGACTTCGAGAAGGTCGGCAGCACAGCTGAATTTAATGCACTCAAGATGCACGCCACCATGATAACGACAAAGCCTTCCATAATTTATTGGATTCCAGCAACAATGGAAATAATTCACGCTGTTCGCCAGATGCGCGAAGACGGCTTACAGGCTTACTTCACAATGGACGCAGGACCTAACGTAAAAGTCTTGTGCCAGGAAAAAGATATTAGCGAAATAACAGACAGGTTGAAAGATTTAGACGGCGTTACGAACACCATACTCTGCAAGCCTGGCGCAGGCGCTAAAATAGTTAATGACCACTTATTCTGATTATGACAGTTTACGCATTTGACTTTGACGGAGTAATTTCCGATAGTGCTAAAGGCTGGGCATTTTTCTGTAGAGAAGCATGGATTAAGATGGGAAATAGACCTATCTCATCCAAGATAATAGAAAAATATAGACCCTATGTAAAGAATGCAGAAGAAAGTTTTGGATTACTTCTTTTACTTTCAGAAAACGCAAGGATAACAAGAGAAACTGTAAAAGAGGCGACAAGTCAAAAAGGAAAAGCCAGTGAATTTGTTAACTTATTCTTAAAAGAAAAAAACTCCATGGGAAAAAACAAACTAGCAGAATTATATGGCCCCTACAAGTTCATGATACCTTTCCTAAAAAGTATTGACAAGCCGATATACATTGTAACAAACAACAAAAAAGAATACATATTACCAACACTGAAGATATACAAACTGCCAATAAACGATGGTAACATTCTTGATATTTCTTTATCCCATGACAAGAAAAAACAAATAGCAGAAATATGTAGAAGAGAAAAGATCACACCGGAAGATATAGTTTTTGTTGAGGATTCAATAGACCATCTGAAAGACGTTATTTCAACCAAGGTGCAGACTTATCTTGCCTCCTGGGGGTGTGTTCTAAAAGAAGACATTAAAGAAGCACAAAGGCTTGGGATTAAGGTTTTGGGCAAGGAGAGCATATCATCAATTCTTCAGGAAGTCGAGTATTTTGACATAGTAGACGAGAACGACAATGTAATAGGCAAAGCGTCGCGCAACGAATGTCACAAAAAAGGTTTGCTGCATAGGGCTTCCCATATTTTGATTCTAAATTCAGAAGAAAAAATACTTTTTCAAAAGAGAAGCATGGAAAAGGATCTCTACCCAGGCTGGTGGATCGATTCCGCTGCTGGTCATCTGGATTCTGGAGAAGATTATGAAAGCGCTGTCCATAGAGAACTGAAAGAGGAACTGGGAATAGATACCAATCTTGTATATCTGTTTTCAAAAAGAAAAAGGTGGGAAGGCGATGGAAAAATAGATAACGAAGTCATAAAAGTCTTTGGGGGAAAACATAACGGACCTTTTAACATAGAAAAAAGTGAAGTTGATTTTGTAAAATTTTTGTCTCTCCAGGAAGCAATTCATCTTATGAAAACTGATAAAGTGACGCCTCTTACCGTTGAAATTCTAAAGGAATTAAAAAAGAATCCAACTATTTTAAAAAGGCTCAATTTACTGTGATATCATGATAGCATCAGCACCAGGAAAAGTTCATTTGATCGGCGAACACGCTGTTGTTTACGGCGAGCCGGCAATACTTACTTCTGTTGGACTACGTTCATTTGTTACTGCAACAGCAGCTGAAAATGTAAGCTACGCCGACGCAAGATTTGGTCATAATAATTCTTATTCGTTAGAAGAAGTAAAATCTAAAACAGTTGAAGTCCTTGATCTTTGGGAAAAGTGTAATGAAAAGAAAAATTTCTCGGAGCTCTTCGAAAACATAAAGGCAAACAAGTACGAAAACTACAAGTGTGCTGTTATAGGAATAGCCCTTGAAAATCTTGGTATAGATAGTGGCGTGGCTATTGAAATAAAATCTGATGTTCCTGCGGGCGCTGGCATGGGCTCATCCTCATCATTGGGAGCTGCTCTTACTCAGGCTATAGCAGCTGAGTTTGGCAAGAACCTTTCTGTTGATGAAGTCAATAATATAACATTCAAAATGGAGCAGATAATCCACGGCACGCCCAGCGGTGGCGATAATTCTGCCTGTTGTTTTGGAAAACTTATATGGTTCCAGAAAGGTTCTCCGAATATAATAAAGCCTCTTGACATACCAAAGCTTGAGGATTTCGCTCTTGTTTACACAGGACCGCCAACAAAAAATACGGGCGAACTGGTTCAGATGGTTAGAAACCTGGAAGAATCCTATAGAAACCAACGGATTAAGGACATAGGAGAAATGGTTCCTGTTATGCTTGAGGCTCTGAAGAAAAAAGACATGCCAACCATAAGAAAAATAATAAACAAGACACAGTCTAATTTGAAAGATCTTGGCGTTTCCACGCCACAGATAGATAGCATTGCATCTGCTGTTAGAGAAATAGGCGGCGCTGCAAAGCTGTGCGGAGCCGGCGGTGGAGGAATTATGATATGTCAACATGACAACAAGGAAAAATTAATTGATGTCATTTCTTCTATTGGCTTCAAGCCGCTGCAGGCAGATTTGTCTGTGGACGGCGTAAAGATTGAGTAATTGATTTTTCACCAACTGTTACGTATAGAATTCCAGCGTCTTCAATGAGCCTCTTTGGTTCATTGTATGTAAAGCCAACGGCTCCAAGCACTTCATTTTGCCTTTCCACCGGTCTATGAGCTTCAAGCATTAGTATATCATCCTCTGGTTTGAAAGTACCGGCTTCCACTTCCCGTGCCCGTACTTTGACCCAGCTTTGCCAGAATTTTTTTATGTTTCTATTAGATCCTTCATCCAATGGTGACAAAGAAGGTGATACTTTCAACGCATTTGGATAAGCCTGCACAAAAACAGCCAAATCCTGATCTTTTGTTGGCCAGTCAAATCCACCTTTCAAAAATTCATAAACTCTTGCTGGATGTTCCCACATGGCATTGTGCCAGTCAGCAATTATTATTTTTCCGCCGGGTCTTAGCGCACCGTAGACAGCTCTTAATGGAGTATCCAGGTAAGCATGATGATGCAAAACAGCAACATAACTTGCAATATCCATAGTACTAGGACTTAGAAAATCTGGCACATCTGTATCTCTTGCTACGTATGTAGTAAAATCTTCACCACGCTTTAATCCCATTTCCTCTAGTTTTGCTGCAGTACTTTCTGACCTTTCCGTAGAAGGCTCAACAAGAGTTCCAAACAATTTTTGAGGATCTAAACCTTCATCAATAAGTTTTTGATAAACATTAACTGTGCTTACGCCGGCGCCAAGTTCCAAATATTTTAACCTTTTATTAGCATCTTTTAGCACCCGACAAACCTCTTCCGCATTGACATCTCTTAGCATCTGAGAGTAATTACCAAGACCAGACTCGGTTATAGCTTCTACAACATATTTCATTTGTTGCGGAGAGCCGCCTTTCCATTCTATCTCATATTGTCTGTCGCTTTCCTGATGCAACCAAGCTTCGTCGCCGGTTATGCCCCACACAGAGAATGCATAGTCAGGAACACGCAGAGCGCTGCCTAAACGCAGAGGCATTCTGGAAGAATCGATTTCAAAAGGCTGCGTCATATAATCCAACCCATTTCACGATATGCATTTAATTTTCTTCTATCGTTTGCAATATTAGCAATAGGAAAAATACTTCCTCTAGTATTTAGTATTGGTATCCCAGCTTTTTGGAATGCTTCACCATCATTGGGATTGAATGCTATACCCAAACCGCCTTCCTGGTTTATTCTTGCAAGTGTTTCTATGTTAGCAGCTGAGTCGTCTACGGCTATCGTTCTATCTCTAGTTAAACCACAAGAATCTTGATAATGTTTTATAGCTTCGGCTTTCTTGAAAGAACCAGCCTTTCCTAATAGAACCGCATTACCAGCCAACATATCTAAGTAGTTTGTTTTATCGAACCATACCTGACCATCAGGTAATTCTACTAGAGCAGGCACAACGCCGCCAACAGCCACATCTTTTTGAGACATTTTGTATGCTACAAAAGGTGCAAGTCCATCACTGAAACCAACCTGAGTAACATGACCTTTTCGTAAAGCATATATTGCATCGCTAAGTCCATCAGTACCATCAACGCTGTCAGCTATGCGTTTAACATTCCCCATTGTTAATCCTTTGAGTAAAGCTTGTTTACCCTCTATAGTGCGCGTCTTTGCATCCTGATCAGAAACACCTTCATAAACAACACCTTTCATTTTATACAAGAAGTCTGTAAGCATGTCAGCCACAGCACCAACAGAATTAACTTCCCTCCCCGTTTGTCTTTCCCATTGTTTTACATGATCATAGGTAAACCAGCCTTTTTCCTCCACCATTTGTGTCAAGTAAGGTCTATAATCAGCTTCACTACCTCTAGCGCAATATGTAGTAGAAATATCAGGATACCAAACTCGATCTATGTCCCAAATAACTAAGTCAAAGTCTGCCATGAGAAAACTATAACCAAAACCTATAAAAACATTTCAAAGAGAGGCTTATTATGCTTAGTTATTCAGCGCCTGGCAAGTTGTTCATAAGTGGCGAGTGGGCTATTCTTGAGGTTGGGAACCACGGACTCGTTGCGGCTGTAAATAATCGTGTTCATGTTTCTCTCGAAGGTACTGTAGAGGATATTCTTATAACAGCAGCAGAGTTTGGTGTGCGGGAAGTTCATGCGAAATACGCTGAAGGCAAGTTGCATATAGACGCCGATGACAAGCAAAAGGAGACATTGAAGCTGCTTGGAGAAGCTTTGTCGACGTCGCTGAGATTTCTCGGCGAGAATAGCATAATGCCAAAGCCATTTCATATAATTACGAGCAGCAAGGACACACAATTCGAAGTAGGCGGCCAGCTTAAGAAAGTCGGCTTTGGATCTTCCGCCGCGCTAGTTGTTTCTGCCATAGCCGCGGTTCTTGACTTTCATGGTTATCGAGCTACCAAGGAAGAAATATACAAACTCTCAACAATTGCCCACTACTATGCTCAGGGAAAAGTTGGCAGCGCCTTTGATGTGGCTGCGTCAACATATGGCGGACTTTTTGTTTATTCTCGCTTTGATCCTGACTGGCTCACCAAGAAAGTTGAGTCTGGGCAGTCTTTAGCTGAGATAGTAAAAGAAAAGTGGCCTAGCTTGATTATAGAAGAGTTAAGCGTGCCAGAGAATTTTCATTTACTTGTTGGATGGACCGGTGATTCAGCATCCACAAGCGCAGCAATAAAGCAGATGAATGAATTCAAAGCAGCCAGCCGGGAGAAGTATGACGAACTTATGGACTCCATAGCTGACATAGCCGAAGGTGCTATAGAGTCATTTAGAGAAGAAAATTGGGAAAAATTCTTTATTGTGCTTAATAAGAACGAGGAGCTTTTACGAGAGCTTGGGGAGACTAGCAAAGTAAACATAGAAACGCCTGAACTGAAAAAGCTCTCAGAAATCGCTTCGGATTACGGAGCTGTTGGAAAATTAAGTGGAGCCGGCGGCGGGGACTGCGGCATAGGAATTTGCTTCGACGATGTAACTGCAAATAATGTAATGGCGGCCTGGGGAGACGAAGGCTTGAAGCCGCTGGACGTTACAATAGACAAAGACGGCGTAAAGAAGGACTAATTCTTTAAGGTATAGACATCAATTTACTTCTATGGAAGAATATTTTGACGTCGTGAATAAGGATGACAAAGTTATTGGCAAGGCATCACGCAAAGAATGTCATTCCAACCCAAAATTGATACATCACGGAGTTTGTATAATAATTACAGACGCCACAGGAAGAATTCTGCTGCAGAAAAGAAGCATGAAGATGGACATGTGCAAGGGAAAGTGGGACTTCTCGACAAGTGGTCATAATGATTTGGGAGAAAGTTATGGCAAGGCGGCTAAGCGCGAGTTAAAGGAAGAACTAGGTTTAAGTTTGACTCTAAAGAAAATAGGAAAAATGCTAGTTAATATGAAGAACCAGACAGAATTCGACATGATATTCAGTGCCAGAATAAACGACAGTACGTTAAGGATAGACTTTGACAAAAATGAGATATCTGAAGTCAGGTTCTTTACGCTTGATGAACTAAGGAGCATACCAGAGCAAAATCTAGTAAATAATTTTTGGGATATAATGAATTTTTACCTAGCTTCAATCTAGTTTTTTAATCTTTCGGTTTAATTCTACTTATGGAACAGGTAATTCTTGTTGACAGCGAAGATAACGAATTAGGAAGCGCACCAAAGAACGAGCCGCATCGTCATCCTACAAAGCTTCATCGGGCATTCTCTCTTTTTGTGTTGAATGGTAAGGATCAATTGCTTCTTCAAAGACGCTCGAGCAAGAAGGAAAGATGGCCAGGCTTTTGGTCAAATACATGCTGCTCGCATCCAAGACCAAACGAGCCAGTGCAGTTGGCAGGAGAAAGGCGCCTCGAAGAAGAACTGGGATTCAATTGCAAAATGGATTTTCTTTTCAAATTTGAGTACTCTGCCAAATATAACGAAGAATGGGGAGAAAACGAGCTTGATCACGTTTTTGTTGGATATTACGACGGTCCTGTAAAACCCGACCCGAATGAGATAGAAGAAACAAAATGGATAGACTTGGATGAGCTAAGAGATGACATGGAAAAAAACCCTGATAAATATACACCATGGCTGAGAATCTGCTTCAGAAAGTTCCTATATAATATCGGTAAAACCTAGAGAGAAAGTCGTTTAAATGTCCTTGCCATTTCTCATAACGCGTGTAAGATAGCCTACAACTCTGTTCCTTGCACGCTTGTTTTGTATAAGCTTGAGTTCCTTTATCTTTTGCTTATTCTTTTCAAAATCTGTGTCCAGCTTGTCCTTGTAGTTTTTCTTAAGCTGAAAAGCAGCTTTTTTGATATCCTTGGTTCTTATATTTCCCATATACATCCCTTTTCTTGAAAGAAAAGGTCTGTATCAATCCCAAAAGAACTGAAAGACCTTCCCCTATCTTTGACCTTAACCAACAGCATTTTAATAGCTTTGTAGAATTTAAATACCTATGAAATCAGCTTTGTTGGCGAAGTCTCCCATAGGAATTTTTGCCTTTTCAGAATCAGGCGAACTGCTCTACTACAATCTATGGGACAAGAAGACTGCCATAGATAAATTTGTGGCCAAGGAGGTCGACAAAGATTTTCTGGCTAATCTATCAGGCTACACCATAACAGAAAACAATGATGCTTACCGATTTCTAAGAAAAAACTTCCGTGACTATGCAAAAGGACTTTGCAACATGACTGACGAGGATCTAAATCAGTTTTTGTCGGCCTTTTCTATTGCCTTATCAAAGAGAAACCTTCAAGGCACGATTGGTCGTGACCGTCTTGTAGTTCAAGCCGTGCGGTCCCTAGACGACCTAGCGCGGTCTGTGAATGTTTTTTCCGAACGTCTTTATGAATGGTACTCGCTTCACTATCCGGAAATAAAAAACGTAAATATAGAAAACACAATTACAAAGTACGGCCGCCGTGAAAATATTCCAGGCTTCCAGTCAAGCACTGGCGTTGACCTCACAGAAGATGATGAAAAGTCGCTGAAAGAGTTTGCACAAACTATAGATTTCTTGGAAAAACAAAAGAAAGGCATGGAAAAGTACCTATCATCGGCTATGAGAGATGTGGCACCCAATGTTTCTGCTTTGGTCGACCCATTGCTGGCCGCACGCCTTGTTGCTATTGCTGGATCTCTAGAAAGATTAGCAAGGATGCCAGCATCAACCATACAGCTTCTTGGGGCAGAAAAAGCCCTATTCCGGCACATGAACAAACGAGGCAATAGTCCTAAATATGGTATACTTTACAATTGCAGCATAATTCAGAAAGCACCCAACGAACATAAAGGGAAAATAGCACGTATCCTGTCATCAAAACTTATGCTGGCCGCACGCATAGATTTTTATTCTGGTAGAGACGATGCTGAAAATCTCAAGAGAGAAATGATGGAAGAAATAAAAAAGGTGGGCGCATGAAACAGATATTTACCGGTATATTCAAAGATGGAAACAAGATTTATACAACTAATCTTGTCCCTGGTAAAATTGTATACGGCGAGAAGCTTCTAGGCGACAAAAGGGAATGGGACCCGACAAGGAGCAAACTAGGCGCTGCAATAGCAAATGGATTAAAAGAAATGCCGATTAAGTCTGGAAGCATAGTTCTTTACCTTGGTGCATCAACAGGAACAACAATCTCCCATGTTAGTGATATTGTTGAAAAAGATGGCTTCATTTATGGAATCGAGTTTGCTGAACGTGTTCTGCGTTCATTGATCGATTTGTCAAATGTAAGAAAAAACATAGCAGCGATGAAAGCCGATGCCCGCAAACCAGAAGAGTACAAATGGGTTGAAAGTTGTGATGTTGTTTTTTGTGACGTTGCCGACCCCCAAGAAACCCAGATTGCTATTAGAAATTGCAAAGTTTTTCTTAAGAAAGGCGGACATCTGCTCATTTCCATTAAGTCACAGAGCATTGATGTGACAAAGAAACCAAAAGAGATTTTTGAACAAGAGAAGAAAAAGATAGAAAACGCAGGACTAACGGTAATACAGATGATCGATCTTGAACCACACGAAGAAAAACACGCACTTATTTTGGCAAGATTTGATTAATTACTTATTAACTATTTTTATCAGAATTCTCTTGAAATGATCCCATTCATCAGCAGGGATTGTCGCTCCGGCAGCAGCTTCATGCCCGCCACCACTGCCTCCGACTTCCTTTGCAGCTCTTTGCATGGCATTTCCAGCGTTGATATTTTTAGCCTGGTTGCGCGCAGATATTTTTATTCGGTTGCCCGACCGTTCATAAATAACAACCAGACTCTTTTGAACATGTTCGCTTACTTTTGTTGATATGGAAGAACCCAGATTGAATTTTGATTTTATATTATAAAATATTATATTTCCTGCTCGCTCCATTTTTTGCTCGTAGTCCGCAAGGATTTCCGATATTTCATTCTCTATTATTTTTTGTGACTCTATCATCTTGTCAGCGTTCCTCGCTTTTTCAAATTCTTCGAAGGTGGCATTTTCGAATACGCCAACCATTTGTTCGCAGGAAAGTGTGTTAGTAGCGCGAGTGGATGCTATCATGTCAGCCATTCTGCCAAGTTTGGTTCCGTAGAGCGGCTCCTCCAGAGTATAATTTTTCTCCAGTTCTTTTACAAGATCCTTCGAGTCATCAAGGTTGTAATCAGATACCATGCCTACACCTGCAATCCACAATAGGTCGCTCATGTCGATTATTTTGGAACATATCTTGTAGACACAATAGGACGTTGATCTATAAACACCATGGGTTTCTATTCTTGGATTGTAGTGAACAATATTCTTGCCGTTCATGTCCTTGAAAACCTGGTGGTGATCAACTATCATCATATCGCAGATGGAGCCCAGTTTTTTCAGTATATTCTGCTGCTGGTCAGCTGCTATGTCAAGGAATATTAACTTGTCAGGCACAGTCGTTTGTATTCTTTGTATTATGTTTTTGTCCATGGGCATTGGCTGAGGTATGATATAAGGTTTTTTTCTCCCAGTCTTTTCAAGAAACTTGTTAAGAAGAACACAGGAGGATATGCCATCACCGTCATTGTTAAATATGACAACTATTTCGTCCGTAGTCTTTATTTTTTCCAGGAAACTTATAGCTCTTTTCATAATATCATATCTTTTGGGTTATTGTTTCTATTTTAAAGTTGATTTTCTCCTCTTCGAGTTGCACACAACTGGTGGCATTTTCAACAGGGCCAAAGAAAACTTCCTTCGCACCCACCTTATTTTTTATCTCCGCCTCATATTCTCTGAGGTTTTCATTGTCCAGATAGAGAACTATGCGGTCGCCAACATTTAAGTTATTCTTCTTTCTCTGAGTTTGTACTTCCCTTAGGAATTCTCTTAGCAAAGCCTCACCCATGAGAACCTTTTTGCTGACATAAACACTACCCTTTGAGAAACCTTTCTTGTAGCCATCCGTTATGCCCATTGAAACGTATTTAGTATTGGACATATTCTTCAAAACTTTTTCAAATGTTATGAGCGCACTTTTGACAACTTCATCATCACTTTCCACGTAAACGCTTTCTACGGGCCATCTTATCTTGACATTATTCTCCTTTCTTAAAGAGTTTACAGTCTCTACAATTTCCTTGACGAATTCCATCTCTTTTTCTATCTGGGTATTTATCATCTTAATCTGGGCCTTTGGCCATTTACACATGTGTACACTCTCTTCCTTTTCCTTGAGGCCGAGATGCATATGTTCTGCAAAAAAAGGACATAGAGGAGCCAGAAGTTTTGAAGTTATTCGCACCACACTGTCAAGAGTGTAAAACGCGGCTTTTTTATCGTCGCCAGTGTAGCCAGGCCATGCACGGTCGCGTATCATTTTTATGTAAACTCTGGAAAAGTCGTTAACCATAAAGTCTGTTATTGCATTTGCTGCCTTGTGAATGTTATATTCCTTGAATTCTTTTGTTGCAACATTGATTACATTATTCAGTCTGGAAAGAATCCATATATCTTCTGGCTCCAGCGCCTTCACTTTCTTAGCGGTAGAAGCATATGTGTGTACGTAGTTATAGCTATTTTCCATCACAACAAACGTCTTTGATACGCCGTCGACGTCAGTCCACTTGAAATAAAAGTCATCCCATGGCGCTGAAGAAAGGAGATATAGACGAAGCGTGTCTCTTCCGTATTTGCTTATGACTTCTTCTGGTGCTGTTACATTTCCCTTGCTCTTTGACATCTTTGAGCCATGAGCATCCAAGACAAAACCATGGAAGAGTATATTCTTGAAAGGAGCCTTGCCAAACGTTATCACGCTTGTTATAAGCTGCGAGTTCCACCAGCCTCTTATCTGGTCAGGTCCTTCTATGTTAAGGTCCGCCGGCCACATTTTATTGAAGAGCTCATCGTTTTTTGGATAGCCGAGCGGCGCCCAGCTTGCCAATCCGGAATCAAACCAGACATCTAGCACATCAGGTATGCGTTTCATCTGCGAACCGCATTTGCACGGAAGCGTTATCTGGTCTATGTAAGGCCTGTGAAGATCTTTTGGCTTTACTGGCAACTCATCAGAAGAACCTATTACTCTGACTTCTCCACACTCACATATCCATATGGGCAATGGTATTCCCCAGTAACGCTGCCTTGAAATCGGCCAGTCGCCGAGACTGTTGAGCCAATTCTCGAAACGCTGCCCAGCCCAATCCGGGTACCAGTTAACTTTTTTGTTTTCCTTGAGGAGATCCTTCCTTATGGCCGTCACTTTGAAGAACCATTGTTTGACAGACATTTCCAGCAGTGGCGAACTGCAACGCCAGCAAAGAGGATATTCATGAGTAACCTTCTCTTCGTGCAGAAGCAAATTGCGTTCTTTGAGTATGTCAGCTATCTGCCTGTCTGCAACTTTCACATGAATCCCGGAAAAAGGCCCGCATTCTTCGTTGAAAGTTCCGTTAAGTTTTATTGGCGACACAATTGCAAGACCATTTTCAATCCCAACCTTGTAGTCCTCCTGGCCAAACCCAGGGGCTGTGTGAACCAGGCCTGTGCCGCTCTCCATCTCTACGAATTGCTCAGAAAGCACAACCTTGTGTTTTATCGGTTCCTGAAACTTGAACAAGTCCTTGAGAGGATGTTCGTATTCGAGACCATCGAGTTTTTTGCCTTTCATACTGCCAGATATTTTATAGCCAGTTATTCCGGCTCTTTTCATGACATCTTCCACAAGATCCTTTGCAATTATCAGAGTTTCATCGCTAATTTTCACCTTGACATAATCTGCTGAAGGCTTTACCATTATGCCTGTATTGGAAGGAAGAGTCCATGGTGTTGTTGTCCATATAAGCAGAAATGTATTTGGCTGGTCCTTGACAGGAAACTTCACATAAACAGAAGGATCTGCAACATTTGTATATTCTATCTCATTATAAGCCACTGCAGTCTCACAATTATGCGTCAAGAAGCCGTTTGTTATAAAATTATGATGATTTTCTACAGCTATGTCACATACTTTTCGTTTTCCTAAATATCTCACGTTCTCTATTTCGTCCCAAATTAGGCCATCTTTAAGGTCTTTTGAGGCGTCTCTTAACCAGTCAGTGAATGTAATTATATATTTAGCAGCACGAACAGATTTGGGCTTGCCATAAACAACATGCCGCACATAAAGTTCTGGCACGCCAAGTTTAATCGCAATTTTACTGCAAGGAATCTTAGAGTTTCTCAGTAGTAATATTTTATCTTTTAGTTTTTCATACCTTTTTTCTAGAGATTTTTTATAGAGAAGGTATCCCAAGACATGCGATGCCCTGATTTTTCTATATTTACAGTATTCGTAGCCCAAAAACCGAGTAAATTTAATGATATTATCGTCATTGCAGTCGATGCTGATGGTAATTTTCGATTTTTTTACCTCATTAACTATATTCCTTTCTATTTTTATCTCACCCGTAGATACACCAAATTTATTAACAAGTACACAAACCTGTTTTGCAAACTCCACACCATTATCTTCTAGGTTCCTGTCTTTTGTAGTGTAAAGCCTTAGACATTCAAACCCCTTTTCATATCTTCTAGGACTTATTATCTGGAGTTCGCTGCCGAAATAAGATGCCAAAAATTCTCTTGTTAGTTTTTTGTTGGACATTATCCATTCAGGCACAGATGTCTGTGTTTTTGTTTTTTTCCCTACAGGACAGCCAAGCGTAATAAGCAAGATGGACAAAGTCGAAGAATGACATCTCATGGAAGTTGTGAAGCCTTTTACTACCCTTCCATTTATAGTCGATTCTGTAGGTACAGTTGAAATACCTGAGTAATTAAATCCGAGGTTTTCCAGGTCTTTTTGAATATCTTTGAGGTCTTCTTCCTTCCCACAGAAGCATATGTCTAGAACCGGGAATTTCCTATTTTTAGAGTTCTTTATAGTAATAGAGCCATCGCCAAAAATATGTCCGGCAATCCTTGCAAGAATGAAGGATTTGGTAGATTTGTTGAAAACTGGTATAAGTTCTTTTTCCTCCAGATCTTTTATTATAGAGTCATAGCGTGTAGACGTATCTACTTTCTGAATTTTTGCCACCCAAGATTTTGAGATCTTTATTTTGAAAGAATTTTGAATTTCTTTTATAATTTTATTGTACGAATAACCAGCTTTCTTCAACTCAGCTACATACTTTTTAATTTCTATTTTTGAATAACTTGTAAGATCATTAAATTTATGAAAGTCTCTTTGCACAATGGTTTCCATTCTCTGTAATGTAATCATGATGTCCTTTTCTCCAATTAGAGCGTTACCCTTTTCTGTAATTATTGGTAATCGGCTTTCTACGTTGTTATATACAGCCACTTTTGTTCCATCTTTAAGGCTAGAAAGGAACGTCCAACCTAATGGTGTCCAGAATGGGTGATCGGCCGACGCTATCAATTTCTTACCTGTCTTTGTCTGTATGGTAAACGCGTTTTCTTCATGCTCCATGTATCCCAGAGGCTTTGTTATAGTAAGTTCTCTAGATTTGGTATCCATCGAAAGAACTTTATTATGCTGCCAGCAGTTTTTCAACTCGCCAATTTTTCTTGTTCCGCCTCCCACCAAAATAGTGGAATTGGGATCAACGCAATGTGGACATACATGAACAGGGTAAAGTCCCTGATAGAGCAGACCTTTTTCAAAAGCAATCTTGAAAGTTGCCCACGCACCTTCTATGTAATCATTTGTCAACGTGAGGTAGGGATTTGACCAATCCATCCACACACCTAGATCAATGAACTGCTGGTTCATTATGTCTATGTACTTTGTCGCGAACTTCCGGCATTCTTGTGTGAATTTTTCTATGCCGAGCTTTTCTATGTCACTTTTGGATTTTATTTGTGACTCCTTCTCGACCTTGTTTTCTATAGGCAATCCATGAGTATCATAGCCCGGCTGGTCCCACACATTAAATCCGTTCATTCGCCAAAATCTTATGTATGCGTCTTTGAGTATCTTGTTCCAGGCGGTTCCCATGTGAATTGAACCGGTTGCATAGGGCGGTCCATCTACAAAATAGAATTTCTTACCGCTTCTTTTGCTTTTTTCATAAATATTATGACTTTCCCAGAAGCGCTTTATTTCCTCTTCCTGATGTTTGTTCATGTTTAACACTTTCTCTTCGATGTCATAACATAGGTTTGCCCCTGCCAAAAATCTGAAGGAATAGAAGCAGGGTCAAGTCATCGCCATTTTAGGCAATAATAATCTGAATAGTGCTGAAGCTAATGATATTGCATATTATGTTGTTCAGCACGTACTTCATACCGATATCCTTATTATTATAATTTATAAGCTTTCCAACAATCAGGAAAATATGGAGTGCGAATTGTGCGGTCGTAATGCCCATCTGGTTCAGGCAGAGATTGAGGGAACTGTATTATCTGTTTGCGATACATGCTCCAATCTAGGCAAAAGGGCTGCAATAAGCGTAGAACTAGTCGATAAACGCCAGAGCAGAATGGATTTCAATACCATAAATTCCAGCTTCTCAAAAATCATAATGAATTCGCGCACAAAAGCAGGGCTCAGTCTAGAGGACTTGGGAAAGAAGATAAATGAGAAGGCAACGGTATTGGATCGCGTTGAGCGCGGCATGCGGCCTACCGACGAACTTGCTAAAAAACTGGAAAAAGCACTCAAGATTAAACTACTGGGCTATCAGGAAGAGTAGCCCACAGTTTCTTTAATAAATATTACTTGTCTATAGTTAGACTGACGCGTAGCGTCTTTGAGAAGATGGCAGCTATGGTGTAGACGCTTTTTCAAAAGAAAAGGTGGCAAAACTTGGTAGCATCTGGGCCTGTGGAAAACTTTTGAAAAGCTTACAGAAAGCCCCGAGGGCGGGTTCAAATCCCGCTAGCTGCCCTTTTATTTAACAGCAATCATGCTAATCTCTATTTTTGCACCTAGAGGTAATTCTTTGACACAAATAGTTTCTCTTGCGGGATAGGGCGCTGAAAAATAACTGCCATAAACTTCATTGACTTTTCCGTAAATTGACATATCAGTAATGTAGATTGTAGTTTTAACAACATTCTCAAATGACACACCAGATGCTTCAAGAATCGCTTTCATGTTCTTCATTATTTGATGGGTCTGTTCTTCAATAGTGCCTTCAAGCAATTTTCCTTCAGGCGTCAGGCAGATTTGGCCAGAAGTAAATATCATATTGTCTACAACAATCGCCTGAGAGAAAGGACCTGTAGCTTTTGGGGCGTCCTGTGTTTCGATTTTTCTTTTCATTATTCCAGCCTCTTTATAATATGCCAGCCGAATTCTGTTTTTACAGGTCCGGATGTTTGTCCCTTCTGTAGTTCAAACGCGGCATTTTCGAAAGGCTTTACCATCTGGCCCCTGCCAAATGTTCCCAGATCGCCACCATTTTTGCGCGAAGGACACATAGATTTTTGCTGGGCAACGCTTGAGAAGGAAGCGCCGTCTGCCAGATCTTCCAGGATAGCTTTTGCTTCCTGTTCTGTCTTCACAAGAATATGCGCACAGTGAACTTGGTTTGTCATACAGATTTTCTTATAAGATGCGTATTTAAAAATGATAATTATACAATCTGCGGCTTTGTAGAAAACCTCAGTGCGCAGTAACGTGTTTCTACATAAATGTTGTACGTCAGTGCAGTAAGGAACATTTCTTTTCTCAAATTTGCATAATTTCTCGAATATGTGTAATCTCCGAATTTTCTCTTTATCACGGAGAACACGGTTTCTACGAGGCTTCTTCTGTGATAGACTTTGTCGATGTGTTCGTTCATCGAAGCCAGTAATTCATTCATTTCCTTGTATGGAATTACTGGCTTTATCTTTATAGACTTTGCAAAATTCCTGTTCTTATTGGAATCAAAGCCTTTGTCTGCTACAACAGTTTTTGCAGACAAAGGCTTGAGTAAAGGAATAAACGAGTTGGTGTCATGACTATATCCATGACATGTGTAAACACTTTGTATTTTCTGATTGCTTGTATCTATCCCTATGGCTAATTTCTGATAGGGTTTTTTCCTATGCAGAACAAACTCATAATGTTTAGAGGAATAGCTATGAAAACCTGTGCCGTCTATAGCTACAATGTTTGTTGTGTAAATTTCTATCAGCAACAGAAATTCTTTCTCATCAAATCTCTGAAAGAATTTCTGTATAGTCGTGTATTGTGGAATTTCTCTTAATCCAAGAATTTCGCATATGAATGGCATTTCTGCCATAATTTCTACAAGATCCCTGTAAGGCATATTTTTGAGTCTTTTTTTGATTAAACATATTGCCATATGCTGATGTTGTGTAAACTTCTTTGGCGAATTCCTATGAGAGAATTTGGGTATCTTCGATCCTTTAACTTTGTTGTATGAAATTCTGACAAACTTCTTAAACTTAGTCTCCTTATTATTCATGAGACTCACTTCCGATAAGGCTCAAGACCACACAATCTTGACCTTATTGAGTCTCACTTATAATCAACTTTTCTACAAAGCCCTAAATGAAATTATAGTTAATTATTTAAACAAAGTCACGTCCCACCTAAACTTTAAATGGCTTGATGTTTCTATAATTGTTGTGATAAATATGGAGTGTAAAACTGGTGGATTAGTTCACAAGGGACAAGACTAGTTTAGGCTCCATAAGGTTTTCTGCTTCCGTTGACGAGAAAGGCCGCATAAAGATACCGTCAAAAATTATGCTGAAGAAAGTAAGTCTTGGTTATTTTCTTTACAGTGAGTGGTGCTTCTGTTCCATGGAAGTCAGGAGCAAGAATCGCATTTCCATACCTTCTTTTGTCAGGCGAAGCTTGGCAATCAATCAACGTGACATGCTTAATTTCGCTTACGTTTATCCGGACAAGATTTTGATAAGAGGCGAGTTACGTGAATGAAACCAATTTTCCTATAGGCTGCTATGAGTTATGGATGAAAACCGACAGTTTTTGTAACATCCCAGTTCCTAGCTTGAATGATAAATTAAGAAACCCCAGATGTGACGTGGAATACGCAAGAATTATCTATGATGTAGCCGTCAAGGATATCGGGTCTGGCAAAGTAACTGAAGATGTTGTAGCTGAAGCTTACAAAAAATACGAAACATTGTGCATATTGAGCGTAGAAGGGATGATATAATGCCAATAAAATTAAATGGGGAATCGCTGACAACAGCAGATTTGGTAAGAGTAGCAAGAGGTATGGAAAAAATAGAAATAAGTGACGAATCAAAAGAAAAGATTCGTCGAAGCCGGCAAGTCGTGGAGGAAATGTTCAGAAAAGGCGAGACAGCTTATGGCACAACCACAGGAATAGGCGAACTTGCAAGTGTTTTGCTTACAGAGGAACAGGCAAAAGACTTCTCAAAATATATGATATATAGTCACTCCGGCGGCTGCGGTGAACCTGCTAGTATAGAGGATTCCAGAGCAGCTATCGTATCAAGAACGAATGTTCTCTGCAAAGGAGTGTCAGGTGTGCGCCTGGAAGTCGTGGAGTTTTTAACAGAAATGATTAATCGCGGCGTTACGCCAGTCATGTGCAAGACATCTGTCGGTGCTTGTGGCGATCTAGCACCACTAGCGCAAGCAATGCTGGTGCCGTTGGGCGAAGGTGAAGCTTTCTACAACGGAAAAAAGACGACAGGATTAGAAGCACTTACAGCCGCAGGCTTGCAGCCAATAAACTACGGGATAAGAGACGGCCTTGCTGTTATAAACGGCTCCAATCTGATAACTGGCATGGCGTCTCTCGAGATGTACGATTCGGATAATCTGATAAAAACTTCTGAGATTGCAGCAGCCATGACATTTGAAGCGCTGAAAGCAGTAACAATGGCGTTCGACGACGAAATACTTAGGTTGAGAGGTTTTACAGGCGGCATTGAATGTGCTGAAAACATCAGGAGATTGATAGACGGTTCAAAAATTTTGGTGAAGCAGGAAAGGGTTCAGGATGCATATAGCATAAGATCAACGCCGCAGGTTGTTGGAACAATAAAAGATTCTTTGAACTACACTCGCAAGCAGGTGGAAATAGAGTTGAATGCAGGCGCTGATAATCCTTTGTTCGTGCCAAAAGAAAACGGCTACAGATATCTGGCAGGCGCAAATTTTCAAGGCACGCCAATTGCTTTGCCTTTGGAGATGCTTGGAACTGGAGTTGCTATACTATCGGTCATCTCTGAAAGAAGAATCAACAGGCTCCTGAATCCTAATCTGAATATAGGATTGCCTGGTTTTCTGATAAAGGGAGCAGGATTATATTCAGGCATAATGATACCACAATATACTGCGGCATCTCTTGTGTGTGAAAATAGGATGCTTTGCACACCAACAGCGATAGGTTCAATACCAACTGCGGCAGACCAAGAAGATTTTGTCTCGATGGGGACGAACACTGCAATCAAGACGCGAAAAATAATTAATAACACGTCATATGTGATAGCTATAGAATTCCTTGCAGCAGCTCAGGCGTTGGATTTACGCGGCGGTACACCAGGCAAAGGCGTCAAAGCAGCTTACGATTTGATCAGAAAATACGTAAAATTCCTTGACAAAGACAGGCCGCTTTATCCAGATATAGAAGCTATTGCGAAACTTATCAGAGAAGGAGAAATTCTGAAGGCAGTTGAGAAAGAAATAGGAGAACTGAAGTAATAAAAGAACCATAGGAGTATAGATTATTATGTTTCAACCGCCACGAGGTACACGAGATCTTCTTCCGGAAGAAATGATCAAGCGTCAATTTATTGTAGATACCGCACGAAGCGTTTTTGAGAAGTGGGGTTTTGATCCTTTGGACACTCCAGCATTTGAAGAGTTTGAACTACTCACAGCCAAAAGTGGTCAGGCCATAAAGGATGAAATTTATTACTTCAAAGATAAGAGCGACCGTGAGCTGGGTCTAAGATTTGATTTTACTGTTCCTGCTGCACGCGTGATTTCCAGTAATCCTAATCTACAGAGGCCATTTCGCCGCTATCAGCTTGGACCTGTGTGGCGCTATGACCGTCCAGGAGCCGGGCGTTACCGCGAATTTTGGCAGGCAGATATAGACATATTTGGTTCCTCCGGCATAGATGCCGATGCTGAAGTGGTTGCTTGTGCATGCGAAGCATTGCAAAAAATGGGCATATCAAATTTCTACGTGCGTATCAACAACAGAAAAATAATGAACGCTTTCCTTGGATCGCTGAACCTTGATGCTACTGACATCATGCGTTCAATAGACAAGCTGAACAAGATAGGTGATGAGGGTGTCAGAGAGGAGCTTAAGTCAAAAAAAGTTGGTGAAAAAGACATTAGTTCTATAATGAAATTTGCGAAGACCAGCAGCATTGAAAAAATAAGAGAATTTATCGATGACGGCGTGAAAGAACTTGAACAGCTGGCAGTCATGTTAAAAAAGTTCAATGTATCCGTAAGAATTGATACAAGTTTAGTCCGTGGTCTTGAATATTACACTGGAAGCGTGTTTGAGATTATGCAGGAGGGAAGCAATCTTACTATCACTGCAGGTGGTCGATATGACAATATGATAGAAGGATTTGGCGGCAAGTCAACACCAGCTGTTGGCATATCACTTGGTGTAGATCGCCTCATGGAATTGGTACAGCTGGATTTGGGAAAGACCCGGGTTGATGTTTATATCGCCAACGTGGACGAAAAATCCAAAGAGAAATGTGTGGAAATAGCCCAGCAGCTTCGCGAACTTGGAATAAATGTGGAATGCGACGTCATGAGTAGACCACTCGCAAAACAATTAGAGTATGTGAATACAAAGGGCATAAAGTTTTCCGTTGTTATTGGAGAAAAAGAAATGAAAAGCGGAGTCCTGAAGCTGCGCAACATGCAGAGCGGCAGCGAAAAGGATATAGAATTGAGGAATTTGAAGCGAGTTCTTGATGTGATAAGATCTAACTGAAGAAAGTAATCGCCAAGCAACACGACAAGCCACACCTTTATAACATATATTTTGTAGTGTATATAGGCTTTAATAGTTATATTAAGTAAATAATTTTTGGACATATCGGTTGGCCTGGAAAAGGCTAAGCTTCAGCACCACTACTGACGGAGACTCGTTCAAGATGACTGGACTATACCTCATCTTGGAAATCCTCGTTAGCACGTTCCAGTTGTAAACATGCTTTGAGACGACATTTTTTTCGAATAGGGGCTGAGTCGCTCCGAAGAAAGCGCAAAAGTACGTTTTAACCGAGTCCAGAAAGCCCTTTTCTAAAGAAAAGTGCTTGCGGAAAAGAAACAGAATGTGAAAACTATGGTATGCCCAAAACTAAGTGCAGGAAAATGCAAAATAACAAAGAAAACATGCCTGCAGAAATACGAAATAAAAATGATCAGACATAATGACTGCCGTGTTTACAAAAAAAGACCTGTGAAAGCAAAAAAACCAAAGAAGAAAAAAAGATAAGTCTTATTCTAATTATAATTTTAACTCTTGTTCTAGCCGGAATCACCTCTTGGTTGTGGTAATGGTTAAAAGCATTTCTACTTTTTGAAACATATGTTACCAGTTCACAATTGACTTTAAAGGAAAACGGCTATTTTCTATTATATGGGGTGTGAAAAATGAACTGCATGGAATGTGGCTCGGACAGAATAGCTTACGATCCGGCTCACGACAACAAGTACTGCAAAGATTGTGGAATTGTCTTAGAGGAGCCAAGATTCTGGTGAAGGTAGCACAACAAATCCGAAAAATACAAGATTCGAGTAGTTAGGAGAATGGACTTTTTCTGAAAATTATTAAAGGTATTTAAGCATTTTGTTCAAGTATAACATACTCTTACTTCTTCGGGATTAAAGGTGGAAGGCGTTTTTTGTATAAACGCGTATTGCTGCCTTACTCAAAGATAAACGAATGGCGAAATGCTTTTCGTTTTAGTAAAGATGACGTTCAAAGAACGTTTAAAGAAAAAAGGTGATTAAAAAATGGAAAAAATAGTACCAGATACAAGTGTACTCATATCGGGCATACTTACAGATCTGATTGAAAAAGGAGAAATAACAGAGGCGGAAATAATAATTCCGGAATTTGCTGTTGAGGAACTACGTGCCCAGGCGTCAAAGGGACGTGAAATCGGCTTCAAGGGACTCGAGGAAATGAAAAAATTGCGCACATTGTACAAGAATGTGAAAATGACGAAGTCAGGCCGTAGGCAGACTTATGAGGAAATACAATTGGCGAAAAGCGGTCGTATCGATGCGCTTATTATAGACGTTGCGCGCGAGCATGAAGCAACCATATACACTTCTGATTATGTCCAGTACATGTTTGCAGAGGCCGAAGGCGTAAAGTCGCGTTACTTCAAGCCCTACGAAAAGAAAAAGGAGATAATTCTTTCAGAGATGATGACTCCTGATACCATGAGCTTGCATCTCAAAGAGGGAACAATGCCCTCTGCGAAAAGAGGACGTCCGGGAAAATTTCAGTTGGTAAAGTTGTCAGAAGAAAGAATAACTGCAGAGCAATTGGAGATAATAATAAAGGAGATAATGGACGCTGCACGCTATGAAAGTGACGCATTTGTGGAAATAGGTGGTCATACGGCAACTGTAGTGCAGCTCGGTGATATGAGAATAGCCATAGCACGCCCCCCGTTTTCTGACGGTATTGAAATAACTGTTGTAAGACCAATAGCAAAACTTACTATAGACGATTATAAATTGTCTGAAAAGCTAAAGGATCGTTTGACTAAGAGAGTCGACGGCGTTCTGATAGCAGGTCCGCCCGGCTCAGGAAAGTCGACATTTGCTGCTAGCATAGCTGAGTTCTTCGAGGAACAGGGAAA